>Ga0193752_1000300_pt1 | contig 52672 bp, 31 predicted proteins | sample H1c1metaG_FD_144924 | JGI IMG/M metagenome (GOLD analysis project Ga0193752, IMG submission 144924) | Soil microbial communities from a riparian zone of the East river system, Colorado, United States - H1c1 | ecosystem: Environmental > Terrestrial > Soil > Riparian zone | place: USA: East River...
GCTACACGATACGAAATCCGCCATGAGAATTATCTCGCATTTGTGCAGATCGCTTGCGTAATTATACTCTCAAGGCGTTTTTGAGATGACTTCTAGTAAAATTAATAATGTGCATCTGACAGCACTGTACAGTTTAGCACTTGATTTGAACAAGGATCAAGGTAGTTTTAGAAACTATAAACAATATAGAAATGAAATGGAGCACGGGCTTTTGATGGTTCACGATTCACATGATGGAATAGCCACGCAGAAACTTTCATCACAGGAATTGCAGAACCTAACTTTCGACTTATTGAAGATTACCCGTACAGCCATATTTAGTTTTGTCTTTTTAGCTAGAACTGCAACTATAGTCGATTCATCTGATCCGCGATATGTAGCATAGGGAGTTACACGAATTATTTTTCACTTGAAGATTTCTGTATGATCACTGAAGCGAATGCTCCACCGAAATGTCAGCTGTGCAAAAAGGCTGATGCAACTAAGAAAAACTCTCACTTCGCTCCCGCTGGGCTGCTAGCAACAATGGTAGGAAAGCGAGATTATGAAGAGGTCTATACGATAGCCACGTCCGAAAAGGATATAGTTTCAAGTTTCTTCGGACGTGCCAATCTCAAAAATACTGACCCAACCATCAAGCAAAATCCACTCGCTGCAGATTTCATCTTTTGCCCTGCCTGTGAAGAACGATTTGCCAAGATTGAGAGTAAGGTTATTCCTGCTTTACGAAAGGAGCAGCAGTTGGTCTACGGCATTGGTGGAAAAATGCCTCAGTTGTTTTCCTGCAATGGGATAAACGTAGCTGAAGGTCGCTTGTTCTTTTTGGGAGTTGTTTGGCGCATCAACCTGCAATTGAGAATCCAGGGTGTGAAAATTCCGGATGAAGAAAGTGAATTGCTTCGTCAATATCTTGACTTATTTATGTCAGAGAATGTCGCTTCTGATACAGCTCATGAAGTGCAAAAGTGGCCCGTAAAAGTTTACACGCCAGATAAAGAAGCGGATCAGAATATCTCAGTCACTACAATTATTCCTGATGATTCAATTCCAAGGAGGGTTATTATCAATGACTTTGTTGTTATGTTCAGCAGAGCATCTGACGCCCCAGATTGGGATGAGCTCAATTTAAAATCAGATAAACTCGTGTTAACGGTTCAGGATTATGCCACATGGGAACGAATGCTAGACCTTTTATATAAGGCGATTGCGAACACGCAATGGAACAACTACGTGAAAGAACTTCAAGACTTACATGGATGTACTTTTGAGGATGCAGCAGCCAAGTTGAAAGCGGAATTTGAAATTGTTGAAAAAACTGAAGGTGGAAAAGAATATGCGAAATATTCCCAATTGGCTTTTGAACGGTTATGCCTGCCCCCAAAATCCATTTGATCATTCAATTACAACTATGGATACGGATCTCAATATACTCATATGAAAACAGCATTAAAGAAAACTTATCTAGATCAATGGCAGAACTACCACCGAGGTTGCTTTGAAAATGACGATGCCATGAATTCCTGTTATCCGCATTTGCTCTCGATGCGACCTAATCAAGAAAAAAGATGGAAGCAGTCCAACTTAAGAGTAATGATCTTCGGAATAAGTCCAAATGGATGGGATGCTGAACGGGATTTGATGTCTGAGTCGCCGGAATCTGCAATTACTTACCTGATGAATAAATATGAGGAGTTCTACTTCGATGGAGGCAACTGGAAAAGAGGCGAGGCTTTCTGGAACTATTTCTATACTATTCAAGAAATGATTCGGCTTAAGGTCAGTGCTGACGCGGAATTCGCATGGAATAATGTGTACAAAACTGACATGAAAGATCACAACTTTCAGATCAACCACTTTAATGTGACTTTAAAAGAAATATTGATTTATGCCCCAGATGTTATAATTCTGATGGGTAAAGGCATATTCAACCCGTTTCGTTGGAGTATTCTAGATGATGAAATGGAATGGAATCCCACACCCAATAATGCCGGATTGACTGACCTCAAGCGACCAGTTTATTCATATATCGACGGACGCAGTTACTCGCATCTAGGAGAAAGGTTAAAACATATTGTCATGATGGATCATGCCAATGCCCATACGAACGCTGGTATCAAAATGAAGTTCGTAATTGAGGAGTTGGAGAAACTTTTAAAATCGAGAAATTAACAACGTCATGGCTTAAAAACCAAGAAATCTCCCCAAATCCCCCTCCCAAAGTTTCGACCTTTCTCCCTCCTCCACCCAAAGAGACAAGTCCATTTTTATGGATTTGTCTCTTTTCATTTCCCCTGAAACCCACGAATGGAAAATGAAGCAGGGTTGCGTGCTGTTTTTCCTTTGTTCCGCAATGAAAACTGTATCTTTGAACGTGTTGAAAATTTCGCGGGAAAATTCCATTTTATTTAAGCTGTTTGCGCGATTATTCTTTTGCACGTTCCTGCTCGCACCCGCGTTGTCATTCGCACAGGAACGCAGAACACTTCTGCAGAGCCAGTCGTTGCCCGACGATACCGGAAAAGTAACCGCGCTTAATAACATCGCCTATGAAATCAGCCACTCCAATTACGACAGCGCGTATACCATCAGCGTACAGGCCCTGCAGTTGGCCTGGGAACTGAATTGGGATGAAGGTGTGGGACGATCGCTTCATTTTCTTGGACTGTTCAGTTCGTACAAGGGCGAGAGCAGGAAAGCGCTCGACTTTTACGTGCAGGCGCTCGACATCTGGAATGAACTGGAGCCATCAGCCGCCGAAGAAGATAAAACACGCATACGTATTCACAAAGCGAAAACGCTGTGCAACATGGGCGTGGTATACATGGACCTTGGCGATTATCCGCATGCACTCGACTACTGTTTTGAGTCGCTCAAAATTTCAGAAGCAATCGGTTACACCAGCGGAGCTGCAATGTGTTTAAGCAACATAGGTGTTGTGTATACCGAGCAAGGACACAACGATAAAGCACTCGATTACTATTTCCGTTCGCTGCAAATTGATAAACTCGCCGATAATCAATCGGGTGTGGCTACTACGCTGGGCAATATCGGAAGTGTGTATCACGACCAGGGTGAATATGAAAAGTCGCTGGAGTATTACCGGCAGGCGCTTGCCATTTCGGAGGAACTGGATGACCGCGACGGAATTGCAGTGTGGTTGGGCGACATCGGCATGGCCTACGAACACCTGGAACAAACCGATACAGCTTTCGCCTACTATTTCCGTGCGCTGGAAATTGCAAAGGAAGACGGCAATCCCATAACGATCGCCATACAGCTTCGCACAATCGGCTCTCTTTACGTTCATGTGGGTCAATTTGAAAAAGGCGAACAATTCCTGCTCGATGCACTGGCCCTCGACGAAGAATCGGATGCGTTGGATTTCGTGATGGACGATGAGAAAGAACTGAGTGAATTGTATGCACGTATGGGTAAATACGATCTTGCGTTGGAACATTACAAGGCATACACTGCGGCAAAAGACAGTGTGTACAGCCAGGAAAGTGCAGCACAATCGGTACGTGCCGAAATGAATTACGAATTCGCAAAGAAACAGGAGCAGCACGAAGCAGCGCAGCAATTGTCAAAAACCATCCGCAGCTTCATTATTGCTATTGCGCTCCTGCTCATCCTGATTACTGTTCTGCTCCTCCGCTGGAGAAACAACAGAAAAACAATGCTTCTTCGTGAACAGCATTCGTACCAGCTGTTGCTTGCACAGGAAAAAGAGAAGCAGCGCATCTCGAAAGAGCTTCACGACAGCATCGGGCAGAACATGCTTTTCATCAAGAACCAGCTCATCAAACAGAACGATACTACATTACTGCAATCGGTTAGCGATACGCTGGAAGAAGTGCGCAACATTTCAAAAGACCTTTACCCGAACCAACTGGAGAAATACGGTCTTGTTGCGGCCATTGAAGCGCTGGCGGAAAAAGTGCAGGAATCTTCTTCGATGTTCGTGAGCCACGATCTCAGCGGATTCAGCAGCGACATTCCGCAGGAGAAACAGATCAACTATTACCGCATTGTGCAGGAATGTGTTTCGAACGCGCTCAAACATTCCGAAGCTACCGCGATGCGCATTACAGCAACGTCAGAAAAAGGCACGATAGAGCTTATTGTGCAGGACAACGGAAAAGGATTCGATACGCAGGCGCTTGCAGGTAAAGCGCATACTTCATTCGGCATGCTGAATATTGAAGAGCGCGTGAATTACCTCAAGGGAAAATTCGAGCTGCAGACGTCGCCGGGTAACGGAACGAAATTCACTTTCACTTTGCCTGCACACACCTCATGAAGCACACAGCCATTGTAGCCGACGATCATCCTATTTTCAGGAAAGGCCTTATCGAAATACTCGGAGGGATCAGCGAGCTTGAAATTGTAGCTGAGCTGTCGGATGGCATGCAGGCTTATCAAAGCATTTTAGCCAAGCGTCCGGATCTTGCCATTCTCGATATCGAAATGCCCGGTCTTACAGGACTTGATATCTGCCGGAAAGTGATGAGCGAAAAATCCGAAACCAGGTTCATCGTGCTGACGATGCACAGGGACAAGAATTTTTTCAACGATGCGATGAACATCGGCGTGATGGGTTATTTGCTGAAAGATCACGCCATCTCCGAGCTGATAAAATGCGTGGAGCAGGTATTGAAAGGCGAAAAATTTGTGAGCCCGGGAATAAAAAACCTGCTTGCTGCCGCCGAAGAAAATGATCTCCCCGAACTGGCCCAGCTTACTCCAACGGAGAAAGTGATATTGAAGCTGATCGCGGAAACCAAAACATCCGCCGAGATTGCGCAGCTGCTTTTTGTAAGCCCGAACACGATTGACAATCACCGTTCCAACATGGTGAAAAAGCTGGGATTGGAAGGGAAAAATTCGATCCTGAAATTTGCTATCCAGCACAAGCATTTGCTTTAAGCTTCTTCTTCTTTGCACGAATAGTGGTTACCCACTATTTCCCCCCGGTTTTATGCTTTTTACTTTTACGGCGCGTGGATTCAATGGAAAAAGCAACCCGTTTATTTTACTTAAAGCAACAGGCAAATGAAATTCAAAAAATTAGTAGCTGCGGTTATTGCAACGTTGACCCTTATAACGGTTTCTTATGCACAGGTCAATGTTACCGGTTCAATCGGCGCTGATGGAACTTATACAACGCTCACTGACGCTTTCAACGCGGTGAATGCAAGCGGACCGCATACCGGCGCGACAATAGTGATGACGCTTACTGCGAGCACCAATGAAGGAACAGCCACAGCCCAGTTGAATGCGGGAACCTGGACGATGCTTACCATTAGGCCGGCAGTGGGCGTAGCCGCAACCGTAACAGGTGGAACAACAGGAGGTAGTTCGCTCATTAAGTTTAATGGCGCTGATAATGTTACCATAGACGGACGTAACACCGGGGGCAGTTCGCTTACTGTTTCTAATACATTCAATGGATCCTTTTCCGGTTCGGGTACCATTCAATTTGTGGAGGGTGCGACGAACAATGTGGTGACCAATTGTACCATACTTGGCAGTTATATCGGCCCAATTGCAAACAACGGCGGCACTATTCTGTTCGGAATCGACAATATTACACCGGATGGAAATGACAATAATACGATCAGCAATAATAACATTGGACCGGCTGGTACGAATTTGCCGTCAAAAGCAATCTACTGCACCGGATCAACAAGTACAACAGCAAAAAATAACAGTGGAAACATTATTTCGGGTAATACTATTTACGATTATTTTGTGGGTAACAGTAGCGCGGGAATTTACATTGGCCCCGGGAGTACAGATTGGGCTATCCAGAATAATAAATTCTACCAGTCTGCGTCGCGCACCCTGACCTCCTCTACAAGCATTCATTCAGCCATATACTTTGGAGACGCCGCAATAAATAACTGCCTGGTAAGCGGAAATACGATTGGTTATTCCAGCCCTTCAGGAACTGGTACCTATACCATCATCTCTGCAACAGGCTCAACGAGGTTCTATCCAATCTACGCTTCTGCGCTGGGAAGCACCATTGCAAGCACCATTCAGAATAATACGATAACTGCCATTTCTTTCTCCGGCACTCTTACAGGTCCAGGCACCTTCACCGGAATTTACATTACTACCGGTCTTGTGACCATATCCAATAATATGATCGGAAGCGCTACTGTACCTGCAGCAATATCGTTATCAAGTACCGCTTCACCCACTTATGATGCGCATGGCATTGCGAATTTTTCTACCCAGGGAGCAACGGTAACCAATAATAGTATCGGTGGAATTCTTGTTAATAATGCCTCGCCTGGTCAAGGAGTAAGATTTTTTTGCATGCGCTTTTCTCCATCCGTTTCATCATCGTTCAATACGGTTCAGAATAATACCATTGGTTTTTCAGCTGCCCCGGTAGTGTGTAATCCAACCGCAAATACTTCAAGATTATTCGGGATCTATTCGACCGTTGGCAGTTCGATCATCACAGGCAACACGGTTGCCTTTTTATACAGCAGGTCATCCAATACCAACTCAGATGATCTTGCTGGTCTGATAGGTATCTACAGTGAAAACAGCACTGCAACCGCTCCTTCTACAATTTCACAAAACCACGTTCATTCGCTATCCAACACGCATCCCAATGCAGCGGTAAACGTTATCGGGATTTTTTATAACGGTAATCCTGTAGCGAGTGGCAACATCGTCAGCCAGAATTCTATTTATTCGCTGTCTAGCGTAACCACCAGCACCACAACAGCTATATATGGAATATCCATTCTCAACAGTGGGTCTACAACCTTCAGCAATAATATGATCAGCCTTGGATTAGATGAGGCAGGCGCATCGGTTAGTACAGGCACAGATATATATGGCATTCGCGAAAATGGAGGCACAAACCAGTTTTATTTCAACAGCATTTATATTGGAGGCAGTGGTGTAACAGGCGGGGGTAATACCTTTGCTTTTTATAATTCGGTAACAACGGGCTCAAGAAATATCAGGAACAATATTTTTTACAATGCCCGGAGCAATGGCACAGGAACAGGCACGCATTGTGCCATACATGTTGCAGGAACAACACCTAATCCGCCCGGACTGACTTCAAATTATAATGTCGTGTTTGCTGACGGTGTGGGTAATGCTGCAGGATTATACAACGGTGCATTTCACCCGACGCTTGCAGCCTGGCAAACGGCAGCAGGACAGGATATGAACAGCGTAGCAGGAAATCCGCAGTTCATTAATCCAGCAGGAAATAATACAACTGTTGATCTGCACATTATCACGGGCTTCCCGATTATTGAAGCCGCAGGTACGCCGATTGCAACCGTTACCACGGATTATGACGGGCAAATAAGAGCTGTCTTAACACCAACAGACATTGGTGCAGACGCAGGCAATTTTGTAGTGTTCCCGGTATTGGGAACGTATCCGAATACAACCGTTACGGCAGGCAGAAATACAACCGTTACACCAACAACGGCACCACAATATTTGTTGTCAGCGGTTGCTTATTCAACAGCTAAACTTGATGGTATACTAACTGTGAACCCAACGACAGGAATTGTAAACATAACCGATGCAATGCCTGCTGGAACTTACACCGTAACAGTAAAAGGATTCGGAGCAGCCGGAACAGTTACTACAACTTTTACGCTCACTGTTACAAATCCAACCTGCAGCCAGGGACTTTTTTATGGTACGGGCTCAGTAGCGGTAGCCACTTACCCTGTCAATATTGCGATCGGTGATTTTAATAATGACGGAAAACAAGATATAGCGTCGCCAAGCTACATGACAAGTGCAGTTTCTATTCGTTTAGGAGACGGACTTGGTGGTTTCAGCGGAACAACAGAAGTACCTGTTGGCGCTTCACCAGGAAATCTTGCTGTTGCCGATTTTAATGGCGACGGTAAGCAGGATCTTGCAGTTACCAATACAAGTACAACTACTGTTTCCATTCGCTTAGGTAACGGATTCGGCGGCTTTACAGGAACTACCAATGTAACCGTAGGTACAAGCCCGTATGGTATTGCTGTGGGTGATTTTAATAACGATGGAAAATTTGATATCGCAACTACTAATTTAGCTGATGCAACACTATCAATCAACCTTGGCGATGGCCTTGGTGGATTTGGCCCGCAGTCCTTACTTGCAACAGCTGGTTCGCCAAGATCATTACAAGTGGGCGATTTTAATGAAGACGGCAACCAGGATATTGCGGTTTGTTGTATGAGCAGCAATTCTGTTTCCATCTTTCTTGGCAATGGTGCCGGAGCTTTCACAGTGCAAGCCGGCGTGAGTGTTTCCACTAGTCCGGGAAGCCTTGTGCTTGGTGATTTTAATAATGATAATCACATTGACCTGGCGACTACAAGTTCCGGGTTCTTTGCAGCTTCTGTTCGGTACGGCGATGGCTTAGGTGGCTTTAGCGGTTCTACAGAAATTTTCATTGACATGAATAGTTCGTACGGTGACCTTGCTGTGGGTGATTTTAATAGCGATGGCAATTCCGATTTAGTAATTACACGTCTTAATACCTCCGAGATTGCAATTCAATATGGTAATGGCACAGGCGCTTTTTCGGGGAACACACCATTTCCTTCCGGAGGTTTTAGTCCGCACCTTCCAGCGGTAGGTGATTTTAATGGGGATGGAATACAGGATATTGCTGTTGCGAATGAAAACGACGGGAATGTAGCAATTCGGTTAGGAGGCACAGCCGATATTAATTTAGTTGGAAATGCCGTGAACATTCCGGATGGAAGCACAGTCCCTTTGCTTACTAATGGTACTGATTTTGGAAGCCGGGAAATTTGTGGGAACAGTAGCTTGACCCAAACATTCACGTTTCAGAATACAGGTACAACGTATCTCGCTCTATCGGGTGTATCGATTACAGGAATCCATTCCGGTGATTTTATAGCCTATCCATCTTCCTTTGGACTTAATCCGGGTGGAACACAGGATATATTTGTCGTATTTGATCCTTCCGCAGCGGGAGTAAGAACTGCCACCGTACATTTTACGAATACCGATTGTGATGAAAACACCTACGACTTTGCTGTGCAGGGAACAGGCACTGATCCTGAAATTGATGTAAGAGGAAATAATATTTCAATTGCTGACGGATCACCATCCACTTCACCTTCACTAACGAATCATACCGATTTCGGAAATCAATCTGTATGTACCGGAACGTTCAGCAGAACATTTAAGATATTCAACACGGGAACAGCAATTTTAACTACTTCTGTTCCTGCGTTAATAGGTCCGCAAGCAGCAGATTTCAGTATCACCTCGCCGCCGGCAGCGTCTGTTAATCCGGGAGATTCTACTTCACTCACAGTGACGTTTAATCCATCGGCCAGCGGATTGCGACAAGCTTACTTAGGAATGTCCAACAATGATTGCAGTGAGCCGATTTACGATTTCTGGATCCAGGGAACAGGTGTTGATCCTGAAATGAATATCAAAGGAAATAACACATCAATTGTGGACGGTGATAATACCCCATCACTTACGGATTTTACAAATTTCGGAGTTGCATGTTCGGGTTCGGTCGTAAAAACTTTTGTAATAGAAAACAGCGGAACGCAAAGTCTTTCTATAACAGGAATAATTTTTGCCGGAACCAACGCAAGCGATTTTTCAGTTACCACTGCACCCGCATCAACTATCGCCACACCAGGATCATCTTCCTTCCAGGTCACATTTACACCAGGCGCAACAGGAATTAGAAATGCCACGCTCATTATCACGAATAGTGACTGCGATGAAGCTATTTATAATTTTGCAATATCCGGAACAGGAACAACGCCGGTAACCGGAACCACAGTTGTAACGAACGTTTCTTGTTTCGGCGGAAGTAACGGAACGATCAACCTCACACCTTCCGGCGGAAGTGGTGGCTACACTTTCAACTGGCTTCCATCAGGACCAACAACAGAAGACCGTACTGGATTAACAGCTGGAACTTATTCTGTACAGATCACAGACGCGAGCGGTTGTACAGGAACAGTGATTGCAATAGTAACGCAACCACCGGCGATTTCAGTTACTGCATCCGCACAAACCAACGTTTCTTGTTTCGGCGGAAGTAACGGAGCAGCTTCGATCAATGCAGCAACAGGCGGATCAGGTTCATTTACGTACAACTGGACACCAGGCAATCCAACAGGTGACGGAACAACTTCTGTCAGCGGTTTAGCTGCCGGAACGTGGACTGTAACAACGACAGACCTGAATGGTTGTACCGTAGCAAATGCATTTACGGTTACGCAACCACCGGCAATTTCATTCACCGCTGCCGCACAAACCAACGTTTCCTGTTTTGGTGGAAGCAACGGTGCGTTCACAGTCAATCCGGCATTGGGCGGAACCGGTTCATTCACGTACGACTGGGCACCCGGAAATCCAGCAGGTGATGGAACAACTTCTGTTACCGGATTAACATCAGGAACATGGACAGTAACTGCAACGGATGCAAGCGGATGTTCTTCAATTATAAACTTCACGATTACTGAACCCTCTGCAATTTCATTCACTGCTGCTTCACAAACTAACGTTTCTTGTTTTGGCGGAAGCAACGGTACGTTCACAGTCAATCCGGCATTGGGCGGAACCGGTTCATTCACGTACGATTGGGAACCAGGAACTCCAACAGGCGATGGAACAACTTCTGTTACCGGATTAACAGCAGGAACATGGACCGTAACCGCGACGGATGCAAACGGTTGTTCTTCATCAATGAACTTCACGATTACTGAACCCTCTGCAATTTCATTCACTGCTGCTTCACAAACTAACGTTTCCTGTTTTGGCGGAAGCAACGGTGCGTTCACAGTCAATCCGGCATTGGGTGGAACCGGATCATTCACGTACGACTGGGAACCAGGAACTCCAACAGGCGATGGAACAACTTCTGTTACTGGATTAACTGCGGGAACGTGGACAGTAACTGCAACGGATGCAAACGGATGTTCTTCAATTATAAACTTCACGATTACTGAACCCTCTGCAATTTCTTTCACAGCTGCTGCACAAACCAACGTTTCCTGTTTTGGTGGAAGTAACGGAGCGTTCCAGGTTAATGCAGCACTAGGCGGAACCGGTTCATTCACTTACGACTGGGCGCCGGGCAATCCAACAGGCGATGGAACAACTGCTGTGACTGGTTTAACTGCAGGAACATGGACAGTAACTGCCACGGATGTAAACGGATGTTCTGCAATTATAAACTTCACGATTACTGAACCACCCGTGTTAACATCAGCATCAGTGGCAACGTCAGTTGCATGTAACGGTGGATCTGCAACAGTTACCGTAACGGCTTCAGGTGGAATTGCTCCTTATACCGGAGAAGGATTGTTCACTGTAAGTGCGGGAACGTATACGTACACCGTTTCTGATGCGAATGGTTGCATAACGACAACGTCAATCACTGTGACCGAACCGTCTGTTCTGACAGCATCGTCTACTGCAGCAGCATCCATTGCCTGCAACGGCGGAACAGCAGATGTAACAGTTGTGGCTTCAGGCGGAACTGCTCCTTACACAGGAGAAGGATCGTTCACGGTAACAGCAGGAACTTATTCCTACACAGTAACAGATGCGAACGGTTGCACAACAAGTACTTCGATTACAGTAACTGAACCAACCACGCTCACGTCCACGTCGTCTGCAACATCCATTGCGTGCAACGGCGGAACTGCTGATGTAACTGTTGTGGCTTCGGGCGGAACTGCTCCTTACACAGGAGAAGGATCGTTCACGGTAACAGCAGGAACTTATTCCTACACAGTAACAGATGCGAACGGTTGCACAACTACAACTTCCATCACGGTAACTGAGCCAACATTGCTGACAGCTTCGTCGTCTGCAACATCCATTGCGTGCAACGGCGGAACAGCCGATGTAACAGTTGTGGCTTCGGGCGGAACTACTCCATACACAGGAGAAGGAACGTTCACCGTGAATGCAGGAACGTATTCGTACACCGTAACAGACGCGAATGGCTGCACAACAACGACTTCGATTACCGTAACTGAACCTGCAATACTTTCCGCAGTGATCAACGCCGCAGTGAATCCAACAACATGCAGCGGAACAGATGGTGCAATCGATATCAACGCTTCAGGAGGAACGGTCCCCTACACGTTCCTCTGGAGCAACAACGATCCGAATGAAGATCTCACCGCAGTTGCGGCGGATGCGTATAGCGTTGTGATCACCGATGCGAACGGATGTACAACTACGGTTTCTGCGACGATCAACGATCCCGGAGCACCAGCCGTTACACTTGCACTGCCGATGGATACCGCTTGCGGAAGTTTCCCTGGAACCGTTCTTCTTTCCGGTGAATCACCAGCCGGCGGAACATGGAGTGGAAGTAACGTCAGCGGAAATACGTTTGATCCGTTCACAGCGGGTGTGGGAATGCATTTCATCGCTTACACTTACACCGACATCAACGGCTGTACGGCCAGCGCAACAGACAGTGTGTACGTGGACCTGTGCATGGGAATCGAAACAGTGACTGCAACGTCATGGAACGTTTTCCCGAATCCAACGAGCGGTTTGATCAGCGTGACCACAACCGGTGAATTGATCAGCGACGTAATTATCGAAATTTATTCCGCAGATGGAAAGCTGATCCAAAGCGAGAACAAACAACAGGCAACGACGATCACGCTTGATCTGTCGGACGAACCGGTTGGTACTTATTTCATCAGGATCATCGCCAATGAACAGGTGAGCGTGCGGAGAGTGGTGAAGCTGTAAATATCCGGAAGACCGGTGAAGTTCTTTGCCCGCATGTAGTTTCTCCAATGAACGAACTATATGCGGGCACATGAACGAATGCATATTTAAACTGCGCGCAAAATAATGAGACATACCGCGATTGTAGCCGATGATCATGCGGTATTCCGGAAAGGAATTGTAGAGATACTTGGGGAAATGCGCGATCTCGAAATTGTAGCGGAATTGCCCGACGGATTACAGGCTTACCAAAGTATTATCGAAAAGCGTCCCGATCTTGCCATACTTGATATTGAAATGCCCGGTTTGTCGGGACTTGAGATCTGCAGGAAAGTAATGAGCGGGAAATCCGAAACAAAGTTCGTTGTGCTGACCATGCATAAGGACAAGAATTTTTTTCATGAGGCCATGAGCATCGGTGTGACAGGATATCTCTTTAAGGATCATGCCAGATCCGACCTGGTCAGATGCGTAGAGAACGTGTTGAAAGGTAAAAGGTTTGTAAGTCCGGGACTGGAAAATCTAGCCGGAGCCACAGCCGGACATGCTGTACCTGAACTTGCTCATCTCACTCCAACCGAGAAAGTTATTCTGAAACTGATCGCAGAAAGCAAAACGTCCGCTGAGATCGCGCAGCTTCTTTTCGTAAGTCCGGACGCAATCGACAACCATCGCTCCGACATTGTGAAGAAGCTGAAGCTGGAAGACAAGAATTCTCTTCGCCAATTCGCTATCCCGCACAAATATTTGCTTTAACCCTTTATCGCCTGCGCAATTACGAATAGTGGTTACCCACTATTACTTCCTGACGCGTTCTCCTTTACTTTCGTGCCCGCTATAGACCCCTTGATCTAAAACAAACGATGATGCTTCGATTTCCCTGTATATTTGCCGGCCCTGAAAATACCCAGGTCCCATCGTTTGTAAAGCGATCGCTTTACGCCTAGTTATTACACTTTACATCTTATTCAAATCAAATGACTCAACGCTCTACGTTTAGTCAACAATGGCTGTGCCGCACGGTAATTTCCTTTGTTGCTTTTTTTATTGTTCAGACTGCGCATGCGCAATTAACAGGTGTCAAAAACATTCCGGGCAACTATCCCACGCTGGCAGCCGCTATTACGGATCTGAACGCGCAGGGCGTTGGCGCTGGGGGCGTTGTGCTGAACCTGCTTTCGGGTAACCCGCAAACTACACCTGTCGGCGGTTACGTGATTACCGCACAGGGAACTGCAGCTACCCCGATCATTCTCGCAGGTAACGGGAATATAATCACTGCAGCCACGGGACTATCACCCGGCTCATGTGCTGACGGCATTTTCAAAATTGTTGGCGGCGATTACATTACACTGACGCAATTCGTGATGCAGGAGAATGCGGCGAACAATGTATTCAGTCCGGCCAACAGCAATACGATGACAGAGTGGGGTGTTGCGTTGTTGCACTCCTCGACGACGAACGGAGCGCAGTTCAACACGATCATCAGCAACACCATCTCGCTGGACATAAACTACCAGAATGCAGTTGGTGTGTATAGCAACAGCAGGCATTTTTCAACCAGCCCTGGTACGGTCTCTGAAATCGTCAATAATACGACCGCGCCGAACAGCAACAACCACATTCTTCAGAACAACATCTCGAATGTAAACGTCGGGGTGATCTTTTGCGGGTCTGTCGTACCGGCGAATATGAATCAGCTCAACGAGATCGACGGGAACACCATCACAAACTACGGCGGGCAACCGCACGGCACCGGCTTTGTTGGGATAACATCGGCCCAGGTTTTCGGTATCTACGTGATTAACGAATGCTTTCACACCATTTCCGATAATACACTCATTGCTGCACCGTTCAATACAGGTTATGGAGTACGATGTATTATGACAGATTTTTCGGCAGTACCCAGCGGCTCCGTGACCAATACGATCACACGCAATACGGTTACTTTTTCACAGGCCGGAACGGCTTCTGTAGCGGCCATCCATACAAACAGCTCCGTTACCATTGGTAGTCTCACGTTAAACGTGACGGACAACCTGGTCACCAATTGCGATATGATTTCCAATGGTTCGCTGAGCGGTATTACGAATTCCGCGGCTGCGGGTACGGTAAATATTACCGGAAATACGTTCAGGAACAATATCATCACCGGAACCGGCGGCTTTACAGGCATCATGAACTTTGCAGCGGTAGTGTCTACGATCAACCTGAGCAATAATTACTTCGGTGATGCTTTGGGTGGTGCGGTGACTTTCAACAACCCGGCGGCAACCGGAACTTTCTCCGCAATCACGAACAGCGGCGGTGCTGCATCCGCGGCATTGATCATTAACGGAAACGATATGCGTGGAATTAACTACCCCGCGACCACTACTTCGGGCGCACTGATTATCTGGAATACGGCTGTCACGCTCTCACAAACGTTCAATGGAAATACATTTACAGGATTGAACCTGAACAATACCGGAACCGTAACTTTCATTTCCAATAGCGTTGCGTTGCCCGCGGGCGGATCAATGACGGCGCATAACAACAGCATTGTCGGCGGATTTACGAAGGCCGGAGGATCTGTCATCCTGCACAATTCAACGGCAGCTTCGGATGCAACGGCGACAAAATCGATCCAGGGAAATAACTTTTCCAACATTACGATCAGCGGCACATCAACGCTCAGCGGATGGATCGATCTCGATGGTGCTGCCGGAGGCGGTCCGCAAAAACATTTCGTGAACAATACGTTCAGCAACTGGTCAGCCACCGGCTCTGTGGTCGCGCTGCAAACTAACCGCGCCGGCACGGGTTCCACAATCACGGGCAATATTATTTCGAATCTGTCGGGCACGACTGCTGTAGGGATCTCGTTCGGCTCCCTGAACTCGGGTACAGGGCAGACGATTTCAAATAATACGATCAGCAACCTGTCCTCAACCGGAGGTGTTACAGGGATTTCATTGAACGCGGTGGGTGTCACCACACTGACTGTTACCGGCAATACAATCACCGGCCTTTCTGCCGGCGGCGGACCTGTAGTCGGCTTGCAGTGTGCCCAGGCTTTCAACGCGATCGTGTCGTGGAACAGGGTGGGCGATCTGCAATCGAATACCAACGTGATTACAGGCATAAGCTTAGGCACAGCAGGCACCTACACCCTCATCAATAACCTGGTCGGAGACCTGCGTACCGTGAGCTCGAGTTCATCGAGTGCGGTTACCGGGATCGTCCTTTCAGGAGTAGCCAGCGCTGAGCTCTATTACAACACGGTCTACCTGGATGCGACAAGTTCCGGCGCTAATTTCGGCTCGTCGGGGATCAGTCATGTATCAACGGCCGGCAATCTTACGATGCGCAATAATCTTGTGGTGAATCTTTCGACATCAACCGGCACGGGGATTACGGTAGCATTTCGCCGTGCATCTACCTCGCTGGCGAATTATTCGGCATCATCAGATAACAATTCATTTTACGCAGGTACTCCTTCTGCCAGCAGGGTGATCTACGATGATGGAATGAACGGCGAGCAGACGCTGGCTGCATTCCAGGCGCGCGTGGCTCCGCGGGAAGCTGCTTCGATCGCGGCCAGCCCAACGTTCGCCAGTATATCCTCTGCGTCACCTTCATTCCTGCACATTCCTTCAGGGACAATTTCACTGCTTGAAAGCGGCGGTGGTGTTATCCCTGGTTACACTACTGATTACGACAACCAAACGCGCCCGGGACCTGCAGGTTCTGTGAATGGATGGGGAACAGCACCGGATATCGGAGCCGATGAGTTCGATGGTATCCAGGGTTGCGGAATTTCAGGGACAACAGTTGCAACCAACGTGGCCTGCTTCGGTGGAGCAAACGGAGCGATCAACTTAAATCCATCGGGCGGAACAACGCCTTACACTTATTTGTGGAATCCTTCCGGGCAAACGACAGAAGATGTAACAGGACTTGTTGCGGGAACTTACACCGTAATCATTACTGACGTTAACGGATGCACAGGCACCGTGATCACAACACTCACACAACCGACCAACCCGGTTTCAGGAACAACTGTTGTAACAAACGTTGCGTGCTTCGGCGGATCTAACGGGGCGATCAATCTTACGCCATCCGGTGGAACAGGTCCGTACAGCTACAACTGGGGAAGTTCAATCACCTCGGAGGATCGCACATCTATTGCTGCAGGAACCTACACAGTTATTATTACTGATGTGAACGCGTGTCAAGGGACCGTGACGGTAACGGTAACACAACCGACTAATCCGGTTTCAGGAACTACAGTTGTCACCAATGTTGCCTGCTTCGGCGGAACAAACGGTGCAATCAATCTTACACCATCGGGCGGAACAGGTCCGTATACATTTAACTGGGGAAGTTCAATCACCTCGGAAGATCGCACATCTATTGCTGCAGGAACCTACACAGTTATTATTACTGATGTGAACGCATGTCAAGGGACCGTGACGGTAACGGTAACACAACCGACTAATCCGGTTTCAGGAACTACAGTTGTCACCAATGTTGCCTGCTTCGGCGGAACAAACGGTGCAATCAATCTTACACCATCGGGCGGAACAGGTCCGTACACATTTAACTGGGGAAGTTCGATCACTTCGGAAGATCGCACAGGTCTTACTGCAGGAACCTACACAGTTATTATTACTGATGTGAACGGTTGCCAGGGAACGATTGCCGCAACGGTAACACAACCAACTGCCCCGGTTTCAGGAACAACAATTGTTACAAACGTTGCGTGTTTCGGCGGATCTAACGGTGCAATCAATCTTACTGCATCCGGTGGCACAGGTCCGTATACATTTAACTGGGGAAGTTCAATTTTTACAGAAGACAGAACCGGTCTCACTGCTGGAACTTACACGGTTATTATTACCGATGTGAACGGTTGCCAGGGAACAGTTACTGCAACAGTAACTCAACCAACTGCCCCGGTTTCAGGAACAACAGTTGCTGCAAACGTTGCGTGTTTCGGCGGATCGAATGGTTCGATTAATTTAACTCCGAATGGCGGCACAGGTTCGTATACATTTAACTGGGGAAGTTCAATCACTTCGGAAGACCGCACAGGTCTCGTTGCCGGAATTTACACGGTAATCATCACCGATGCGAATGGTTGCACCGGAACTGTAACTTCAACTGTTACCCAGCCACCTGCAATTTCATTCACCGCTGCCTCACAAACCAACGTTTCCTGTTTTGGTGGAAGTAACGGCGCATTTGCAGTCAATCCGGCATTGGGCGGAACCGGTTCATTCACTTACAACTGGGCACCCGGAAATCCAACAGGCGATGGAACAACTTCTGTTACCGGATTAACTGCAGGAACATGGACAGTAACTGCGACGGATGTAAACGGATGTTCTGCATTTATCAACTTCACCATTACTGAACCATCTGCAATTTCATTTACCGCTGCCTCACAAACCAACGTTTCTTGTTTTGGTGGAAGTAATGGCGCATTTGCAGTCAATCCAGCATTGGGCGGAACCGGTTCATTCACGTACGACTGGGCACCCGGAAATCCAACTGGTGACGGAACAACTTCTGTTACCGGATTAACTGCAGGAACATGGACAGTAACTGCGACGGATGTAAACGGATGTTCTGCATTGATGAACTTCACAATCACTGAACCATCTGCAATTTCAATGACCGCTGCTGCACAAACCAACGTTTCCTGTTTCGGCGGAAGTAACGGTGCATTCACAGTCAATCCGGCATTCGGTGGAACCGGTTCATTCACGTACGACTGGGCACCTGGAAATCCAACAGGTGACGGAACAACTTCTGTAACCGGATTAACAGCAGGAACATGGACAGTAACTGCGACGGATGTAAACGGATGTTCGGCATCTATCAACTTCACAATCACTGAACCATCTGCAATTTCAATGACCGCTGCTGCACAAACCAACGTTTCCTGTTTCGGCGGAAGTAACGGTGCATTCACAGTCAATCCGGCATTCGGCGGAACCGGTTCATTCACGTACGACTGGGCACCTGGAAATCCAACAGGCGATGGAACAACTTCTGTGAGCGGGTTAACAGCAGGAACGTGGACAGTAACGGCAACAGATGCAAACGGTTGTTCAGCAACTATAAACTTCACCATTACTCAACCACCCGTTTTGACAACTGCTTCATCTGCAACTTCCATTTTATGTAACGGTGGAAATGCAACAGTGACTGTTACTGCGTCTGGTGGAATAGCGCCCTATACAGGTGATGGAACATTTACAGAAGCTGCGGGAAATTATTCTTACACCGTAACAGATAACAACGGTTGCACCAGCACAACTTCAGTTACAATCACTGAACCAACAGTTCTTGGTTCTGCTTCATCGTCAACAGCAATCCTCTGCAATGGTGGAAATGCAACAGTTACAGTTTCTGCTTCCGGTGGAACTTCGCCTTATACTGGTGAAGGAACGTTTACACAAGCTGCAGGAACTTATTCTTACAACATTACCGATGCAAATGGTTGTACAAGCACAACATCAATCACAGTTACAGAACCAACATTGCTTACAGCTTCTTCATCAGCAACTGCGATTCTTTGTAATGGTGGAACTTCAACAGTAACTGTAACAGCAGCCGGCGGAACTTCACCTTACACGGGAGAAGGAACGTTCACGGAAAACGCAGGCTATTACACTTATACTGTAACAGATAATAACGGCTGCACAAGCACAACAACAAGTGTTATCACCGAACCTACTCCACTTGCTGTAAGTTCATGGGCCACATACATTTCATGTAACGGTGGAACTTCAACAGTAACTGTAACAGCATCCGGCGGAACTTCACCGTACACAGGCGAAGGCACATTCACAGAAACCGCAGGATATTATACTTACACTGTAACGGATAACAACGGTTGCACAAGCGCTTCTACAATCACCATTTCTGAACCAGGCGTTCTGTTGGTTTCGGTAAATAATGCAGTGAATCCAACAACCTGCGGCGGAACTGATGGGGCGATCGATATCAATGTTACAGGCGGAATAACTTACTACATGTTCCTCTGGAGCAATTCCGATAACAGCGAAGATATCTCTGGAATTGCAGCAGGTTCCTACAGCGTTACCGTCACCGATGCAAACGGATGTACAGCAACAATCGCTGCAACGATCAACGATCCGAATGCACCTGTTGTAACGGTTTCCCTTCCGATAGACACTGTGTGCGGAAGTTTCCCCGGAACAATTTCACTTAGCGGTGAATTCCCGATGGGTGGCAACTGGAGCGGAAACACGGTGAGCGGAAATTCATTCGATCCGTTCAACGCAGGTGCAGGTACACATTACATCACCTACGCGTACACCGACGCAAGCGGATGTACAGGCATTGCTACAGACAGCTTGTATGTTGACTTGTGCATGAGCACAGAAGAAACTGTTTCCGCAACATGGAGCCTATACCCTAACCCAACCAGCGGAACCGTTACGATCACTACAAACGCCACGCAAAACAGTGATGTGATTGTGGAAGTCTACAGCGCTGAAGGAAAACTCATCTTCATTGAAAACAATCAGCAGACCCCTGTCATTACTCTCGACCTGACCAGTGAACCGGTCGGCACTTACTTCATCCGCCTTACGGTGAATGGAGAAACAACAATGCATCGGATTGTGAAGATGTAAGTTTGGTGTGAGTGTGTGAATGAAAAGGCTGCCGGGAGGGCGGCCTTTTCTGCGTTTAAGGAGTTTCCCAAATGCTTCAGGCATTGTTCAAAACTCACACTTTCTATCGTGTGAAAAAATGCAGTTGACATGCACACTCTTCAGTTGTTATTCAACGGGCTACGTGAGCGAAAAGTCAAATTTTCCATGTAAAGAAGCCCCAAATTATCCGCGCTTTTTGATTTCTAATTTCTGAAATTTACGCAGGAGGAATACTGTTTCCTTAAATCTTCCGGATATATCCAACTTGAGAGTAATATGAGAGTACATAGACCAGGTTCAAACCTTTATCAACTGCTTCAAATCTTCTATTAAAAGTTTCGACCGTCCTCTTTCGTCCTCCACGGAAGACTGAGCCGCTCCCAATTGGGAGCGGCTTTTTGTTAGTCGCAATTTTAGTGGGTGAGCCAGAACTGTAGAAAGAAAAAGCCCCCATTCAGAAAGGAAAGAACCCAATTGAGAAAGTAAACTTTTAGGGTGAGATAATTCCTTGGAATATTGAACTATAAACCAAAAAGTTCAACTACCATGAATCAAGAAATCATTTTTGCTATTACAAACAAGCGCTTAGTCCAATTCCATTACGATGGAGGGACAAGAGTTGTAGAGCCTCACTGTTATGGTATTACTACAGCTGGCAACGAAGGTCTCAGAGCATTTCAGGTCAGTGGACACAGTACCTCCGGAAAAATGGGGTGGAAGATGTTTGACCTGGGCAAAGCATCCTCAGTTAAAGTATTGGACACCACATTTAACGGTCCGCGACCAGATTACAAAAAAGGAGACAAGGGGATGTCCCAAATCTTTGTCGAATTGTGAGAATTTGGGCTAGTCCTAATTCCAATATTATCAATGAAGAAACCACGTTCTGCGTGGTTTCTTTACATTGTAGCAATAGAACCTTGTTTATTAAGCCGGGAGAACGGATTATTGCTATTTTTATTCAATAGCTAAATGCGTATCACATGACTGAAATTCAGGAAATCATAAACGCGCTTGTTAAGTTTAGAAACGATCGTGACTGGGAACAGTTTCACGATTCAAAAAACCTTGCAACGGCAATTTCGATTGAAGCGGCCGAACTGAACGAATTATTTCTCTGGAAAACCGTGAAGGAATCTGAGGACGTTGATAAAGCAAAACTCAAAGACGAGTTGGCTGATGTTCTTGCGTTTTCGTTTTTGCTGGCGAACAAACATGGATTTGATGTGAAAGAAATTATGCTGGATAAGATCAGGAAGAACGGGGAGAAGTATCCGGTGGACAAGGCGAAGGGAACGGCGAAAAAGTACAACGAGTTATGAGCGAAAAAAAACTCATTGAAATCAAAGAGTACGTTTTTGACTCTGATTTGTTAACCAAGATTCCAGGCAATCATTTTGTGGAGGGACTTTGGCCGCTGGTGTATATATTGAGTGATGGTAAAAAGAAAGAGGCGTACGTTGGTGAAACAACAGACGCTTTTGCTCGAATGTCGGCTCATCTAAAAGCCAGCGCAAAGAATAAGTTGACTGCAGTACGCCTAATAACCAGCAAAGAATTTAATAAGTCGGCTACGCTTGATATTGAATCGAACCTGATCAAGTACATTTCCGGGGATGGACAGTACAAACTTTTGAACGCAAACATTGGGCTGGCCAATCACACATACTATCAGAAACAAAAATATTGGGATGTATTTAAAACAATCTGGAAGGATCTAAAGTCGGCTGGTGTAGCACGAAAGACAATTGAGCAAATAAACAATTCTGATCTGTTCAAGTATTCTCCTTATAAGTCTTTGTCCGCAGATCAAAAGGAAAACATCATCATAATTATTAAAGCATTATTGAGCCCGGGTTCGAAGAATATAATTGTTGAAGGTGGAGCCGGGACTGGAAAAACTATACTGGCGGTGTACCTTTTCAAATTGCTCAATTCAGACCTTGCAGATATTAATGTCAAAGAATTTGGCGATGAGGAGATAGAGTTTATTGATCTGATCACTAAACTTAAAAAGGCATACCCAAAGCCAAGAATGGCTTTGGTAGTTCCAATGTCTTCTTTTCGGAATACATTGAAAGCTATTTTTAGAAATGTCAAGGGACTCTCTGCTAAAATGGTCATTGGTCCGGCTGAAGTTGCTGATCATAAATATGATATTCTGGTTGTGGATGAAGCGCATCGTTTGCGAAGAAGAGTAAATCTCGGCGCTTACTTTGGTGCCTTTGATAAGGCAAGCAACAAACTGGGATTTGACAAAATGCGTTCCAATGAGTTGGACTGGATTATAAAGCAATCATCAAAACAAATTTTGTTTTATGACAAAAATCAATCAATCAAGCCATCCGACGTTGAACAAAAGCATTTTGATTCTTTAAAGTCGAGAAGCCGTGCCTTAACAATCACTCTGAAATCTCAATTCAGGGTAAGAGGGGGAATAGATTACGTAAAGTATACTTCTGACTTATTGAATTGCTCACTCAAAAAAAATCAAAAACCGTATGCTTCCGATAAGTATGAGTTTGTGGTATTCGATGATCTACAAGACATGATTGATGTAATTGGTGAACGGGAGCGGGAATTCAAACTGGCGCGTCTTGTTGCTGGTTATTCCTGGAAGTGGGTTTCCAAAAAGTCCCGTAAGAAACATGACATTATCATTAATGGCATTAAATTAAGATGGAACAGTGTATCGGATGACTGGGTGAACTCAAAGAACGCCACCAAGGAAGTAGGATGCATCCATACCACCCAGGGGTACGATCTCAACTACACTGGTATTATTTTCGGAAATGAGATTTCGTATGATAAGGCTAATCACAGGATCATAATTGATGACAAAAAATATTTCGACAATAACGGTAAGCAAACCATCAGAGATCCTGAAGAACTGAAAGCTTTCATCGTCAATATATACACCACGATGATGTTGAGGGGCATCAGAGGCACTTATGTATTTGCGTGCGATCCGGAATTGCAGGAATATTTCAAGAATAACATACCCGCGTTCAGGAAACCTGCAGTTATGCGGACGTTAGCTGTTACGAATTCTGACGACCTCCGCAGACCTGTACCACTCTATGATATCAGCGCTGCTGCGGGAGAATTTTCCGAACTGCAACAGTCAAAGAACGTAAGATGGATCGAATTGCCTCATTCATACAAATGGAACGAAGACTATTTTGTTTGCAGGGTTGTGGGCGAATCAATGAACAGGAAGATACCCAACGGATCGCTTTGCGTATTTCAAAAAGACCCAGGTGGTTCACGCAGTGGTAAGACTGTCCTTGTGGAGCATTACAACATGCAGGATGCAGATATGGGCGGGCGTTATACGGTAAAGGTTTACAACAGTGAGAAGCGAGTTGATGAGGATGGCTGGATGCATACTACAATCAGGCTTTCACCGTACTCCACTCTCTCAACCTACACGGATATCCTTCTGGAGGATGACGAAGCTGAAGCATTGAAAGTGGTGGGTGTGTTTGTGGGGATTATCAACTGACCTCACCTCCCCAAAAAATCACCCACACCCCTTAAAAGCCCTCCCTATCGGTAATTCCGTATCCCCGATTTTAATCGTATTCATCCGCACCTCCGAAACATATTTTCTATTCACCACATACGACTTATGCGTTCTTACAAATTGCGTTTCCGGCAGCTGCTGTTGCAGTTCGGATAATGCGATGCGTATCATTTTTTTTCGTCGGCGAGGTAGATCATCACATAGTTGCCATCGGTTTCAAGATAAGTGATGTTGTTGCAGTTAAGCCGCACGAGTACTTCTTCTTCTTCTTTAATGAGCAGCTCATTCGCATCGGGCTCGTCACTTTTTTTTGCGGAAGAATTAAACAGCGCCAGTTCAATGGCCACAAGAACTCCTCGTTCTTAAAAGGTTTGATGATATATGCGTTGAGGATGGTGAACTTTGCTTGCCATTCAGATGTCGCTAATAACTGTTCATGAGTGTAATTAGTATTCATGTACGTGAACGAAAGAAGGAGGCCAGAGCCTCCTTCTTGTCTCTTACTTTCCTCTAGACAACATCCCTAATACAAGGAAAAAGGCCATTAAGCCTAATCCATTTGCAACTTGAGCGCTGTGTGCATTTCCTTTGAGCGCATGGTTCACAAAATGCTCACAGTTGTAGTTGATCAGGTTGTAAGGTCTTCCATGAAGACGAAGCGCACGCTGCACCGCAGCTTTTCGCTCATCTCCTGAACCAGAGAAAGGTTCGACGCGGGTAACGTTAGGGTTCACACGGAAGAAATCCTTCGCACGCGTAACCGTAACACCAATCCCGATCTTATTTTCTGCAATCCAGTGTTGCCCATATTCGTCGTACCCAAGATAGAGCGCATGATGCTGCACAATTTGGAATCCGCTTTTCGGAACAACAACCCGGTCGGCCGGCTTGAGGTTGTAATGATTCACTAAATCATTTTCTGTGTACATGTATGCCATAGAACTTGTTTTAATGTTTCGGAATATCTCCGACACCAGGCTGCGGAGGATCAGCGTAATTGCAATAATCAATCTTCACTTCCGGACATTGGATTCATCAAGCTTCGTCCTCGCCTTACCATCGTCATTTTGTCTGCGAGATTAGGATCCAGCCACATAAGGACACAGATAATAAACCAGCCAATGCTTACCGTAAGCAAAACTCCCTGGTACTCTTGCGGCACAATTCCGCTGAAGTATTTACATAACCCCAATCCGATTACAAGCGGCAAAACAGCTATTAGAAACTGCTGAAATACCTGAAATGGAGATTTTTTTCTGATTCTGTGTGCCGGAACATTTTCTTGAATAAAACCTTGTAAGTTATGTTGTAAAGTGTGGACAAATAATTCCTGAAAACGCGTCCGAAGTACTTCCTCGGATTTAACTCCCGGAAAAATTAACTCGCGTTTTAATCTTCTGATACCGTTCGCGACGCCACGGGTTGTTGTGTTACGCCACTTTTCGTTTTTGGAATCTCTAGGCACAACATGACTATTCCAGTCAAATTCGATTAACGACGCTAACCTTTCTATTTCATGCAATTTTTCATTGCGTCGATTGCGCTTGCGCATGATTTGCGACCAGTTTCGCGTTTTGGATAGTCCATAAATTGACTCCAGTATCAATTCATCAGTAAGATGAATTTTTTGTGAGTAGAAATAAATATCTGGAAGCACATCACTTAGCAACTGCATCAACATTGCTATGTCGAAAACCAGGCAAACCATCAGGCAAATCCACACCGACCCAACCCATAACCAAGTATCACTATTTCCAGAAGTATATATCAGATAGAAATGGGGAATCAGGAGTAATAAGAATCGGATGATCATTCGAAATGTTCTTCCAATTTTCACTTCGAGTTTGGAAATAAAATTGGCCAGAGTTCCAATAAGGAAAGTTGCAAGAATTGCGGCCGTAAAGAATACTAATGTTGCGCCTGTAAAACTCCAGCCCTTAAGGTTTTCATAGTTGGGACTTACGGCGGTTGCATATAGGACGGGAACCAAAAGAATGGTCAACATAAAAGGCCAGAACATCAGGGAGCTGGCAATTTTTTTGATTATAGCCTTGCGTTTTCTAAATCGTAGCGCCTTTACGAGAAGTTCGGCCATTTCCTTTGCTATGTCTGGATTCCCACCTGATCGCACAGCAAATTCCTGAAATCTCTTTTGTTCCTGAAAGATATCTTGCTCCGCTACATTGATTGATTTTCTCGTGGCCTTATATCCTAAACCGAGAAGGGCCATTTTTCTCAACAGCGGCATTTTTATGGGTTTATCTGGGCTCATGTATACAATTTCCGTTTACAAACGTTTACACCCGACTATACGTGGAATTAGTTCTACATTGGCCGGGAATGCAATTTACAAAAAAATAGCATTTAAGTTAATTATTTAGATTATTAACATAAAAGTTAATATGTTTGTATTGGAATTATGGGACGACGAATGTGCGAAAACCACGTTTTACACCGTTCGAAAAGATGGTGCAGAACATAATGAAATGGATAAATTTCTTTTGAAATTTCGGGATAAGCCGGGGTTTGAAAAGGCGGTGCGACAGTTAAATGCTCTTATCCTTTTGGAAATTGGTGGGAATTATGGTGCAAAAGAGGCTTTTTTCAACCGGCCTGAGGAAGGCTCCTTTGGTTTGCCGCCCAAAGGGACAATACGCATGGGACAAATACGACTACGTTACAAGAACTTTCCATTACGATTGTATGCAATAAGGGTAGAAGAACGTGAAGATCTGGTAGTATTGTTCAATGGAGGAGCGAAAGAATCGGGTACGAATATTGACAGTCCTGAGTTGCACCATGTGATGCAGGAGGCGAAAATGTTCGCCAAAAAAATAACAGCAGCTCTGCATGAGGGAGCGATTGAAATTGACGAGAAAAACCTGAAACTGAGATCAGCAGATGGTGAGGAAGAAATAGTTATTCATTAAAAATAAGTGCTATGAGAAGCAAAATTGCAAGGGAGATACTGGAGTCTACTCCGGAGGACGAATTGATCTTCGTTTCCTGGTATGCTGACCTGGTGGTCAGGATACACGATTTATTGGAAGAAAAAGGAATTTCACAAAAGCGGCTTGCAGAAAAGATGGGCAAGACCGCACCGGAAATCAGCCGATGGCTTTCCGGCGATCATAATTTCACGTTGAAGTCGTTGGCAAAACTCCAGGCAGAGTTGGGCGAACCTCTGTTATACATCCCACATCGGGCTCAATTTCAAAGTTCGTTTCATCGGAAGTCATCCACCACGGTAATGAGAAAACTGCCGAAGAAATCGCGTGGAAGTTATACCGACGATTACTGTGTAGCGGAGGAAACTGCTTACTATGAAAAACTACCGGCATGAAAAAGGTTTTAATCAAGAAGCAGAAACAGCCAGCACCTGCATTGCCTGCATTCTCGGCCCACCAACTTACCATTGACAATTTTCGGATTGTGCGGGGATCCCTCGACGCAGGCGCCGATTTTGACTCGAAGATGGTGGAGCAGTACGAAGTGAATTATGACTTTGATATGGGGTTTAACATCGCTGGAAGCCTGGTCCGTTCTGTACTGCGCGTAGATGTCAAAACGAAAAGCCGTGCCGGACAGTCCCCCGAAGCCAAGGGACAATTTGAATTGCATTATTATTTCAATGTAGACGGATTGAGGGAGCTTGCAAAAGCAGATAAGGATGGAATTGTTAAGATCAATCCGGATCTCGCCAACGCAATTGCTTCGGTAACATATTCCACAACCCGGGGAATTCTGATGGCCAGAATGCAGAATACAGCTTTTGAAGATTTTATTCTGCCGGTGGTGAGTCCGAATGAGTTGGTGAATAAAGGGGCGAGGAAGTAATCTAACCAATCATTTTGTTTTGATTCTAGTTTTCTTCGGAACAGTGTTTTCTTGTGTTGAAAAACAAAAATGATTTCTTGAAAAGATTTCTCGAAAGAAAACGATGAGATTCCGGCAGCCACGTGTTGCGGCGATTCTTGCTTTCAAATTTTTGCCGTGTTCATGAATCATAAACATCCCTAAAAGTGAATAAGGCCGGTCTCCAAGTCAATCCTGATCAATCATTGCCCCGGCACAGCATCATTATCGTATCATACCGCATCACTTTTTGCATGAATTGATCATGGCAAAGCGCTCTCCGTAAAACAGATGGGAAGAGATTTTGCTTGGAAAATTGGTTTACTTTGAATTGTGGATGACATAAAAACATCAATCGAAAAATTCAGAGCGCTTAACATGCTGCCGTATGTTCCCGGCGCGGATGTCCATATCTACAAAGGTTATTTTCTGGAACAATATTACGACTTATGCGTTTTTACAAATTGCGTTTCCGGCAGCAGCTGTTGCAATTCAGATAAAGCGATTCTCACCAATCTTCTTTTTCCATCCGCGAGGTAGATCATCGCGTAGTTGCCGTCGGTTTCAAGATAAGTGATGTTGTTGCAGTTAAGCCGCACCAGTACTTTTCCTTCTTGAATGAGCAACTCATTCGCGCCGGGTTCGTCACTTTTTTTTGCGGAGAATTAAACAGCGCCAGCTCAATAGCCACAAGAAGATCTTCGTTCTTAAATGGTTTGATGATATACGCGTTGGGAATGGTGAATTTTGCCTTCGCGACAATTTCAGGAGTGGAATATGATGCCGGGTGTACTGCTTTCAATTTCGGCTATGGCTTCTTCTGCAGAATGCGCCATGCGAATACTTTTACAGTCGGCATTCTTTAAGATGTCCACATTCCTTTTCCTGCCATTCCTTCACTCCTGCCATTCTTTCATGCTAACCGTTTGTAAACGGCTACGCACTTGTAACCCCGAATTTTTCAGATTTTGAGTAAGAGCTCACACTTGTCCGTCGGTGGACATGACAATTTGGTTTTTGGGCGATGATTTGTGCAATCAGGTTCCAGGGCTAAAACCTCTACGCCACATGAAAACCGAAGAATGTCTGCCAGCGTCCAAAGACGACCCTGACAGTAGTACGCGAAAAGTGTACTATCAATTTCCTCCCCGGAAGCGTTGCCAGATTCCTCCACAGACACGCGGTCCTTAAGTGGAGAATCCCGGGACGAATTTTCAAATCACTCCCGTTCCAAAACAACCATTCATATTTTAAACCTCGCCCTTTCCGTTGCAGGCACGCGCCGCCGGATGGGCAACGAATAAATCAGTTAAACCTTAAAAACATTATACAATGCCAAAAGTATTTATCAGTTACAACTACAAAGACGCTCAACTGAAAAGCACAGTCGACAACTGGAAGAATCAAGGTCTGGGCACCGACGTCTCGTTCACTTCGGAGGATCGGGAGAATCATCTTTCGAAAGGTGAAAACTATGTTACCCAGGTACTGAATGATCACATCGCCAAAGCCCAGAAAGTACTTGTGCTCGTCGGAAGTAGTACTCACAAAAGACCTTGGGTCGATCATGAAGTGGCTTATGCAAAAAGCCAGGGCAAGCAGGTGCTGTGGACGCAACTACCCGGAACAGACGGAGCCGCGCCGGAGGAAATCAGGAATACACCGCCAGTACCATTCAACCTGGGAGCCATTCAAAATGCATTGAGGAAGCCGTAGTACATCGTTCACTTTGTACTTGATGATTGAGAGGATGCGGATGACTGTTTGGTTGTATCAACCAACCAACGTCATCCGCTCTTTCAAATCTCAAACGCCTGATTGATCACCTCTTTCCCGTTGCACGTGTACACCACGTAATACGTTCCCTTTTCCCAACCTTCAACATGCAACACGTATTCGAACGTGGTTTCACCTGCCGGTGCGCGCGACTGGTTCGGATTGGTGAACAGAATTTTTCCGTTGCTGTCTTTCACCTGGCCTTGCATCACAATCGGAACATCAGAGTTGATGACAATATCTCCGGCAACTTCTTTGGCTTCAATCACAAATTCGCGTTCCGGTGTTTGTATAATTTCCGACTCGGTATTGTACCAGGGCATTTTCTGATTCGTGAGTGCACAAATACGCTGACGTATTAATCGCGCTTTAGCAGTGTCCTCGCCGTCGACGTATGCAACGGGACTATTGTCTGTAATACTCCACACGGCGTGCTGAATAACGTCATTATCTTTTACATTCAGTGAGTCCATAAAGTGGATCACATTCATCAGGTTGGCGTTCTTCGAAACGGCCAGTTTGAAAGTTGATGCGTCATCGGAACCATGATCACTTAACTCCGTGCAGAAACCCGGACGAAGGATCTGCTTTTCCTGGTTGGAGTTCAGCGCGAACACTTCATCGCCACTGGTAATAAGCGTTTGCTCTTCGCCGTTGTCGGGAACGAAAATGGTTCCTTTCGGCATAATCAGCTTCAGCGACTTGCCTGAAATGTTTTTGACGTTCACGCGAAGCCCTTCACTATATCCCTTGTCACCAAAGGGAAGTACGGTAGCCTGCACTTTATTTTGTGCAATCGCCTGATCGAGGGTCATGGTGTTGTCGGGGAAACTGAAAGAGAAAAAGACAATGCCCAGCATTGCAATCGTGCAGGAGTTAATCAGCGTTTTCATAGTGATCCGGTAAGGTGAAACAATGGCCAGGTAAGAGAGTAACGTAGGAAAAGGTACATTATTTTCCAGAGACAATGTAAATCATCAGATCAAGCGTTGACTATCAAGAACTGATTAAAACCGCTGAAGCGGTTGGATAATCAATGGATGCTTCGGGTTTGCCAAACGGTTTCAACCGTTTTCCATTCCAATGACATTGCGGCAAATGATTTCAACAGAGCCACTACCCAATCAGGTGAGGAAAACGACACGCACTTTTCGGGAATCATGCTTTGCTGGCACAGTATTCGTAGTTCTGAAATGTACTATATTTATCCAGCCACTGAAATTCCATGAAACCAATTACACGATTCACATTCCCGCGATTGCTTAGTTTAACCCTCCTCGCTTTCTCGCTTTTCAGTTTCGCAATGATTGGAGACGACCCCTGCACCGTAGTGGAAATCACTCCCAACCCCGACGCAACAACGTATCTCTGGTCGGCCGACAGCTCGAAATATCTCGACAACAGAAAAGATGCTGCCGGTGTTTTCCAGATTTATGTTGGAAAAAAAGGAGATACAACTGCCGTGTGCATTTCGCAGAATGGACCTGCATCCGCAATAAAACCATGGACAGCACGAAACAAAATGCAGGTGCTCTGGCATCCATCCGGAGAATGGATCATCTGCGCGGTGGAAAAAGAAAAATTCGATGAAGAGTGGTTGAAGGGAACAAAGACGGGCAGAAATTTAATTGAAGGTTGGTTGCAATGCGGTTTGTGGATGGATATCTATGCCGTGAAACCCGATGGAAGCAAATGGTGTTTGCTGGCGACAACCGTTCACGGCATGACCGGCCCTGCGTTTACTCCCAATGGAAAAACATGCGTGTGGGCTGAAACGCTCGACAGTGCCAACATGATCAAAGACAAATTCGGACGGTGGCGTTTGATGCAATCGGAATTCGCAACGGATGCTGCGGGCAATGCGGTATTCACTTCCACCAAAGACATTACACCGAAAGGTGCGGTTTGGGTGGAACCCGGAAATTTTTCCCCCGATGGAAAAACAGTTTTGTTGTCGGCAGATATCGGTCTCGATGATGCGCGTGGACAGGACCAATACACGCTCGATATCACAACCGGGAAAGTGGTGAACCTCACGAACTCTCCGAAGATCTGGGATGAGCACGGTGTTTTCTCTCCGGATGGAAAAAAAATACTGTTCATGAGTTCGTATCCGTACAGGCACAAAAAGAATTCCTACAAAATAAAATCGATCAAAACGGAATTCATGCTGATGAATGCCGATGGATCCGGCCTCACGCAACTCACACGCTTCCGGACGAAAGGTTCACCGGAATACCACGATGGAATTGCAGCAATCGGATTTTTCAGTGCCGATGGTAAAACCATTTACGCGCAAACGCTGACGTTCCCCATTAATAACTTCTGGATCATACGGTTCAAAGGTCCGTGCTGGGATTCGCATTGAGATGGATGGTAGACGATAGATGAGAGGCGGTAGGCGATTGGCACTGCCTGTTATGTGGGTAGTGACTCAGTTTGAAATTATTTGTTCAATCTCTGGAATGGAAAACGGTTGAAACCGTTTGGGGGCATTGCTGGACAGCGATTGAATGTTCAACCGCTTCAGCGGTTTTCATCAACTCATAGTAGTCAAATTGAGCCACTACCATCATGCGTCGCGTTTGTGCTTCACGTCAATCTCACTTATCTTGTCGCTTCAAACGCTCTATCGTCCACAGTCTATCGTCTACCATCTATCGCCTAACCACTCATGAACCACCCCGCCCTTGTCTGGATCCAGATTCCCGCAGAAAACATCGAACGCGCTGCACAATTTTATACCAGCGTTTTCGGCTACCAGTTCTTCTTCGAAAACCTGAATAACATTCCGCACGCTGTGTTCAAACAAGATGCGAAAGGGCAACGTCCTGTCAATGGCGCTTTGGTGGAAGTCAAAAACAAACCGGCCGACTTACAAGGCTGCGTTTTGTTCTTTGAAGCAACGGGCCGCTTCGAATTGATCATGGAAAATATCGAAAGCAGCGGCGGAAAAATTCTCGTGAAGAAAACACTCATCACGAAAAAAATTGATGCTACTTCCGGAATGATCCCCGACACATACATCGATGGCAAGCCGGGCTATTTCGTTCACTTCCTGGATTCCGAAGGAAATAAAATGGGCTTGTACGGTTCGAATTAAAAAATCGAAATAGCTGCACCATCATCAGGTGTCGGGTGAATAAATTATCCGCCGATCAGCACAGTCTGTGCTCCAATTATTATTTCTCCGCCGTGCGCCGTCTTGTCGCCCATTCTCGCTGCAGGCATTCCGCCGATCATCACACTCGATGATCCTTTGACAATGGCATCGGGCGGACCCACGCACACGAGCATATCACCAACACGCGCGGCCGGCAAACCGCCAATTAAAACTGTAGGTGCGCCTGGTCCTGAGATTGGCCCTCCTACATGTGGAACGGGTGGATTACCTGGAGTCTGCATCGGGCATTCATGAAAATCTGTAAGTCGTGCTGCTGGTGGCATGATTCGTTTTTTTGTTTTTACTTTTTCTTTTGTCGCGAAGCGATGCGCTTAGTTGATCATCACCATGGCACCGCGGAGCACGAGTTCCGCGCCACCCTACCTGGGCCGTCAGATTTCCCTGTGCGGAATATTGGTTTTGCGCGGTCTCTTTAATATTCATTCCTGTGGTTTGCACATCTCCGCCTGCAGATTGTACACTCACGCCTTGTGCTCCTCTCAGAATAAGATTCTGGCCGGCGTCAATGGTTATGCTTTTCGGACTCTGCAGCGAAATGCCTTCGGAGTTCATTCTGATAGTGTTTGAATTCTGATCCTGAAGCGTGATGCATTGATCCCTGTCGCTGATCATTACTCTGTTGTTGCCGGGTGTGGTAAGCGTGAAAATTTTATTCACATCATCAAACTGCATGGAGATTCCGGACCGCGTGACAATTCCTTTCAGTGCATTTATTTCGCCGGACGGAAAGGGAGGTTGATGTTGCGGGCTACTGTACACACTACCCAGTATGATCGGCGAACACGGATCTTCATTTAAAAAACCAACAACAACTTCATCTCCCACTTCCGGAAGAAAAAAAGCACCGGCTCCGTTCGAGGAATAAAAATTCGAAAGCCTCGCCCAGATTCCGGCCCCGCCTTGTTCGAACAAAGGAACGTCAACTAAAATCCGGAACTGTCCACCCGGATCACTCGCTGTTTGTTTCACTGTTCCGTTGAACAACCCGCGTGCGCCGGGTAAAAGTCCGGAAGCGGGGGGCGCCATCACACCGGGTTCTTCAGTTGTCCACGTTGGAGAAAGTCCAAGGGTTACTTCGGTGATCCAGTTGCCATCGGAAAGCGTATGCACCACACCGGAAACAAGATAATCGCCGTTGAAGCGGTCGCCAACTCCTGCGAGTGTGATGTACTTCGACGGATCAACCAACGAAGTTCCCTGGAATTTTGCGGTGCCGCGGATTTTCGAATAACTGCTCTTGACCAATTGCGCCTGCGACCAGTTTGCCAGGTTCGCATTGTCCATGGGTGCCGGAGTCTGCAAGTCGTACGTGGAAAGTCCTACGACATGCGACAATGTTTTCGATGAAAGATTTCCCGGCCCGGTGTAACTGGATGTAGCTTCTCCGGAATTCACCATTTGTTTTTGGTAATCCCACGACAACGCAGATACGTTGCCCAGTTGTGTCAATGAATTGAGGTTGGCATTGAATCCGAGAAGACCATTGCCGTACGCAACAGTTAAAACGGAAGAAGTGGTTGCGTCGGGTTTGATCACCGAAATTTTTCCGTTGAGCGCAGTCACAATCAAACCATTTGCGTCAGCACGTGCGAGCATAAAATCCCAATCGGTGGCGTAGTACTGTACTTGCGTGGCCGGTGTGGTTGAAGTGGCCGTTACATTTCCGGTGAGCCCGGAATATTCGCTGATCAGCGATGAAATAATATCGCTGTCTTTTTGATTGGAGAACGTGCGGCTTTTTCTTCCCACAGTCATGCGCACAGCTGCATCGCGGCATTCTACTTCGAGCGCTGATCCAATGGTTTGATCAATGCGTAACGACTGGCCCGTGATGATTCCCTGGAACACCAATTGATTGGCAGAATTATAACCGGCCTCAACAGTAACTTCTCCACCGGGAAGGAAAGTGGAGGAGGAGCTTGCAGGGAAATCCCCTGAGTCTGGGTTTCCGTCGATGACCACAATTCGTGCGGTAGGAACCCGGTTCACATTTTTTTCAATGTACACTGAATAGATACTGAATTGTTCAGGCACAGCGCTGCCATTGATTTTGATCACGTAGGTAGCAAGACTGCCGCTGAGGTTGGATGATTTTGCCATAGGAAAAACGATTGAGGTTATTGATGAAAGCAGTTGAATAGGTGTGATTCAAATGTATCAAGAATGCGCATTGAAAAAGTACCGGTGTTCCCCAAAGTGTGGAATTCCTTCTTCAAGGGGATTTTTGTTAAATCGGTTTTCTCCGGATTTCGAAACACCCCGGCTGTTTTCAGCGCTGGCACCCGAATTGTGTTTTAGTGGGTACTTCACCAAAACGCAACAGCTATGTCAAACCATCCAGATAAAACTCCCGAAGACCGCAGAGTGATCAATCCCGATGAACCCTGGGAGATCACGTATTGGACGCAAATATTCGGATGTACGGAAGAAGAATTGAGAAAGGCCGTGAATGAAGTTGGAAGTTCCGTTACCGCAGTGAAAAAATATTTTCAGAGATAGAACGTAATCAAAAATAACCACAGAGGTCACAGGGGACTGCACAGAGATTTCACAGAGCAGTAGTTTGATAAACACTCAGTGAATCTCAGTGAAAAGCACTCATTCTTCTCTGTGGTAAAAAAGCAAACACACAATCGCGAAGCGATTTATTCCGTTCATCGACCAACTCACACTCTAAGCCGGGTTGTCTGGCTTCTGTCGTCCTGTATTCTTCCAGTTTTCATTCTCTGAGGCGAGAATTCCTTCGATCGTCTCCACGAAGATTCTGTATTTCCGTTCTGTTTCCTTTGCCTGTTTAGCCGGATCGTCTTCATCAATGGCGTAAGGACCAGAACCGGTAGTGAACAAATACTTTTCCCTTCTCAATTTTTCAATGGTGTTGCGGTAGCTGATCCAGTTCTCGTAGTATTTGTGCAACTGTTGCATGCTGATCAGGATGATGACAATGGAACTGATCACGCCGGCAAAGATCGAAAATCCAAGACCGTATTTATGAAAACCAATGAGCAGCGGCACGGACGCAGCCAGGATAATTTCCGCACGTTTGAATTGTTTGTAGCGCTTCTGGTTGGTAGCAGATTTTCCTTCCATCCAGTTGATCTGGTCATCGACACGGGAGGTGAGGTATTGGTCAGGATTTATCGCGTCCATTTTTTAGCTTTTTTTCTTCTTCCTCTTTTTTAATTACTTCCTTGATCTGCTCGAACGTTTCATTCTGACGTCCACGTTTTTCCAGGCCGTTCATCAGCACTTCGACTTCCTCCTGAGTGAAATCTTCTTTTGTTTTCGCAATGTTGTATTCGCGTTTGGCACCGGCAGGATCTTTTTTCAGGAGCATGACGTTGATCTTTACCGCGTACGCCTCGGAAAATTCACCAAGCTGCAGGGCCTTGGTCGCATACAGGTCTGCACTATCCGCCAAGCCGATGTAGAGATACGTAATGGCAAGCTGTGTGTAGTACGAGCCTTTGGTATAGTTGGTTTTTCCGACAAGGGAATACCATTTTTCAAAGTACTTCAACGCAGTTTCCTGGTCGCCGAGCGAATCGCGGAAGAAAACTCCTGTCTCTGAATAAATCCAGGCTGCACGCGATGTCTGAAGTGTACTGTCTGCGATTTTCTTTTCGATGAGAGCAACAAATTCAGCAAGGACAAGATCAGCCTGCCTGGTATTGCCTTTCGCGCGGTAACAAAGCGCGAGGTTGAAGGAGATCCGTTCCACCAGCGACATCATAATTGCAGTCGGATACTTTGCCACGAGCATTTGTGTAAGCTGTTGAGCAGAAAGCAAACACTCAATGGCCTTGTCGTATTGTCTCAGCGAATCTTTGAAGTATTGTCCCGTCTCGCACAACCGGTCACTTAGATTGTACGTTTCGGTGTATTTTACTGTGGAAGTATCAAACCAGATACTTACGCACCGCAGGGAATCGGCCATGGCGCTGTACTGGAAAAGTATTTCCTCACCGGATTCAGTATCGTAGAGATCGTACGCGGTGCGCTCAAGCATGGCAGCGTATGACCAATAGATTTGCTTACGCACTTCCGGTTGGAGCTTCGCTGAAAATTCGGGCCAGGCGAAAAGTTTTTTGTACAGCGACATGCTCTCGTTGATCGAGACTTTCAGGATACTGTCCTGCTGCAGCGTGGATTTGTCTGGTCTTCCCGCGAGGAGCCGCTCCGAATAATTGATGGAGGCATTCAGAAGACCGTCGAAACCGGACGTATCGTAAATGTTCCCAACGTTGTAATCGTTCTCGGTCAATCCAAGCAAATGATAATCATACGGAGAATACAGGGCAAACTCATTCATTGCCGGACGTGTCGTAGTCCAGAGAAAAAGTTCGCTGCCCACCACAACGCCGTTTCCGAAATCAGAAAACTGAATGGAGGTGTATTCTGTTTTTTGTTTAAAGGATCCGATTGCTGCGCCGGTCGTATCCCACACCTCGAAGGAGGTTGGTGTCCATGTCAGGATAAATTTTCCGTCGCTGTTTATTCTTCCGCAACTGCCGTTGAGTTCAATCTGTCCTGTTTTGATCAGCGCTTTCGACTTGGTCCTGTACGTAAATATGTTTCCTTCCTTGGTCAGGATCGTCAGGCCTGACGCGCTTCCCGTTACCCGGCACACCTGCGCACGGTCAGCCGGGACGAGACTGTCATACGCGTTTAGTGTATCACCTGTTAATTCAACTTTGTAATAGTAAATAGAACCGTCTTCTTCATAGATGATGTTGTTGCTATGGGTGAATCCCGACGGCGGCGTGTCCGAATAGTCTTCATAGTACGTGTAGTCTTTGCTTTCCTCCGGCTTCCGGATAAATGCCCGCGGCTTGCTTTGATCAATGCTGAATACGGCATCGTCCCAGAGGACCAACGTACCATCATCAGAAATTACCGGCACTATACCTTCATTGGCTCCATTCAATACCAGTTCATTTTGAATTTGCCCGTTTTCGTTATACACACATAACGTATCGGTCGAATAATTTTTGTGACATAAAATAACGGCCTTGCCGTTCGGCATTACTTTGGCAGCACCCACTCCATGTTCAAGCCTGATTTTTTTCTGTAAAACACCTTTTTCATTCCACTGGTAAATCGCGTCTTCATCAATGGCCATAATTTGTTTTTTCTCCCGGGAAAATCCACTGCTTCGGATATCTGATTCCGTCCGCAGATGATGTGTCAGCCACAAGTGATTGTTTGCATCCAACTCACCCAATATTTTTTCAAATGTTTTGTGCGACGAATCAATGGCGTTTCCATCATACGCTATTCGATAAGCAAGTGTTGGGTTAATTTTCTGCTGGAGCAGCGCGGCGTCGTAGTAACGCGTTTGCCGCGTGATGATTTCTTCCTGGGTTTCTTTGTGCGCAATAACCAATCCGTAAATCACAAAACCCACGAGTAAAGCTGCCACACCGCCGCCGATTCCATACGTCAGCCTTTTTCTTCTTTTGGATGCCCGCTTTTGATCGTCGATCAGTTTCTGCCTGTCCCGTTCTGCTTCTTCCAGCAATGCCAGGTGAATCCTTTCCGCTTCTTCCCGCAGTATCTGCTGCTCGGCTTCCGCTTCCTCCAGTATTTTTCTGTCTTCGAGGAACTTAATAATTGGTTTTACCAGTGTATCGTGACTTAATTCCACCAATGTTGTTCCCGAATGACTGGTTTCGCTTTTGAGCAGTTTTTCCCGGATCAGGAGATCGATAGCTTCAGCGGAGACATTGGGTTTGTCGGTGAGCGTTGTATAGGCAACCGGAACACGACGTTCACCAGCGATCAGATCATTTTCGATCACATTGCGAACGGCACGTATGCTTTCAGGCGATAGTTTCAGTTCCGATTGGAGCTTGGTCAGCTGCTTCTGGTAGAAATTACCAATGATGTGTCTCAGTCCATCTTCACCTTCGATGTCACTTGAGCGTACGATGATCTGTCCGTTTTCGGTATGTGAAATCTTTCCGTTGATCACACGTTCTTCGAGTTCGTGACAGATGATCTGCAATTGAACCGGCTCGACGTATTGTCCGGCAGTCACTCCCTGCGTGCTGGTGAGAAAATCAAGCAGGGTTTTCATCGCATCGGATGAAAACACAAATGGAGGTGACGCAAAACTTACTCCGGGAATTTCCAGCGTCGCCGGTTTTCCGATCGCCTCTGCCGCATTGGCGCGTGTGAGCGGTTTGAGTTGAAAACGATTTGTAAATACTGTTGGAATATGTTCCACCAGGGTTTCGAGTTGACCCAATAAATCCTCGCGAATCGATAACAGGACCCGCAGGTTGAGACGGCCTTCGCTGCTCGGATTGATCAGCAGCGCCAGTTCATCGAAGAAAGAAGTTCGTGTGGATGCGTTTTGTTCGAGCGTAAAAATTTCTTCAAACTGGTCGAATGCAAGCACGGGTGTAAGCAACTTGTATTCGGGCGACCAGATCTCCAGTTCCTTGAAAAAGGAAAATAAATTTCCCCGCACCAACCGGTCGATATAACCTTTTGAGGCCGGATCGCTGGCCTCGAATGGACCTAACTGGTAACCCGGCTTCGAAGCGATTTCCAGTACACGCCGCTTGATCAGGTCAATTGGTGTAATTCCTTTTTCATTGAAACGGATGAGCACCGGGAAATGCTGCCGTTCCCTCAGCGCGCGAAAAACTTTTGTCTTCAGCAGCGACGTTTTTCCATAACCGGAATACGAAAACAAAACCGTGAGATTTTCCGAGAGCACATAGTACATCAATTTTTCTGCGGCTATGTCGCGACCAAAGAATAACAAGTGTGATACCTGATCTTCTTCGAATGATGCCACACCCGGGAAACGATGGATCTTTACGGGGTTATTTTCTTTTGTTTCGCTCATGGCTCATTTTAATTGCAGTCGCTAAACGGTCGATATCTTCATTTTTATCGAAGTCCCAGGAGTGAAGCGTATTCAATTCACTGTAGGCGGTGAGAAGCGATGATGTACCGCCAATAAATCCCGGGAAAATAAAATCGGCAGGATTGGCATAACGTTTTGAACGTTCAATGGCCTGCTTGATTTCTACGTGCACGTAGTTCACCGGGCTTTGTGAAAGTGCCGGACTCTGCACAACAATAAACGCATTGGCATTTCCGATACCTTCCGTAATCTGTTCAGCAAAATTACCATTCAACCTTTCCTTATCGAGCCATGCATTGATCTGCTGATTGCGCAACCGCTGGTACATCGCATGCGCTTTTTCAAAATCTTCGCTTTTGTAGCTGATGAAGGCAGAAGGTGCACCGGGAGGAACCGCAATGTCGTGCCGGTTGTCGGCTTCTTCACCGGCAAATGCGCGGTACTCGCTGATCAGCTTATCGATGAACTGCTGCTGGCTGTAATGGTAAAGTTTTGTCTTGAGCGTATGCTGAAAAAAAAGTATGGTCGGTTGCTGGCTCTCTGCAATTTCGTCGAGGCACTCGAGCGCATACGACCAGCTGTTCTTGCTTTCACTTTCAAGCGTGCGCAACAGGATGCGGAAATACCAGTTCTTCGCCAGGAAACCGAACCCAATGAACAGGAAACATTTTTCACGGTTGGCCAGTTCACTGCGTAATCCAATAGGCAGCGGAGGATTTTTTGCAATGATCCCGCACAACAGATCGATCAGGTCGTTTTCAGAAATCGCCAACGAATTGGTGTCCGCTACGGAGCCGAAAAGATTATACACCAGCGGCGATGTTTCCGTGGCAGCCAGGGGTTCATCACCACTTTTCTTGGCGCGGTAGTAATCCTGCCGTGGCGTTTTTGCCAGTGGCGTTCCGGCATTGACCTGCTTCAGACGCTCGAAGAAAAAATTTCCGTAGTTGGTATCGATCACCAGCGGAAACGGCAATTGAGCCAGCTGATCAAATGCAGGAGCTTTTACATTTTTCAATTCATTGTACAACCCCTTCGTGGCATGGCGCAGGTCCTGCACAAGGCCCATTTGCTGCCGCAGGTAATCCGTGGCTACCTGGTAAAGCTCCTTGTTGCTCCCGGGGATCAAACGTTCTCCGAGAAGCCGTGAAAGGGTGGTAGGAACGACTTTGTCTTCAAGGTGCTGCTCAACGGGAAATTCCGATCCGATAAAAAGAATACAATTCTTTTCCTGGATCGCCTGGCAGAGCATACTCCAATCACTGTTGTTCATTGTTAATTAATTCGGAAAGCATAAATAATTCAGCGGGCATTTCGTAAACAATAGTATAAAAAAATAATTGATATTGAACTGCACGCGTACTCGCAGGCATGAACAGCAAAAAAAGATTGATGGGTGCTTAGGGTACGGTACAACGATTGTAAATATACAACCTGTCGTGCGCAATTGCACAGGTGCTTTTACGGAAACAAATCAGGTATTTTCACCCTTGCGCAGGACGAAAAATTTGTGATTACATATAAGGGGATTGTAGACTGCAGGAACTGCAGTCTCTAAAATCAAGTCGCACCATTGGGGATTGAATGAAAATACAGGAGAAAAGTAATTGGCCTCACAACCGCATACCCACCATCAGCACGTCATCCGTTTGCTTCAATTCGCCTTTCCATTTTTCCAGCCATTCGTGGAGCATCACTTCCTGTTCCGCCATGCTGAACGATAGCGAGGAGTGCAACAGTCTCACCAGGTTGCGCGTGTGCATCCGCTTTTGTTTTCTTCCGCCAAACTGGTCAGCATAACCGTCGCTGAACATGTAGAGCGTATCGCCGGGATGGTAACGCAACTGGTAATTCGTAAATACACGTTCCGTTTCACGCTGGTATCCGCCCACACTTTTCCGGTCGCCTTTGATGAGGTTCAATGTTCTTTCCCGGAAAAAGAAAAGGTTGTGGTTCGCACCGGCAAACTCGATCAGTTTGTTCTGCTTGTCGATCGTGCAGATGCTGATGTCCATGCCGTCCTGTGACGGATTCTCGTCAGTATCCTGTTTCAGCAATGACCTGACTCCCGTATGCAATTCCGTTAAAATCTCAGCGGGCTCAGTAATCATTCTGCCGCTGATGATTTCATTCAGCAGGTTGTTTCCCACCATCGACATCAACGCGCCGGGAACACCATGTCCTGTGCAGTCTGCAACCACCACCACAATTTTTCCATCCACTTCCTTAAACCAGTAAAAATCGCCACTCACCACGTCTTTCGGTTTGTACACGATCAGTGAATCCGGTATGTATGTCTTGAGTGCCTTCTTATTGGGCAGCATGGAGGTCTGTATGCGGCACGCGTAGTCGATACTGTCGGTGATATCCTTGTGCATCTGCGCGATCTCGCTATACGCCGCCTGGAGTTTTGCGTGAAGCAATTCAATCATTTTCTTCTCGCGCCGCACTTCGCGGTTGCGCAGGTTATTCTCAATGGAAGCTGGCAAACGCGTGAGACTGCTTTTAAGAATGTAATCGTCGGCGCCTTCCTTCATGCATTGCACCGCAAATTCTTCGGACACCGTGCCGGTTACAAGAATGAACGGAATATCCAGTCCATGCTGCCTCACAATGCGCAATGCTTCGAGTGAATTGAAGCTGGGCAGGGAATGATCGGAAAGTACAACATCGGGAGTGATCGCCTTCAGGCTATTCACAAATTCCTCCTTCGAATCAACTACGCTGATGGTGTGATGGAGCTGCGCTTTTTTGAGTTCATTCTGCAACAGCTTTACATCCGAAGGATTGTCTTCAAGAAGAAGTATGCTCAGTGGCTTGTCCATCGGATTGTGGTTTCGGTATTGCTTCCTGGTTAATCAGCAGCCAGTACATCCCCAGGTCGGCAACTGCTTTTGAAAAATTTTCGAATGCAACCGGTTTTACTACGTAACTGTTTACACCCAGGTCATAACTCGCAATGATATCGTGTTCTTCCTGTGATGAAGTCATAACAACCACAGGAATTGAGCGTGTCCTTGGATCATCCTTAATGGCACGCAACACATCAAGTCCGCCAACCTTCGGCATATTCAGGTCGAGCAGGATCACTTTCGGTTTGTTCTCAACGCTTCGGTCGGAATATTCACCTTTGGCAAAGAGGAAGTCCAGCGCCTGCGCTCCGTCAGACAAATGCACGATGTGGTTGCACAGGTTGTTTTTCTGAAGCGCACGTATAGCCAGTTTTGCATCGGCGGGACTGTCTTCGACGAGGAGAATTTCAATAGCGTTGTTCATAGGGGGTTATCGATTTGCAGGGAGTGAAAAATAAAATGTTGCGCCTTCGTCCACTTTTCCTTCGGCCCAGACTTTGCCGGCATGTTTGGTGATGATCCGCTGTACAATAGCAAGGCCAACACCAGTCCCTTCAAATTCATCCATGCGGTGAAGCCGTTGAAAAACACCAAACAGTTTGTTGTAATATGCCATATCAAACCCTGCACCATTGTCTTTGACATAATAAGTCGTGTGGCCGTTTTCCGGGTATGAACCAATCTCAACTTCAGGATCGGGTTTCTTACCGGAATATTTCACCGCATTAGAGAGAAGATTTACGACAACCTGTTTGATCATGTTCCGGTCACCGTGCGTATCGGCGAGTTCCTTCACCTGGAAACGGACCGCATTGTTCTTTTCAGATTTCTTCAGCTCGCTGATCGCCGTATCGAACATGTCTTTCATATCGAAAAACGTTTTCGAAACCTGCTGTTTGCCGAGACGTGAAAACTCGAGAAGTTCATCAATGAGTTTTCCCATTTTCCGGGCATTGATAACGATCTCGTTCATCGCATCTTTGATCTCGTCGTTCACATCCTTCGGAAGTTCTTCCTGGAGGATCATCGTGAACCCGTTGATCGCACGCAGAGGTCCGCGCAGATCATGCGAAACAGAGTAGGAGAAGGACTCCAGTTCTTTATTGATTTCCTGGAGTTCCGCGGTACGCTCCTGCACTTTGCGTTCGAGCGATGCGTTCAGGTCACGGATCTCTATTTCCGATTTTTTCCGGTCGGTAATATCGCGCGAGATCACAATGGCTGCACGCGGAGTTCCGTCATCGTTCAGTATGGGACTTGCTGTGCAGGAGTAAAAAATTTCTTTACCGCCAACAGAACTCTTTGTTTCGAAGTACGCCGGTACCTTCTGTGTAAAAACGGATTCGATCGCCGGGCGGAATGTCCGGGAACTGCTCACCGATTCGAGGTCGTAAATATTCTGGCCGATCAACTCTTCTTTGTTGGTTCCGGAGGCCGTATGGTTGATCATCGATATTTTTCCATCCGGTGCAATCAGCACAATGTGATCAGCCGAGTTTTGAAATATGGCGCGGAAACGTTCTTCATTTTCCGCGATGATCGAATTTTTTTCCTGGAAATAGGCCTCAGCAATGCCGTACATCGCGTAATCCGTAAACTTGGATAGTCCTGAGAGAAAATCAACGGCCAGTTCAACGGAATCTGCGAAATCTCTTTTGATGTGCGGGATGATCCTCACTTTGTACAGCGAAATGATCTCATACCAGTCAGAGTAGTTGATGTTCATGCGGGCATACACACGCCCCTGCTGCATCAGTTCATTGGAGTATTCGTCCCACTTGCCATCGTAGATCGCGGCACGTTGCATCTCCATCGAATGTTCGCCCTGGATTTTACGCTGCTCAGGCGTTTGCATTTTCATCATGGGACCCCAGAGTTGGTGTTCCGCAAGTTCTACAAGTAGTTCTGCGTTTAGAACCTCCTGGTATTTTTTATTGAGCTCAAAATATGTTTTGAGTGTTGCAATATCGCTTTCTGAAAAATTGGGTGGAGCAATAAGGGGTTTGTCTTGTGTGGCATTCATAAGGTGGGTTATAGCGGTGGTGTGTCTACCTAGAACGTTCTGGAATTTTTTTCGAAGTTCAAATTCGATGAACGGTAGATATCGCACTGTACATGGTAGGAAAGGAGGGGTGTTCCGGGATAGACGCCCTTCGTCAGGCTCAGGGCAGGCGCCGCAATCGCTTCGCGATTTGTGCGTAATAGAACGCAGATTAAACGGATTGAGCGGATGAAAACGGATTTGAATGGCCACGCGATCGTAACGCTTGAGTAACACCGATCGCGTGGCCATTCAAATCCGTTTTTTTTCGAGAGGACCGAAGGTGCGATCCGCGTTCCATTAAGAAGCACTGGGCAATACCCGATCGCGAAGCGATCAAATCCGCGAAAATCCTTTTCAATCCGCGCCCTAAGCGCAGCGCAGGGTCCGCGTTCCTATTAAGTACTACAGATTATCGGATAAGATTAATTGATCCCACCAAAGCATGCGGATTACCCTGTATATCCGTAGCAACAATTCTCCAGACGTACGTATCGACCTGGCAGATTTCGGTACCGGCATTCGCCCTTCCGTCCCAACCTTCATTGATGTTGGTGGTCGTGAAGATCTGGTTGCCCCAGCGGTCAAAAATCCACAGCTGGTATTTCGCCGGATCAACTCCATACGTGCTCGGCAGGAAAACGTCGTTGTGACCGTTTCCATTCGGTGTAAATGCGTTTGGAACGTAAATCGAAATGTCGGGGTCAAGACAAACCGGGTGCGAGATACTGTCGCTGCATCCGTTTGGTGTTGTCACCGTCAATACAACCTGGTAACATTCCGGTGCGCCGTAAGTGAATGTAGGATCCTGCAACGATGAACTTGCATTTCCTACGTCACCGAAACTCCACATCCAGGAAGTGGCGTTCACCGATTCATCCGTGAAAAAGATCTGCGCGTTGAAAATGGTTGTGGGTTGCGGACTTGCACTGAATGCAGCAACAGGATTGACGTACACCGTAACGTAATTCGTCATCGTGATGGTGTGTGTACAACCATCCGCAGATTTCGCTGTGAGAATAACGGTGTACACTCCGGGTGTGGTGTAACAATGTTGTGGATTCTGCTGGTTCGAAAGAATTCCATCGCCGAAATCCCAGTCCCATGCGCTGATCACACCGGGCGCGCCAATGGTCGACTGATCGGAGAAGTTTACACAAACCGGTTCGCAACCGGCAACGATGTTTGAAGTAAATGCAGCAACCGGAACCGGGTTAACAGTTACTGTTGATGTGCTCATTGACGTACATCCGTTCGCATCTGTTACCGTTGCGGAGTATGTAGTGGTTGCTGTAGGAGAAACGTTCTGCGTATTGCCGGGCATATTGCCGGGATTCCAGTTCACGCCGTACGCCGGAGCTCCGCCACCCGGTGTTGCGCTCAGCGTAACCTGTTGTCCGCTGCAGATCACATTCGGTGCGGCGCTGGCCTGCATCGTGAGTAACGGCGGTTCCGTAACGGGAATGATCACAGAATTCGTGCAACCGTTTGCATCCGTTACAGTAATGGTATACGAAGCCGCAGGAATTCCTGTAGCGGTATTGGTTGCTGAAACGTTTGGCGACCAGGTGTAGCTGTACGGCGCCGTACCACCCGATTGCGTAACGTCGATTGATCCTGTGGAATTGCCGAAACAATCTACGTTCGTTACCGGGCCCGATGAAGCGACAACCGTAACCGGTTCAGTGATGAGAAACGATTGCGTGAGCGTGCATCCGTTTGCATCGGTGATTGTACACGTGTATGATCCGGCATAAATGGATGATGCAGTAGCTGCGCTTCCACCCGAAGGAGTCCACGAATACGTATAGCCACCCGCGCCGCCCGAAGGATTTACGGTGGCCGAACCGTTGTTCGCACCGCTGCACAATTCATCGACCTGCGAAGCCGTTGTGGTTAACACAGGTGGTTCGGTGAGTGTAACGGATTGTGAAGTTGTGCATCCGTTGGCATCCGTTGCCGTACAGGTGTACGATTGTGCAACAAGTCCGCTGGCCGTTGCAGAATTTCCGCCGGACGGTGTCCACGCATACATATACGCGCCTGCACCACCCGCTGGATTCATGGTAATACTTCCTGTGCTTGCACCGTTGCACAGGACATCCGTTGCATTTAATGATGACGTGAGTAACGGCGGTTCGGTAAGTGTCACAGTGTCTGTTGCTGTACAGCCATCCGTATCGGTGATCGTAATGATGTACGTTCCTGCGGTAAGATTATTTGCTGTACCACCTGTTCCGCCGGATGGAGACCACGCATAAGTATACGGGCCGTTTCCACCGGATGGTGTAACCGAAGCACTGCCGTTGTTACCACCGAAGCAAAGAATGTTTGTAGAAGCCGTAACAACTGCCGTGGGTGTACTCGCGCCGGCTACGTTCACTGTGGCCGTGGATGTACAGGCATTCGCATCAGTTACTGTGATCACGTATGCACCTGCAGTCAAACCATTTTCAGTGGCTGTAACTCCTCCGGAAGGCGACCAGGCATACATGTATCCGCCCGATCCACCCGATGCAATAACAGAAGCTGAACCATTTGGGCTTCCGCACATCGATGGAACTGAAGAAGTAGAGAGCGAAATAGCAGACGGTGAAGTGATCGTGAACGATTGCGTATTCGTGCAGCCATTCGCATCGGTGATTGTACACGTGTATGGTCCTGCTCCCAATCCGGAAGCGGTTGCCGAACTTCCACCTGAAGGCGACCACGCGTACGTGTAAGCGCCGTTACCGCCGGAAGCATTGACCGTAGCAGAACCTGTATTCGCGCTATTGCATAAAGGATTCACCTGCGATTGCGTTGCAGACAATACCGGTGGCTGTGTAATCGTGATCGTTTGCGTAGTCGAACACCCGCCGCTGTTGGTTGCAGTGACCACATACGTGCCTACCGGCAGAGAAGAAGCGGTATTGCTGATGGAAACATTCGGACTCCAAACGTAGGTATATAAGGCAACCGGGTTTGCGTTGATGGTTGCGCTTCCGTTAGTCCCGCCAAAGCACGAGACATTGGTGAAGGTTGTGGTGGAAGTAGGTTGCGGTGCAATACTTACACTTAAGCAGGCCTGCGGACCAGGTCCACACGCTCCCGAAGGTGTGCAGCAGATTTGTCCCGGCGTACTTCCGGCAAGAATCGTGATGGTGGTTGTTCCTTGTCCCGAAGTAATTGTAGTTCCCGGAGGAACGGTCCACGTATATGTGGTCCATCCTGACCCGGTGTACGTGTAGGATTGTGTAGTACCGGCACACATCGATAGTGGTCCGGTGACTGTTCCTCCACCGGGACCGGCAGTAAGCGTATAGTAAATGGTTCCATTAAAACGGCGCGGTGTGAAATTGGCGCCGAACGGATAATCTTTTCCGGTGCCGTCTTTCACCTGCATGTGTGCGTTGGATCCGAATACAAATCCAACAGCTGCACCGTTGGTATAATTCACCAGCGGACCATTGACTGTTGTTCGTGTGATATAAAACGCAACGGTACATCCTGCAGTCACAGCCACATTCACAGAAACCGGAACTGGTGTAGCCACGTTATTGGCACCTACGATTGCGGGTGAAGTTCCGATCAGGGTCCATGCTCCTGGTGTAGTTGTAAAACCAACGTGCGTGCCCAGTTTATAATAAATTGCAACAGGTGCCGATCCTGCATCGAGGTTCACTTCAAAACAATTGATCGTGAGATTGGTCAGCGCCGTAATGTCGAACATAATCCCGCGTTGCCCGTTGTTCTGATTGTAAGGCAACGGAAGATTATTCGAAGAAGCGCAGGCTTGTGCTGATGGCGGCGGCGGGCCGAGCCGCGTATTCGTTGGAAGATTGATCGTATCGCCGCTATCGGTGACGTAGGAATATGCCTGGTTGGGTTGTTGGGCCAATAGGGAGACTATTCCAGCCAATAAAAAGAAAACGGTAGTTCTCAGTTTCATACGTACAGGGTCTGGTCAGGTGTGTTCCAGTGGTGTGAAACGGTATTTGCCAATACCGCTTCGACGTTGAAAGTTAGGATATTTCTGCCACTGTCCCAAATGCTGCGTTGATCTTTACTGACCGGTGTTTAAATTTCGAATGAAAAACCGGTTTAGAGTCGGAGATCCTATGTTCCTCATGTGGTAAATACACAATCAAACTGATCCACTACAATTAATTACGGTAGTGTCTCAAGTTTGAGCATTTGATATTTTGACACGGCGACACGGCGCATTTTTACGGCATTTCTTATTCTAAGACCAGGCGCTCACGGCGAGATAACGGTAACGCGCCGTGAACGCCCGGGCTTAGAACGGGCTTCGTACCTCCTTTAGCGCCGTGTCGCCGTGTCAAAAAGTAAAGTGAGACACTACCTTGAATTACGAACTGTTTGCGCAACGATTAATTTTGGACGATTTTTGCAAACTTGAAATTTCAAGTAATGGTACCATTTTGTAACACCACAACCCATGAAAAAAATTCTCCTCTCCGTAATCACAGCAATTTTTGTTTTCGCCGGAACAGCGTCCGCCCAGCTTACGGGTACGCTGAATATTCCAGGCAGCTATCCAACGCTGGCCGCTGCCATTACTGACCTCAACGCGCAAGGTGCAGGGGCCGGAGGCGTAACACTGAACCTTATTGCGGGTAATCCGCAGACAGCTCCGGCAGGCGGATATGTGATCACGGCAATTGGAACCGCTGCGAATACGATTACAATTACCGGGAACAATAATGTGATCACCGCTTCTGCAGGTCATACCGTGGGTGCAATCAACGATGCCATTTTCAAACTTCTTGGTTGCGACTTTGTCACGATCAATACATTCCTGATGATGGAAAATCCGGCGAATGCAGTTTCAGCACCTACCGCCTCCAACACGATGACAGAATGGGGCGTAGCGCTGTTGTATGCATCCGGCACCAACGGAGCGCAAAACAATAATGTCATAGGCAACGTTATTTCGCTTAGCCGCAACTATGCCAATACGTGGGGCATTTACAGCAATACACGTCACACGGCAACCGCTGTTACAACAACCGCTGATATTACTTCTCCTGCAGGCGCCAACAGTGGCAATAAAGTTTGGGCGAATACGATCAGCAACGTGAACATGGGCATTGCATTCATCGGATCCAACGCTGCCGCCAACCAGGATGCCGGTAATGATGTTGGAGGCGCTGTTGCGATAACGGGAAATATCATTACCAACTGGGGCGGAGCTCCTGCAGCCAGTGGTTATATTTCCAATACCGGAACGAGTTATTGCATCTTCATGAATCACCAGACGGCGATGAATGTTTCGTACAACACCATTACGAGCGCCACGGTTACACCAACCGTTACGTTTCGCGGCATTGTAGAAGATTATACCGCAACAAATCCTGCCGGTACATTCAGCAATACGATCAGCAACAATACCATTACCATGACCAGCGCACAGACGAGTGGTACCTTCCGTGCCATTGATGCCGCAAGCGGTGTAAATACAATGACACGGAATATTGTGGCAAACACCATTCTGAACTGCGCGATTACAGGGGCGGCTTCCGCATCCGTGCTGGTCGGTATTTCCAACAGCGGCGCAGTCGGGACACTGAATATGAATCTCAACATTATCCAGGGCAGTACATCTACCTCCGCCACCGGAGGCTTCACAGGGATTCAAAACACCGGTGCTGTAACAGCTTCGATCAATATAAATTCCAACCAGGTCGGAACCCCGGTGGGCGGAGCCATTAATTTTTCTGCAGTAACCTCGGGTGCTGTACAAGGTATCGTGAACACCGGTGGCGCAGCCGGTTCCATTCTGAATATACTGACGAATGCTTTTCGCGGTATTGTGCATACGGTAACGGGTAGTTCAACACATACTTACATCAGTAATTCATCAGGGAATCCGAACACCAACATCAATTTCAATACGTTCGAGAACCTGACCATGAACAGCACGGGAGGTCTCACCTTTATCAGCAATAGCGTTGTTCACCTTGCTAATACAGTACATGCGGTGAACAACAATTCGATTGTTGGCTCTTTCAATAAAAGCGCCGCTGGAGGAACGGTACTCTTTTACAATTCATTTGCAACATCACTAACTGCAGTTACGGAAACGAACACCGGGAACAACTTTTCAAACATGACGTTTACCGGTGCAACAACCATCACCGGGTGGCGTTGTGGTGATGGTGCCACAACAGCTCCTTATGGTCCGAATAAGATTGTGACCAACAATACGTTTTCAAATATTACCGGGGGAACAAACGCCACGCAGATACTTGAAGTGGATTACAGCAATAGCAACTCCACCACCAACAACGTATCCGGTAACGTGATCAGCAATATCACAGCAGCGGGCCCGGTTACCGGCATCCTGTCGGGACAGGGTAACCAGAATTTTTTCGACAATACCATCAGCGGGCTGTCTTCCACTGGTGGTGGACTGGTTATGGGTATGTCCATTCTCGGCGGTGCGACCAACAACATCCACCGGAATAAAATTTATGATCTGCAGAGTACGGGAGCCGGCGGTATCGTTGCAGGTATTCGTATCAGCGGTGGTGTTACAGTGAACATTTACAACAACCTGATCGGTGATCTTCGTGCACCTTCAGCGGATGGAGCGAACCAGGTGGTGGGACTTAATTTCACCGGAGGTACAACTACGAATGTATATTACAACACCATCTACCTGAACGCTACCAGTTCGGGAACCAACTTTGGTTCATCCGGAATCAGTGCAGTAACTTCCACTACGCTCGAACTTGCGAATAACCTCGTTGTAAATCTTTCCACACCGAATGGTTCCGGCCTCACCGTTGCGTATCGTCGTTCCAGCACCACGCTGGGTAGTTACACAGCTAATTCGAACAGCAATTCATTCTATGCCGGCACACCTTCCGCAAGCCGTTTGATCTTTAACGATGGAACAAACAGCGATCAGACACTCGTTGCGTATAAAGCCCGTGTGGCTCCGCGTGATGCAAACTCTTTTACAGAGAATCCAACGTTTGCGAGCACAACCGGATCTTCACCGGTGTTCCTGCACATTCCGGCTGCAACACCAACATTCCTGGAGAGTGGCGGAATCGTGATCGCAAGTGTGACAACCACCGATTACGACAACGACACACGTCCGGGACCTGTAGCTTCAGTGAATGGCGGTGGAACTGCCCCGGATATCGGTGCCGATGAATTTGATGGCATACCTGGTTGCACTGGAACTCCACTCGCAGGAACCGCAAGCATTACGGCTGCGGTGTGCGCATCCGGCACGTTTACACTTTCTGTCACCGGGTCTTCACCGGTTTCGCAATACGGTATTACGTATCAGTGGCAGGAAGCTTCAGTTTCCGGTGGTCCGTATACGGATATTGTTGGCGCAACAACCGGAACGTACACCACATCCACAGTGAGTACCACAACCTATTATGTACTCGTGGTAACCTGCGGTGGAAGCGGAATTTCTGCAACGTCCAACGAAGTAACCGGAATTGTAAACGCGTTGCCAACCGTTGTCGGAAACGTCACAAGCAATTCTATCTGCGATGGAAGTTCTGTAACGTTCACCGGCTCGGGTGCAGCTTCGTATGCATGGACCGGTGGTGTAACGGATAACGTTGCATTCATTCCGGTTGCAACCGATACGTATACCGTAACAGGTACAGATGCAAACGGATGTACGGGCACAGCTTCGGTTACGGTTACCGTGAATCCATTGCCAACGGTTACAGCAAGTGTAACTGACGATTCGATCTGCGACGGAACATCAGTCATCTTCACGGGCAATGGCGCGTCGTCGTACAACTGGACCGGCGGTGTAACTGATAATGTGGCATTCACGCCAACAGCTACTGATACTTATACAGTAACCGGAACAGATGCAAACGGTTGCATGAGCACCGATTCTGTTGATGTAGTTGTGAACGTACTTCCAACAGTAGTAGCCAATACTACCGCAACAGCAATATGCGATGGTTCACCGGTAACACTTACGGGCAGCGGAGCAACATCGTACACCTGGACCGGTGGAGTGACCGACGGGCTTGCATTCATTGCCGTTGCAACAGACACGTATACAGTAACAGGAACAGACGGCAACGGTTGCCAGAATACAGATTCGATCACCGTACAGGTTAACCCGAACCCGGCTGTAACGCTGA
>Ga0193752_1000301_pt1 | contig 52593 bp, 45 predicted proteins | sample H1c1metaG_FD_144924 | JGI IMG/M metagenome (GOLD analysis project Ga0193752, IMG submission 144924) | Soil microbial communities from a riparian zone of the East river system, Colorado, United States - H1c1 | ecosystem: Environmental > Terrestrial > Soil > Riparian zone | place: USA: East River...
GACGGTCCACCATCCGGGGAGCCCCTCGACTGGTTCATCAAGGCGGCGCAGGCCGGCAACTCTTTCGCGCAATACCTGGTGGGCAGCGAGCAACTGAACTCATACATGTTCGAAGCGAACGAAGCGAACGGGATTTTCTGGCTCGACAAGGCCGCGCGTGCCGGGGACTACGATGCCCAACTCGAACTGGCTAACTACTATCTGCGCGACGCATCGAACGCCGGCAACGTGCGCAAGGCGGTCGAGTTGCTCGGGCGCGCGGTTGAAGCCAACCGGCCGGAAGCGCCGTTCTATCTTTCGGCGCTACTTGCGAGCAGTCCGGATGCGGAGGTTCGCAATCCGAAGCGGGCGCTGGAAATCTTCGGCAAGGACCAGGGTGTCTACGAACTCAACCCCATCGCCTGGGAGATTCGCGCAGCGGCGCACGCCAACGCCGGCGAGTTCGACGAGGCAACCGGCCTCGAAAAACGCGCGATTCGCCTGGCGAAGGCCCTTGACTGGAATACGGTGCCCATGGAAGCCCGGCTCGCCGCGTACCAGGGGAAAAAGTCCTGGACGGGTGACTTGCTGGCGTTTTACTGACGACAGATCCCGTGGGATGCGCGTCTAGCTATCCGCCGGAATGCTGGACGTAGGTATGCGCTGAGGGGAAATGCAGCCAGGCCGGAGCCTCCGACTACGTGCCACAGCGTACAGAGCAGTGTCAGGCCGGATGGGACCATTGACTCCCACCCCCGGAGACATCCATGAATCTTCAAGTCGTGATGGGCCCGCTTTTGTCACTCATTGCGGGCATCCTGATCCTCATCGTGCCGCGGCTGCTCAACTTCATTGTCGCGATCTACCTGATCGTCGTCGGCCTGATCGGACTGTTCGGCAGCAGCATGTTTCGCTAAGAGCGCGGCGCGCCGAAAGTCTGCACCCAGTAGATCTGGCCGCGCTTTCGGCCGGTTGCCAGGCCCACGCCGATGTCCTGGAACCTGGCGTCCATGATGTTCTCGCAATGACCGGGACTGGCCAGCCAGCCGGCAACGACTTCCTCGGCTGACTCCGGACCAAGAGCGATGTTCTCGCCCGTCAGGCGCGGCTGATAGCCGGCGCGCAGCACGCGGTCCTTGGGCTGACTGCCATCCGCCCCTCGATGTTCGAAAAACCGTCGTCGCGCCATGTCGCGCGCGTGCCCGGCGGCCGCGTCGTTCAGCTGGCGTGAAGGACTCAGCGGCGCTGCGGCGGCGAACCGCTCGCTGCCGCACCTTCTGCTCTGGCCTCGGGCAGCGTTGACCAGCTCGACGACGCGCTTACGAACCAGGGCGTCGGATTCTCGTCCGACCAACGCATCGGACGCGGAAGCTCCAGAGGTCAGCGCGACTACCGTCAAGACTGCGAACAGACGTTTGATGTATCCAGGCATGCCGTCAGTTTCCGCGTGCCGTGCTGAATGCCGGGTGAATCCGCCTTGACGGGTGCGGCACCTCGTTACCACGGCGCCGGCTTGTAGTCCTTGAGGAACTGTCCCCACACATGCGCGCCGGTGAGGCGCCCGGCGAAGATCGGGTCCACGATCCGCGCCGCGCCGTCGATGATGTCGAGGGGCGGAGAGAAGCCTGCTTCAGCCTTGCGCGCCGCGTGGACGGCGGGATCCTCGTCGGTGATCCATCCGGTGTCCACTGCGTTCATGTGGATGCCATCCTTCACGAAGTCGGGCGCGCTCGTGCGGGTCATCATGTTCAGCGCCGCTTTCGCCATGTTGGTGTGCGCGTGCTTGTCGGTCTTCGTGGCGCGATAGAACTGCCCCTCGATCGCGCTGACGTTGACGATGTGCTTGTGAAGCCCAAGCGTGCGCACCATGAGCGGCTTCAGGCGCGCGTTGAGGATGTACGGCGCAATGGCGTTCACCAATTGCACTTCCAGAAGTTCGGGCGTTTCGACTTCATGCATACGCAGACGCCAGCTGTTCAACTCCCGTAGATCGACTTGCTGAAGGTCCTCGTCGAAGCGATTGGCGGGAAAGAGCGCCTCGCCGCCGCGGTAGTCCTCGTCCAGGTAGCGTCGTTGAGAGAGTGCTGCGCTGTGCACGAGCCCCTCGCCCTGGCTGCGTTCAGTCGCAGTCAGCGCGCCAGGAGTTTGCGCTCGCGAACCTTCGAGCATCCGGCGCAACTCGTCATGACCCGCAAGGATGCTTTTCAACTCCGCTGGAAGCGCGCCGATCGACTCCGCTTCCCGCGTGAGCAAGTGTTGAAAGAAACCCGCCGGCCGACGCACCGTCTGGCAGGCGTTGTTGAGAATGCAATCGAGGCGCGGCAGACGTTCGGCGAGAAATCGCGTGAACAGTTCCACGCTCGGTGTGTGGCGCAGGTCGAGCCCGTGGATCTGCAGCCGCTCCTGGTAGGAGGAGGCATCGGGCTCCCGCGAATAGCGGTCGGCGGCATCGACGGGGAAGCGCGTCGTGACGATGACATGCGCCCCGGCGCGTAGAAGTTTGAGCGAAGCCTGAAAACCGATCTTCACCCGCGCACCCGTGACGAGCGCGTAGTGGCCACTCAAGTCCGCGGTCTGCTCGCGCTTGGCGTAGTTGAAATCGCCACATGGCTCGCACATGGAATCGTAGTAGCGATGCACCTTTGAATAGGGTTGCTTGCAGACGTAGCAATCGCGCTCCTGATGGAGGCGGGGCCGGTCGTCGAGATCTTCCGGCTTCGGCGGTTCCAGCCACAACGGCGCAAAGACAGCTGCGCGGCGCTGCACGCGCAGCCCGGCCTGCTCGATGGCCTTGCGGTCGTGCTCCTTCGCGGCTTCCCGTTCGGCGCGTCTAAAGGCCTTGGCCATTCTGACGAGATCGTGGCGCTCGGGTTTCGCGACCAGGCCGGCGAGGGTGAGCAGCTCGCGACGCTGTTCCTGCGTCAGGCGCGTGAGGTGCGAGCGATCCGCTTCGATCGCTCGCAGTACTCGTACGCACGCACGCAGGTCGTCATCTGGAATGTCCATGCGGGCATTGTATGGGGCCGCCAGATGCGCGATCGCACCGGATGGCGCATCCTTGCGCCCACCATGAGCGATTCACACTCCGACCGGCGGAGCTTTCTTCTGTGCTCGCTGAGCGCAGGACTGCCGTTGCATCTGCTCTCCTGGTCGGCGCGTGCGGGATCCGCAGCGGCGAGCGCAGTGAATGCGCTGACCGCTCGGCCGGGCGCGCAGCCGCGCAACATTTTGTTCGTGCTCACCGATGATCATCGCTATGACGCGATGAGCTTCATGAGCAAGCGCGGTTACCCGCACACACCTGCGCTCGATCGGCTCGCTCGCGACGGGGTGCATTTCAAGAATGCCTTCGTCACCACCGCCCTGTGTTCGCCTTCGCGTGCCTCGATCCTGACCGGCTTGTACGCACACCAGCATCGCGTGGTCGACAACAATCATCCCATCCGCCCGGATCTGGTGTTCTTCCCGCAGTACCTGCAGCGCGCGGGCTATCAAACCGCGTTCATCGGCAAGTGGCACATGGGCGGCGACGTCAAAGGCGAGACGGAAGGCGATTCGCCCCAACGCGGCTTCGATCATTGGGTGAGTTTCCCCGGACAGGGTACTTATCTTCCCAGCAAGTCCGGGCTCAATGTGAATGGCCTGCGGGTGCCGCAGAAGGGCTACATCACCGATGAGCTCACGGACTACGCGCTGCGCTGGCTCGAGCAACGTCCGGCCGACAAGCCTTTCTACCTGTGTGTCTCGCACAAGGCGGTGCATGCGGATTTCATTCCGGCCGAGCGACACAAGGGGCGCTACTCGCACGAGCGCTTCGACAAGCCTGCAACCTGGAATCCTGCGCCCGGCAAAGAGTCGCTGCGCCCGATGTGGGTTCGGAACCAGCGCAACAGCTGGCATGGTGTCGACTTCCCGTATCACAGAACGCTCGAGATCGGCGACTACTACAAGCGCTACTGCGAAACGCTGCTCGCGGTGGACGAAAGCATCACTGCGTTGCTCGAGCACCTGCAACGTCGCGGGCTGCTCGAATCCACGCTCGTGCTCTACATGGGCGATAACGGTTTCGCGTTCGGCGAACATGGATTGATCGACAAGCGCACGGCATACGAGGAATCGATGCGCGTGCCGATGATGATGCACTGCCCTGAGCTCTTCAAAGCCGGGACCACCGTCAACGAGGTGGTTGCGAACATCGATGTCGCGCCGAGCCTGCTGGAGGCGGCCGGCCTGCAGGCGCCGACGCACATGCAGGGTCGCAGCGTTTTGCCACTGGCGCGAGGCGAGCGCATCGCGTGGCGCGATTCATTGCTGTACGAGTACTACTGGGAACGAAACTTTCCGCAGACCCCGACGACGCATGCCATGCGCGGCGATCGCTATAAGTACATTCGCTACCACGGGATCTGGGACATCGATGAGCTCTACGATCTGCAAGCGGATCCGCTGGAGGCCAACAATCTGATCTTCGCTCCGGGACACGAGGGCATCGTGGAGAAAATGAATCGACAACTCTTCGACATTCTCGAATCGACGGATGGGTCGACGATGCCTCTTTCGCGCGATGCGGGGGAAGTCCAGCGTCTGCGTCGTTCCGATCGCGCCAAAGCCGCAGAGTTTCCGCCCGAGCTGCTGAAGAAGCCGACGCCATGAATACTTCGAAGCCGCTCATCCGAATCTTCTATCTGGTTATTTTCTGCTGCCTTGCGTCAGCCGCAAACGCTTCCCGGAACGTGCTGCTGATCATCGCCGACGATCAGGGTCTCGATCTTGGGGTTTACGGCAATCCGGTGCTGAAGACTCCAGTGCTGGACGGACTGGCCGCACGCGGGACACTGTTTACGCAGGCATTCGCGACCGTCTCTTCATGTAGCCCGAGCCGATCGGTGATCTACACCGGCCTCTATTCGCACTCGAACGGCATGTATGGATTGGCGCACGATGTTCACAACCAGCACCTGCTGCCATCGGTGCGCACATTGCCGCGGCTACTGAAGGACGCGGGCTACCGCACGGCTCTGGTCGGCAAGAAACACATCCTGCCCGATAGTGCCCTGCCGTTTGATGAGGAGCTCGCGCCGGAGCTTCCGGGCAATCGCGACGTGGCGTTCATGGCGGGCGAGGCCCGCAAGTTCATTGCCGAGAGCCGCGACAAACCATTCTTCCTGGTCGTTGGATTCAGCGATCCGCATCGCGCCGCGCAGAACTTTGGCAACACCCGGGAGTGGCCAGGCATCGAGCGGCACACCTACGATCCTGCGAAAGTCATCGTGCCCGCGCACCTGCCCGATCTGCGCGAGGTGCGGCGTGACCTCGCCGACTACTACGAGTCTGTGAGTCGATTGGACAGTGGCGTTGGCCTCCTTCTCAAGGCGCTGCATGACACGCAACACGACAGCGACACGCTCGTGATCTACCTGAGCGACAACGGTCGTGCATTTCCCGGCGCAAAGACCACGCTGTATGACGAGGGCATTCATCTCCCGCTGATCATTTCTTCACCGCTGCAGACACGCCGGGGCATACGGAATGAAGCCATGGTGAGCTGGATCGACGTCACTCCAACGATCCTGGACTGGGCCGATGCCAAGAGTCCCGCAAACGGCAAGCTTCCGGGGCGATCGTTGTTACCGATCATCAATCAGAGCGCACCCGCAGGATGGGACCGGGTTTTTGCTTCGCACGGCTTCCATGAAATTGCCCAGTACTATCCAATGCGCGCGCTGCGCACACGCCAGTTCAAATACATCGCCAACCTGGCAGCGCCGCTCGAATTTCCGATTGCTGGCGACATTGCGTCATCTCCAACCTGGAAGGCGATCCAGGCCAAGCCCACCGCGGGCGTGGGCGTGCGCTCCCTCGACAGCTTCCTTCATCGTGCGCCGGAAGAGCTGTATGAGCTGAGCGGGGACCCGAACGAGGTTCACAACCTTGTGAGTGATCCGGCGTTTCGCGAACAACTGCAGCAGTTTCGGGAAGACATGCTCACTTTCCGCAAGCAGACGCAAGATCCATGGCTACCGGGAGAGGCTTCGGTGTTCGACCATCGGCCACACTGAAAAGCCCCGGAAGGAAACTTCCGGGGCTTCTCGTTTGCGCTCAGTGTCGAACCCGCTGCATGTAGTTGTCGAAGATGAAGTCGGCCACCTGCGGGCAGCTGACCTGGCTTCCGTCGATGTCGAACCGGAAATGGATTCCGCCCCAGATTCGGCTGTTGGCCTCGTCGTCGCCGAATTTCCAGAGGCTCGTGTACGGTTCTGACCAGACCACCGAGTTGTCCGCGGCGTACCAGACCGCATTGAACGTCTGAGCGTCGCTGCCGAGGATATTGGCGAGCATGCGCGCGCCTCCGGCACCGAGGCAGGTCATGTTGCTCGCATAAGCCGGGTACGGCGGAGTGATGACGAGCGGCGTCCATCCCGCTTCGGCTTCGGTCGCAGGGTTGTCGTCGATGTCCGCATGCGCGATTGCAGTTTCCGGCCGCCATAGCCGATAGACCTCCTTGCTGTGGTGGGACGTCTGCAGGCTGTCGTGAAGAGTAACCATCGTCAGCGCGAACGCTCGGGCCGTGCCGACGAGCGACAGCCGGTGCTGCCGCGTCATGTCACGGGTCACGTTCGCCCACAACCTGATCGGATTCATGGCGTTGAAGTAGATAGTCCCGGGAGAGGCTGCGAACAATTGTGCAAACCGCGTCTGTGCGTCGGTGCGCTCGGGTGCGACCGGACCCCCGGCCGCGCGGCCGACGCGCTTGACCTCATTCACGTCCTCCGCATAGGCCGCACTTTCGAGTTGCGGGAACGGGGCGGGCAGGAACTGCGTCGGGGTCAGCAGTCCGAACGGCTGTACGTCTCCCATGTTGGAGAACTGGAACGGACCGCTCGGCGTGGGACGCCAGATGCCGGGAAGTGTCGAAGCGCTCAACGTCGGGGGCTGCGGATTCGCGGTCGCGTAGCCGTCATTCAGGCGCGCCGCGATAAGGTCCGCTGCGACCTTCTTTCCCACCTGCACGCCGGCGAAGCGCGCTCCGGGGTGAATCGTCGCGAGGCGGGCCTGCAACGCGGCGTCCGCGGCCGCGCGCGCTTCGGGGGTCACGAACAGGAAGTAAATGACGTCATGTCCGGCCTGCGCCGCCGCCGCTTCCGCGGAGGCATACGACGGGGCACGTACCCGAGTGTGGAACGGCTCGTATCTTCCTTCGATGGCGATGACGGCATCCGCCATTGCCACGTGCAACATCGCGTATCCCCGCAATTGTGGAAACGGTTGTCCGCTGCTGAAACGTTGCAGGAGCGTATTCCATTCGACGATCACTTCGGCATTCGAGCGTGGATAGGTAGCTTCGGCAGCTGGCGGCAACACACTCGCGATGATCGCCACGAGTAACGCGGCGCTCCAGAATTTTGACTTCTTCATGGGCTTCTCCCTCGGTTCGCTTATATATGGATCGGTTTAGTCGGTGCCCAACGGTAGTCAGGCGTCGAGATGAAGCTGGTCGGGATCGATGCTATTCCCATACTTTTGCCTTTGCACCTTGCATACCCTGCTTGCTACTTCGTCAGGCTGGCGATCGGCGGCGTCGCACCGCGTACCGATTTGTGCACCGCCAGCAGCATGGGATGGTTCACCTTGTTGACGGCGTCAGCCGTCACTTCCCGGTTGCAGGCTTTCACCACATTGCTTGAGACGAGGCTGCCGCGGTCGAGGCGTGCACACACGCGGCGCGCGGCCCCCTCGATGCGCTTCAGCAGCGTTGATGCACCCTGTTCGGTGTCCATGGCGAGATCGCCATAGCGCACCGTGACGTCCGGACCCACCAGGTCGGTTGCATTCGCGGGCCCTGCCAGCCCTACGGCCAGGGCGGCGCACAGGATCGCAACGGGGCGGTAGCCGGATTTCTGGTACTTCGAGATGTTCATGGTCTTCTCCCAACTGATGTGTATTGATTGACCCGGCTGCGGCGGTCGCTTGGCCTTACTCATCAAGACACGAACGGCCGGCGAAACCCGACATGTTGGGCGCTAAAATATTGACCTAATGGCAGAACTCACCCAGCTATTGCAGCAGGCCCAGGCGGGCGGCGCGGAGGCGCGCGATGCGCTGTTCGCCGCCGCCTATCCAGTCCTGCAGCAGCTCGCGCGGGCACGTCTGCGGGACGGTGGGCGCAGCACGATGCTGGATACCCGCAGCCTGGTGCACGAGTCCTATCTACGCTTCGTGCAGGCGGGGGAGTTGCGCGCCGAAGACAGGCGCGCGTTTTTCGCGTACGCCTCGCAGGTCATGCGCTCGGTGATCGTCAACAACGCGCGCGAGCGTTCTGCCCAGAAGCGGGGCGCTGGCTGGCGGCCGCTGACGCTGTCGACGCGGATTTCCGAGGGCACGCCGGACGGCGAGGAAGTGGTCCTACAGGTCCATGATGCGCTGGAGTCGCTGGCGCAGGTCGACGCGCGGCTTGCCCAGGTGGTCCAGATGCGCTACTTCGGTGGTTACAGCGAACAGGAGATAGCCGAAACGCTGGACATCACCGAGAGAACCGTACAGCGGCTTTGGCTGAAAGCGCGCTTGATGCTCCTTGCAACGATGCAAGGGACTTGAGGTTGCTGCAGCGCGACCGCGCAGCGTGAAACAAATGGGCCTGTCTACAAAACAGCTGGGGCGACTGAGCGAGCTGCTGGATCAGTCCCTGCCGCTGTCGCGGGAGGAACGCCGTGCCTGGCTCAATTCGCTGTCGAGCGAAGATGCGCCGCTGGTCGAGCCTCTCCGCGAGGCGCTGCTCGTGGAGGAATCGGACGCAGAAGCACTCCGCAGCTTCGCTCATTTGCCTGCGATGGACTCCGCCACGAGTGGCGACGCGGCAACGGAACGGCGGGTGGGAGAACGGCTGGGTGCGTACGAGCTGCTGCAGCCGCTCGGCGCTGGCGGCATGGCTGAAGTATGGTTGGCGCGGCGCGCCGATGGCGTGTTCGAACGCCAGGTCGCTCTGAAGATTCCGCTGCTGCGCCATGTGCCGGCCGAAATGGTCGAGCGCTTCGCGCGCGAGTGCAGAATTCTCGCGACGCTGGAATGCCCGGGCGTCGCGCGGTTGTACGACGCCGGGGTCAGTGAGAGCGGCATTCCGTACATCGCGATGGAATATGTGCCGGGTGAGCCGCTGATCGCCTGGTGCGACTCGCGCGGCCTCGACGTCCGTGCCCGCGTGCAATTGTTCCTGCAGGTTCTGGACGCGGTTCGCCAGGCTCATGCGCATGGGATCATTCACCGCGACCTGAAACCATCGAACATCCTGGTCACCGGCGAGGGTGAGGTGCGCCTGCTGGATTTCGGCGTAGCGAGCCTGCTACAGGCGGACACGAGCCCGCGATCGCTGACGAGTATCTACGGGCGCGCGCTGACTCCGGAGTACGCAAGCCCGGAGCTGTTGCGAGGCAGAGCGGTCGATGTGCGCAGTGATATCTATTCCCTCGGCGCCGTGTTGCACGAACTGCTCACCGGCGCGCGGCCCGGGCAACACGCATCCGAAGTTGGCAACACCGGAGAGTTGAGCGCCGAGCTGCACGGCATCTTGGCGAAGGCGATGGCCGCCGAGCCGGTGGATCGATATCCGGATGCCGCTGCGTTCGCGGCGGCACTCAAGGGCGGCACTGAAAACGCAGCCGCACCCGCTCGAAGGACTCGCGTCCGCTACCTGGTGGCGGGCGCGATAGTCGCGTTGGCGACGCTGATCGGGACGGCATCCCTTCTTTGGACGCGCGTGCCGGATTCCGCGGCGTCCTCCGGCAACGCGTCGGCCGATGACATTGCAGCGACGATAGCCGTACTGCCCTTCGTCGATCTGAGCGAGCAAAAAGACCACGGCTATCTATCCGACGGACTTGCCGAGGAGCTGATCGATCTGCTGACCAAGGTCCCTGAGCTGCGCGTAACGGCGCGCGCCTCTTCGTTCGCCTTCCGCGACCAGCAAGTACCCGTTGCCAAAATCGCAGGCCAGCTGAATGTCGCCAATGTCCTCGAAGGCAGCGTGCGCACTTCCGGGAACCGCCTGAAGTTCACGGTCCAGCTGGTGCGGGCGCTCGACGGGACGTTGATCTGGTCAGAGACCTACGATCGCGAATTGCAGGACATCTTCGAGATCCAGGAAAACGTTGCGGCCGCGGTGGTCGAGGCGCTCAAGTTGCGGCTCCTGGCCGGGCATGCCCTTTCCTCCGATCGGCGCACCGCCAATGTGCCTGCGTACACGGAGTATCTGCTCGGCCGGCAGTATCGGGACGGAATCTCGCTCGAGCGGCAACAGCATGCGCAGGCCGCATTCGAACGCGCTGCGCTGCTCGATCCATCTTTCGCGGCTGCCCACGCGGGAATCGCGCTCGCGGCCGCGGATATCGGATCGATGACCATGACGACTGCTCCGTACGACCTGGCGCTCGCCGAGGCCGAGCGGGCGATGGCGCTGGCTCCGCGCTTGGTTGAAGCCTATGTCGCGCGTGCCCACGTGCGCATGGACCGGAACTGGGACTACGTCGGAGCCAGGTCGGATCTGGATTTCGCCTTGAGCATCGATCCCAACAACAAGGAGTTGTTGCAGGCCTACGCCACCTATTTATGGATCAGCGGGAACGTGCCCAAGGCACTCGAAATCCAGCGGCGCAATGTGGCCCGCAACCCGTTGGCCAGTACAGCGTGGGACTGGCTGGGCAAGATGCGGAGCGACGCGCGCGATTACCCCGGTGCGCGCCAGGCATTCGAGCGCGCCGAGGAACTATCTCCCTATTCCGATTACCGCTTGCTGCTCCGAACCCTGCTGGAACTGTATTCGGGCAATCATGCAGAAGCATTGCGCCTCGCGCGGTCGAACCCCGAGCCGGATTTGCGCGACTACTCGGTGTCGATGGCGGCTTTTTCCGCCGGCCAGTCCGCGGAAGGTCTTGCCGCGCTGGAACGGCTCAAATCTCGCACGCCCGACCGGTGTGCCGCACAGATCGCCTTTATTCATGCCATGCAGGGAGATCGGGAGCAGACCTTCGCCTGGCTCGATCGGGCGATCGCGTTGCGCGATCCCGGCCTCAAAGGCATGCAGAACCGGCCGGAATTCGATGGGTTCAAAAGCGATCCCCGGTTCGAGCGCGTGCTGCGGTTGATGAATCTCGCCGATTGACCCGGTGTTTCGAGCGTTCAGACGAATTCCGCCTATAGCCCGCGCGCGCGGATGCGCGCAGATTCGTTGGCACGAGCACGGAACCTTTGCGACACGACACCTTCACCATTCGCCTGCGAGTCGCAGCGTCTATCGTTGCGTGGGTCTCGTGCGTGTCGGGTGTTCTGGCTGATACGCCGGGAGATCCCTCCGCGGCCTTGCGAGCGCGCTACGCCGCATTGAGCCCGCAGCTCGAGAACAGCGCAATTCAGCGCGGGCTGTATCTGGAGTCCACCGACAGCTCGCGCGCGCCGCGCGGCGATGCCTATGCGGTCATCGACTATCCGTTTGCGATGGTAGCCGCGGCATTCGCTACGCCTGCGAATTGGTGCGAATCACTGATCCTGCATCTCAACGTGCAGTACTGCCGTGCCAGCAGCAGCGATGGACGTCCGCTACTGTCTGCCGCAGTCGGCAAGAAGACCAACCAGCCGCTCGACGACACACATCGCATCAATTTCATCTACAAAGTTGTGGAGTCGAGCGCGAACTACACGCGTGTGGAGCTCAGTTCCAGGGAAGGGCCACTCGGCACGGGCAACTATCTCATCGCGCTGGAGGTGACGGCGCTCGATGAGCGGCGCTCATTCATGCACATGCAGTATTCATATACGCAGGGCATCGTGGCGCGCTGCGCGACCAGTGTCTATTTCTCGACCAGAGGCCGCGACAAAGTGGGCTTCACGTGGATCCGCGATGAAGACGACGCGCCGCGCCTGGTGCGCGGAATACGCGGCGCGCTCGAGCGCAACACCATGCGCTACTACCTGGCCTTCGATGCCTATCTTCATGCTCTCGGCAGCCCGGCTCCGCAGCGCTTCGAGCAGAGCATCGAGCGTTGGTTCGCCGACACGGAGCGCTTCGCGCGCCAACTGCGCGAAGTGAAGCACGACGACTACATCACCATGAAGCGTGGCCAGTACCTGCGTCAGCAGGCCGTGCTCTAGCTACCGGGATCGTTGCTGCCGCAGTGCTAGCGCCTCAGCTGTGAATGGCACGCCGAGCATTGAGGGTCCGGCGGAGCCTCTCTCGTATCGATTGGCACGATGCTGTATATCTCACCCTCGCTCTCCACAATCCGTGTGCTGCCGCGCCAAGTGCCAAAGTTGCGGGTCTGCTGCGCACGGCCGAAGCAGCGGGATTCACCTGGTCGTTCGGCGGCCGTCGTCAGTATCTGTTCGCGCCGCTGCTGGGTGACGCGATCATTCTTGCAGCGCGCACGATGGTCCGGTGGGACGCGCGCTTCCTTTCGCGGCAGGACGCGCACTGATCAGTCGACGGCGCCTGACGTGACCGGCGAGCGCGCCCGGCAACAGCCGCAGAGCTGTTTCATCGACTTCTCCCATCAGCGCGATCTGCAGCCAGTTTCGCTCGTGCAGGTACCGGCTCTGATACGCGACGTCGATGCCGTCGTCCGCGAGTGCGAGTGCCACGTCCGCGGCGCTTGCCGTGCCGGGAACAGCCAGCGTGACGATGCCTGGCGCCGCGTCCTCATCCCGCGCCAGCGGCGGCAGTGAATGGCGTCGCAGCGCCGCGCGCAGGGCTTGCGACTTCTGCCGTACGCTTTCGAACTTCTGTGGCCACGAGGTCAGCGCCAACGATCGCTCGAGCGCTGCCACGAGATTCGACGAGTGAGTGAAAGGAACTCCTTCCGCCGCCTCATACCCGGCCAGATCCAGGTAGCGGGGGACCTGCGCCGGGCTCGCCAGGCGTCCGTCATGAAACACGGCCGCGAGGCCCGGAAATGCCGCGAGGCCCTTGCCACTGACCGCCGTCGCAAATCGCACCCGACGCAAGTCCACTGGCATCAAGCCGATCGCGCTCACGGCATCGAGACACAAATCCGCGCCCGCGCTTTCGCTCAGCGCGCGTAGTTCGGCCATGGGGTTCGCAACGCCCGTGGAAGTTTCCGTCAACACGGCCCAGATCCACGCGGGCTGACAACGCTGCGCCAGCTGCCGGACTCTGTTCCACTCGAATGGCTCGCCCCAGGGCTGCTGTTCTACTGCAAACCGGAGTCCCCAGCGCCGCGCGTGGTCGACCAGGCGCTCACCGAACTCACCATTCGAGAGGATGAGTCCCGACCCGTCGATGCAGCGGAGTTGAGCAGCTACGGCATCGTTCGCCAATGTGCCGCTGCCCACCATCAAGGCCACGTGCGTCGCGTTCACCAGGGAATTCAGCGCCGCCCGGGTTCGACACATCGTCTCGAGAAAAGCCGACTCGCGATGGGAAACCGGCGGCGCGATGAATGCGGCGCGAACCTCAGGCCTCAATGCCACCGGCCCGGTGAGAAAGTTGGCGTTCACGACTATGCCGCGCTTCGGCGCAACGCTGCGGCCTGAAGGAAAGCGTCGAGCGTCAGGTACATCGGTTGATACGACGCGTCGGCGGAGCCGACCCGCTCGCCGAAGGGTTCGAATCCGAGGTGCCGATACAGTTTCAATTCGCGCACCGTTCCCGAGATGACGGCGAGATCGCAGCCCCGCGCCATGAAGTGCCCCGCCAGAATGGTTGTTAGCTCGCGGAACACTGAAGTCTTGCGATACGCGGGTGCGACGGACAGCAGACGAATCTCCACTGCCTTGCGATGAGCGGGCAGCGAGTCATTCAGTTGCGGGACTTTCAGATCGAGGGAGAACGGCCGCTCGCACCGGCCGCAGACCATTCCGACGAGGCGACTTTCGGCGCGGCATACCACGTAGGTGTTCTCGCCGTGGAAGCGATCGACGAGCCTTCGTTCGGGATTCGGCGGGTGTTGCGGAATCTCCTCGACGAAGGTCTGATAGTTGAGTCGATGAATCGCGTCGAAATCCGAAGGTTCCGCGATCTTGTACGTGAGTCGCTCCATCGTATCCTCCGACATGGCAGAAACCCGACCTGTCGCATCGATCCGCAGCTTAACCAGCGAGCCATGGTACGCAATGCCGACCCGATTCGTATCGCCGGAGAATACTCGCGGTCGACTTCGCTTGAGTCGGCGTAACATTTGACGCCGTGAAACTGCATCCTGACATGCGCATACACCCGGGCAGGTTCGGCCGGGAGCAGGCGCCGCTGCTGGTCATCGAAAATTTCATCGCAGACCCGGAAGCGCTGGTGCAAATCGCGACCGCGCAAAGATTCACCGAGCACGCGCGCTATTTCCCCGGTATCCGCGCGCCGGCGCCGCAACAATATCGCGAGGTATTCGCGACAGGGCTGCAAGTCGCCATCGCAGAGCACTTCGACCTTACGGGTGAGATCTCTTTCTCATTGTGCGCGTTCTCGTTGATAACGACGCCCGCCGATCAACTCACGGTTCCGCAGCGGATTCCACACGTCGATTCGCTCGCGAGCAGTGGACTTGCATGCATCCACTATCTGTTCAAGCGCAACCTCGGCGGCACCGCCTTTTATCGGCATCGCAAGACCGGGTTCGAGTTTGTCGACGAGCAGCGCAACGCAGCCTATCTCGAATCGCTGAATTCAGAAGAATTGCGGCCAGAGAACTGGGGTCAGGGCTACATCAACGGCGACTCGGTGCTGTTCGAACAGATCGCGCGTTCGGAGGGAATTTTCAACCGCCTCTTGGTCTACCGCCGCAATTCACTGCATTCTGGTTGCATCGCGGCGGACTTCGTTCCCGATGCCAATCCTGCCACCGGCCGCCTGTCGATCAATGGGTTCCTCGATCTGGGCAACGCTGCCAACCCTTTGTCGCGGTGATGTGGCGGGTTGTCGTAAGCGGCTGGTCGTAGATCCGGGTCCCGCTACACTCCCCGGGATTCGCAGAACCGCAGGAGACGCTGCATGAAATTGGTTTCGGTTGCCTTGTCCCTGACCCTTCTTACGGGCGCGGCCAACTCGCCTGGGCGGGACCTGCCGGTGGTCGATTCGAGTGTTCGACCCGGTGATGCCTTCTACCAGTACGTCAACGGTGCCTGGCTCAAGGCAACCGATATTCCGGCCGATCGCAGTTCGATGAGCGACGGCGCGATGCTGTCCGAGCAGGCGGACCAGCGCACTCGCGGGATCATCCAGGAGACGGCGCGAGACAAGAACGCGACGGCCGACGCGAAGAAAATCGCCGACTTTTACAACGCGTTCATGGACGAGGCGTCGATCGAGAAGCTCGGGCTCGAGCCGCTCGCCCCGCAGCTGCGCGAGATCGCGGCGATTCACGATCGCACGTCGCTGTCGCGCGTGCTCGGCGGCCAGCTGCGCGCAGACGTCGATGCGCTCAACAGCACGGAGCTCTACACCGACAAGCTTCTCGGGCTGTGGGTGGCGCAGGACCTCGACGACCCGAGTCGATACGCGACGTTCCTGCTGCAGGGCGGTCTCGGAATGCCGGACCGCGACTATTACCTGGATGATGCGCCCGCAACGGCTGCGATTCGCGCCAGGTACACGCCACATCTCGCCAAGGTGCTTGCCCTGGCTAACATCAAGGATGCGGACGCGAAAGCTGCGCGCATCTTCGCGCTGGAAAAGCGCATGGCGACCGTGCACAGCACGCGCGTCGACTCGAGCGACGTGGTGAAGGCCAACAACCACTGGTCCGCCAGGGACTTCGATGCCAAGGCTCCGGGCCTCGACTGGCAGGAATATTTCGCAGCCGCGGGACTCAAGGGGCAGGCCGACTTCATCGTGTGGCAACCCGCCGCGGTGACGGGCTTGTCGGCGCTGGTGGCGAGTCAGCCGCTCGAGACCTGGAAGGACTACCTGACCGTCCGCTTGATCGAACACGCGTCACCCTATCTACCCAAGGCGTTCGTGGACGAGCGCTTCGAGTTCTACAGCAAGGCGCTTTCCGGCACGCCGAAACCGCGCGATCGGTGGAAGCGCGGCATCGCCGTCACCAACATCGCGCTGGGCGATGCCGTCGGCAAGCTCTATGCGGCGCGCTATTTCGCGCCCGCCGAGAAGGCGCGTGCCGAGGCCATGGTGCACAACCTCATCGCCGCCTTCGCACGTCGCATCGAACACCTCGACTGGATGCAGCCTGAGACAAAGGCGAAGGCGAAGGCAAAACTCGCCGTGCTCAAGATCGGAGTGGGCTATCCCGACCACTGGATAGACTACTCAGCTCTGGACATCCGCCCAGGGGATGCGCTTGGCAATGCGCTGCGCGCGGAGCTGTTCGAGACGCATCGCAATCTCGCCAAGCTGGGCAAGCCCGTTGACCGCTCCGAGTGGGTCATGACGCCGCAAACCGTCAATGCCGTGAATCTCCCGGTGATGAATGCGATGAACTTCCCCGCCGCGATCCTCGCGCCGCCGTACTTCGACCCGAAGCGCCTGGCGGTAATGGACTATGGCGCGACGGGCGCGACCATCGGCCACGAGATCAGCCACAGCTTCGACGACCAGGGCGCTCAGTTCGACGCCACCGGAAAGCTCCACAACTGGTGGACGCCCGAAGACTTCGCGCACTTCAAGGAATCTTCCCAGCGACTGGCGCAGCAATACGACCAATACCGGCCGTTTCCGGATCTCGCGCTCAACGGCCAGCAGGTGCTGGGCGAGAACATTGCCGACCTGGCGGGGCTCGCGGTCGCCTATGACGCCTGGCAGCTGTCCCTCAAGGGCAAGGCGGCGCCGGTTGCCGACGGCTTCACCGGCGACCAGCAGTTCTTCATGAGCTTTGCACAGAGCTGGCGCGGCAAGACGCGCGAACCCGCGCTGCGCCAGCAGGTGATCACCGATGGTCATGCACCCGATGAGTATCGCGCCGACACCGTTCGCAATCTCGATGCGTGGTACCAGGCATTCGACGTGAAGGCTGCGGACAAGTTGTACCTGTCACCCGAGCGGCGCGTACGGATCTGGTGAGCGGTCGCGAGGATCGGCCGCCGGCTGGTAGTTAGAAGGTCCGGTAGAAAACACCCCGGGGCCTTTTTGTTAGCCCTGTCGCTGAAGGCCGACGGTTGCCAATTGTCGGGCACACTGTATTGTGGCGCACGGCCAACGCCGACAGCGAAAGTAGGTTGGCGCTGACAGCGGTGCACGGACATTTTGCATCAACTGGCCTACCGGCCTTCAGCCGGAGATTGGTCTCTTAAACCTATGTGGAACTGACGCAACGCTTTGCGTTGGGACTGTCTGTGCGCGCACGAACATTTTTCATCATCGACCCCCGTGTCGGCGTTGCCGGCCTTGGGGTCTCCGGAACATATGAATACTCAAGTCCTTCCCCTTCGTAGAACCCCCATCGTGTTCACCATCGTTTTGACGATGGCTGCGGCACTTTCGGCATCCGTCGCCTCCGCGCAGGCTTCGGGACTGGTCGCGGCGTATTCATTCGACGAAGGAGCAGGGCCAACCGTAACGGACAGGTCCGGCAACGGCAACAACGGGACTTTGGTCAGCGGAACCGCATGGTCCACTACGGCAAAATTCGGCGCGGCCGCGAGCTTCGATGGAACCAACGACCGCATCGACGTCGCGGACAGCAATACCCTCGACCTCACAGCGGGGATGACTCTGGAGGCGTGGGTTCGACCGACTGCCAACAGCTCGTACCGCACCATCGTGCTGAAGGAGGTCCCGGGCGAGCTCGCATACTCACTGTACGCCGCAGATTCCGATCATGGCGCCAGGTCGTCGGGATGGATTCGCGTCGCCAACGTTTCGCGCTTCGCCGACGGCACAAGCAACCTGCCACTCAACGTCTACTCGCACATCGCAGTGACGTTCAACGGGGCGGCGCTCGTGTTCTACGTCAATGGCGTACAAACGCGGAGCACCGCGGTCGCCGGCAACATTCAAACCACTTCTCTGCCGCTGCGGATCGGCGGCAACACGATCTGGGGAGAATTCTTTCAGGGTCAGATCGACGAGGTGCGGGTGTACAACCGCGCGCTCTTGCAATCCGAAATTCAGGCGGACATGGTGACTCCGATCAGCGGCGCACCGGACACGGCGGCCCCGACTGTTTCGCTGACCGCACCGTCGAACGGCGCGACGCTCTCGGGCACAGCGACGTTGAGCGCCAATGCGGCCGACAACGTCGGCGTCGCCGGCGTCCAGTTCCGAGTGGATGGAGCCAACGTCGGCGCAGAAGACGCGACTTCGCCCTTCTCGATTCAATGGAACACCAGCGGAGCAGGCAACGGAAGCCATCAGATCACCGCGGTGGCTCGCGACTCGGTGGGCAACACGACAACGTCCGCCGCCGTAACGGTCACCGTCACCAGTGGCGATGTCCAGGCGCCTACAGTGTCGCTGACCGCGCCGGCCAATGGCGCGACAGTTTCGGGAACGACGCCTGTGAGCGCCAACGCTGCCGACAATGTCGGCGTCGTCGGCGTGCAGTTCAAAGTGGACGGCACCAACCTCGGGGCCGAAGACACCACCTCGCCGTACTCCGTGCAGTGGAATACGACGACGGCAGCGCCCGGGAGCCATCAGCTCACCGCCGTGGCCCGCGACCTGGCCGGCAACAGCGCCACTTCCGCGCCAGCCGTGGTCACAGTCAACAATGCCGACGGGACGGCGCCCGTTGTGTCGCTCACGTCTCCCGCGAACGGCGCCACCGTCTCCGCGGCGGCCACGGTGAGCGCGGACGCCTCCGACAACGTCGGCATCGTCGGCGTGCAGTTCAGGCTCGACGGCAATAGCTTGGGCGCCGAGGACCTCACCGCGCCGTATTCCATCTCGTGGACCACGACGGGCACGAACAACGGCAGTCACCAGTTGACAGCAACGGCGCGGGACGCAGCCGGCAATACGACGACGTCGGCTGCGCGCACCGTGACCGTCAGCAACAGCAGTGGCGACTCGCAGGCGCCGTCGGTTTCGCTGACCGCGCCCGCGAACGGCGCCACGGTCTCCGGCAGTCTCAGCGTCACCGCGAACGCATCTGACAACGTCGGCGTTGTTGGCGTGCAGTTCAAAGTGGACGGGGTGAACTTCGGCACCGAGGACACGAGTGCGACGTACAGCCGGACCTGGGACTCGCTCTCGGTCAGCAATGGCACGCATTCACTGACGGCCGTCGCGCGCGACGCGGCTGGCAATACCAGGACGTCGGCTGCACGAACCGTGACCGTCAGCAACAGCAGCGGCGACTCGCAGGCGCCGACGGTTTCGCTGACCGCGCCCGCCAATGGCGCCAGCGTGTCCGGCAGCCTCAGCGTTACCGCGAGCGCGACCGACAACGTCGGCGTTGTTGGCGTGCAGTTCAGAGTGGACGGCGTGAATTTCGGCACCGAGGACACGAGTGCGACGTACAGCCGGACCTGGGACTCGCTCTCGGTCAGCAACGGCACCCATTCACTGACGGCCATCGCACGCGATGCGGCCGGAAATACGACGACGTCGGCTGCGCGAACCGTGACCGTCAGCAACAGCAGCGGCGACTCACAGGCGCCGACGGTTTCACTGACCGCGCCCGCGAGCGGCGCCACGGTGTCCGGCAGCATCAGCGTCACCGCCAGCGCATCTGACAACGTCGGTGTCGTCGGCGTGCAGTTCAGGCTCGACGGCAACAGCCTGGGCGCCGAGGATCTCACGGCGCCGTACTCCGTTTCTTGGACGACGACGGGCACGAGCAACGGTACTCACCAGCTGACAGCGACGGCGCGCGACGCGGGCGGTCGAACCGCGACCGCGACGCGCTCCGTCACCGTGAACAACACCGGGGGCGGTGGCACGTCGTTGACGATCAACGGCAACCAGCGCTCCCAGACCATTGACGGTTTCGGCATCAGTGCGAACTCCGCGAGCTGGGACGGAGGCGAACTACGGCCTGCCATCGACAAGCTCGCCGACGATGGCGGCTCGACGATCTGGCGCGTCATCATCGATCAGGCCGATTGGGAAGCAACGAACGACGACGGCAATCCGAGTACGTTCAACTGGACGTACTACAACACTATCTACTCGAGTCCGAAGTTCGAGGAGCTCTGGGCCACTCTCGCTTACCTGAACCAGAAAGGCGTCACGAGCCTGCTCATGCTCAATTTCATGGGGCGGGGCCCGGCGTGGATGGGCGGCCCCGATCTGCCGACTGCCATGGAAGAGGAGTGGGTGGAGACTGTCGCCTCGGTCGCGTACTACGCCCGCAACAACCGGCACATCCAGTTCGGCATTTTTGCGCCTAACAATGAGTCCGACTGGGACGGCTACGAAGGCATCCGCATGGACCGCACGCAGCATGCGCGCGTCATGCGCAAGCTCGCACAGAAGCTCGACGCGATCGGCCTCGGCGATCTGCGTCTGCTCGGTCCCGACACCGCGAACATTTACGTCGGCGTCGACAATTACACGCAATCACTGATGGCCGAACCCGCCGTGATGGCGAAGCTCGATCACTTCGCATTCCACAACTACGACGGCGACTCGGGCATGGCTGACACGAGGATCAAGAACTCCGCCTACCCCGGCAAGAATTTCTGGATCTCGGAGGTCAGCAATGTGAGTGCCGCGCTCGAGCACATGCACCAGGGACCCACCGCGATCCTGGTGTGGGACGGCTACGACTCGGTCTACAACCACGCGATTCTCGCGGGACGGGGCACGACTCCGCCGAATGATGCGGGCAATGGTCCCGCACTGCTGGCGTATAGCACGGCGACGCACCTCTACACTGCGCGTAAGGCGTTCTATGAATTCGCGCAGCTCTTCAAGTTCGTTCCCGCCGGTAGCGTGCGCGTAGCGGCATCCGAGTCGAACGGCAACGTGACGATTTACGCGTTCCATCACCAGGTGACAGGCCGCGTGACGCTTGTTGGTCGCAACGCGGGCAGCAGCAACGTCACATTTGCCGGGCGCCTCTCGAATCTGCCGGTCGTGCCGTCCTTCGAGTCCTATCGCACGACCAGTTCCGAGAACATGCAACGTGGCGCCGACGTGCCGGTCACCGACGGCGCGTTCTCGTACGTCGCCTCGGGAAACAGTGTCTTCACCCTCACGTACTCTGGGCCCGCGGATACGATTCCGCCGACCGTATCGGTTACGGCACCACTGGCCGGTGCGACGGTGAGCGGCACCATTACTGTCTCGTCCGCAACCGCAGTGGACAACGTCGGCATCCATGGCGTGCAGTTCAGGCTCGACGGCGCGCTGCTCGGGGTCGAAGACACCTCCGCGCCTTATGGCGTGCAGTGGAACTCGGCCGACGTGGCGAACGGCGCGCACTCGTTGATCGCCGTGGCGCGCGACTGGCGCGGCAACGTCACGACTTCGGAACCGATCGTGGTAACCGTAAGCAATTGACAGAAGCGGCGCGTGAATCCGCACCGGAATGTGACCCGCGACACGAATGTAGCTAGCTGCCCGGCGCCGGTCCCAAGCTACCATCGTATGTCTCGCGGGAAGTGTCGTGATAGTCAAAGTCGCCGGCTGGCTGTACATCGGGCAGGCCGCTCTTGCCCTGCTGTCGATGGTGGGATTGCCTTACTTCGGGCGCGGCGATCAGCTGCAGTCGTCGCTGCTGAGCCTGGGTGTAGGCGCCATCGGAGTCGGCTTGCTCAAACAACTTACCTGGGCGCGCTGGCTCGCGCTGGGGACGAGCTTCATCGGCTGGACGCTCGGTGCACTGCTCTTGCTGGGCGCGATTGGACTCGCGATTTTCGTGATCGCCGGCGCCAGAGAACCAGGAATGAGAGCCCGCGCGATTCGTGGGCTGCCAACCGCGTGAGCGCCGAGCGCGAAGCGCAGCTGCAGCGTGCCCGGCGCGATGACGCACGGCTCGCGCAGCAGCGCCAGGACGAGCGGATCCGCGCAGCGCGGGAAGCGGTGAGCCTCGAGGCGGCACGCAACGCCTCGTACGACGAGCGAATTCGCGCCGCCGAGATTGCGCAGGGGCAGCGAGCGGCCGAAGCCCCTGCAGACGATCGGACTTCCCAGGAAGCGGCCGACAAAGAGAAAGCCGAGAAGGCCAACAAGATCCTGAAGTGCCAGGACTCATCCGGTGGCGCTTCATACACGCAGGGCTATTGCCCACCCGGATCGAAGGAAGTCGCGCGGCCAACGGCGGAATGAGGCATTCGCGCGGCTCATCGCCGGCTGGCCAGGTACTGCCGCCAACCGCCGAGTGCGCTGATGTCGGTGGCGCCCGCCACGCCCAACGACTCGCACACGAAGCCGCTGACCTCGGTGCCGTCATCGAGCGTTACCTTGCCGATCCCGAGCGGCGCGGGTATGCCGGCGACGAAGCTGCCGAATTGTTCGACCGGCATGCGCCAGACCTCGACGTCGACCGCGACCCCGTCGTTTGCAACCCGGACGAGTCCCGGTCTGAAAGGCGGGCCGCCCGGCAGCGCGTAGAAGCGATACCGCGGCGCGGTCTGCGTGGTGGCGATCTGCCAGGCGCCTCTGTCTACCAGCTGCCAGTTGAGCGGCAGGCCGGACATGTGCGCACCGCACACCATCACGTCGACCCACGTCGACGCGGCCGTGGCCGCCGCGCCGGCTGCCGGCGGCAGCGGGAACGACGTGGCACCGAGCGTGCCCGCGCCCGCGCGCTGCAGTCGGCCCGCGAGTGAAAGCAGATCCACGTCGCTCCACGCCGGCGCGATCAGCGACACCCCGAACGGCAGCCGCTGCGGCGTGAAACCGGCCGGCACTGCCACCGCGGCAAGATCCATCAAGTTCACGAAATTCGTGTAGCGCCCCAAGGTGCTGTTGAGCCGGATGGGATCCGCTTGCTCCTCTGCGATGCGGTAGTGAGTGCCCGCGGTGGGCAGCAGCAATACATCGGCCGCGGCCCACAGGCCTTCGGCGCGGCGCGCGAGCTCCTTGAGCTTGTACAGCGCGCGAAAGCCCTCGATCGCTTTCGGCTGCGCGCCGCCGCTGATGATGCGGCGGGTCACCTCGAGCATGGCCGCAGGCGTCGTAGTCAGCAGGGATTCCGTCGTGAGGTAGCGTTCGGCCACCCACGGACCTTCGTACAGGAGGCGGGCGGTCTCGAGCAGCGGCTCGATGTCGACTTCGACCGGTTGACCGCCAAGTCCGGACAGGCACTCGATGGAGGCGGCAAATAACGTGGCATACGCATCGTTGCCGAAGAACTCGAGCTGGGCGGGGCGCGGAATGGCGAAGCGGAACGTGGCGCCGCCGCCCCAGCCGCCGCGCGCAGGTTTGCCGGCGCGGCGCGACCAGGCATCGGCGGCGTCGAACTTCACCGCCACCTGCGCCACTTTCGCGGCATCTTCGGCGGTGAGTGCGAAGATCGACAGCGCATCGAGCGAGCGGCACGCGGGCACCACGCCGCGCATGCTCAAACTACCCAGCGTGGGCTTGTAGCCGACGAGATTGTTGAACGCCGCCGGCACGCGGCCGGAGCCCGCCGTGTCGGTGCCGAGCGAGAAGGAGGCGATACCCAGCGCCACGGCAACCGCGGATCCGCTCGAGGAACCGCCGCTCAAGTACTCGGAATCGAAGCTGTTGTGGCAGGCGCCATACGGCGAACGCGTGCCGACCAGGCCCGTGGCGAACTGATCGAGATTGGTCTTGCCCAATGCAATCGCGCCGGCGTCGAGCAGCGCCTGCACCACGGGCGCGGAGGCCGCGGGTTGATAGCTGAAGGCGGGGCAGCCCGCCGTCGTCGGCAGCCCGGCGAAATCGATGTTGTCTTTGATCGCGAACGGGACGCCAAACAACGGCAGCGATTCCGGCGGGCGCGCGGCGAGTTCCCGCGCGCGGGCACGCAGCGAGTCGTCGTCGACCTGGGCAATCCAGATGTTGTGCGCGGTGTACCTGCGCCGTTGCTCGATGATGAATTCCACCAGCTGCAGGGGAGTCAGCGCGCCGCAGCGATACGCGGCCAGCAGGGAGTCGAGAGAGAGATTGATCATGACTGCACCGGCCGAATAACCAACAAAGTGTCGCCCGCGTTCGCGGTCGAGCCTTCGGGCGCGCGCACTGCGACCACGGTGCCGGGTTGATCGGCGGTCACGCTGATTTCCATCTTCATGGCCTCCATGATCAACAGCACCTCCCCACGGGCGACCGTCCTGCCGGCCGCGACTTTCAATTGCCACACGCTGCCGGAGACCGCCGCGGTTACGGCGATGCAACCTTCCGGGATCGCCGGCGGCTGCGCCCGTGGTGGTGCTTCGGCAGGCTGTGACTCGTTGAGCCCCGCCGCGCGCCAGCGCTCTCGTTCTGCGGCAAACGCAGCCTGTTGGCGCGCCCTGAACCCGGCGATCGAGTCGCGTTCGCGCTCCAGGAAGGACAGGTAGTCGGCCAGACTCAGCGTCGATTCCTCAATGCGCAGCGGATGCCGGCCGTAAGGGAAGCCGGCCCGCAAGCGCAGGAGCTCGTCCGCGCTCACCGGGTAGAAGCGGATCTGGTCGAAGAATCGCAGCAGCCACTGGCGGCCGTGGAAATCGCCGTCGGCGCGGAAACGGTTCCACATCTGCACCGTGCGGCCGACGAACTGGTAGCCACCCGGGCCTTCCATGCCATACACGCATAGATAGGCGCCGCCGATGCCGACCGCATTCTCCGGCGTCCAGGTGCGGGCGGGGTTGTACTTGGTGGTGACCAGGCGATCGCGCGGGTCGAGCGGTGTCGCGACCGGCGCGCCGAGGTAGACATCGCCGAGCCCCATGACGAGGTAGCTGGCGCGGAACACGATATCGCGCACTTCCTCGCGGCTCGCGAGTCCGTTGATGCGCCGGATGAACTCGATGTTGTCGGGACACCAGGGCGCATCGGCGCGCACCGATTGCTCGTATCGCCGGGTCGCGAGCTGCGTCGCCGGATCGTCCCAGGACAGCGGCAGATGAACGATGCGGCTGGGCAAGCGCATGTCCGCGACACCCGGCAATTGATCGATCGCGGCCCACAACCACGCGAGCACTTTCGCCTGCGAGACGCGCGCCGGCTCGAAATGGATCTGCAGCGAACGGATGCCGGGTGTGAGATCCAGCACGCCCGCGAGTGGCTGCCGCTGCAATGACTCCAGCAACGCCTGCACCTGGAATCGCAACGCGAGGTCGAGCACGGCCGCGCCGAACTCGACCAGCACATTGCTTTCCCCGGCGCGCCGTACGCGGACGGCGGCGTGCTTCATGGACTGCGGCAGATCGAGCAGGACCGACGGGTTGTCCGGGCGCGCCGCTGGCGCGGACACGCGCCGGAATCGTACGCGGTCGCCGGGGCGCAGCTGGCCCAACTTCCATAGTTCCGCATCGATCAACGTGACGGGGCAGACGAAACCGCCGAGGCTGGGGCCGTCCGGCCCGAGGATGACCGGCATGTCGCCGGTAAAGTCGATACTGCCGATGGCGTAGGCGTTGTCGTGAATGTTGGAGGGGTGCAAGCCCGCCTCGCCGCCGTCGGCGCGCGCCCATGCGGGTTTGGGGCCTAACAATCGCACGCCGGTACGGCTAGAGTTGTAGTGCACTTCCCATTCGGCGGCGAAGAACGACTCGATGTCCGCGGACGTGAAGAAATCGGGCGCACCATGCGGCCCGTCATTGACGCCGAGTTCCCACGCCGATGCATGAACCGGGCGATCGGCCGGCGCGATGCCCATGCAGCCGGCGAGCTCGCAGCCCGCCACGTTCAGACGCAGTACATCGCCGGTGCGCAGCGCCCGCCCGCCATGGCCGCCGAATCTGCCCAGCGTGAAGGTCGACTTGCTGCCGAGGTAGTCGGGCACGTCGAAGCCGCCACGCACGGCGAGATAGCTGCGTTGACCCGCGCCCACGATGCGCCCGAGGCGCAGCACGCTGCCGGCGCGCACCGCGCGGGGATCCCAGAAAGCCACCGCAGCATCGTCAAGCGTCGCTTCCATCGCGGCGCCGGCGAGCGCGATGACCGAATCGCAGGCGAAGCGCACGGTGGCGCCGGTGACGGTCATCTCCAGCGCCGCCGTTCCCTCCTCGTTACCAACCATGCGGTTGGCCAGCCGCAGCGCCAGCGAATCCATCGGGCCGGAAGGCGGCACGCCCACGTCCCACAGCCCGCGACGTCCCGGCCAGTCCTGCACGGTAGTCAGAGTTCCCGGTGCAAGCACCTCGAGAGTGGGTAGTTGCAGGGTGTGGGACGCGAGCAGCCCGGTGGTCTGTTCGCCCGCGACGAAGACCGGGTGTTCGAGGATGGAAACCAGGTAGGGCAGGTTGGTTTCGATACCGTCGATGTGCGCCTGCCCGAGCGACTGCGCGAGTCTCGCGATGGCCGCTGCGCGGGTGTCCGCGTGCGCGATCACCTTGGCGAGCAGCGGATCGTAGAACGCGCTGACCTCGGTGCCGGTTTCGACCCAGCCATCGACACGCAGATCGCGCGGCAGCTCGACGCGCGTCAGCAAGCCGCTCGACGGACGAAAATTGCGTGCGGGGTCTTCGGCATAGATGCGCGCCTGGATGGCATGACCGCGCGGCCGGTGTGCGTGCGCGCGCAGATCCGGCGGTTCGCCCGCGGCCGTGCGGATCATCCATTCGACGAGATCGACGCCGCCGACTTCTTCGGTAACGCCATGCTCCACCTGCAGCCGCGTATTCACTTCCAGGAAATAGAACGCGCCGCTGTCCGCGTCGCACACGTATTCCACGGTGCCCGCGGAGCGATAGCCGACTTCCGTGCCGAGCTTCACGGCGGAGCCCACAAGCGCCGCGCGTGTTGCGGCGGAGAGATTCGGCGCGGGCGATTCCTCGATCACTTTCTGATTGCGCCGCTGCACGGAACAATCCCGCTCGCCGAGCGCGATGACGGTGCCGCGTCCGTCACCAAACAGCTGCACTTCTATGTGGCGCGCGCGCGCGACGAATTTCTCCAGGAACACGCCGGCATTGCTGAAGTTGTTGGCTGCGAGGCGCTGCACATTGGCGAAGGCCGCACTCAATTCGTCGGGCGTGTCACAGCGGCGCATGCCGATCCCACCGCCGCCCGCCGTGCTCTTGAGCATGGCGGGATAGCCGATGCACCGCGCGGCGTCGAGCGCCGCCGGCAGGTCGGCCAACAACTCCGTGCCCGGCAACAGGGGCAGGTCGCAGCGCTGCGCCAGCCCGCGCGCCGTGTGCTTGAGTCCAAACGCGCGCATCTGCGCGGGCGTCGGCCCGATGAAGGCAATGCCGGCGTCCTCGCAGGCTTGCGCGAAGTCCGCGTTCTCGGCCAGGAAGCCGTACCCGGGATGAATCGCCGCGGCGCCGGTGGCGCGTGCCGCGGCCAGAATCCTGGCGCCATCGAGGTAACTTTCGCTCGCGGGCGGCGGGCCTAACAAGCACGACTCGTCTGCGAGCCGCACGTGCGCCGCCTGCTCGTCGGCCTCCGAATACACGGCGACCGAACCGATTCCCATTTTCTTGACGGTACGCAGGATGCGGCAGGCGATGGCGCCGCGATTCGCGATCAGGATTTTCTTGAACATTGCGCAGTTCCACCCTTTGTTTGGGGGCTGCGCCAGGTCGTCCCGGCGGTGACGAATGTTCCAGACGGGTCGTCCCGCCGGTGAGATCGCGCACTCACGCGCTTTCCCAGGTCATGACTCTTATCGGAGTCGGATTGTAGGCATTGCAGGGATTGTTGAGCTGCGGGCAATTGGAGATCAGCACGAGAGTGTCCATCAGCGCGCGCAACTGCACGTATCTGCCGGCCGCAGAAATGCCGTCGGCAAAACGCAGCTGGCCCTCGGGCGTTACCGGGACATTCATGAAGAAGTTGATGTTGGACGGCAGGTCGCGCTTCGTGAGATCAGTGGCATGCGTGGCCAGCGCCAGCAGGAAACTGTCGCGGCAGTTGTGCATGTGGCGCTTCTCGAGCGCATAGCGCACGGTGTTGCTCTCGGCCGAACACGCACCGCCCAGCGTGTCATGCCGTCCGCAGGAGTCCTCTTCGATGGTGAGCATCGGCCGGCCGCGGTTGCTCAGGAGAACCGTGCCCTGCGTGAGATAGATGCGGCGTTGCGACTGGATGGTGTTCTGTGCGCTGTAGTGCTCGGCGGTGTCGAGCGCGTTATAGAACAAGGTGTCGACTGCCTGGTTGCCTTCGAGATCGACGATGCGAAACGATTGGCCGCGCCGGATCGTGCCCATCCACGGCTCGCCCGCCGGAACGACGGTGTCGATCGTTCCCGCATTCACGTGGGGTAGAACCGTTCAGTGTTCGTGAAGCCACGCGCGTTCTCCGGACAGCGCCGGCGGCAGACATCGTCGTTGGCGGGCGGAGCGTTCGGGCGGGCCTGCAGAGCCAGGGCAGAGGGCGTGTAAGCGGCGCGTTCATCGAGTGGATGCGGCCCTGTGTGCAACAGCACGAGCGCATCCATTTCAAAGCGCAGATCGACGTATTGGCCGGCCTTGGCGTGCCCGGCGACGAGACGCATGTTGCCCGCGTCATCGGCAACCACCTTGCTGAAGAAATTGATGTTCGCGACGAGATCGCGTTCGCCCAGGCCGTATTTGCCGAGCTCCACCAGCATGGCCTCGCGGCCGCTGACGTAGCGCGAGTTGCGCTCCTCCTGGAAGCGCGTCGCGCCGTAGCGCGCGGCGATCGACGCGGCGTCGGTCAATCCGCACAGCGGATCGTGCCAGCCGCAGCTGTCGGCGGTGATCGAGCAGAGGATGCGGCCCATGTCGGAGTAGCACACGCACCCCGTCGTGAGATGCGCGGTGTGCTGCGCCTTCAGGGTGTCGGCCATGTTGTAGCGCTCGAGCGGCTGTTCGCGGCTATAGAAGAGGGCAGCCACGTTCGCGTCGTCCGCGCGCGCCGCAAGGCGCAGGGTCGTGCCGCGACGGATGGTCGCCGACCAGTGCGCGCCGCCGATGATTTCTTCCTCCCACAACATCTTCATGTCGCAGGGCGAAGTGCAAGGCGTGTACCAACGCACCGTCTGCGCGCAGCTTCGCGGCGCTGCGATTCGGGCGCGCGCTGCCCCGCGATCGTGCGTTCCCCGGCGTTCATGCATGAGCGTGGTGCATGCGCGGCGGAATCTTGCGCGCCGTGACTCGCCCTCGTCGATCGGCGCGCGGCACATCTCTTGCAAAAACCATGGCCAGTAATGTGCGCCTAGGGTTCCGGTCGAGAAATCGACGCTGGTCCGAGAGACGCAATCCAGTGGTACGCAAGGATGCGCCGGGGATACACGGCGGGACAAAAGCCCGGGAGATGCCTGATGCACTAACAACACGGGAGAGTCTCATGCCCCTGATCCGATCTTCGATGGTGTCGGTGCGCGCTGTGTCGCGCGCGCTGCTGTTATTCGTGGCCCTGGCCGTCGCGATAGTCATGGCGCAGCCTGCCGGGGCTGCCGAGAAAACCAGCTTCAAGGTGGCCTGGAGCATCTACGTGGGCTGGATGCCCTGGGACTATGCCGGCCAGAGCGGCATCCTCAAGAAGTGGGGCGACAAGTACGGCATCAAGATCGAACTCACCCAGATCGACTACATCGAGTCGATCAACCAGTACACGGCGGGCAAGTACGACGCCTGCGTGATGACGAACATGGACATGCTGACGATCCCGTCGGCGGGCGGGGTCGATTCGACCGCGCTGATCGTCGGTGACTACTCCAACGGCAATGACGGCGTAGTGTTGAAGGGCGCGGGCAAGAAGCTCGCCGACATCAAGGGCCAGTCGATCAACCTCGTAGAACTCTCGGTCTCGCACTACCTGCTGGCGCGCGGCTTGAGCACGGTCGGCCTCGCGGAGAAGGACATCAAGGTCGTCAACACCTCGGACGCCGATATCGTGGCCGCGTTCGCCACCCCAGGCGTGACGTCGACCGTGACCTGGAAGCCACAGCTCGCCGAGGTCATGGCGATGCCGAAGACTTCGCTGGTGTTCGATTCCAGCAAGATCCCGGGCGAAATCCTCGATCTCATGGTGGTCAATACCGCCACGCTGAAGGCGAATCCCAAGCTCGGCAAGGCATTGGTCGGCGCCTGGTACGAAACGATGGCGTTGATGCAGGCGAAGGACGCGAAGACGACCGCGGCGCTCGAGCTGATGGCCAAGGCTTCCGGCACCGATCTGGCCGGCTTCAAGGGTCAGCTCGCGACCACCTACCTGTATGCGACGCCGGCCACGGCCGTGGCCGCGACGCTGAGCCCGGACCTGGTCAAGAAGATGGACCTGGTGCGCAAGTTCTCCTTCGACCACGGGTTGTTAGGCGAGGGCGCGAAGACGGTCGACGCGGTGGGCATCGAGTTCCCGGGCGGCACGACACTCGGCGACAAGGCGAACCTCAAGCTGCGCTTCGACACGACGTACATGAAGATGGCGGCGGACGGCAAGCTCTAGGTTCGTGCGCCGGCTGATCAATCAGCACCCCGGGCGGGGCGCGCGCCTCGCCCTGGGTGTGTTGCCATTCGCCGCGCTGCTCGCGGCGTATGTCGTGGCGTCTCACCTGCGGCTCGCCGAGAACCCGAACGACAAACTACTGCCGTCCCTGGGAACCATTGCCCATACCTTCCACGCCTATGCCTTCGAGCAGGACAAGCGCACGGGTCTCGTATTGTTCTGGACCGATACCTGGGCGAGCCTGCGTCGCATCGGTTTCGCACTGCTGATCAGCGCCAGCAGCGCCATGCTGCTGGCGATCACCATCGGGGTCGTGCCGCGCCTGCGCGCGCTGCTGTCGCCGGCGTTGAGCACGATTGCGATGATTCCGCCGCTGGCGGTGCTGCCGATTCTGTTCATCGTGCTGGGCCTCGAGGAGACCTCCAAGATCGCACTGATCGTCATCGGCACGGCGCCGTGTATCGCGCGCGACCTCGCCTTGCGGGTGGGCGAGTTGCCGAAGGAACAAATCGTCAAGGCGCAGACGCTCGGCGCGTCGACCTGGCAGGTCGCCGTGCGGGTTGTGGTGCCGCAGATGTGGCCGCGGCTGATCGATTCGCTGCGCCTGTCGATGGGTGCGACCTGGCTGTTCCTGATCGCGGCCGAGGCCATCGCCTCGACTGAAGGGTTGGGGTACCGGATCTTTCTCGTGCGGCGCTATCTCGCGATGGACGTGATCCTGCCGTACGTGTTGTGGATCACCTTGCTGGCGGTGTCCGCCGACGCGCTGCTGCGTCTGCTGCGTGCCAGGGCGTTTCGCTGGGCGGAGCCCGAGCGCTGATGGCCACGGTTTCGGTGCGCAACGTCTGGAAGGAATATGGCGCGCAGGTCGTGCTCGAGAACGTGCGTCTCGAAATCGCCGATCACGAGTTCGTGACCATTGTCGGCGCCTCGGGTTGCGGGAAGACCACTTTTCTCAAGATGCTGCTCGGCATGGAGCAGCCTTCGCGCGGCCAGATCCTCATCGACGGGGTCCCGATCAGGCCCGAGCCGGATCCGGCGCGTGGCGTCGTGTTTCAGCGTTACTCGTCGTTCCCGCACCTGACGGTGCTGGAGAACGTCATGCTGGGCCTGGAGCTCGCGGGCTCGCGTTTGTTGGGGAAGTTGTTTGGTGGCGCTCGCCGCACTGCGCGCGATGCCGCGCTCGCCACGCTGCAGTCCGTCGGACTCGCCCAGGCTTGCGATCGTTACCCCGCGCAGCTGTCGGGCGGTATGCAGCAACGCATGTCGATTGCGCAGGCCGTCATCTGCAAGCCGAAGATCCTGCTGCTCGACGAACCCTTCGGCGCGCTCGATCCGGGCGTCACCGCCGACATGCACGAACTGATCCTCAAACTGTGGGCCGAGAATCGCATGACGATCTTCATGGTGTCGCACGACATCAAGGAGAGCTTCATGCTGGGCACGCGCCTCCTGACGTTCGACAAGCTGCGCCATGACCCGCAGGCGCCGGAGGCCTACGGCGCGAGCGTCACCTACGACATGCCCCTCAATCGCCGTGCCGCGGCCCATGCGCGCGCCGCCGGCACACCGTCTTAAACTCCCGCCACGGCTGGCGGCGGCACCCCACGAACAGGTAGCCTCGCCGCATGAGCGCAACGATTGCAGTGCTGATCGGCGGGATCTTGCTGGGAATTGTCGGCGTGGTGATCTGGGTGCGCGCGACGCGCGATAAACCCGTAGTCCCCGATCCGATCGCGGCCACCACCGGCTCGAACCGCACGCTCACCGGCACCCGACCCACCGGTGGAATCGCGGCGCTCGACTGGGACGAAGCGATGCGACGCTTCGTCGCCTACGCGCTCGACGACGCGCCGCGCGAATCCCTGAGCCGCGTGCCCGATCCTGCGCATGCGCCCGTGTTCATCGCGGTCCAGCGGATTCTCGAAAAGATCGAAGCGCGGCCCGAGTACATTCCGCGCCGTCCGGCGCTCTTGCCGAAGCTGCTCGCGACCGTGAACGACAACGACGCGACCATGAACGAGATGTCGCGCATCATCGCGCAGGATCCGGCGCTGACGGGAAATCTGCTGCGCATCGCCAACAGCTCGTTCTATCGCGGCAGCGGTACGCCCATCGAAAGCATCGATCGCGCCGTGACGCAAGTGGGAGTGCAGGGGATTCGTTCGATCATCGCAACCGCCCTGCTGCAACCTCTGATGGCCGCGGGCGCAGGCGCCTTCAGCAAGTTTCCCGAGCTCGTCTGGGAACACACGTTGTACTCGGCGAGCACCGCCGAGACCCACGCGACGCAGATCGAAAATGCCGAGCCCTTCGTGTCGCAACTGATCGGCCTGCTGTACGGGCTGTCGGCGATCGTCGTGTTTCGCATCGTGCGCGATCAGTTCGCGGCGCAGCCTCAATTGAGTCCCGATCCCGGCAGCATGGCGCGCCTGCTCGAAACCTGGGTCGCCCCTACTGCGGGCCGCATCGCCGCCAGCTGGGAGCTGTCCAAACGCGTGCAATACGCACTCGAGAGTCAGACCCTGGCCGCTGAACTGCAGATGGAAAATTCACTGGGCCGCTCGCTCAAATTCGGCCGGGTGGCGGCTTCGGTCATCGTCCTGTGCCGGCTCGGGCGGATGACCGAACCCGAAGCCCGCGCCATCGTTGTCTCTGGCGAGAATCGCCGCTCGCAGGTCGAGCGGATGTGGGAGCGATTCGCCACGGCGTATCTCAAGCCCCAATAAAACCGACTTAAGGGTGGGAGAAAATGCGCCCTCGTGACACAGAGTCTTTGTGGAGACCGGAACCCTACCGGGATCCGCACATGAGAAGCAGCGGAACAAGACCCCCGTTTCCGCGCGAACAGAGCCCCGCTCACGCGGGGCTCTTTTTTTGCCGGCCGGATCTCAAGGTAAGCTTGCCGGCAGAAAAGGGGAGAGACGTTTGAACCAGGACATCCAGGGCGGTTGCATGTGCGGCGCCGTGCGCTATTCCGCCACCGCCAATCCGGCGAACAGCATGATCTGCCACTGCCAGTCCTGTCGGCGCGCGGCAGCGGCGCCCGTGATCGGGTGGCTGACGTTCGCCAAGTCCGAGTTTCGATTTACGCGCGGAACGCCGTTCGAGTATGAATCCTCACCGAAGGTGAAGCGGCGCTTCTGCGGCGCCTGCGGTTCGCCGCTGGCCTACGAGCATGTCGATACGGCGGATTTTGTCGACGTCACTACCTGCAGTCTGGATGCGCCGTGGGCGTTCCCGCCCACCCATCACTCCTGGCTGAGCGATGACATCGGCTGGGTGAAATTCGGCGATGGATTGCCCACCTTCGAGCGTTCGCGGTTTGGCGACCCTTCCTGAATTCGAAACACAGCGCCTGGTGTTGCGCCGCCTGGAATTTCCGGACGCGCCCTTCGTCGTCGAGCTGCTGAACCAGCCGTCGTTCATCAAGAACATCGGCGATCGCGGCGTGCGCTCGATTGCGGACGCGCACGATTACCTGCGCGCCGGCCCCATGGCCATGTACGACAGATTCGGATTGGGACTGCTGCACGTGGCGCGCAAGTCCGACGGCGCCGCGGTCGGCATGTGCGGGCTGCTTCAGCGCGACATCCTGCCCGACATCGATCTCGGTTACGCCTTCCTGCCCGCCTACTGGGGCGGCGGGCTCGCGTTCGAAGCGGCGCAGGCCACACTTCGCCACGGAGTGCAGAAATCAGGCCTCAAACGCGTCATTGGCGTGGTTTCGGAAGGGAATGACGCTTCGATCCGCGTACTCGAGAAGTTAGGCATGTGCTTCGAACGCATGTATCCGATGTTCCCCGACGAGCCCGAGGTGCGGCTGTATGGAGTCGACCTGTCGGCTTAAAGGCGCTTTACGCTGTCGCCGATGACCTTACCGATTTTCGCGCCGTTCTCGACGCGCAGTTCGACCGGGCGTTCGAAACGCAGCTCGCCTTCGACGACGCAGGTGGCGCAGATGCGCACCTTCACCGGATCGCCTTCATGCTTGTTCCAGCCGCTGTTGGGGCGCTTCACCACGAGGTTGCCGCGCACGCGCGCGCCCTCGGTGAGCTCGATGTTGCCGTTGACGGTCGACACGGAGCCTTCGACCTGCGCGCCCTTCAATTCGATCTCCCCGGAGACCGTGGAGACGTCGCCGCCGACGTGGGAACGCTGCGCGATCGACAACTCGCCGTTCACGGTCGATGCCTCGTGCGTGACGGTGGCGCCTTCACCGATGTCGAGTGAGCCGTTCACCGTGCTCACGGTGCCCACTTTGGCATCGCTCTCGATCTCGACTTCACCGTTGACGGTCTTCGCGGTTTCAACGGTGGCGCCGCGACCCACGTGCACCTCGCCGTTGACGGTGCTCACCGTGTCATAGGTCTGGCCGGCCGTCGCTTCGACAGAGCCGTTGACGGTCGTGAGGTTGCGTCCATCACCGGCAAAGCCAACTGCAGTTGCGGCGCAGACGATGACTCCGAAACAGGCGGTGGCAAGGGTGGCGAATTTCATGGGGACCTCGTGCGCAAGTGATCTGTGCGCTTATAGACGACGCGGAGGCCCGAGAGGTTGTAACGGCCAAGCCGGAAAAAAAGAAGCCCCGCTTTCGCGGGGCTCATTAGTCGCTTGCTTGCTTGTATGTGGAGGAGTGTTTCGCTCTTCTTGTTCTTGTCTTCTGCGGTCTTTGTCGAGCCGCTTGCCTGAAGAGAGAGCAAGCCTTGTGCCAGAGAAATCCGACAAGACAATCGTCGAGCAATCGCCGCAGCGGACGCCCGGCGCAGGCAAAGTTCGACTTTGGGCAATATGTCACGTCGATGGCAGGGGCCCTGCTGTCAAAATCTTCGACACAAGCATTGGGGTAGGGTGTGACATAACGCGCCCTCCATCTGTGAAAGTTGCTTTGAGATCAATCGGTTGCATACGAGACAGCGAGTGTAAATGAGCCCGACAGTCCGAAATTCCGTTCGCCGCCTGCGATGGGTAGCCGTCAATGCCTTGCTCGTAGTGCTGTGCGCGCCCCTGCTGGCGCGGGCGGAGGCGATCCCGCGACCGGAGGGGATTCAGTCGGACGTGAATTTCTGGATTCGCGTCTACACCGAGGTCACGACCAACGAAGGCTTCCTGCACGACGAACGCAATCTCGCGGTCGTGTACGACACCCTCAAGTTCAGTGCGGGCAGCTCGTCGCGCGACCGTCAGCGCCTGGTCGACGAGCGGCGCGACCGGCACATCGCGTCTCTTCGCCGGATTATCGCGGCGTCAGGAACGGACGGCGGACGCGACGGCCTTTCCGACGAAGACAAACGTCTGCTCTCGCTCTGGGGTCCGAACGCGAGCGCCATCCTTCTCAAGGATGCGATGGCGCGCATCCGCTTCCAGCTGGGCCAGGCCGATCGCTTCAAGGAGGGCCTGATCCGTTCGTCAACCTGGGAACCACACATTGCCGAGACGTTCGCGAACCAGGGCTTGCCGCCGGAGCTCGCCGTGCTGCCGCACGTCGAATCCTCGTTCAACGCGGCGGCGTATTCGAAGGTCGGCGCGGCCGGCCTGTGGCAATTCATGCGTTCGACCGGCCGGCGCTACATGCGCGTCGATGACGCAGTCGATGAACGCCTCGATCCGTACCGCTCCACCGAGGCCGCGGCCCAACTACTGGCGTACAACTACCGTGCACTAGGCAGCTGGCCGCTGGCGCTCACGGCCTACAACCATGGCGCCGCCGGCATGCGCCGTGCCCGGGATACGGTCGGCAGCGACGATTTTGTGAAGATCAACCGCACGTACAACAGCCGCACCTTCGGTTTCGCGTCGCGCAATTTCTTTCCTTCTTTTCTGGCCGCGCTGACCATCGACGAGAATCCGGAAAAATACTTCGGCCCGCTCGAGCGGCGGCCCGAGCAGAAATTCCGCGAGGTCACCATGCCGGCGTACGTGCGGCTGTCGACACTCGAACGCACGCTCGGCCTCGATCGCGAACAGCTGCGCCTGCTCAATCCCGGCTGGCGTCCCACCATCTTCAACGGCACGCGGCTGGTGCCGCGCGGCTATCGACTGCGCCTGCCGGCGGATACCGCGGAGAAGTGGACCGCCGAGCTGCTGAGCGCGCGCCTGCCGTCGAATGAGTTGTATGCGGGGCAGGTGACCCCGCGCACGCACCGCGTCCGCAGGGGCGAGACCATGGCGGCGATCGCGCAGCGCTACGGCATGACGGCGGATCGGCTCGCGGATATCAACGGGCTCGCCACCGGCGCTGCGCTGCGCGGCGGACGCCGCCTGGCGCTGCCCGAACAATTGCCGCGCATGCTGAACGCCAGCGCCGCTGCCACGGCGACTTCCGCCGCGGCCGCCGCCGCCTCACCTTCGCCGGGGAATGCGACCGCCGCATCCGCGCCGGCGGAAGATTTCTACGTGGTGCGCCGGGGCGATTCGCTGCAGCTCATCGCCGCGCGCGTGCGCGTGCCCGAGGCGCACTTGCTCAAGATGAATTCGCTGAAGAACCCTGACTTCCTTTACGAAGGACAGCGCCTGCGCATCGCAGGTGAGGCTACCGCCGTGGTCACGGCGGCGACCGAGGCCGAGGCTGAAGTGAAAGTGGCGGCCATCGATGCCGCGCGCGGCGAAGCGCAGCGCGAAGGCGCCGCGGTCGAGGTGGTGCGCGAGGAGACCACGCGACCGATTGGTTCGGGCGAACCGACGCGCGGCCGCGCGCGCTCGGCCGCTGCCGTGGCCATGGCGGCAGCGAGCACGCCGGAGGTTGCGACGTCGGTCGTGCAGGCAGCCGAAGGCGCCCGCGAGCCCGTGTCGGCGAGCCAGGCGGAGGCGTTGAGTCCCGCGCTCGGGCCCGTGGGCGTATCGCAGGGGCTGGCGGATTCGATCGATTACCAGATTCGCGACGACGGTTCGATCCGCGTCGAGGCCACCGAGACGCTGGGCCAATACGCCGATTGGCTGCAGATCCCGACGCAGAAACTGCGCGTCCTGAACAAGCTCAAGTCCAAGCAGCCGGTGCTGCTCGGACAGAAGCTCAACCTCGACTATTCGCGCGTGTCGCGCGAGGCGTTCGAACAGCAGCGCCGCGACTACCACGCCAAGCTGCAGGGCGAGTTCTTCGTTTCGCACCGCATCGCCGGCACCGAGGTCTATATCGTTCGCCGCGGAGATTCGCTGTGGACCATGACGCAGAAATTCAGCAACCTGCCGATCTGGCTGCTGCGGCAGTACAACCCGGATACGGATCTGTCCGATCTGCGCCCCGGGGCCCAGGTGGTGATGCCAAAGGTGGAAGTGCTGACGGGTAGTTAGCAAACGGGGACGCGGAATGTCCCCGGTTACTGGCGGGCCGCGAAGTCCTGCAGGCGCGGGTCATCGACGATCTTGAGCGCGAACTGCGCTTCTGCCGGACCGTCCTTCGTCGGCTCCATCATGTGGATCGCAAGGCTTCGCGCATTTCCGAGTCGTGTGATCAGATCGCCATCGGCCTTGAAGTAATAGAGCACGCTCCAGGGCGTCGGCACTTTGTAAGGCGACTTGGCGAGGCCGGCGAAATCCGCAGCGCGGCCCGGCGCACCGAGAGTCAACGGGCTGCCGTCCACATCGACGGTGGGCACCGAGTCGGCGAGCGCCGGATCGACCGGCACGGCGAGCCACAGAAAATACTCGCGCTTGCCCATCTGATTGGTTTCGAACGGTGCCAGGAACGCGAATCGATCGGCGTAAGCACTCGGCACGGCTTCGCGATACAGCTCGACGGGTTTATTGAGCCGCGCGATCGTGACGCCGGTGTCGGCGTCGAGCTGTTCGAACACGGGTTGGTCCTGCGGTAACGCGGCGCACGCACCGAGAGCGAGCGTCGCCAGCGCGATCGCGAAACGGCTTGTCATAACGGTTGTTCGTCGACATTCTTGCTGCATTGAACACCCCAAAGCTGTGACGCGTTCCGTTCGCTCATCCGCGACCAGCCCCTATAATTTCAAACGTTAGTAAGTGCTTGTTTTGTAATTAAATGTCGCTGACTACAAAAATTTCCGCACTGTGTGCGCCGCTGCTCGCCTGCCTATTCGTCGGAACGGCTGCTGGTGATGCGCTGCCCTATCATGCCCGCGCCATGGCGTCGGTGGGCGTCGAATTGCCCATCGCCGATCGTATCCTGGTGCGTAAATCCGAGCGCCGCCTTTATCTCATGCGCGGTACGGACGTGCTGCGCGCGTATCGCGTCGCACTCGGCCTCAATCCGGCTGGCGCGAAAGAACGCGCCGGCGATTTCCGCACTCCCGAAGGCAGCTACCGGCTCGCGCGCCGCAATACGCGCAGCGACTACTTCCTTTCGATCCAGGTTTCCTACCCGAACGACCAGGACATGAAACGCGCGCGCAGCAACGGCTGGCAGCCGGGCGGTTCCATCATGATCCACGGCCTGCCGAACGATCCGCGTCACACCCCCGACTACTACGCCACCCAGGACTGGACCGACGGCTGCATCGCCGTAACCAATGCCGACATGGTGGAGATCTGGATGATGACGTCGGACAACGTGCGCATCGACATCCAGCCCTGATCCGGCCGTCCGGCCGCAGCCGCCTGGCGGCAGCTCCCTCTCCGTCGAGTACACTCACTCACCAAAAATAAGGTGAGCTTTCGTCGAGGGAATATCTTGGAAACCAGCATCGTCATTCCCGATTTTGTGGATGCGCGCATCGGACCGCGTGGCAGTCTCGAAAACCTTTCCCAGGCAGAGATCGAAAAACTCCTCGATTCACGCGCCGGCGGCCTCTACCAGCTGTTCCGCAAGTGCGCGCTGGCGGTCATGAACTCGGGCTCGGAGAGCGACAACGCCAAGGAAATCTTCGATCGCTACAAGGATTTCGAAGTGGAGCTCGTGCGCCAAGCCTGGGGCATCAAGCTCGAGATGAAGAATGCGCCGGGCCAGGCGTTCGTCGACGGCGAGATGATCCGCGGCATCAAGGAACACGTCTTCGCCGTGCTGCGCGACGTCATTTTCATCTCCAACGAGATCATCGAAAGCGGCCGGTTCGACCTGGGGAAGCCCGCCGCGATCACCAACGCCGTATTCCACATTCTGCGCAACGCCCGGATTCTCGATTTCAAATCCAAGCCGAACCTGGTCGTGTGCTGGGGTGGCCATTCGATCGGCACCGAGGAGTACCAGTACACCAAGAAGGTGGGCTATGAGCTCGGCCTGCGCGGGCTGGATGTCTGCACGGGTTGCGGTCCCGGTGCAATGAAGGGCCCCATGAAGGGGGCGACCATCGGCCACGCCAAGCAGCGCATCGTGGGCGGGCGGTATATCGGCCTGACGGAGCCCGGCATCATCGCGGCCGAGCCGCCAAATCCCATCGTCAACCAGCTGGTGATCATGCCGGACATCGAAAAGCGCCTCGAAGCCTTCGTGCGCCTCTCGCACGGCATCGTGGTGTTCCCGGGTGGCGTCGGAACGGCGGAAGAAATCCTCTATCTGCTGGGCGTGCTGCTCGAACCGGCGAACGCCGGCCAGGCGCTCAAAGTGGTGCTCACCGGGCCCAGATCCGCGGCCGATTACTTCGTCCAGATCAAACGTTTCATCGAGGCGACGCTCGGGAAAAAGGCCGCCGATCTGCTGCACGTCATCGTCGACGACCCGGCGGAAGTGGCGCGCTACATGGTCGCCGTAATGGAAGAAGTGCGCGATTACCGGCGCGCCAACAGCGACTCCTACAACTTCAACTGGCTGCTCAAGATTCCGCCGGCGTTCCAGCATCCCTTCGAAGTGACGCACGAATCCATGCGCGGCCTGCGCCTGTATCGCGACCAGCCGGCGCACGAGCTGGCGGCCGACCTCAGGCGCGCGTTTTCCGGCATCGTCACCGGGAACGTGAAGGAAAACGGCGTACGCGCCATCGAAAAGTTAGGGCCGTACGAGCTCACCGGCGATCCATCGGTCATGAAACTGCTCGACGAGCTGCTGACGGCGTTTGTGGCGCAAAAGCGCATGAAGCTTCCCGGCAGCGCGTACCGACCGTGCTATCGCCTGGTGGCCTGACGCCGCAGCCGGCAAATCAAACAATAAGCGACTGCAACGTTAAATGGCGCCGCCCGTTTCGCACGGTGGCGCTACATAACGAAAAAATCTCTGCGAACCACCGCGCATCGCCCGCAAGCAGTTGCGACCGCGTGAATCAGTTCCTGTCGTTTCGGTGCGACGAAAACGTAGGCTTACGTCAACCGAAAGGGAGTAACCGCATGAGTTCCTCAGACAGAAGCCGGGGAAATTTGGGTAACGGAGCACCGCCGCCAGTGGGCACGGATGCATACGCTGCCTGGCTCGAGCGCATGCAGCGCACGCGTGGGCGTCACGCTGCAATTACCAAGAATCTCTACACCTGGTCTAGCTACAAGCATTGGGCCGACAAGGTGAAGGGTTCCTGGGTAGACGAGCCGGCACCCGTTGTAAAAAAATAATATCGAAGAAGTAAAACCGCGCAACGCGGTTGGCTCGGCGATTCCATTCGCCGGCGAGATGAAGGAAAGACTGGTTTGGGGGAAGAGGTGATCGGGCGTGTGCTGCGTCCGCTTGCCGGTCGCTGGGGGTTCAGGTGCCCTTGATGATGAAGCGGGCATCCTGGGCAGTGGTGTCGCCGCCAGCCTCGATCACGGCCTCAGGGGCGGGCACACCTTGCGGGGCGGGCTGTTCCTGCAGCGGCGCGGGCTGCTCGGCCAGCACACGTTCGGGCTCGAGCCAGGCGAGCAAAGTATCCCACTGCGCCAGGTCCTCTTTCACGAGGTAGGCCTTCATTTCATGGATGCCGACGCCCATCTCGGCGGCCCGCACATAGTTCTGCGAGTCGCGCACGGTGGCGACGATGGGAATATCGAGCTTTTCCAGGAAGCGCATCAGCGACTGGAACATCAACGTGTTCTTGCGCACGCGATTGGCGATGACGCCGATGCGGTTCTCCGCGCGCTTGATCTTGGCGACCAGCAGCAGGTCGGCAATGCAGCGCGAAGCGGCGTGAATGTCGATGTCCGAGGGCAAAACCGGCACGATGATCTTGTGCGCATCGCGCGTCAGCTCGGGCAGGACGCGCGCTTCGACGGCGGCGGGGCTGTCCACCACGATCTTCTCGGTGCCCTCGGGCACCCGCATCTGCCAGGCACGCGTCGTGCGCCCGTCGTTCTCGAACGCGGCGATGCCGTGGATGACCGGCTGCGGCACCTTGCGCTTGCGCAGCCAGCGCGTCGCCGACCCCTGCGGGTCTCGATCGATGAGCAGAGTGTTGTCGCCACGCCCTGCGAAAAACGCCGCGAGGTTGATCGCGAGCGTCGTCTTACCGGAGCCCCCTTTAGGGTTTAGTACGACGATGCGTTGCATGCATCCTTCAGGCGAGTTGTCAGAATATGGTTTCGATGTGACTCACTCGAAAGACTAGCGATGCAGCTGATTTCTGGCAACCAAACCGGCAATCGAGTGTGACTCCTGACACAGCTGCGCGCCGGCTGTGTTCCTAGAGTCGACACAAGCTCAGGTTTCGTAAGGGACGCATCGCAATGGAACGTTTTCTCCTCCTCTGGGACGAACTCGACGACCTCATGGGTACCAGCCGGTACTACGTGAAGAACACCGCGATGGCGATCTGGACGAGCGTCCGCCCGCGCTGAAACCGCTGATCTCGCAGGCCCGTTCCAGGGCTTGAATTCGTAGCGCGGTGCCCGCAACCTCCGGGCGCCATGACAACCCCCCCAATAGATAACAAGGCGAAAGAAACCTTAGGTTTCCAGGCCGAAGTCCGTGAGCTGCTCAAGCTCATGATCCATTCGCTCTATAGCCACCGGGAAATCTTCCTGCGCGAGCTGATCTCGAACGCCTCCGACGCGAACGACAAGCTGCGTTTTGAAGCATTGAGCAAACCGGATCTCATGGCGGGCGAGACCGAGCTCGCGATCTGGATCGAAGCCGACAAGGCGAACAAGACGCTGACCATCCGCGACAACGGCATCGGCATGAGCCGTGACGAGGCGGTCTCGCACCTCGGCACCATCGCCCGCTCGGGCACCGCGGAATTCTTCAAGAAGCTCTCGGGCGATCAACAGAAAGATTCGCAGCTCATCGGCCAGTTCGGCGTGGGTTTCTACTCGGCATTCATCGTGGCGGAGCGCGTCGAAGTGCTGTCGCGGCACGCGGGCCTCACCGCCTCGGAAGGCGTGCGCTGGGAATCGGCGGCCGACGGCGATTTCACGGTGGAGACGATCGAGCACGCGCAGCGCGGTACGACGATCGTGCTGCACCTCAAGGAGGACGCCCAGGAATTTCTCGACGCGTGGGGTTTGCGCTCGCTGGTGCGCCGCTATTCGGATCACATCGCGTTCCAGGTGCGCATGCCGAAGGAGGGCGAAGCCACGCTCGAATACGAGGCCGTCAATCGCGGTACGGCGCTGTGGGCGCGCCCCAAGGGTGAAATCAAGGACGAGGAGTACGTCGAGTTCTATCGCTCCTTGACCCACGACACGGGCGAACCGCTCATCTGGTCGCACAACCGGGTCGAAGGCAAGCGCGACTACACCAGCCTCATCTACATTCCCGCCGCCGCACCCTTCGACTTGTGGCAGCGCGACGGCGCGCGCGGGCTCAAGCTGTACGTGCGGCGCGTGTTCATCATGGACGACGCGGAGCAGTTCCTGCCGCTGTACCTGCGCTTCGTGAAAGGGGTGCTCGATTCGGCCGATCTGCCGCTCAACGTTTCGCGCGAACTGCTGCAGACGGACAGTGAAGTCGAGGCCATGCGCGGCGCACTCACGCGCCGCGTGCTCGAGCTGCTCGCCAAACTCGCCAAGGATGAACCCGAAAAATATCAGGGGTTCTGGCGCGAATTCGGCGCCGTGCTCAAGGAAGGCCTGGCCGAAGATCACGCCAGTCGCGACAAGCTCCAGCCGCTGCTGCGGTTCGCCACCACGAACCAGGAAGGCGACGAGGAGAAGATTTCGCTCGCCGACTATGCCGGCCGCATGCAGAGCGGGCAGGACAAGATCTACTACGTGGTCGGCGAGAACCTGGCCGCCGCGCGCAGCCACCCGGCCATCGAGGGCCTGCGGGCGCGCAACGTCGAGGTGTTGTTGTTAGGCCGGCGCATCGACGCCTGGGTCATGGACCACCTGCAGGAATTCGAAGGCAAGAAATTCAAGGACGCGACCCGCGGCGATCTCGACCTGGGCGGCCTCGCCAATGCCGCAGACAAGGAAAAGGCCGAGGCGCAGCTCAAGGAGAGCAAGCGGCTGCTCAAGCGCGTCAAGGATTCGCTCGGGGAACGCATCTCCGAAGTGCGCGTCAGCACGCGCCTCAAGGATTCGGCTGCGGTCCTGGTCGCTGGCGAACACGATCTTTCCGCACCGTTGCGCCGCGCGCTCGAAGCGGCCGGCCAGCAGGCGCCGGCCGGCAAACCGGTGCTCGAGCTCAACGTGGAACATCACGTCGTGAAGTATCTCGAGCATCATCAGGAAGACACCGACTTCGGCGACCTGGCGCTGGTCCTCTACGAGCAGGCGATGCTCGCCGAGGGTGCGCAGCTTCCCGACCCGGGCGCCTTCGTCCAGCGGCTCAATCGTCTCTGGACCCGGCTGCCACAATGAGCCGTGCAATAATGCCGCTCCCGCAAAAACGGAGTTGCTCGATGACCCCGAAGTCACTGGCCATGTCACTGACACTTGGGCTGGCCGCCGCTTTGCTGGTCGCGTGCGCGCCGCGCGACAAGCCCGCGGAAGAAACATCGTCAGCCGCGGCGCCCGCCGCCGACGGGGCATCGTCGTCCGCCCCCGTCGCCGACGCGACTCCTGCCACAGGAACCGAAACCATGCCCATGCAGAAAATCGAGCTCGCTCCCGGCGCCGGCGCCGAAATCAAATCCGGTCAGACCGCGCTGGTGCACTACACCGGCTGGCTGTTCGACGCCGCCGCGCCCGAGAACAAGGGCAAGAAGTTCGACAGCTCGGTCGATCGCAATGAGCCGTTCGAATTCCCGGTCGGCGCAGGCATGGTCATCAAGGGCTGGGATGAAGGCGTGGTGGGCATGAAGCCGGGTGGCAAGCGCCGCCTCGTCATTCCGCCGGAGATGGGCTACGGCGCCCGCGGTGCGGGCGGCGGACTGATTCCCGGCGGCGCCACGCTGGTGTTCGACGTAGAGCTGGTCGAGATTCGTTGATGTCGCGTGGCGCGGCCCCGCTCGGCGCGCAGGTGTTGAGCGCGCTGCTGCTCGGCGGCTCCGCGCATGCGGCGACGCTGATCCACGCCGGCCGCGTGATCGATGGGGTGTCCGACACGGTCAGGACGAACCAGACGGTAGTGGTCGTCGACGGCAAGATCACGGCGATCGAGTCCGGCTTCCGCGCGCCGCAGGCGGAAGACCGCGTCATCGATCTCAAGCAGGGCACCTTGCTGCCCGGCCTGTTCGACATGCACGTGCACCTGACCAGCGAGTACAGCAAGCACGCCGAGATCGACGACTACAAGCTCAACGAAGCCGATGTGGCCATCGACAGCGTCGTCTATGCCGATCGCACCTTGTTAGCCGGCTTCACCACGGTGCGCGATCTCGGCGACGAGTTCCGCGCGTCCATTGCGCTGCGCAATGCCATCAATGCCGGCAAGGTGCCGGGCCCGCGCATCATCGCCGCGGGCAAGGCGATCGCCAGCACCGGCGGCCATGCCGATCCCACCAATGGCTGGGCGCGCAAGTTTCCCGCCGATCCAGGGCCAGACGACGGCGTCATCAACAGCGCCGACGATGCGCGCAAGGCCGTGCGCCAGCGCTACAAGGAAGGCTCCGACACGATCAAGATCACCGCCACGGGCGGCGTGCTGTCGATCGCCAAGAACGGCCTCAACCCGCAGATGACCGAAGAAGAAATACGCGCGGTCGTCACGACGGCACGCGACTACGGTTTCAAGGTGGCCGCGCACGCGCACGGCGCCGAAGGCATCAAGCGCGCGGTACGTGGTGGGGTCGACAGCATCGAGCACGGCACCTTCATGGACGACGAAGGCATGAAGCTCATGAAAGCGCACGGCACGTTCTATGTGCCGACCTTGTCGGCCGGCCACTGGGTGTATGAGAAGGCGCAGGACCCCGATTTCTTTCCGCCGGTGGTGCGACCGAAGGCATTGCAGGTCGGCCCGCAGATCCAGGGTACGTTCGCCAAGGCCTACAAGGCAGGCGTGAAGATCATGTTCGGCACGGATACGGGTGTCAGCAAGCACGGCGACAACGCGCGCGAGTTCAAGCTCATGGTCGACGGCGGCATGCCGCCCATGGAAGCGATCCGCGACGCGACTTCGGTCCCCGCGAAGTTCCTCGATATCGACGACCAGACCGGCAGCATCGCGGTTGGGAAGTTAGGCGAGCTCGTCGGCGTGCCGGGGGACCCGCTCAAGGACATCTCGGTCATGGAGCGCGTGGTGTTCGTCATGAAGGACAACACCGTCTACAAGGCGCCGTGAGCCGCACGGAAGTCCTGACGCTCGCAGGCCCGGTCGGCGCGCTCGAAACCCGGCTCGAGATTCCCGATGGCGACACCACACCATCCGTGTTTGGCGTGGTTTGCCATCCGCATCCGTTGTTCGGCGGGACCATGGACAACAAGGTTGCGCACACCCTCGCGCGTTCGATGATGGAATGCGGCGCGCCCACCTTCCGCTTCAATTTTCGTGGCGTTGGCGCGAGCGGTGGCACCTTCGATAACGGCCGCGGCGAGGCCAACGACCTGGCCGCTGTGGTCGCAGAAGGGCGCAGGCGTTATCCGTCCGCCGACCTGTGGTTAGGGGGCTTTTCCTTCGGTGCCTTTGTGGCGCTGCGGGGCGCACCGGTTCTCGCGCCGGTGAAACTCGTGGCCGTCGCGCCGCCGGTGGCGCGCTTCGAACTGGGGTCGGTAGCGAATCCGGACTGCGACTGGCTGCTGGTGCAGGGCGATGCCGACGACGTGGTCTTGCCCGATGCGGTGCTGGCCTGGGCGGCGGAACAGCCGCGGCAGCCGCGCCTGCACGTCATCGCGGGTGCTGGCCATTTCTTTCACGGCAAGCTGCACGAGGTCAAACCACTCGTGCTGGCGTTCTTGAGAAGCTAAAGGCCCAAAGACAAAGAGCCCGGACGCGTAAACGTCTCGGGCCCTTCAATCTGCACTCGCACGTCGTGGCACGTGCGAAAGAGCGGCTCCTATGCCGTCATCAATTTACCAGCGCCTTGAGGCTCTTCAGAGGCAGCACGCGGACCTTCTTGGAGGCCGGCTTCGCCTTGAAAATCATCTTTTCCTTCGTGAACGGATTGATGCCTTCGCGCGCCTTCGTGGCGGGCTTCTTCACAACCTTCATCTTCAGAAGGCCGGGCATCGTGAACAGGCCGGGGCCACGCAGGCTCTTCTTGATGATGCCATTGAGTGACTCGAACACCGCGGCGACCTGCTTGCGGGACAGTTCAGCGTCTTTGCAGATCGTTGCCACGATTTCCGACTTCGTCGGTGCGCCACCTTTCTTTGCCATTACTCGGACTCCTCATAAGAAAAAAATGCAGCGGAAAAAATATCCCGCGGCGAGCGATTCGGCGCGCAACATATCACAGGCATTCCCGCGTGCAAATAATTTTCGTTGCACATCAATGCGGCAAATGCCTTGTTTTCTAGGGTTCGGCGCACATGCGCAACAACACGAGTGGCGCCGCCACACGAATTTCCGGTGCGCGCGCTGTACGAATCTTCGCCATACGGCGCGCGCGGCGCGCATCGAAGCGACGTTGAACTATGTGGTTAAGTCGTTGTCAGGGCGAGGGCCGTGAGCTCTAGAAGCGGATTTCGCCGATCAAAATGATCAGTGCCTGCAGCGCGATGATCGCCCACAAAAACGACAAATCCAGGCCGGCCACCATGGATGGAATGATTCTGCGGACGCGCCGAAGCAACGGATCGCACACGTAGGCGAGCAGCTCGTACACCGGCGAACTGCCGCCCTGCACGAGAAACCCGGCGAGACCGTAGAAGAAAATCATGATGACGTAGAGCCACAGCACGGCCAGCACCAGCGTGCGCAGCACCAGGAAAACGAGGCCCAACAGCGCTGGAATCACCGCGCCAAACACCAACAACACGGCCACCTTGAAGATCGCGAACAGCACGATCGCGATCACCGAGGCGGTGTCGATCCGGCCCATCGGCGGCAGCACGCGGCGCAACGGCAGGATGAGCGGATTGGTCACCCGGACGATCGCTTCGGCGAACGGATTGCGAAAGTTTGCGCGCACAAGCTGCATGATGAATCGCAGGATCAGGACGCCGAGATAGAGCGACGTCAGCGTATCGACGATGTAGTACAGCGCACTCATGTTTTCTGGCTCTTGCCGAAGGCGCGCGCCATTTCACGGCCGCGATCCGTGGCGGCGCCGATCGCCGCGGCGACAATGGTACGGAGATTCGCGGCCTCGAACGCGCGTACCGCCGCTTCCGTGGTGCCGCCTTTCGAAGTGACCTCGGCGCGCAGTCGGGCCAGATCGCCGTCACTCGCGCGCGCCATCTGTCCCGAGCCGAACAGCGTCTGCAAGGCGAGCTCCTGCGCACTGGCGCGCTCGAGCCCCAGGTTGACGGCGGCGTCGGTCATGAGTTCGGTGAGCAGGAAGAAGTAGGCAGGGCCACTGCCCGACAACGCGGTGACCACATCGAGCGCATCTTCGTCGGGCACCCAGACGGTCGTGCCGACTGCGGCCAGGACGTCGACGGCGAGTCGCCGGTGTAATTCGCTGAGCGCGGGGGGCGCGTACAGCGCGCTCGCGCCGGCGCCATTGAGCGCGGGCCGATTCGGCATGGCGCGCGCCACGGCGACACCGGCTCCGCACCAGCTCGTGATGTCGGCGACGCGGATGCCCGCGGCGATGGACAACACCAGCGGCGGCCGTTGCGCGAAAACATCGGCGAGTGCCGCAGTCGTGTTCGCCATGTCCTGCGGCTTCACCGCCAGCACGACGACGTCCGCGCCCATGGCCGCTTCCCGATTGTCCGCGGTGACGTGCACGCCGAGTTCGTCGGCCAGCGCGATGCGGCGCTGCTGGTGCGCTTCGCCGACGTTGACGTTGTGGGGAGAAAGGCCGCGCGCAATGAGCCCGCGAATCAGCGCGCCCCCCATGTTGCCGCCACCGATGAATGCCGCCTTGATGTCCATGTGCGCGCGATTATTGCTTTTCGTCGGGCGTTTCGTCGCCCGTTTTGGCGCTGCGCGGGCCGAAAATTGCCGTGCCGATGCGCACGATGGTCGATCCTTCGAAAATGGCCGCCTCGAAGTCTGCGCTGGTGCCCATCGACAGCGTGTCGAGGCGATGACCGTGTTCATTCAGGTAGTCGAACACCTGGCGCGTCTCGCGAAACCAGTGCCGCTGTCTGGCCACGTCGTTTTCGGCGGGCGGCATGCTCATGAGACCGCGCAGCTTGATCCTGGGCAACGCGCTGACCTCGCGCGCAAGTTGTGCGAGGTCCGCCGCCTCCACGCCGCCCTTCGACGCCTCCCCGCCGACGTGCAGCTGCAGGCACAGGTTGAGTGGTGGTGCGTGAACGGGGCGTTGCGCCGACAGGCGTTCGGCGATCTTGAAGCGGTCGACGCCGTGGACCCAGGCAAAATTCTCGGCTACGGCGCGGGTCTTGTTAGCTTGCAGGCGGCCGATGAAGTGCCAGGTGAGCTCGCGCCCCGTGAGCTCGGCCAACTTGGGCAGGGCTTCCTGCAGGAAATTCTCGCCGAAGTTCTCGATACCCGCGCCGGCGGCGGCGTCGATTGCTGCGCCGCTCTGGCCCTTCGAAACGGCCAGAAGCGTGACGGAGTCGACACTTCGATGGGCGCCCCTGCAGGCCTCCGCAATGCGTGTTTGAGCGGCCCGGACGCTCTCCGAGCAATTCTGCGGACGGGATAACATATTGATCAGTGATACCCGGGTCTATACTCAACGGCGCTATTTCAAGGGATCCCGCATGGCCGTCGACGTCGCCCAGCTCCTCGCTTTCGCCGTAAAGAATAACGCCTCGGACTTGCACCTGTCCGCCGGTGTGCCGCCGATGATCCGTGTCGACGGCGACATGAAACGTATCAACATGCCCGCGCTTTCCCACAAGGAAGTGCACGGCATGGTGTACGACATCATGAACGACAAGCAGCGCAAAGCTTACGAAGAATTCTTCGAGACGGACTTTTCGTTCGAGATTCCGAAGCTCGCACGCTTCCGCGTGAATGCGTTCAACCAGAACCGCGGCGCCGGCGCCGTGTTCCGCAACATTCCGTCGGTGATCCTGTCGCTGGACGATCTCGCCGCACCCAAGATTTTCCGCGACCTGTGCATGTTGCCGCGCGGCCTGGTGCTGGTCACCGGCCCCACCGGCTCCGGCAAGTCGACCACGCTCGCGGGCATGGTGAATCACTGCAACGACAACCGTCCCGATCACATCATCACGATCGAAGACCCCATCGAATTCGTACACGAGAGCAAGCGCTGCCTGGTGAACCAGCGCGAAGTGCATCGAGATACGCTCGGCTTCTCGGAGGCGTTGAGATCCGCTTTGCGCGAAGACCCGGACGTCGTGCTGGTCGGCGAAATGCGCGACCTCGAAACCATCCGCCTGGCGCTCACCGCCGCCGAAACCGGCCACCTGGTGTTCGGCACGCTGCACACCAGCTCCGCCGCCAAGACCATCGACCGCGTGGTCGACGTATTCCCCGCGCAGGAAAAGGAAATGGTCCGCGCGATGCTTTCAGAATCCCTGCGTGCGGTGATTTCGCAGACGCTGCTCAAGCGCAACGGCGGCGGCCGCATCGCGGCGCACGAAATCATGATCGGCACGCCCGCGATTCGTAACCTCATTCGCGAGGGCAAGATTGCGCAGATGTTCTCCGCCATCCAGACCGGCAACTCGAACGGCATGCAGACGCTGGATCAGTGTCTGACCGAGCTGGTTGCCAAGGGCGTGGTGAGCAAGGAAGAAGCGCGCTACAAGGCGACTAACAAAGATGCCCTGTGAGGAGCTGACCTAAATGGACCGCGAACAAGGCATCAAGCTCATGCAGGACCTCCTGCGTCGCGTCGTCGACAAGAAGGCTTCCGACCTGTTCATCACGGCGGGTTTCCCGCCGGCGATCAAGATTGACGGCGAAGTGCGGCCGCAGTCCGAACGCGCGTTGACCGCCGAACAGTCTGCCGTTCTGGTGCGTGCCATCATGAACGATCGCCAGACGAAGGAATTCGACGCCACCAAGGAATGTAATTTCGCGATCGCGCCGCCGGGAATCGGTCGCTTCCGCGTCAACACATTCGTGCAGCAGGGCCAGACCGGCTGCGTGATCCGCCTCATCAATTCCAAGATCCCGACGCTCGAAGAGCTCGACCTGCCGCCGGTGCTCAAGGAAGTCGTGCTGTCCAAGCGTGGCCTCGTGATCCTGGTCGGCGGCACCGGCTCCGGCAAGTCGACCTCGCTCGCGGCCATGGTCGGCTACCGCAATGAGAAGACGCGCGGCCACATCGTCACCATCGAAGACCCGGTGGAGTACGTGCACCAGCACAAGGGCTGCGTGATCACGCATCGGGAAGTCGGCGTCGACACCGAGAACTGGCACACCGCGTTGAAGAACACCCTGCGCCAGGCGCCCGACGTCATCCTGATCGGCGAAATCCGCGACCGCGAGACCATGGAATACGGCATTCAGTTCGCCGAAACCGGTCACCTGGTGCTTGCGACGCTGCACGCGAACAGCTCCAACCAGGCGCTCGATCGCATCATCAACTTCTTCCCCGACGAGCGCCGCGAACAGCTGTTGATGGACTTGTCCCTCAATATCCGCGCGCTGGTCTCGCAGCGACTCGTCCCGCGCGAAGCCGGCGCCGGCCGCGTCGCGGCGATGGAGATCATGCTGAATTCGCCGCTGATCCAGGATTTGATCTTCAAAGGCAAGGTCCAGGAGATCAAGGACGTCATGTCGCGCTCGAACCGCGTCGGCATGAAGACTTTCGACCAGGCGCTCTATGAGTTGTACGAGGCGGGCTTCATTTCCTACGAAGACGCGCTGCGCAATGCCGACTCCAAGAACGAGCTGCGCCTGCGTATCAAGCTCGAGAGCAAGCGCGAGGTGAAGAACCTCGACGATGGCGGCGCGCTCAGCATGGTTGACGAAGAACAACAGGGCCGTTCGTTCTAAATGGCCGAATCGAAGCGGAGCAAGGTGGACATGGCGGCCGCCGTCAGCGAAGAGCTCGAAGAGACGCTCAAGGCAAAGCACACGACCGGCGACAACGCGCCGATGGTGCTCAACACGCGTCCGCTGTTCAAACTCATGGTGGAGCGCAAGGCATCCGACCTGTTCTTCACGTCCAACTCGCCGATCAAGGTCAAGATTGAAGGCGCGATCCTGCCGATCAACAAGCAGGTGCTGACGCCCGAGACGGTGCGCCAGGCGGCGTACGGCCTGATGACGCCCGACCAGCTCGAAAGCTTCAAGCGCGAGCTCGAAATCGACTTCGCGATCTCCGAGCCCGGGCTCGGCCGCTTCCGCGTCAACGTTTTCTACCAGCGCGGCTATCCCGCGATGGTGCTGCGCTACATCACCGCCGACATGCCCAAGCTCGATGCGCTCGGGCTGCCCGACATGTTCAAGGACCTCATCATGATGAAGCGCGGGCTCATCCTGATGGTGGGCGCCACGGGTTCGGGCAAGTCCACGTCGATCGCGGCGATGATCAATCATCGCAACGAGACCTCGTCGGATCACATCGTCACGATCGAAGACCCGATCGAATTCCTGCATACCAACAAGCGCTCGATCGTCAATCAGCGCGAGGTCGGCCTCGACACGAAGAGTTTTGCCCGCGCGTTGCGCGGGGTGATGCGAGCGGCCCCCGACGTCATCCTGATCGGCGAAATCCGCGATCGCGAGACGATGGAAGCGGCGATCAATCTTTCCGGCACGGGCCATCTCGTTCTATCCACCCTGCATGCGAACAACAGCGCCGAAACGCTGGATCGAATCATCAACATGTTCCCGCAGGACCAGCACAAGCAGATCTTCCTGGATCTGTCGCAGTACCTGCGCGCCATCTGCTCGCAGCGCCTCGTGGTCGGCAAGGATGGCAAGCGCATGGCGGCCATCGAAGTGATGCTCAACACGCCGTACATCACGGAACTCGTGAAGAAGGGTGATGTCAGCGCGATCAAGGAAGCCATTGTTGCCAGCTCCGAGCGCGGTGTGCAGAGCTTCGACGTGGCGCTGGTAA
>Ga0193752_1000302_pt1 | contig 52557 bp, 37 predicted proteins | sample H1c1metaG_FD_144924 | JGI IMG/M metagenome (GOLD analysis project Ga0193752, IMG submission 144924) | Soil microbial communities from a riparian zone of the East river system, Colorado, United States - H1c1 | ecosystem: Environmental > Terrestrial > Soil > Riparian zone | place: USA: East River...
TGGCAAATGGAGGGAAAGGGGGCAATATTCGATACTTGAACAAAGTTGGGGGATAGTTGGTAAAGAAGGGGGGCAGGTAAGGAGTAGGCAAGTAGGCAGTAGGCTACGGCAACTCGGCCATGAGGATGAAGAGTTTCTCAAACTTATCCCGCATCTGCGTGGCGTCCCACTGCGTGTTGTTGCCGATCATGGCGAAAGCCAGGCGCTGACCGCTTTTCGTGTCCACATACCCGGCGTAGGCACGTACGCGCGACATGGTCCCGCTTTTTGCACGGAGATTTCCTTCGGCTGCAGTTCCGTCGGCGAGTTTACGGATGGTCCCCGATTCCCCGGCAATGGGAAGTGAACGGTAAAACGATGGAAACACCACCGAATCTTTCGCCAATACTTTCAGCATGCTCACGAGTTGCAAAGTAGTGATGGTATTGTGCCGCGAGAGGCCGCTTCCATCGACCATAAAGAGGCCTTGCAAATCGACACCGTGGTTTTTCCAGAATGCATACACCGCTCCTACTCCACCAAACGTGCTGCCGTACCCTTTTTCGCGGTGACCGATGGCGCGAAGAATTGTTTCGGCATAAAAATTCTGCGAGATCTGGTTCGTATGATATACGAGATCACTCAGCGATGCCGAAGAATTCGAAGTGATCACTTTTCTTCCGCCTTCACTGGCAAGTTTCAGCCCATTGAGCCGGATCAAACGAATGGTCGTTGCCGAATCGCGCAGGTGAATGCCGCGCTCCTCCAGATTTTTCTTCAGCAATTGCGCGCACAGCAACGCCGGATCAGGAATAGAACCGCGTGCTTCGAGCGCACCGTTTACTTCACCCTGGACGCAGCGTTCAAACTGGTAAGGACCGCCCGTAACATACGCGTATGATTTTCCAACACCCGGACTGCTCACGCATTGATTGTACAATTTCATTCCGGGAATCGCCGGGGAATAACGCATGCTTACGTGACCGCCGGAACCGTTGAGATAAATATCAAACTGGTTTTCGTGAATGGATAATCCGCTCGGGCCTGCGCCGTAATCACTCTGCACATCTTCCCAGGCCCAGCCGCCCGGTGTCATGTCGCGTTCAAATGCTTCGGCATCGCCAATGATGCAACCGGCAATGCTGTCGACTCCCATGTTCTGGATGGCGCTCGCCCAGTTGTTGATCACTTTCTCAACACTGCTTCCGTACGATTCAGAACCCAGCGTGGGATCACCGTTTCCGCGAATGAAAATATTTCCTTCGAGTGTGTTGCCGCTCTTCGCACCATCGTGCTGAAGCAACGTTGAAAAACGATAACCGGGACCGAGCAAAGCAAGTGCAGTTCCGGTGGTCACCACTTTCATCACCGATGCAGGAACCAGCCCGGTTGTGGAATTCACATTGCAGATTGCGGTATCGGCATTGACCGGTGAAAGGTAAAAACTCCAGCTTCCGCCTCTGAGTTCGTTCGCGTTATTGATGGAATCGACATACGTGAGGAGTTTGCCCATTGCGGAAGTATCCACATTCACAATTTCGGGCGAGGCGCTGTCGGTTTTATCGGCAATCTTGTCTTTCACCGGCAGTTCTTCTCCGCCCGTCATAAATGCGAGGGTAGTTCCGATGATTCCAGCGGGGATAACGAAAAAAGCTGCGACCTGTTTAACGGTCAGGGTTTGGTTGAGGAGCCGTTTCACACAACGAAAGTAGATCAAAATTTGTGTAGTGGCTCAGTTTGGGTTGCAAAGTGTTTCTGGAAACCGCTGAAGCGGTTGTATGACCTTGGGCCATCCATTGCCAGGGCTTAAGCTCCCCGCAATGGAACCAGTAAACCAGCACAACGGTTTCAACCGTTTCAAAAATGCGCATAGAAAACGAAGAACGAATCTGCTGAAACCCTTGTGGTTGCTGGATTTCGGGGACAATCGCGCGGTTTAAAAACAGGAAGGAGACGCGCAGATTGGTTTGTGCGCGCTGCTGAATTGCCTTAGATTTGATTGGCAGCATGAAGTGGCATTCATGCCTGACCGGGAAACACGTTAACACATGTATTTTATGAAAAAAACAGGACTCTTGCTGCTTCTGTTGTCATGCTTTTCGCTGTACGCACAACAGAATGAACCCGAAGAAGGTGTTGCTCACAAAGCGGCACTGCAACGCATGATCGACGACCGCGGTGGTGAAGCGGAAATGGGGCGCTACACGGATGAGATGCAAATCTACCGGAACAACAATCCGCAAACACTAACCGCGAACTGGAGTTTCATTGATGATTCCGGAAGTCAGCACGGAGATGTTGGCCGTACGAATTCGATCACGCTCGACACGATCAACGCCGGACGTTTTTACGTATGCACGCCGCACAGCGGAGTCTGGCTCACGAACAACAATGGCGTAACATATACGCCCATCACCGAAGCGTTGCCCACACAATCCACTTCGCGCCTCGTGATAGATCCAACGAATACCAACGTGTTGTATCTCGCAACCGGCACGCACAACATGGACATGATGCCGAACAGCATCGGTGTATTCAAATCGATCGACGGTGGTTCAACATGGAATCCAACCGGGCTTACGTTTGCATCCAGCGCACTTGTAAACATTGGCGATCTCGTGATGAATCCACTCGATCACAACGCGCTGATTGCCGCAAGTACAGACGGATTGTACCGCACCTATGATGGTGGCGCAACGTGGACACGAATCGTCAACGACGTATTCTGCAGCGTACGGTTCAAACCCGGTGATACCGCTTCCATGTATGCCGTGGGCGCACACTATTACCGCACCGATGATTCGTGGACAAACTGGGCCATGATCACGAGTACGTTCGTTGATTCTTACACGTGGAAATACGAATACGCGGTGCGCGTTTCGGCATCGACGCCCAATGTTGTTTATCTCATGACTGCAGGAAACAGCATTGGCCCCGGCATCCGTTCATACATTCATAAATCAACGGATGGCGGATGGTCGTTCACCGTAATCGATTCCCTGTTTAGTGAATCCCAGGTGCAGTTTGAAGTGGCGCAGCAAACCCCGGACAAATACATGATCGGGTTTTACCACATGTTCAAGAGGGAAAATGCGATGTCGGCGCTTCAGCAAATCACCTACACTTCTTCCGCGCAGTCGCCGTACGTACACTCCGATCAGCGCGGTATTTTCTTTGATCCGCGAAACGACAACGTAATTTATCTCTGTAACGACGGCGGCCTGAAACGCAGTACAGACAATGGCGTTTCGTTTCAGAACCTCAACGCAAACATGCAGCTGTCGCACGTGTACAATTTCGGTCAATCTCAAAACACCGGTTACAAAATATTGCCGGCCACGCTCGATGTTCCGCCGTACCTGATCGGAACAAACGGCATTTACCGGACCTTTCCGTTTGTGGAAGCATTTATCTGCGCGATGAGTCCTGTGAACGACAGCGTATACATGATTGGTCATTTCACGCCGCTGTTCACTAGCGATGACTGGGCTACTTCGTATCAATCGACAAATATTCTCCTGGGCAACGCAAGCAATTTCCCAAAAGCGTTTCAGTACAGTCAAACGCAGGAGAATGAAAATTTCATGGGCCAGCAGAGCATGATTTACAAGAGCACAGATTTCGGACAAAACCATTTGCTGAGTGACCAGTTGTCGTTCTTCAAGAACGATTGGCTGTATGAACTTGACGTCAGCGGCGCGAATTCCGATTACATGTTCATGCGTTTCGCCGATTCACTTTATGGAAGTACCGACGGCGTAACGTTCCAGGACGTTGGAGTTGGTTTGCCACTCACCACGGTTACCGGTTCGGCATTGACCATCCACCCGGTGAATCCGGAAAACGTGTGGATCACTTTCTCCGGGTATTCGGCGGCAAACAAAGTTTTCTTTTCTCCCGATGCCGGTCAAACGTGGATCAACATGTCGGCCGGAATTCCGAACGTACCGGTGAATGATATCGTTTGCCAGGCCGGCGGTCCTCCGGGTGCGGTGTATGCGGCTACCGACGGTGGTGTTTTCTACCGCGACAGCACATTCAGTTCCTGGCAGTATTACAATACCGGTTTGCCATCGGTGATTGTTACCGACCTCGATATTCAATACGGTATTGGTAAGCTGCGTGCGAGCACATTCGGTCGCGGGATGTGGGAAAGCGATCTTTATGCGCCCTCGGCTATTGCTGAACCCAACCCAAGCGCGTCAGGAATTTCCATTTTCCCGAATCCGGCGGTCAACAGCGTAAGCATTCAATCGGCCGGCTCTCCGCTGGGTACGGTGCGCATCTTCGACATTTCCGGCAGAATTGTGCATGAATTTTCCACCCAGGAAAGTAGTTCCACGATCGATGTTTCCGGGTTTGCGGCAGGTTGTTATTTTATTCGGGTGCAGGACGAAGTGCATAAGTTGTTGAAGCGGTAGTTAGACGGGAGGCGATAGACGGGAGGCGATAGACGGGAGACGATAGATGGGAGTCGGGAGACGGCCAAAACAGCGAAAATCGCGTTGTTTGTCCGAAACTCCTGTCTCCCGTCTGTAGTCTCCCGACTTTTTTCGTCTCTTTGTAAAATAATTACTACCACTACCGCGACCTTCTGCCTGTAAGCAATGAAGGACATGGTACCCATAACAACGACAATGGCCGCAGAGCAGAACAGGCTTCTTGAAGAAACAATACAGCGAGAGAGGCGCCGGCTGCTTGAGTTCATCCGTAAACGAATTCCGCAGGAAGAAGATCCTGAAGACGTGCTGCAGGACGTATTCACTGAATTAACGGAAAGTTTTCGCATGGAACGGGTCATCGACCGCGTATCGGGATGGATCTACCGTGTTGCCCGAAACAAAATCGCAGATCTTTTTCGCAGAAGGAGAACGGAATCGCTGGAAGCACGATACGAAAGAGAATACGGCGATGGCGAAGAAGGGCTTGGCCTGAACGACCTGCTGCCTGATCCGTCGGCAGGACCGGAAGCCATCTATGCACGAGGTGTGATTATGAATGAGCTTCTGCTGGCACTCGATGATTTACCGGAAGAACAACGCTGGGTTTTCTGGGAGAATGAAGTCGAAGAGCGCCCATTCCGTGAGCTCGCGGAAGAAGCAGGAGTTTCACTCAACACATTGTTATCGAGAAAGCGTTATGCTGTTTTGTTTTTGAGAGAGCGATTGAGGGACCTGTACAACGAACTGGGAACTTAGGCGATGGACGATAGATGATAGACGGTAGTGCCTCTCGTCTCCAGTCTCTCAACTCCGAACTCAAGACAAAACACGAACAAAAACATAGTAGAACAAAAACGACTTTAAATTATACGACAATGAGATGGATACTTAAATGTATAGGAGCCGTAATCCTTTTCACCGTACTGGCATTCGCGCTCGCCTGGGTAACGATGTTGTTGTGGAACTGGTTAGTGCCGGGAATTTTCGGCGGACCCATGATCACATACGTTGAAGCTGCGGGATTGATGATCCTCGGACGATTACTCTTTGGTGGATTCAAAAGCGGCAAGAGCTGCTGTCACCACGGTGGCGGATGGCACCACGGCAAACACGGATACTGGAAAAAACGTTGGGAATCCAAAATGGCCGGTATGTCTCCTGAAGAAAGAGAAAAGTTCCGTTCCGGAATGAATAAGTGCGGATGGAAATACGAAGAAGAAGAACCGAAGCAGGAACAGAATGCAGGTGGGAATGCGGGTGAACGATTGGGGCAGTAAAATCAGTGCGCAGTAAAAATAGTACGCAGTGCGCAGTAGGTTAGTTCGTAAAGCGTACAAAAAGAAAAACTCTTCTGAAATTCAGAGGAGTTTTTCTTTTTGCGCAGTTAAAAAACAGTGCGCAGTAATCAGTAAAATCAGTGCGCAGTAAAAGATAAGCCCGACTGAAATTCAGACGGGCTTCGCTCATTTTACACGGCCAAAATCAGTACCGCGTATTTTTCTTTTGTCGCTTCTCGATACATCCTCATTCTTCGGCCACTCGAAGTGACAAAAGAAAAATACACGTATCGTTGCAACAAGGCCAACTTGTTCCTATCCTTGCTTAACCGGACGCTTTCTTGATAACGCAAAGAAAACTCCGGCAAGCGTGATCATCGAAATCACAAACACCAGCATATTGTTCTCGCTGTTTCCGCTAACCGGTCCTTCTATTTCGCCAAACGGAACGATGCTTCCCTGCTTCTTGCCTTTATTTTCTTTCTGGTCGAGGTACATGTCATACTCCTTCGGGTAATCGTAATGCGCGGCAATGTCGCGACCGGTGAGCCATTGGTACGTATACAATTCGTTCCAGCGGCGCTTGCCAAGATCTTTGATGTACGTCTGTCCTTTTTCGCAGGAGAAATCTCCGTTTGCAGGATGCGTCAGAATGTAACGTCCCTGGAAAGTTTGTTTATTCGGAGTTTCCTGGAAAACCAGGTCTTGCGGAAAATGTTCGCGGTCGTACGTTACATGCAGGCGCGTGAAGTGAACACTTCCTTCGTATACGTTTCCACCGGTGTGATAATCCTGTCCTTTTGAAACGAGCCAGTCGACGCCGGCTTCTTTAAGTTCTGCCACCATTGGAGGATCGCCCACACATGGATCACAGAACAGATTCTGCATCGGGCTTACTTCCCAGGCGTATTCGAGAAACACCACATTTTTTCCTTCACGTCCGTGTGCTTTGTTATAGAGGTCGCGGTAAAACTCCCCAAATTCTCCCTGCACAAACAACGGCACTTTGAAATCTGTTGGAATCAAAGCCGTGCGGTAGTTGGTAGTTTCGATACGACCAACCTGGGAGTACATGTAAATGATCAGATCCTGCGGACCATTTGCATTGGCCATTCCCAAACGGATCGGCAACATAAATTTCGGCGACTTGTATGAAATCTGCAGCGGCTTCAACGGAACCGCTCCGGCTGCTGTATAATTTTCAAGATTCACTTTGCACACGAAAAATTTCATGTTCGTTTTGATGTACGGATCAAGAACTTCTTTCGCACCAACCGGCATTTTGTATCCGTTGTCAATGAGCCATTGCTCAAGTCCACCCGATTCTTTCGCCGACAAAATGCCGGTGTCGTATTCACCTACGGTGTATTTTGCCTCTATAGTAACGCCGTAGTCTTTCTCTTGTTCATTGTCGGCAGCACCGGAACGTTCGGCCATAGCCATTTTAGGAACCGACTTTTTAGCGTAATCGTGATACACCGGGTTGTAGCACGGGTTGTTGTCGTAGTATTCTACAAGCCGCGGTGCTGAGTACGTATCCAGCTTATCGAAGAGCAAACGATCAACAACGCGGATGTCTTTTTCTTCCAGTACAACCGGAACCGGAACAACCATCGCGAAATCTTTCACATCACCTTCAAAATCGCTCGACATGGTTACGGTTTGCCGTTCACCATTCTTAGCGATAATTACCTGGGATGTTTTGTTGAAGAGTTTTACGTCGGCTTTCGCAACGTAAAAACCGCAGAACGCGAAACTTTGGATGGATACCGCTCCTGCAAGTAAAAATGTAAGGAACTTTTTCATGGGATGAAGATTAATGTGTCAATGTGCTAATGCGCTCACTCAACGCACCGACTGAATCGGCTATTTAGGCGTTCCAGTTTGCAATTTTTTTCTCGACAACGCAAAGAACACAGCCGCAAGTGAAAGCAGAGATACAAAGAACACAAGCATTGAGTCTTTATTTTGTCCGTCTTTCAGCGGCCCGTCGGAACCAAACGAAGGCAGCATGCTTCCCTGCTTTTTTCCTTTCTCCTCTTTCTTAAGATACACGTCGAATTCTTTCGGGTAATCGTAATGCGCCGTAATATCGCGACCGGTTAACCACTGGTAGGTATACAATTCATTCCAGCGACGTTTACCGAGATCTTTAATATACGTTTGTCCTTTCTCACAGGTAAAATCTCCGCTTGCCGGATGTGTGAGTACATAACGGCCCTGGAAAGTTTGTTTGTTAGGCGTTTCCTGGAAAACGAGATCCTGCGGGAAATGTTCGCGGTCGTAGGTCACGTGCATGCGTGTGAAGTACACATGTCCGTCATACACGTTTCCGCCTGTGTGGTAATCCTGACCTTTTGAAACGAGCCAGTCAACACCTGCTTCTTTCAATTCAGAAACCATCGGTGGATCGCCCACGCATGGATCGCAAAACAAATTCTGCATCGGGCTTACTTCCCAGGCATATTCGAGGAACACCACATTTTTTCCTTCGCGCTTCCACGCTTTGTTGTAGAGGTCGCGGTAAAATTCACCGAACTCCGATTGCACGAACAGCGGAACTTTAAAATCAGTCGGGATCAACGACGTGCGGTAATTCGTTGTTTCGATACGCCCGGTTTGCGAGTACAGGTAAATGATCAGGTCCTGTACACCATTTGCATTGGCCATTCCCAAACGGATCGGCAACATGAACTTCGGCGACTTGTAAGTAATCTGCAACGGACTGAGTGGAACAGCGCCTTGCGACTGATAATTTCCCAGGTTCACTTTCGCCACGAAAAATTTCATGTTCGTTTTGATGTACGGATCAAGAACTTCTTTCGCGCCAACCGGCATTTTGTATCCGTTCTCGATGAGCCATGTTTCCAACCCGCCGGATTCTTTCGCCGATAAAATCAAAATATCGTATTCACCAATCGTGTACTGTGCTTCAATGGTTACACCGAGCCGGTCTTCAGCCGGAGCTGCGTTCATAATTTCCACCGATTCCATCGCCATAGGGGACTCGTCCGCATAATCATACAATTCCCGCGGGTAGTAACATGGATTCTCGTCGTAATATTCCACCAGGCGCGGTGCAGAATACGTATCGAGTTTATCGAACAAACCGCGGCTCACGGTACGGATATCTTTCTCTTCGAGAATCACCGGAACCGGAACAACCATGGCGAAATCTTTCACGTCGCCTTCAAAATCACTTGACATGGTTACGGTTTGCTGCTCTCCGTTTTTCGCGATGATCACCTGCGAAGTTTTGTTGAACAGTTTCACATCGGCTTTCGCAACGTAGAAACCGCAGAACGCGAAACTCTCAATGGAGATGAGTATGGCGAGGAATAAGGCGAGTAAACGTTTCATAGGATAATGTGTTAATGTGCTAATGAGTCAATGTGCTGATTTGCTAATGCGCACATGCCGCGCACCGGCTGAATCGGTTATTTAGACGTTTCTATTTGAACTCGTTTTCTCGACAGCGCAAAGAACACGGCCGCCAATGAAAGCATCGACATAAAGAACACGAGCATGGAATTTTTATTCTTCTCTTCTTTCATCGGACCATCAGAACCAAACGACGGTATCATGCTTCCCTGCTTCTTGCCCTGATCACCTTTTTTATTGAGATAGGTGTCGAATTCTTTCGGGTAATCATAATGCGCGGTAATGTCGCGACCGGTGAGCCACTGATACGTGTAGAGTTCGTTCCAACGGCGCTTGCCAAGATCCTGGATATAGGTTTGTCCTTTTTCGCAGGTGAAATCTCCGCTTGCGGGATGAGTGAGAATGTAACGTCCCTGGAAAGTTTGCTTGTTTGGTGTTTCCTGGAAAACCAGATCCTGCGGGAAATGTTCACGGTCGTACGTTACATGCATGCGCGTGAAGTGAACATGTCCTTCGTATACATTTCCGCCGGTGTGATAGTCTTGTCCTTTTGAAACAAGCCAGTCAACGCCTGCTTCTTTGAGTTCCGCCACCATTGGAGGATCACCCACGCATGGATCGCAAAACAAATTCTGCATCGGGCTTACTTCCCACGCGTATTCGAGGAATACTACATTTTTTCCTTCGCGTTTCCACGCCTTGTTGTACAAGTCGCGGTAGAATTCACCAAACTCCGATTGTACAAACAGTGGCACTTTGAAATCCGTTGGAATCAAAGCTGTGCGGTAATTCGTTGTTTCAACACGCCCGGTTTGCGAGTACAGGTAAATGATCAGGTCCTGTACACCATTTGCGTTCGCCATTCCCAAACGGATCGGGAGCATGAACTTTGGCGACTTGTACGTGATCTGCAGCGGGCTCAGCGGAACCGCACCCTGCGATTCGTAATTTCCGAGATTCACTTTCGCCACGAAAAATTTCATGTTCGTTTTGATGTACGGATCAAGAACTTCTTTCGCGCCAACCGGCATTTTATACCCGTTCTGAATCAGCCACGTTTCGAGTCCACCGGATTCTTTCGCCGACAAAATCAGGATGTCGTATTCACCGATCGTGTATTGCGCTTCAACAGTTACACCCATCGTGTCCACCGGACTCATTTCTTTCATTGACATCTTCATATCCATTGCAGCACCCGCCATGGGATAATTGTAATTTTCCAGGCGATCGTAGCAAGGATTCTCGTCGTAATATTCCACGAGTCGCGGTGAAGAATACGTATCCAGTTTGTCGAACAAACCGCGGCTCACTGTGCGAATGTCCTTTTCTTCGAGGACAACCGGAACAGGTACAACCATCGCGAAATCTTTCACATCGCCTTCGAAATCACTCGACATGGTTACCGTTTGCGATTCTCCGTTTTTGGCAATGATCACCTGTGAGGTTTTGTTGAACAGTTTCACATCTGCTTTCGCTACGTAGAAACCGCAGAAGCTGTGACCTATGTTGGTGCTGAAAATGATTACAGCGAGTGTTAATATTGCGATCCGTTTCATTGGATAGATTTTTGAGATTTGCACTTTGGGATTTGTGTTTTGGAATTTCCTCTGGGTTATTTCGACCAGGAGAATTTTTCGCCTTTCAGGAAACGGTCAAGTACCGGAACGAGTGGCGACAAGAAGAACAATGCCCAGATCGGTGCTGCGGAGTAAAATGATCCCAGCGACGACGACCACCATTTTGTTGACATGTAATAAGCGAGAACGCCAACTGCAACAGCCCAGATCAACCGCGCTTTCTGTGAAACAGGTGTCTGTACCGGGTCAGTGATCATGAAGAAAGTAAAGAGCAAGAGAGAACCTGCATTCAGCTGGTGGAAGAAGAAGTCAACAGGCCAACCGAGGTAAAGAATATTTCGTGCAAACATTAATCCGAGGAACGTAAGCAGGAATGCGAATGCAGTATCGAGACGTTTCACGCGAAGCAACACTACGAGTCCGGTTAATCCTACTGCAAACAGCAACATCGCATCGCTTCCCCACTGGCCCGGTGAAACCCATGCATCGCCGGTGAGCATCATCGTAACACAGATTCCAAAGTTGGTTGGGTTGAAAATGTGCTTGCCATTCCAGCGAATGAAAAATTTGCTTCCGATGGAAAGTGCAGCGGCAAGAACGAACGTCCACGGACTGTTTGCCTGCATCATCAGACAAATACTCATGGCACTGACCAGGGCGCTTTTCAACCCGGTCCAATCTTTTGTCTTGAATTGAATCCACGCGGCCTGAACTGCGAGGCAGGAAAGGATCACGATATTCACGCGCATAATTGGAATATCCCATTCCAACGCGAAAATCCCATACAACAGGAAGGCCAGCTGGAATAATATCTGGTAATGGCGGGCGTCGCTTTTGAACCAGTTGAGAACGTCTTTTACGGGCTTAAACGCTGTTTTTAAAGCATTTTGGGCGATGGGTAGTGATCCGGTTTGCATAGTAGTTGTGTTAAATCCGACTTAAAGATGCGGGACTGATGGTAATTCCACACGGCTGGGGAAAAAAAGTGCTTCGATAGCTGATTTATGAGTGCGCAGTAGTCAGTACGCAGTGCGCAGTCCACGATGAAGGTTACTGCGCACTGATTTACTGCGCACTGCGTACTATTTTTAACTGCGTACTGCCCTTAGTCTTCGTCGGCTTTGAGCACCTTCTTCACTCTCGACCCTTCTTCATTGAAACAATGCAGGTAATAAATCCCCTGCGGGTATCCCGAGAAATCGATCTGGAAGATGTAGTGATCCGTTCCCTGGAAAGCGTTGTTGTAATAAATTTTACCAAAACGGTCGATCACCTGCACGTACATAACACCTGGAATTTTCAGCCACGCATCCACGGTGATATTATCAATGGGCGGGTTCGGTGTAAAATCAAAATCAAGCGCATCGCAGATTCCGTAGTTCCAGGAATACAATCCGGCGTTCCCCGAAAAACAATCGTTGCGGTACGTATAACCATCGCATCCGCAAACCGGTTCCCAGCGTGGATCGCAATAGGCTCCGTAAACAATCTGCGTGCTGTCGATGCATTGCGCCTGTGCTTTTGGCGAAGCATACCCACAAATCACAAGAATCAATACTGTTGTCCAGCGAACCATGAACTAAAGGTAAGAAACACATCGCTGTGATAACTACCCGCTGCCGACAGTTATACGATTTTTACTTACACCTGGGGAAACTGCACACTTCTGCGCGCAGTTCCGCGTTTCTTAGTACAGCCAAAACCCGGATCATGAAAAAATTCATTGCCCTCGCCTGTGTGGTTGTTTCATGTTCAGCCACAGCCAATGGACCAGTTCCAACCCTGGAGAAAAAACTTTCGAAAATGTCGAAGGCCAAAGTCAACGAGTTCTACACAGACATCCGCGACAATCTGGATGCCTCGCGCAAGAAACTGTCCGTTGAACTGAAAGCCTGCACCACCGATGCGCAAAAGAAAAAAGTGTATTCCGATGGACGCGCATTACTGATCAAAACCATGTCGGACAGCATGTTCGTTTGCTGGTACGGAACCGGTTGGGATTTTAACGGGACGTCAACCACACCGCGTGATGGCGACATTGCCTGCGGATATTTTGTAACCACGTTGATCCTGCACGCGGGGTTTGATCTGCAGCGCGTCAAACTTGCGCAATGCGCATCCAGTTCCATGATCAATACACTTTCTCCGAAAGGAGATGTGAAAATTATTTCCAACAACCAGGTGCAAAAAGTGAAGGATCACATTTTATCGAAGCCCGATGGAATTTTTATTCTTGGTCTCGATAATCATACGGGTTTCGTTGTGAAGAAAGGAACCAGCCTGCGGTTTGTGCATTCCAATTATACCGCCGGCGTGGATAAAGTGGTGAGCGAAGATTTTGACAAATCGAGCGTGATCCAGAACAACGGGTATTTCGTGATCGGAAATTTTACGGGGAGTGATAGTACGATGGAGAAGTGGATCAATAAGACGCCGTACCTACTGGAATAATAGACGCAAAGCCGCAAAGGTTCAGCAAAGAAATACTTCACAATTATTTACCGCAGGGGCGCAAGAATTTTACCAGCCCCCTTGCGGTAATTTTAAAAAAAACTTTGCGATTTTCTTTGCGCGCTTTGCGGCTTTGCGTCTATTAACTAGCCCCCTACCCTTACCCCCACCAGCAACATATCATCCGTCTGCTCGTGCCCCTTCATCCACGAATTGATCTGTTCTGCAACAGCCGCTTTCTGGTTGCTCGCTGGTTGCGACGCAATTTCTTCCAGCATTTTTTTCATGCGCTCGCGCTGAAATTTTTTTCCTTGTGGTCCGCCGAACTGGTCCGCAATTCCATCGCTGCTCATGTAAAAACTATCTCCGGGAAGAAGTTCGAGACGGTGCGTTGGCGGAGGCTCCTTAACATGTTCCTGGATAGAACCTATTGAACACTTTGCGGCTTTGATCTCTTTTACTTCGGATGCCCTCACGTGATAAAGTCCGGTTCCCGCGCCGGCGAAATGAACGATTTTCGAAATTGGGTCGTACATGCAAAGTCCTACTTCCATTCCGTCGTTCAGTTCATTCTGCGCCCGTTGCTGGCCCAGCGATTTTTTCACTTCGGTATTCATCGCGTTGAGCAGTCGCGTCGGATCAGGAGAGTCTGTTTTTTCCAACGCATTGCGCAAGGCGTTGTGGCCGATGAACGTAAGAAACGCGCCGGGTACACCGTGGCCGGTACAATCAATAGCCGCGATAATTACCTGGCCCTTGTGTTCTTCAACAAAATAAAAATCACCGCCTACGATGTTGCGTGGCTTCAGGAAGAAAAAACTATCGGGAAGCATTCTCTTCAGTTCTTCCGGATCAGGTTCGAGTGCCTGCTGCAACCGGCTGGCGTAGCGGATACTGTCGAGAATATCTTTGTTCTGTTCTTCGATCACCTGGTTCTTCTCTGAAAGTTCGCGCGCAGCTTTGCTCTTCAGTCGAAACCGGCTCCACGCAAAAATTCCGGCAAGGGCTACACCGCCGAAAATGGCTAGAAAAAAATTCCGGTGAACAGAAGTGTAACAAACAAATTCGTGTTCGCCACCAAAAAATGCGCCCCAGATACCTCCTTCTGCAGACAGGTCATTCGCTACGAGTACAGCCACGACGGCAAAAATAAATTTCAGGGATGAATTCATTTGCGTGTATTTTTGGATAGGTCAAGTTAACCAATATGCAGCTATCCAAAGAAGAAGCGCAACAAATCATTCTGCACGCGCAGGGGCTTTCACGTGCCGATGTGTTTGGCAAAACAATAACCGGAACGCTGAAAACCATTCAGCACCTCGGTTACGTGCAGCTCGACACACTGGCGGTAATTGCCCGCGCGCATCATCACACGCTCTGGACGCGCAACAGTTCGTACGCGGAAAAACATCTTGGCCAGTTACTCGAAGACAGAAAAGTTTTTGAGTACTGGAGTCATGCCGCTTCGTACCTGCCCATGGAAGATTTCCGTTTTTCCCTTCCCCGCAAGGCGCGGTATTTATCGGGACACGCACATTGGTTTTCGAAAAACAGGAAACTGATGAAATTCGTGATTGATCGCATTCGCACCGAAGGGCCTCTGCAGTCGAAAGATTTTGAAACGGACCGCAAGCGCGGCAGTTGGTTTGACTGGAAGCCGGCGAAAATTGCACTTGAGCAATTGTTCATGGAAGGATCGCTCATGGTGAAATCGCGAAAAGGTTTTCAGAAAGTGTATGACCTTACTGAACGCGTAGTGCCATCGTCCGTCAATCAATCCAAACCAACTACCGATGAGCATGCCAAATACCTCGTACAGTTCAATCTCCGCGCATTGGGAATTGCCACGATGAAAGACTTCACGCATCTGCGCACAGATTTATCGCCGGTGATTGCAAAGACCGTAGCGCGCATGCTGAAGGAAGGAGAAATTCTCGCGTGCAGCATCAATGGAATCAAAGAACCGTATTACATACTGCCTGCGACAAAAACCAACGGTAAAATTCCGGCAGGCAAACCTCTGCACATTCTGAATCCGTTCGACAACTTCGTCATTCGCCGTGAGCGTATCAGTAAAATTTTTGACTGGAGTTACAATCTCGAATGTTACCTGCCCGAACCCAAACGAAAATTCGGATACTTCTGTCTCCCGGTTTTGCACGACGGAAAGTTTGCCGGCATGTTCGATCCCAAAGCCGATCGCGCTACAGGTATTTTTCATGTCAAAAAAATGTACGTGGAGAAACATGCTGTGAACGCGAATTTTGCGAACGCGTTTGTTGCGCGGCTTAATGAATTTGCGCGCTACAACGGTTGCGAAGAAGTGGTGATTGATAAGACGGTTGCGGCACCGTTGAGGAAATTGCTGAAGGGGTTTCACTAGTCGCACAGACAAATCGCCGGCGGCAGCAAGGAATTTTTCTTTTTGCGTTATTAACCCCGGGTTTCGATCCTTCGGATCATCACCCGGGGTTAATAACATTCGACCCCTTCAGGGTCGCGCAATCCGCGGTGTCGAATTGCAATCAAAAAATTACTGAAACAGTAGTAATAAAAAAAGGTTTCGGGTTTCTTGTTTGCCGTACTCGAACTGGCAAACAAGAAACCCGAAACCTTTTTTAACCCGAAACTTCTATTTCTGAATGATCACCTTCTTATGCACCTGCTGATCACCAATTGTGATTGTCAGCGTGTATGCACCGTTAGCGAATTCGCTCAGATCAAGCGTGGTCACCGAACTATTCGCGCCACCACCTGAACTGTTTTCAGTTTTCATCATCACCACCCTGCCGAGTGCGTCTCTCACTTCGAAAGTCGCGCCATCATTTGCAGGCGGGTAAACCACAGTCACAACTCCGTTTGTTGGGTTCGGGTAGAGATCCACCGCAAACACACCTGGTGTACCGTTGTTGATTCCGGTAAGCGTAAGCTCTTCGAGGTTCGATTCGGAAGTGTTGATGTTCCGCGTAGGATTACAACTGATCAGCCAGATCGTCTGCAGTTTGTAGCCGCAGGTCGCTACTGTCGTTGGAGGTGTCTGATCGGTATATACGAAATTCGTTCCGGCTACCGAGTCAATCACTTCCCAGTTTCCGAGACCGGTTGAGTCACGAAGTATGCGGTAGTAACTCACGCCTGCTCCTTCGTACAATACCCAGTTGAGGTTAACGACTCCGCCTACACCTACGTTAGCCTGCAGGAACAATGTGCGGTGATGCTGGCTCAATACGCTTTCGTTTCCGCAACTGTCTACCGAAGCAATTTTGTAACGCTGGAATGTAGCATTCGGATCGGCAAGCGGAACATACGCGCTGTCGATAAACAACGAGAGTGAATCGTAAGGCACAGCTCCAACCGGCAGGTACACGTTAGACGTGATCTCGCGGAAAATGCGGAATGAATCGATATCCGTTGCAATTGGTTTTTCCCAGATCACATGGTTGTACAGCGAGATAGAATCTACCGTAACCATGCAGATCTCTATCGGTGTAACTTCATCAACCGCGAAGTTGAGGAACGATGAGGTTCCTTGTCCGCATCCGTTTTCACCAGCCACAATTACAGCGCCCGACGACGAAGTAGCTGTGAAGTCAACCGTAATTGTGTTTGTGCTGTCGCCTGCTACAATGGTTGCGCCCGGAGGCAATGACCAGATGTAGTAGTCTGAATTAGTCACCGATGGAATCGTAAACACGACTCCTGTTGATGCCGGACAGATTGGAATGTTGCCTGGACCGCTCACGGCCTGTGCAGCATCCGGAAGCGGGTTCACTACAAGCTGAAGCGTATCTGCGCTTTCTCCGAATCCGCATCCGTTGTGACCCATTACCATAATGGTTCCGCTAACGGCGCTGGTGCTGAAACTTACCGTGATTGAATTCGTGCTGTCACCGGCAGTGATCGTTGCGCCCAATGGCAATATCCACCCGTAGTTCGTTGCGTTATTCACGGATGCAATGCTGAACGTTACACCAGTATCACCCTGGCAAACAGTAACCGGACCGGAAATAGTCAGTGAAGTATCCGGCAACGGATTCACAGTGATTGCGATCCCCGGACCTGCAACACCATTACCGCAGGCGTTCACACCATTCACAGTGATCTGTCCCGATTGCGCAGTAGCCGAATATGCTACCGTAATTGAGTTACCGTTATCTACTGTAATGGCCACGCCCGGAGGCAATGTCCAGTTGTAACTGGATGCGCCCGGTATAGCGGTGATGTTGTATTGAACTGAAGTTCCGGCGCACACTGTTGTGGCTCCTGTAATTGCAGTGGATGAATCCGGAAGGAAAGCAACGTTCACAGGCAATGTGGCTGAAGTTCCGTTTCCGCATGTATTGGTTCCACTTACTGTTACGGTACCTGAAGCAGTAACGTTGGTATAATCCACGAGGATCGAGTTGGTTCCTGCACCGCTGGTGATTACAGCGCCCGGAGGTAATGTCCACGTGTAGCTGTTTGCATTGAGTACCGACGATATCGAATACGCAATGTTGGTTGAACCTTCGCAAACAGAACCTGTTCCGGTAATTGTTCCGGCAGCATCAGGCAGCGGGTTCATGGTGATTGTAAACCCAACTGATGACGTTCCGTTTCCGCAGGTGTTAATACCAATCACATCCACCGTTCCGCCCGAAGCGTTCGGAGCAAAATCGACTGTAATGGTTGCTGCAGTGGATGATGATGTGATTGTTGCTCCCGGAGGTAACGTCCATTGATACGATGTTGCAAACGGTACTGAAGTCGTTGAGAAGGTTACTCCTGTCTGACCCTGGCAAACCGTAAGCGGACCGTTGATGCTTGATGTTGCTCCCGGAAGCGGATTCACCGTAACGTTGAACGGTGACGATGCTGCACCTACTCCGCAGGCATTCACACCTTGCGCCTGGACAAATCCGGACGTTGCGAGGTTACTGAAGTTCACGAGAATGCTTGATGTTCCTGAACCGCTTACGATACTTGCACCCAAAGGAAGTGTCCAGTTGTAGCTGGTTGCATTTGCAATCGGTACAACGGAGAACGCAACGTTGGTTTGTCCCTGGCACACCGATCCGGCCGGACCGCTGACAACTCCTGAAGCTGCCGGGTATGGACTGATCGTGATCGTATGCGTTACCTGGCTATTGCCGGATGCATTGTCTGTGATCGTCAACGTAACAGTAAATGATCCGGGACCGGTAAACTGGATGTTCGAAGGATTCTGTTGGGTTGACGATGTAGGATTCGGAGTTGTTGGTCCTGCAAATGTCCAGTTCCACGTTTGAATGGTGGAGCTTGGAGCGAACGATGCATCCGTAAACGAGATGTTATTTATCTGCGAAGGTGTCGCACAAATCGTAGACGGCGACCACGTAAATCCTGCAGTGAGCGGACACGCAGAACGTGTGATCACTACATCATCAAAGCTAGGTGTACAGGTACCGCTGGTAATGGTCCAGCGAAGTGTTACAATGTTTCCTGAACCCAATCCGCTCAGTGTAGTATTTGGTGTGTTCACGTTACCAAGGTTCGCCACAGTGATCGCCGGGTTGTTGGTCGCAAAAACCGACCACGTTCCTGTTCCAACTGCCGGTGCGTTTGCTGCAAGTGTTGCTGTACCTACGCAGATGGTTTGATCCGACCCGGCAGCGGAAGTAGTTGGTTGTTGTGTAACTGTTACGGTAAATGTCTGCGTCGTTGTATTGTTATTCAAAGCATTATCATTTACAGTGACGGTAATCACCGCTGTACCATACTGGCCGGCAACCGGCGTGTATGCCAATGATCCTGTTGGATTCGGGCTTGTGTACGTCACCGTTGGGTTTGGAATCAAACCGGTGTTGTTTGAAACTGCAGTCACAGTGAGCGTTTGTGTTTCGCCCGGAGAACCTGTTCCGATTCCGGAGAGCGCGATGTTCTGCGCACCCGAGTTCTGACAGATCGGCGACGGGTTACTGATTGCATTCACCGTTGGCGGCGTGTTGAGTGTAGCCGCGTTTGTTGTTGCCGAATTCAAGAGGTAGTTATTCGTACAGGCCGAACCGTTCGAGTTGTATTCATACACCGCGAAATAGTAGTTGGTGTTTGACAACAGTCCCGTGATCGTTACAGAGTTTCCGGTACCGTTGTACACGCAATACGTTGAGCCACCAATATCGGTTCCGCTTCCGAAAATAGAATTCGCTGCGTAACCCATTCCGTCGAAAGGTGTATTGGTGATTGCCGTTCCCTGTTTCGCAACAACAATACGGTTGAAACCGTTACCGGCCGTGAAGTTGAGCGTCATGGCTGTTTGCGTCTGTCCGGAAACGGAAATGTTTGTCGCCGGAGTTGTTGGTTCCGATGCAAGCGGATCCAGTTCGTTCGTCAGGATATTGATCACCGCAGTTGCACTGGATGAAACAATATCCGGTTTTCCATCCTGGTTGAAATCCGCAGAATTCAGGTGTATCGATGAACTACCGGAAGTAGCGATATCTACACGGGCAGCAAACCCGAAAGAACCGGTCGCTTCAAAAATGGAGACCGTGTTACTGTTCGCATAACCTACTGCGAGATCATGTCGTCCGTCACCGTCAAAGTCATTGGCAACAAGTCCATACGGCAATGAAGCCAGTGTGGTCAGTGTTGTGCCCAGCGAGAAATTGACCGTACCTACAGTCGAAGTATTGTTGTAGATGCGTACCGTGTTATTGGAACCGGCCACTGCAATTTCCGGTTTTCCATCGTTATTGAAATCACCGGCAGTGATCCCGTTTATAGTCGATGCAGTCGCAAAATTCTGTTGCGCAGCAAACGAAATGCTTCCGGGTGTGCTTGTGCTCCGGAGGACAGTGAAGTTCGATGAACTTTGCTGGCCAAATGCGATATCTGCTTTGCCGTCGAAATCAAGGTCACGCGCGACAATGGAAAACGAACTTACGCCGACATTGATATCCACGCGTGGTGCAAATGACAGGTTACCGGTCGAGCTGGTGTTCCTGAGAACCGAAACGATATTGGACGAGCCTGGGTAACCCACAACAATATCCAGTTTACCATCTCCGTCAAAGTCAGCTGCATCCAATTGCGAAGGCGCACCCGTCAATGGAATATCTACATGGCCTATCGTGGTAAATGTACCACCTGTGTTCCGGTATATCGTCAGGTAATAGTTCGACAAGTTAGTAACCGCCATATCCGGTTTATTGTCACCGTCGAAATCAGCACATTCCACATAATATGGATTGGACGGTACACCGTATGTATTCGCGCTGAATACCGGCGGCGTTACTCCATTGTTCGACTGACCGAAATATCCGTTAACCGCGTTTGTGCCATAAGCGCACACAAGCACATCGGGTTTTCCATCGGCGTTGTAATCACGTATTGTGTTTCCGTACGCCAGGTTGGATGTAGCATTCGTGCTGTTTGTGAATGAGCTTACGTTGATCGGATTCGAGCACGAAGATGTTACATTGAATTCACGCGTGTATGTGCCTGTAAGTCCATTGACGGAAACAGACACTGGTGTATTATTCGCACCGTAAGGAACAACTACTGAAAGTGATGTTGCCGTAGCCGAGCTTACGCTTGCACGTGTTGGACCAAACAAAACAACGTTGTCACCAGGAGTTGTACTGAAACCTGTTCCGGTTAATGTTACTACTGTGCCTGCCGGTCCTGAAACGGGTAACATATTCGTAATGGCCGGAACAGCACCTGCGCCGGTTTGCACTTCACCGCTCAGTAATCCTGGCGTGTGATAATTGAAGAACGGAGAGGCGCTGTAATCGAGTTCCGTAACAATGAAATTGTAATACGTTCCCGGCGAAAGCCCGGTGACGTTTACTGAGTTTCCGGAAGTGGTATACATCACACCGTAATACGGGTTGCCCACCTGCATGCCGTTCATGAAGACCGAGCTTCCGCTGTATTGTGAAAAATCAATAGGTTGATTCACCGGCGAATTGGAATTCACCCAACCGCTGCTTGCCGTGAATGCACTGGCCGCGGTGGTTGTCATAGTAGTGAGCGTTCCGTTCAGGTTGGACAATGTAACGGAAGAATTCATGGCCATCGATGAAGTTGCGATTCCATCATCCAGTTTCCAATATCCAACGAGGCCCGTTTCATATCCATACAGCGACGTGTTCATGTAATACTGAATCGTGCCCTGGTATTGACTATTGTCCCACACGCGCACTTCGTCGATCATTCCGTTGAAATAACTTCCGGATGCAGTAGCGCCTGTTCCTACGTCAGCGCCAATGATAAACGCATTGGCCCAGGTATAACTGATCGGGTAGGTTGCACCGGCATCATTGAATCCGTATTGTGCACCATCGATATAACTTCTCAGGTAGCGTCCATCATACGCCATAGCGAAATGGTGCCATCCCGGTGTGAGGTGCGAAACCGTAACACCGTTACCACCCCAGGTCGAATTCCGGTATACATACGAGTACATGGTTGTACCGCTTTGCATCATGTAGTAACCACCCGACTCTCCGCTACCGGCAATCACCTGTGACCCGGTTGATGAAGCCCAGTTTGGGCGGTATACCCACGCTTCAAGCGTTAATTCACTCGTTGGATGCAGGGCGCTATTGAATGGAACTACAATGTGATCGTTCGCTCCGTCAAATGCTGCGGCTGTTTGTCTCCGGCCTGCTTTACATTGCACCAATCGCGCCTGCCCTGTTCCCGCAGTGAAATTCACGGTCAGTGACGTTGGAGTGATTGCGCTGAAAGTCATATTGGTTGAACCAACTCCCGGGTGCGTTGTATTCGTGCTCGCAATGTTGTACGCGTACGAAGTAGTCAGGTAATTTGTAGTGGGATTAAATGTTCCCGATCCACCATTGTATTCGAATACACGGATGGTGTAACTCGTTTCGAGGTTAAGGTTGCTGACACGAACGCCGTTGGCTCCGCTTCCATTATACACCACGTAACTCTGACCGATGAGTGATCCTGATCCGTAGTTCGCGTTGGCTGTATAAATATTCGCATCGATTGGAACGTCAAAAGCAGACGTACTGTTCATCAAAACAATACGGTTTGTACCTGCACCGGAAGCCGGCAATGTCCAGCTGAGGGTCATCATATCGTCTTCCGCATCTGTGCCCGCCAGGTAGGAAACAATTCCTGTTGGTTCAGAGGCAAGCGTGGTGAAACCCACGGTTGGGGCCGATGTGGTGATGTAGTTGTTTTGTCCGCTGACGCCATCAAAGTTGTAGGCTGCTGCCACAAAATTACTCGAGGTGGCCATTCCGGTTGTAACTACTGAAGTAGATGTTGCATCATAAACAGCATACGCGTATGGAGATGATCCTACAGGATCGCCACCGCCGAAGGTGGTACTTGAAACATAATCAGTACCATCCGTTGGAGTGTTCGTATTCGTTGTGGAATATTTCAGCGTAACCAGTTCGCGTGAGCCGCTTCCCTGGGTCCAGGTTAATGTTGCGCCGGAGGACGTAATGTTACTTACAGCAAGTCCGCTGGTTTGTGTACTTGGTTGAGCCACGAGCGAATAATGCCCGGCCGATCCGTAAGGACTGGTTGTGAAGTTTGGCGAAGTGGACGTTCCGGTATACTCAAAAACCGAAACGGTATAATAGGTACCGGCAGTCAAACCATAAATGGTGAGCGCACTTGCCGTGCCTTTATACACACAATAGTTGCTGCTACCGAGGTTGTAACCGCTGCCAAATGTTGTGCTCGTGGAATAGTTCGAAAAATCGACTGGATAGGCCACGCCGTTCGGGGAGGCACGAACAGTAACGAGTCGACCGGTTCCGGAACCATTGGTCCAGCTTACGGTAAACTGTGTTGTCTGAATATTCGAGAATACGAAATTGGAGGAGGCTGTTTGCGCGAAAACATCAATTGAACAGAAAAGAACGACAAGCGCAATAGTTAGGGTACGAAGTTGTTGCATGAGATGATTTGAGGGTTTGACCAATGACCATTTAAACTCGACAAACGTTCCGAAAGTTACAACAAAACGCAGGGATTTTCCTCCGGCCGACGGCTAAAATTCACAATTCATCGAATGGCAGATCGGTGATTATCAAGAGGGTGTAAATCATCCGCGACCGGTCTTCAATGGCCAATATTTCTAACTTTGCACATCCGGCTAAAAAATCAACCTTTTATGTCTCTTCATCGTTCGATTTTACTGTTCCTGTTTATCCTTTTCCAGGGACAGTTCGTCGGTGCGCAGCAGTACAACCTTAAAGTTTACGGAACCCGCGATGGGTTGGTTAACTCTATCGTGAAAGCCATATATATGGACAGCCGCGGGTATATGTGGTTTGGCACACAAGGCGGACTGAGCCAGTTTGATGGCCAGCGGTTTATCAGTTATACCGAAAAAGACGGACTGCCCGGGAATGACATTACCTGCATCACAGAAGACAAGCTGGGAAATATCTGGATCGGGACGTATGGTTTCGGGATTGCGAAGTTTGACGGACAGACATTTACCAGTTATGGCGCTAAAGATGGATTGAGTGATAATACCGTATACAACATCATTTGCAAGGACGATGGACTGATCTGGATCAGCACATTTGCCGGTGGTATTAATAAGTATGATCCGAAAGCGCCGACCGGGAAAGCATTTACCGCGTACAACACACAGAGCGGGTTGCTCACCGACCAGTTTCTCAAAAGCGGACAAGGAAAAAACGGCAACCTCTGGTTCGGCACGAAAGGCAAAGGCGTTTACCGGTACGACGGAACAAATTTCGTGAACTACAATACGTCCGACGGATTGAGCGCGACATCGTATTATTCCGTGATGACCGATTCCAAAGGAACCACGTGGCTTGGTTCCATCAAAAACGGAATTGACCTTGTTTCTCCCGATTATACAATCAGTCATCTTGATCTGCCGTTGATTGAGGGAGATTTGGTTTCCGGTATTACTGAAGACCGTAAAGGGAATTACTGGATCGCGGCGAAAAAAGGATTACTGAAATACAACAGTCGCGGACAGATGCTTTTCACTGAGAAGCACGGCCTGCCATCCAATTCCATTTACGCGATCTGCGAAGATTACGAGGGAAACATCTGGGTGGGAACTTCGGCAGGAATTTGTCTTTTCCGCAATGAAGCATTCGTTACGTATACCGAGAAAGAAGGCCTGGCTAAAAGCAAAGTCACTGCGTATTTCTGCGACAGCAAAGGAAATTGTTTTGTTGGGACGTACGGCGGCGGCGTTGGCATATTGAAAGACAATGTCGTTACAGCACTTGATGGCATCAACGAACTGGTTGGACAGGTCGTGATTTCGTTCGCCGAAGATGCAGAAGGAAAAATATGGATCGGCTCAGAAAATAATGCAGCAGGAGTAGTGGTCATTGAAGAGCGCAACGGTACGTGGGCAACTTCCAAAACAATTCCTGTCGTTGAAGGAAAAGGATTAAAAACTGTGCCGCGCATTATCCGCGACCGCAACAACAATATGTGGATTGCTTCGTACGGCGCCGGTGCGGTTTGCATGCATCCTGATGCGACGGTGAAACTGTATCGCGACAGTTTAGGATTGCCGAGTTCAAATATTCTCACGGTTCACGAAGATCGGAATGGAAATATCTGGCTGGGCATGTACCAGGAAGGCATTGCGAAAATTGAACCGTCTGGGAATATTGTGCTGTACAATGAGAAGGATGGGCTTGGCGATAATTCCGTGTGGTGCATCGCAGAAAACCCGGCAGGCATTTTATTTTTCGGAACGAACGACAACGGCATCAGTACTTACGACGGAAAAAAATTCACCACCATTTCAACGGCGCAGGGATTGAGTTCCGATCTCGTTTACGCCATGACGGTCGACCATGAAAATCGTCTTTGGGTGGGAACAGACAAAGGAGTGAACCGGATTTCATTGGGGAAAAATCTGGAGCCGGTTACCATTAAATTTTTCGGCGAGAAAGAAGGGTTGCGTGGAACAGAAATTTCGCAGCACTGTTTTTACATCGACAAAGAAGGATTGTTGTGGATGGGAACAGAGAACGGTTTGATCCGTTACAATCCCTCGTTCGATTATGTGAACGACAGCCCACCGAAATTGCACCTGAACGGAATCCGTTTGTTCTACCAGGCTGTTGACTGGAGCAAATACGCCGACTCTGTTGACAAGAGAACATTGCTTCCGATCAGTCCTGTTTTTTCTTACAAAGACAATCACCTCACGTTCGATTTCCAGGCGTTGACTACTGATTTTGTTCAGTACCAGTTTATGCTCGAAGGATTAGACGATGACTGGTCGCCGTGGACATCGAATACTTCTGCAGCATACACCAACCTTCCCGCAGGAAGAACTTACACGTTCAAACTGAAAGCGGTGAACAGCGATGGATTTACGAGTAAAGAAGTAGTGTCGTACACATTCACTATTCGTCCTCCATTCTGGCAGACGTGGTGGTTCTATACGCTGTGCGTGGTTACTGCATTGGTGCTTGTGTTTGGTTTTATCCGCTGGAGAACTTCACGCCTTGAGGTGGAGAAAAAAGTGCTTGAAGAAAAAGTTGATGAGCGCACTCAGGAATTGAAACTGGCGAACACGCAATTGTCTGTTGCTTACAACGACATTACGGACAGTATCAATTACGCGAAGCGGATTCAACAGGCTATGCTGCCACCTTCTTCGGAAATCAGCAAGGTGTTGCCTGAACATTTTATTTTCTTCAAGCCGCGCGATATCGTCAGCGGAGATTTTTACTGGTTGTTCCAGAAAGAAAACAAAACGTACATCGCGGCAATTGACTGTACCGGTCACGGAGTTCCGGGCGCGTTCATGAGTATCATTGGTAATTCATTGCTGAATGAGATCATGAATGAAACCAATCTCACGGAGCCTGCACAGATTATGAATATGCTGCGAGAGAAGCTGATCGTAGCATTGCGCCAGCAAGGTCACGATACCGAAAGCAAAGACGGTATGGACATGGTGATGTGCTGCATCGACCGGGAGAAGAACGTGGTGATGTTTGCCGGTGCGAATAATCCGCTGTATCATTTCTCCGAAGGAATTTTCACGGAATACAAAGGCGACAAATTCCCGATTGGTGTACACGGAACGGACCTTCGCAATTTCACAAACAAAGAACTGCCGTATCGTAAAGGCGACATGATTTACCTCATCACCGATGGATTCCCCGATCAGTTTGGCGGACCTTCCGGTAAAAAATATTTATACACGCGCTTCAAGCAATTCCTTGCCGACATCAATCCGAAGCATCCGAAAGAGCAGATCGAAACGATCCAGAAGCAGTTTACGGATTGGAAGGGCGTGAATGACCAGGTGGATGATGTGCTTGTGATCGGGATCCGGTTGACGTAGATAGACGCCATTCGACAGGCTCATGGCAAGCGCCGCCGCAGAGTTCGCAAAGATTTACGCAAAGACATACTGCATAATTTATTTACCGCAAGAGCGGGTAGTGGGTCAGTTTCAAATAATAATTAACCACAGTGACATAGAAAACATAGGCATAGTTCAGAATCAAGCACACATAGCATTGCCAAAGGCAATGTTCGATGCTCATGTGAACTCAAACATTCTTACGCCCTGGAACCTATGTAAACTATGTCCCCCATGTGGTTGATAAAAAATCAAACTGACGCACTACCCGAGAGCGCACCTCTTTGCGGTTTCCTTTGCGAACTCTACGGCGGCGCTTGCCATGAGCCTGTCGAATGGCGGCTATTCAGTAATCTATTTCCTCCAGGAATAAATATTCTTCACCGAAACCCACTTCCCGTTTTTGAACTGGAAAAGTGTTGCTCCGCCATTGCCGCAATTGGCACCGCACTGGAACGCGGTATAAATAATTGCGGTGTTGCCATCTTTGGAGATGAGTGGTTTTCCGGCTTCAAAGAATCCGTTTTTGTGCAACTCAAAATATCCTTTCCAGGCTTTGGTTGCTTTCTTCGCACTGAGTGCGCTGGAAGGAAGTGTTGTCGATGAAAGAACAACCGCGCCGGCGATCGAGTCTTTCGTCCAAACGGTATGATTATTTTTCGCGAGCTGCTGCTTCATGAAAGCAACATCATCGCTCGTGATGAAATTTCCGCGGACCATATCGCCGAAGAAAATCGAATCGGAATCGGGATCGCCGGAAAAATAACACATCACGGAATCGCGCAGGAGGAATGTATCGGAAGCGTTTGCGTTGAGCAAGGCGGTTTTAAGAAGCAGGGTGCGGGATTGGGAAAATCCGGCGGTGGAAAGTGCTACAAAAACAAAAAGCAGGGTCAATTTTTTCATAGAACTAAATTAAGCAAATATTGAGCCGGGAATCATTTAAGCCGCATGCAGGTGCTCCCTGACCCAGGTGTAGGGCCAATCTTCGGGCTTGGAACAGAATCCGTGTTCCACTGGATTCCGATAAATGTAACGGGCAACGGTCTCGAGATAATTTTCTTCGTTAACGAGAATCCGGTTGATGGAACCTTGAATAAGGCGACCCTTTCGTTGGTGACGCTTGTTGATTGCCTTGGAATACCCGTTTTGAAAATTGCTGAAAGCCTGGAGTACCTTTTGGTGAACGATCGATTCATTTTCCTCGATGTCATTTACCCGAATGAGTAAATGAAAGTGATTTGGCATGAGGCAGTATGCGAATAATTCAACAAGCGGATCGAGATGATCGTGGTAACGTTGAAGGAAGTATGGATAATTGTCTTTGTCCTTAAACAAATTCTCCCACGCGATGCCGTGGTTGTAGACGTGGTAATACCTTCCGGGATAGAAGTTGGCTTTGTATTTCATACAATCAAAAAGTAAAATCCGAAACAAAAAAATAAAACGTATCAGCTAAAAACGGTGGCGAATGTATAATGAATTTTTAAATGGGTGGTAAAAAATTAAAAAAATAAAAGGTGGTTTACGTTTTTTCGATAAAAAAGGGGGCGTTAAAACTTTTTTAAACCTTAAAGGTCTTTCAGACCTTTAAGGTTTAAAAGGTTATAACGCGAAAAACGCGGCCCTAAAGCCGCGTTTTAAAAACCACCTTTTATTTTTTTACATATTCCTCCTATACTGCCCACCCACCTCAAACAACGCCTCCGTCACCTGCCCGAGCGAACAATACTTCACCGCCTCCATCAACGCTTCGAAACCATTCTCATTATGAATCGCCGCCTGCTGCAACGTCAACAACGCCGCTTTACCGCGCTCTTCGTTGGCCCTCCACAGGTTCTCCACCATCGCGATCTGGTAATCTTTTTCCTCGGTCGTTGCACGAATCACTTCCTTCGGACGCACCGTCGGTGATCCTTTCGAAGAAAGAAAAGTATTCACACCAATCAACGGATATTCACCCGTGTGTTTCAACGTTTCGTAATACAACGATTCCTCCTGGATCTTTCCGCGCTGGTACATGGTTTCCATTGCGCCCAACACTCCGCCACGTTCGCTGATCTTATCAAACTCACTGAGCACCGCTTCTTCCACGAGATCAGTAAGGTCTTCGATCACAAACGAACCCTGCAGCGGATTTTCATTCTTCGCCAAACCAAGCTCGCGGTTGATGATCAATTGAATCGCCATCGCGCGACGAACACTCTCCTCTGTGGGAGTTGTGATCGCTTCGTCGTATGCGTTTGTGTGCAACGAGTTGCAGTTATCATAAATCGCATACAACGCCTGGAGTGTTGTGCGGATGTCATTGAAATCAATTTCCTGCGCGTGCAAAGAACGTCCAGAAGTCTGAATGTGATACTTCAGCATCTGCGAACGTTCGTTGCCGTTGTATTTGAACCGCATCGCCTTCGCCCAGATGCGACGTGCAACGCGACCGAGTACGGAATATTCCGGGTCCATTCCGTTCGAAAAGAAGAACGAAAGGTTTGGTGCGAAATCATCAATGTTCATTCCGCGCGAGAGGTAATACTCCACGAACGTAAATCCGTTCGACAATGTGAGCGCGAGTTGCGTGATCGGGTTTGCTCCTGCTTCAGCAATGTGATAACCGGAAATCGAAACCGAATAAAAATTGCGGACTTTTTTATCAATGAAATACTGCTGCACATCGCCCATGAGACGCAGCGAGAATTCCGTTGAGAAAATACACGTGTTCTGCGCCTGGTCTTCCTTGAGGATATCAGCCTGCACCGTTCCACGAACCTGCGTCAGCGTGTACGCTTTAATTTTTTCGTAAACATCCTTCGGCAAAACCTGGTCGCCGGTGACACCGAGGAGCATCAATCCGAGTCCGTCATTTCCCTGCGGAAGATCGCCCTGGTATTTCGGACGGGCAACGCCTTTGGCTTCCCACAATTCGTGGAGTTTCTTTTCTACTTCTGCTTCAAGCTTGTGTTCTTTGATGTACAATTCGCATTGCTGATCAATAGCCGCATTCATGAAAAATGCGGCAATCGTTGGCGCCGGACCATTGATGGTCATCGACACAGACGTTTTCGGATCGGCGAGATGAAAACCGGAATACAGTTTCTTCGCATCGTCAAGACAACAAATCGAAACGCCGGAGTTCCCGATCTTCCCGTAAATGTCCGGACGAATATCCGGATCGCGGCCGTATAACGTTACCGAATCAAATGCGGTTGACAAACGTTTCGCCGGCATTCCCAATGAAACGTAGTGGAACCGTTTGTTTGTACGTTCCGGTCCGCCTTCACCGGCAAACATCCGCGTTGGATCCTCACCTTCGCGTTTGAACGGATAAATTCCTGCAGCGTATGGAAATTCTCCGGGAAGATTTTCCTGCCCGAGCCATTGCAGCAAATCGCCCCACGCTTCGTACTTCGGTGTAGAAACCTTGGGCACCATCGTGTGCGAAAGCGATTCGTAATGCGTGGTGATCTTGAGTTCCTTGTCGCGGACTTTGAAAAGATAAAACTCGTCTTTGTATTGTTTGGCCTTCGCAGGAAACTCTTCGACGAGTTTCAGGTTGCGCGCATCCAGATCAAGTTTAAGACGATCAAATGTCGATTCGAGCTCAGTGATCACCGCCTCGTTCAGTTTGGTCTTATCTGATTTCAGCGTCTCGATCGATTTCCGCAACGCATACAATTTCTGCGCAAGTGCAGCCTGCTCTTTAATGCGTTTATCGTAATTGCGGTTATTGTCCGTGATCTCGGAGAGATAACGCGTGCGCGCCGGAGGAATGATATAAATCTTCTCCGACATTTCCGGTGTAATCGTGAACGACGATTTCAATTCCACTCCCACCTTTTTGTGCATCGTCTGAAGAACGATCTGGTAAAGCTGGTTCATTCCCGGATCGTTGAACTGCGAAGCAATCGTTCCTACAACCGGCAAGTCATCATCGGCAGTTTCCCACAACAGGTGATTGCGTTTGTATTGTTTACGCACGTCGCGCAAAGCATCCAATGCGCCGCGCTTGTCGAATTTGTTCAATGCAATAACGTCAGCGAAATCGAGCATGTCGATTTTCTCGAGCTGTGTGGCCGCGCCGTATTCCGGCGTCATCACGTACAAACTCATGCTGCTGTGCTCAATGATTTCTGTATCACTTTGCCCGATGCCGGAAGTTTCGAGAATGATCAGGTCAAAATCCGCGGCTTTCAAAACATCTACGGCTTCCTGCACGTGACGGGATAACGCGAGATTGCTCTGACGCGTTGCCAGCGAGCGCATATACACGCGCGGATTGTTGATCGCATTCATGCGGATCCGGTCGCCAAGCAAAGCTCCGCCGGTTTTCCGTTTGGAAGGATCGACAGAAACTATTCCGATCGTTTTGTCTTTGAAATCGATGATGAAACGACGAACGAGTTCATCCACCAGCGACGATTTTCCTGCGCCGCCCGTTCCGGTAATTCCAAGAACAGGAGTTTTCGATTTCTTCGCGAGCGCTTTTACCTCGGTAAAAACTGTTCCGTGTTTATCACCATAATTTTCCGCAGCAGAAATCAGGCGACCGATTCCTTTATGATCGAGGCTGTCGAGATGCTGAACTTCTCCGTTGAGTTGGAAGCCCGTCGGGTAATCGCATTTCTCCAGGAGATCGTTGATCATTCCCTGCAAACCCATCGAGCGACCATCATCCGGGTGATAAATCCGTGTGATGCCATATTCCTGCAACTCTGCAATTTCTTCGGGAAGGATTGTTCCTCCGCCACCGCCAAAAATTTTGATGTGCGCGCATCCACGTTCCTTCAGCAGGTCGTACATGTATTTGAAAAATTCCATGTGCCCGCCCTGGTACGAAGTAATCGCAATGGCATTCGCATCTTCCTGCACCGCACAATTCACAATTTCCGCTACGCTTCTGTCGTGACCGAGGTGAATAACCTCCGCCCCGCTCGACTGGATAATCCGGCGCATGATGTTAATCGCTGCGTCATGTCCGTCGAACAACGAAGCCGCGGTTACGATTCTGATTTTATTCTTTGGCTGATATGATTGAACTTCCTGCATAAATCGGTTGAATTCTGAAGGGCACACTACTCCCTTTTCCTGCGTGCAAAGTTAAGATTCTGTGGCGCTTTTTACAACCGACAATATCGGCATTTTCGCTGTGAAAACAGCACGTTTATTCCCGGTACTTTTCACTCATCTTACGGACGAATTCACGCAGATTCTCATTCACGAGGATGAATTCATTCGTGAAATCATCCTTTTTCCCTTCGTACCGCAGGTATTGCATAAAAACCGTGTTTCCGGATTTTTCCAGGCGATCGGCCAATCTTTTCGCAAATGTGGTGTCCGATTCCAGCTGCAAAGAATCTGCACGCCGAACGATCATTGAAAATAACTCTTTCTTCTTCTGCACTTTCTGAGGTCCACTCATCCGGGCAGTGAACCCATTTCCGTACGCATCACTCAGCCATTTGGCTTGCCCGAGCATAAAAGCTGTACGGGTGTCGCCATCGCGATTGCCGTTCACGTATGCAGAAAGTTCATCGGAATCTTTACCGTACCGCGAGGCCAGAAACCATTTCGCACCTTCAACACCTACGAACTGCGCAAGGTTTTCATTGTAGTCTACATTGTCTTTCACGAAAATTGTTCCGTGCGTCAATTCATGAATGATGAGTTCTGCCAATTCGCCTTCGCTCATTCTAAGCATTCCGGAAAGCACCGGATCCTTGAACCATCCCAGCGTTGACCAACCCGAAGCGCCGCCAATATCCACATCCCATCCTTCCGCTTTCAGCCGCTCACTTTCTGCGTTCGCCTTTTCTTCATTGAAAAATCCTTTGTACGGAACATCACCCAAAATCGGAAAACTCCAGAGATGCGCTTTCAGTTCGAAAGGTTTTGAAGCGGTGACAACATACAAGAGCCGTTGCCCTTTCTGATCGTAATAGGTGGTGTAATTATCGTTCCGCGTGAGTCCGATCGAATCAAATGCAAATTCGCGAACCTCTTCAATGAAGCGGAGACGTTCCTTCACGTGTACATCAACACTGTCATCGGCGTACACTTCCTGGAAATCACGTGCACCGAGAACAATGTCCATTTGTCCTTTGCCCATGCAGATTCCGTAGGTCACCAGATCGGCATTGAGCAGGCAGAAGGCAAATACCGGCAACAGCACAAAATCGGAAAAGAAAATACGGACGTAGCGAAAGCGCATTTCTAAAATTACACATTCGCCGGTCATCCTCCCGTACGCGTTGGTAATGGGTCAGTTTCAAAATAATAATTAAGCACATAAGGGACATAGGTACACAGTTTTCGTAGGGTGACATGAGTTCACATCAGCAACGAACATTGCCGCAGGCAATGCTATGTGAGCTTTGATTTAAGCTATGCCTCTGTTTCCTATGTGACTCGTATGTGGTGATAAAAATCAAACGGACTCACTGCCTACGCGTTCCGCACCGAGGGATGACAAACCGTAATTCGTACATTTACACGATGTTTTTCTTCCTCTCCAAAATCCTCTCGTTTCTCGTCATGCCATTCACCTGGGCGATTGTCCTGTTGCTGATTTCGTGGAAAACGAAGAACGTGGTGCGGAAGAAAAAATGTTTCATCGCCGGCGTTCTTATTCTGCTTGTTTTTTCAAACCGCTTTGTACTCAACCAGGTGATGATGGCCTGGGAAATTGCACCGGTTGGGCAGCCTACGGAAAAATCATACGATGCTATTATTGTTCTGGGTGGATTCAGCACGTACAACGAAGAATTTGACCGGATCAATTTTACGGGAAGCGCCGACCGGTTCAACCAGGGACTTCAACTCGTAAAAAACGGTATTGCACCTGTGCTCGTTATTTCCGGCGGAAGCGGAAGCATTACATTTTCTGAACACAAAGAAGGTTCGCGAACGCAAACATATCTGCGCAGGATCGGCATTCCGGATTCGATGATCATTATTGAAAATGAATCGAAGAATACCTACGAGAACGCCGTAAACACAGCGAAGATTCTCAAAGCCAGGTACCCGAACGGAAAATTCCTCCTGGTTACTTCGGGGTATCACATGCGGCGGGCTTTGGGCTGCTTCGCAAAAGCAGGTTTGCAATGCGATCCGTACAGTGTAGACATGCACGGTGGCGCAGCGCGCGCAAGTTTTGATTATTTCCTTCTGCCGGATTCGGAAGTGCTTGCCAACTGGAACATTCTCTTCCACGAATGGATGGGGTGCATTACGTACAAGGCCAGCGGGTATATATGATTAGACTCCCGTCTTCTCTCGGCGAGTTTGTCCAGAGGGAAGCCGAAGGGCTCGGTCTGACAAGTGAACTCTATCCGGAGTCGTGTTAAGACAGGTGTAGAATCGTTGTATTTAGAAAACTTATGTATTGAAAATACTTGTCAGACCGAGCCATTCGGCAAGCTCATGACAAGCTCAGCCGGGGTGACAAGCCGAAAATCTATCAGCTAATCAGGGATTTTGAGAATCAGAATTATTTCCTCATTTTCACATACGCAAACACCTTACTTCCACTTTTGTGACACTGGAGAAATCTGGTGACAGCCCCAAATTGGTTGTCGCTGACTTCGTTGAGATATTTATCCGCGACCACATCGTGTGGGTCGTTTACGGCGACGGCGCAGAAATCTCCCTCCCAATGAAACAGGAAATGCACACCGCTTACGTGCAGATTACCGGTGGAAAAAAGATGCCTTTCCTGTTTACCAATCTCGGCTCATTCTGGATCTCGAAAGAAGCGCGTGAATACGCACGGGCCATTGAACCGCAACAACCCTTTCTTGCCGTAGCTTATTTTGCTCCTACCCTGGGCATAAAGCTCATGGCCGAGTTCTACGGAAAGTTTCACAAGCCCGCAATTCCCTACAAAGTTTTCGGAGAGGAAACTGAAGCGTTGGCGTGGCTGCGCACATTCTGATCAGAAGTCAGACCTTGCAACCGTTTCTTTTTTCATCAATCGTTTCAGTCGCTGATTCTCTGTAAACTTCACGAGAATATTACTCTTGAATATTACCTCCCTGGATCTATCGCAACTGATCGTATCAATGAACATGCGGGGCACAAGAGTATCATTACCCGTTAAGCTGATACCGGAAACTGCTACCGGCAAAGGAAATTCGTAAGTCGTGTATTTCGGATTCCACCGGTAATAGAATATGTTGTCGTCCTGGTAGTATTCCATTTCCGGCACAAAACGATTGTCGAGATATTGCAGGAAAAACCAGGCATAGTTTGATTTCGTTTTTTCATTCACCACGTCAATGAAATCCTGCGACTTTACATTTTTGTACGCGAACCGTGTTGCATACGTTTTGATGATATCGAAAAACACTTTGTCGTCGTGAATTGTTTCGCGAAGTGTATGAAGTATCCACGCACCTTTCGTGTAAATGTCCCCGTCTTTGTAATTGAAATACCGCATGCCGTAAGGGCCAACAACAGGACGACGGTTGATGATCGTCCACCGGTAGTTGCGCATGTAATTCACGTACTCGCCGTAGCCTTTTGTTTTTTCAACATACAAGGCTTCGGAATAAGTCGCAAATCCCTCGTGAAGCCAGCCGTCAGCGAGATCATACGCGGTGAGTGAATTGCCCCACCATTCGTGTGCCGTTTCATGCAGGATGATGTAATCAAACCCGAGATAATTGTTTTTGAATTTGTTTCCGTAAGCAATTGCGGTTTGATGTTCCATACCTGCATACGGCGACTGCACGAGTTTGAATCCGTCGCGGTAAAAAGGATACGGCCCGAACAATTCTTCGTACACCGCAAGCTGACCTTTCAATTGCTGAAAATGTGCTTTGGCTTTTTCGTAATCCTGTTCGAGGACGTAGTGATTCAACGCAAGCGTATCACCAGTCACTTTGCTTTTGTAGGTGTCGTGGAGCAATTTGTACTTGCCGATGTAGAATGTGATGTTGTAGAGATTGATTGGATAGGATACCTCCCAGCTGAACCGCACACCTTCGCCGGTCGCAGTTGACCCTTTTGAATTTCCGTTGGATACTGCAACCAATCCTTCCGGTACGGTGAGCTCTATATAGACACTTTCAGGTTCATCATTGACCACATCTTTGCATGGCCACCACGTACTCGCACCTTCCGACTGGCAGGCAACACCCCACCATGGATTGTCGAGATTGTCTTCCTTTTCTACAAATCCACCGCGCCACGGTGCACGTTTTGCCGTACCTGGAATACCGGAATACACGATGTCAACTTCCATCCATTCACCGGCAGAAACGTGTTTCGGAAATACCACGAAGAGCGCATGCTCTTTCCTGTAATAATTTGCTCCGGTGATGCTGGCAGGTCCGGGTGATCCTTTGGCGTACGAATGAGCCGTCACACTTTGTATATCAAGTTGCTTATGAGCATCGAGTTGAATTGTATCCAGTCCCGTCAGTGCAAGCGCTCTCATGTGTACTGTTCCCGAAATGGATTTATCCTTTTCTATATCCTTACTGAACTTCACGTAAAGTCCATAAGCGACAACATCAAAGCACGTCCGGTACTTCGACTCCTGGTTTCCGAGCAATGTTCGCGTTTCCGTTTTCTCCGGATATTTTCCGGCACGATCAGGGTTGTGCAATTTGAAATGGACTCCAAGAAGGCTGCATGCGGTAAAAAAAACAACGGCACACGCGGTGTAAATGACTTTTTTCATTGGCGTAAAAATAGACATTGCCGCGTACTTTTTCCGTTTGGACGTGTAAGAATGCACGGGTTTTGTTTTAGACGGTTGTTTTTCCTGATGTACATTTCGTAAAACATTACCCATGAAAACATATTTACTCGCATTCACCCTTGCTTTCGCTGTAACCGCGCAAGCGCAGATCCTTACACTGATGGATTCGGCGCAGTTTACCAACGCACAGATCTGGGGCGTAGTTTCCGACCAGGGCGATAGTCTTTGTGTCACAACCACATTCAATCCGGGAACACGGCCGCATATTTTTCTGCGCAAAGTCGATTACTCGAATATTCACTCGCAAAGTGCCCCTGTTCAACTCACGTTCGATACCGATTTCGACAGCATCACGGACATGACGGATCACAAACACATCATCCTGAACAATGAAATTTATGTGTCGTTCTCCACGCAGGGCGACCAGGCTTTGTTCCTGTTCAAAACAGATATCAACGGAAATCGCATCGGGAATATCGTTACCGTTACGCTGGGCCCGGGAGATCCAACGAATGATATGATACTCACGACCGACAGCATATACATTTACGTCCTGCATTTTGATCCGCCCGGGCAACATCACGTGTACAAGTACGACGCGAACCTGAATTTCATTTCATCGACAACCACAACGACCAATGCGCATAACAACATTGGCGGAGCGATCATGCACAACGGAAATTTTTCGATGTTCACCGGTTCCACATTCGGGTTCAACAGTAACCTTACGCTTACCGAATGGACAACGAACTGGGCTCCGGTTTCAACTCAGAATATTTTAAGCAGTGTAAGTGGCGACGGAAACTGGTTTGCATCGGGAGTGGCGCATGATCCATTCACGGGCTACTGGATGATCGGGATGAGTCACGTGGTTCCGCCAACTCCAATCAACCAGGAACACATCGACATCCTGTTGTACGATGCAGGTTTCACATTGATCGATCGCATGCACATTACCGGCGACGCACATTTTCGTCCGCACTTTGCTTTTGCACACGGTCACTTATATGTGACGTACGATGCACCGGGCGCGGTGTATATGAAGAAATATTACCTGCTGCTGGGTGCGGTGCATGAAGAATCAGCAGATCAGTTGAATCTTAAATGCTATCCAAATCCCGCTGTGGACCAATTGTTCGTGTCGGTTGAAAATGCCAGCGGAAAATGGACGATGGAAATACTCGATGTTACCGGAAGATGCGTGATCGAACAAAGTCCTGAAGAAGATAATGCGGCAGAGATTGATGTGTCCGCATTGGCACCGGGAATTTATACGTTGCGTCTCCGTGACGAAAAAGGGATAGCCAACAGAAAGATTGTCATTGGGCGATGACATTATTCACAATCATTTCTTTCCCCGGCTTCGCCCTTGTCTCCCTCGGCTCCGCTCGGTCTGACAAGTAGTTTCACTACAGGATTCCGGAAACGCCTTACTCCCGGTCTCGTTAAACGACTCGTTGGGCAAAGCTATTTGTCAGACCGAGCGGAGCCGAGGAAAGACAAGGCACGAAGCAGTGACGTTTACCTATAGATTAGCCAACTGCTCTTCAATCGCTTTGATCTTCGACTCCGCATCATTCATTTTCTTCTTCTCCGCGTCGATCACTTCCGGTTTTGCATTCTGTACAAAACGCTCGTTCGCGAGTTTCTTCTGAACAGAAACGAGAAAGCCTTTATTGTATTCGAGGTCTTTCTTCAGACGATCGCGCTCTTCTTCTACATTGATGCTTCCTGTAACCGGAATGAAATACTGCGATGAACCCGCAACAAACGAGAATGAATTTTCAGGCGCGTCTTTTACAATTTCGATCGCGTTCACGTTCGCCAGTTTTTCAATCACCGGGAAGAAACGGTCGTACACCTGTGCGCCTGAAACTTTCAGGTCGAGTTTTTCTTTCGGCGAAAGTCCTTTCTGCGAACGGAACATGCGGACTGCAGTTACCACTTTCTGGTCGTCGTCGAATTGCACCGTGATCTTTTTATCGGAAGGTGCAACTTCCGGCCACGCTGCAACAATGATCGCATCTTTCGCACTGCGTTCTTCAAGCAGGTGGTACAATTCTTCCGTGATGAACGGCATGAACGGATGCAGTATTTTCAGAATCTTCTCGAAAAATTCGCAGGTGCGTGCAAACGTCAACGCATCAATTGGTTTTGAAACGCCGTCAACGAATTCCGGTTTTACCATTTCGAGATACCAGGCGCAGAAATCGTCCCACACCAGTTTGTACGAAGCCATCAACGCATCCGACAAGCGGAACTTCGTGTAATGATCGTTTATCTCCGCGAGTTGCTGATTGAATTTCGCATCGAACCAGGCCGTAGCCGCAACAGCCACTTTCGGCTGATCGAGTGTGTTGTCAACCGTCCATCCTTTTACGAGGCGGAACGCATTCCAGATTTTGTTCGAGAAGTTTCTGCCCTGTTCGCACATCGATTCATCGAAAGGCAAATCGTTTCCGGCCGGTGAACACAAAAGCATGCCCACACGAACGCCGTCGGCGCCGAATTTTTCAATCAGGCCAAGCGGGTCGGGAGAATTCCCCAACGACTTCGACATTTTTCGTCCCTGCTTGTCACGCACGATTCCGGTGAGATACACATTCGAGAATGGTTTCTTCCCCACGTATTCGTAACCGGCAATGATCATACGCGCTACCCAGAAAAATAAAATTTCCGGTGCGGTCACGAGATCGTTTGTCGGGTAATAATATTTCAGATCGGCGTTGAGGTTATCTTTTCCATTGCGGATTGCTGCCGGATCGAAAACTGTGATCGGCCAAAGCCATGAGGAGAACCAGGTGTCAACGACATCTTCGTCCTGTCGGATCTCATCGCGCGTAATTTTTGAATTTTCAATTTTGAATAATTCAAACGCTTCATCCAGCGATCGTGCAACAACATAATTCCCCTGGGCATCGTACCACGCCGGAATCCGTTGTCCCCACCAAAGCTGACGCGAAATGCACCAGTCCTGTACATTCTCCATCCAATACCGGTATGTATTGATGAACTTATCCGGAATTAAATTCACTTCGCCATCAACAACTGCTTTCAACGCCGGTTTTGAAAATTCTTTCATCGCCACAAACCATTGCATAGAAAGACGCGGCTCAATAACGGCATTGGTTCTTTCTGAATAACCAATGTTATTTTTGATCTCATCCACTTTCACGATGTGACCGGCCTCTTCGAGGTCTTTCACGATCTGCTTGCGCGCAGCAAAACGGTCCTGCCCGATGTACAATTGCGCAGCAGCGCTCATCGTTCCATCAGGATTCAGCACGTCGATCATGTCGAGCTTATGCTTCTTGCCGAGTTCGTAGTCATTCCTGTCGTGAGCCGGTGTCACTTTCAGCGCACCGGTACCGAATTCTTTGTCCACGTATTCGTCGGCAATGATAATCACCGCGCGATTGATCAGCGGAACAATTGCTTTTTTGCCAACGAGTTTGGTGTAACGTTCATCTTCCGGGTGAACACAAATAGCAGTATCGCCCAAAATAGTTTCCGGGCGCGTGGTTGCAATCGTGATCCATTCGTCAGAAGAGCCTTCTCCGAAGGAGCCCTCACGGGCAATTTTGTAACGTACATAGTACAATTTCGAAGTGGCTTCTTTCATCATTACCTCTTCATCCGAAACGGCAGTGAGCGCCGACGGATCCCAGTTCACCATGCGTGTACCGCGGTAGATGTAGCCTTTCTTGTACAGGTCGATGAACACATCGGTTACTGATTCACTCAACTCCTCTTCCATCGTGAACCGTGTACGGTCCCAATCGCAGGATGCACCCAGTTTTTTCAGTTGCTCGAGAATAATGCCACCGTATTTTTCTTTCCACGACCAGGCGTGTTCGAGAAACTGCTCGCGGGTGAGATCCTTTTTATGGATGCCCTGTTCTTTGAGCAAATGAACCACTTTGGCTTCGGTAGCGATAGAAGCATGGTCGGTTCCCGGAACCCAGCAGGCATTTTTTCCCTGCATACGGGCACGACGAACGAGCACATCCTGGATGGTATTGTTCAGCATGTGTCCCATGTGGAGCACACCCGTGACGTTGGGCGGAGGGATCACAATTGTGTAAGGCTCACGCTCATCCGGAGTGGAGCGAAAAAATCCGTTTTCCATCCACCACGCGTACCAGTGGTTTTCTACCGACTTTGGGTCGTAAGTTTTGGGGATATCCATTAGTTCCTTTATCTTCGTTAACATCCCTGATACGGAGTCCTTAAACGACTTGTACCGGGATGCAAATTTACTAAAAAAAGCAGGTTTTGCCCTCCAAAGTGGCACGATTTGTGATATTCTTAGCTGATAACACAACCAATAAAAACGATCCAAAAAATTTATTGCCATGAAAAAACTACTCCTCCTGCCCATTTTTGCTTTGAGTGTGCTGACTGCGTCTGCCCAGGCTACATCAGGTCCTGCGCGTCCGAACGGTCCGGTTATGCAGTTCGATGAACTCGAATTCAATTTTGGTACCATCAAGCAGGGTGAATCTGTTACCCACGAATTCAAATTCAAGAATTCCGGAAAAGAGCCGTTGATCATCAACACAGCTGTTGGTTCATGCGGTTGTACAGTTCCTGAATATCCGAAAGAGCCGATCAAGCCAAATGGCTCAAGCGTGATCAAAGTAACTTTCAACTCTACCGGAAAATCAGGTCCACAGGACAAGCTGGTTACTATCACGTATGATACCGACAAGACAGTAGTTCTTCACATGAAAGGAACTGTTGAGGTTGGAGCGCCTGCTCCGGCACCAACTGCTCCACAACAGGCTCCTGCGACACCAACACAGGCTAAGCCAGCTCCTAAAACAGCTACAGCTACGCCTGCAGAAGCTCCGGCTCCGGCGTCACCTGCAAAGAAAGATGCAGCATCTCCGGCCCCTGCAACCAATGAAAGACCAAAATTCTAATCACCCATTCACTTCAGTGAAATGAAAAAGCTCGTTGTTCTATTTTCGGTAAGTGTTTTGTCGCTAACAATGGCGGCGCAAACCAAACCTGCAGCTAAGCCTGCAACTCCTCCTGCACCAACAGGCGCTTCTGCCCCGGTACCGCAGGTTGATCCGGGTTATAAGTTCGACAAGGTCGATCACGACTACGGCACTATTTCAAAAGGAGCAGAGCCGTATTGTGAGTTCCGCCTGACCAATACCAGCAAAGCACCGCTGGTTATTGCCAGCGCAGTAGGTTCGTGCGGATGCACAGTTCCAGAATATCCGAAAGAGCCAATCAAGCCAGGTGAAACCGTAATCATTAAAGTCCGTTACGACACCCAGCGCATTGGTCACTTCGAAAAACAGGTTACTGTGAATTTCGCAGGAAAAAATGAGCCTGCTATTCTGAAAATTCACGGAACTGTTGAAGTTCCTCCTGCTGAGCAGCCATTCCCTACACCGGGAACAGGAACCGGCACTTCGGGCGCACCAGTGAACAACGAACCATAACCCCGATCATGAAAAAATCAATTGCTTTCCTGTTGCTGCTTGTTGCAGCAATCGGTGTTCGTGCGCAGGCTCCCGCTACGGTGACTGCTACAGACGGCGCTGTGATTACTTTCGAAACAGAAGTAATTGATTTTGGAGATATCGGTCAGAATACGGAACAGATCCGCACATTCAAGTTTACGAATACAGGAACAGCTCCATTGATCATCAAGAGTATCAAAGGTCAGTGTGGTTGCACCAGTATCCCTGATAGCTGGCCCAAAGAGCCGATTCCTCCGGGAGGCACAGGTACATTCCAGGTGAAGTATGACACCTCCGTGCGCGTAGGCATGTTCGATAAAAAAATCATTATCACCTCTAACGCCACTAACCCGGTTGTGGAAGTAAAAATCAAGGGCAATGTATTGCCTGCAGGTTCAGGCGGTTAAAACTAACTTTGTCCAATGAAAAGCACCACGCAAAAACGTGGTGCTTTTTTTATGTGTCATTGCGAGCGGAGCGAAGCAATCCCGTCTTTCGAAGGTGGGATTGCTTCGCTCCGCAATGACGTAATAATCGCACATCGAAAATGGAATGATGGCTTGGTTCTTGATGTTATAAATAAAAAAATCAAACATCATGAAACGCATTTTACTTGCCCTCATTTTTGCAGCCGGCGCGACTTGTTCGCTGCAGGCACAGGTTGCTTCTGCTCCGTACGACAAGAGCGCACCCCTGTTATCCTTCGTTACTGAAACGTATGCGTTCGACACTGTCGCGCAAGGCGAAGTTGTAGTGTACGAATTTACATTCACGAATACGGGCAAATCGCCGCTGATCATTTCCGCAGTGAACGTGGGTTGCGGATGCACCGCTTCCAAATACAGCCAGGAACCTATTCCTCCGGGAAAAACCGGTATGGTAAGACTCGAGTTTCGCACTGTAGGCAAAATGGGTCCACAGGACAAAACTGCAACTGTTGTATCCAACAGCGGTGGCGGTGATGTAGTACTTCATTTGAAAGGAACAATCGTTGCGGCTGCACCCGCGCCAGCACCTGCACCAACGAATGGTGTGCCGGTAAACAAATAGTAATCCCCAGGAACGACCCGTTGCATGTACTGACGGGTCGTTTTGTTTAACTTTACAGGAATGAAAATGCGTTTTGCTTTATTCCTCCTTGCCGTAGTTGCACTGTCTTCGTTCCGTGCAGTTACAGGACCCGTTATGAGCTTTGATGAAATGAAACACAATTTCGGTTTCATCCGTCAGGGCGAAGTGGTTTCGCATGAATATTCATTTACAAATACCGGTGATTCCCCGCTGATCATTACAGATTGCGAAGTTACCTGCGAATGCACGAAAGTTGATTTCCCGAAAGAGCCGATTACCAAAGGCGGAACCGGGAAAATCAAAGTGACTTTCGATTCGAAAAGCGCCATGGACCGGCAGGAAAGAACGGTGGTTGTAAAATCGAATGCAACGAACTCGCCGGTTACGCTTACGTTCAAGTGCGTGGTGCTGAAACCGAAAGGTTAGTTCACAGTTAATTCGTTGCTTAGTTCACTGCTGCCGGTTCCCAACCGGATTGCCAGGCAGAGAGCATATTCTGCACAACAGTGAACGTAATAACGGTGAACTGTGAACTTTTTCCGACCTTTACGCTTCATTCCAAAAGCGATATGCCAAAGATTTCTGTTAAGGCCAATTCCATGCCGCCTTCCCCAATCCGCAAACTCGTTCCGTACGCTGAAAAAGCAAAAAAGGACGGAAAGAAAATATACCACCTGAACATCGGGCAGCCGGATATTGAAACCCCGGAAGTGATGCTCAACGCGATCAAGAATTCCAACATCCGCGTGATCGAGTACACACATTCCGCGGGCAATGAAAGCTACCGGAAAAAACTCGCGGCGTATTACCAGCGTTTCAACATGCCGGTGAATACGGAAGACGTAATTATCACCACCGGAGGATCTGAGGCCATTGAAATTGCGATGATGACCTGCTTCAACCCGGGTGATGAAATAATTATTCCGGAACCGTTCTACGCCAACTACAATGGTTTTTCGTGCGCGGCGGATCTTGTGATCAAACCCATCCGTTCGTACATCGAAACCGGGTTTGCGCTTCCGCCTATTGCGGAATTTGAAAAACTCATTACGCCGAAAACAAAAGGCATCATGATCTGCAATCCCGGAAATCCAACCGGGTATTTGTACAACCGCGAAGAACTCGAAGCGCTGAAAGAACTCGTGCAGAAATACGATCTCTTCCTGTTGTCGGATGAAGTATACCGCGAATTCTGCTACGACAACAAGCAGTATGTTTCCGTCATGCATCTTTCCGGCATCGACAACAACATCGTGCTGCTCGATTCGATCTCGAAACGTTACAGTGCATGCGGTGCGCGTATCGGTGCATTGATCTCGAAGAACAAAGAAGTGATGGCCGGTGCGTTGAAATTTGCACAGGCGCGTTTGTCTCCACCTACATTCGGACAGGTTGGCGGTGAAGCTGCGCTGGAAACTCCGCAATCTTATTTCGATGCGGTGACGAAAGAATATACTGCACGCCGCGATTACGTGATTGAAGCGCTCAACAAAATGGAAGGCGTATTCTGCCCGAAACCCAGCGGTGCGTTTTACTGCATTGCCCGTTTACCCATTGACAATGCAGATACATTCTGCCAATGGCTCCTCGAAAGTTTCAATCACAACGGAAAGACAGTGATGCTTGCACCCGCCACCGGATTTTATTCCACACCGGGAGCCGGGCTCAACGAAGTGCGCATTGCCTACGTGCTGAACCTTGCCGATCTTGGAAACGCAATGAATTGTCTCGAAGAAGCGCTGAAAGTTTACCCGGGACGGAAAGTAATCGCTGCCGAACTCGCCAATCAAAAATGATTACTGATTAGTTGATTGAAGAACCGTATCGTCAACATCAACTAATCGACAAATCGTTAATCAACGAATTGATTTTTTCCGCTGATGAAATTATCTCACCTGTTTTTTATTGCGTTGCTCGCCTGGGCCATCCCCTCGCCTGCACAAAACGGTGACATAAACCTTCTCCGGAAAATCAATCAGCCCGTAAATATTGGTCTCGACAAATCGATGCGTGTGGTCTCGGGTTCGGTTGCACCCCTGATGATTGCAGTTCCTGTTGGAATTCTCATTTACAATTACACACAAACGCGTTCATTCACGGAGAAAAAAGAACCGTACGTTATTGCAGCCGCATTGATCGGAACAACGGCAATTACTTTCGGATTAAAATATGCCGTGAACCGGTCGCGCCCATTCGTGACCTACCCCGATATCATTCAGAAAGATTCGCACGTAGGTCCGTATTCATTTCCATCGGGTCATACTTCTTCCGCTTTTGCGCTCGCCACTTCGCTAAGCCTTTGTTACCAGAAGTGGTACGTCGCGGTGCCGGCTTATCTATGGGCGATAACCGTTGGTTATTCACGAATGAGACTTGGTGTACACTTTCCAACTGATGTACTGGCCGGTGCGCTCATTGGTACAGCATGCTCAGTAGCTACGTGGTATATTTCTCATCGGTTAGCTGCAAATACACGGTAACGGTCGGAATCGCTGCGCGATTTGGGATTGGAAAATTTTACCGCAGAGGCGCTGAGACGCAGAGGGTGCCACTTGTGAGTTTGCAGTGGTCGCGGAGGACACGCGCTGCGACCATTGCTACCTTAAGTACCGGGCTCCGCGCCTCTGCGCCTCCGCGGTGAAAAAACCTGCGCACGTCGAATTGTGATTGTGCTTTGCTGATTAAATTCCTATATTTCGGAAGCAGAATGAACGATCTATATACAGCGCTATGAAAAAAATATTTACTCTCCTTACTGTTTTATCTTCTTCACTGATCATAAACGCACAGTCGATAGCGCCACAAGTGATTGCTTCCGCAGGTGAATTTTATTCTAACATCAGTGGTTCTGTTTCGTGGACATTGGGCGAGCCAATGGGAGAAACATACGCCTCAACCAACAACATGCTCACGCAGGGTTTCCAGCAACCGGATGATTTCGGAACAGGAATTTCTTCGATTCCCGGTGTCGATGCAGATGTATATCCGAATCCGACTGCCGATGCGGTAATGCTTCAGTTCGATGACAAAGCAAACGGATTGTACATCATTGAAGTTTTCAATACGCTCGGGCAGCAAATGAGCTCGACCCAGTTTACTGCAACGCCTTCTGCAAAAACCACCGTCAACCTGGTTGGCTTTGCCGACGGAATTTATTTCATCACCGTGAGAAAAGCAGACGGATCAGAAACGTCTACATTCAAGATCACCAAGAATTCCTAATCCTTCTTTTAAGATTCAATCATGAAAAGATTATTGACGCTTTTCGTGGCAGTTGCTGTACCTTTTTGTGTATTTGCACAGGCGCCACAGGAAATAAAATACCAGGGTGTTGCACGCGATGCAGCCGGTGTTCCGTTATCGAACGACACGATCGTTGTAAAATTTGACATCCATACCGGCACTCCCGGCGGAACCATTGTGTACACCGAATTTCATTCGACAGTTCCTACCAACGCGTTCGGACTGTTCAGCGTATCGATCGGATCAATCACTGCATTTCCACCGAACCTGTTTGGTGCGGGAGCAGAATTCCTCGAAGTATCTATCGACTTCGGCTCTGGATTGACGAGCATGGGGACATCGCAATTGCTTTCTGTTCCTTATGCGTTGTACGCAGAAACATCCGGCTCATCCACATCGGGACCAACAGGACCTGCGGGGCCAACGGGACCAACCGGTGCGCAAGGTGTTGCAGGGCCAACGGGAGCTGCCGGACCAACAGGTACAACCGGAGCAACGGGCGCAACAGGTGCTGCGGGACCTGCAGGGCCAACCGGTGCAACAGGTGCATCCGGAACAACGGGACAGAATATCACCGAAGTGTATGGAACCAGTCAATTGCAGGTGAGCACGGCCACAACAACACCCACGTTGATTCCGGGTCTTACACAAACCGTAACAGTGCCTTCCAACTGCCTGGTGCATGTGCATACCGATGGTGGCGTTCAATCTACCGGCGCTACGAGTGCAACGTATTCCGTTGTCGATATCATCCTGTATGTAGATGGCGTTGCTGTTACTACCGCTGGACAAAGACGTATTTCCATTGCCAACACGTCGAGCCTTGCACAATTGATCGCCAACTGGTCCATTGATCACACATTCACTTTGTCTCCCGGCTCTCACACGTTCGAGGTAAGGGCTGTAAGCGGAGCTGCCGGCAGTTCTGTCGCCAACGTAAGTAGCGGCAGTGCACCACAGCTTCAAGGTGTATTGTCTGTCGAGATTCTCAAGCAGTAATCGCGAATATGTTACTGCGCTGAAGTCCAGTCCCGCTAAATTTTCCACAATCGGGTCATGCAAAGGGTGAAGGATTATCTTAGCCACCGCTAAACCAATCTTACACATGATGAAAAAAAACTTTCTCCTTCTGGGGTTAGTGGCAGGCATGTCCGGGCTGATGAGCGCGCAATCGATTTCACCTGATGTGATTGCATCGGGAGGAGAATTTTACTCGAACGCGAGCGGATCAATTTCCTGGACTTTAGGTGAACCCATGGGCGAAACCTATACTTCTGCCAATAACATCCTGACACAGGGATTCCAACAACCCTGGGATTTTGGAATGATGATTCCAAACGCCCCAACACCAGTCAATGCGGATGCATTTCCCAATCCAACCAACGACCTTGTTAACCTCCAGTTTGGTGACAACTCCAATGGACTTTATGTGATTGAATTGTACAACACGCTGGGTCAGCAATTGAGCACATCGCAATTCGCTGCTTCTCCTTCAGCACGCACATCAGTTTCGCTGATGGATTACGCTGACGGAATTTATTTCATTACCGTCCGCAAAGCCGATGGAAGTGAAACATCCACATTCAGAATTACCAAAAACTCTTAACAAACTCCCACCGACTTTTATGAAAAGATTAATGACCCTTTTCCTGGTCCTGACCACTTCGGTTCTTGTGTACGCACAAGCGCCGCAAATGATCAAGTACCAGGGTGTAGCACGAGACGCTGCAGGCGCGCCTATTGCTAACGGAACCATCACGGTTCAATTTGATGTTCACACCGGTACTCCTACCGGAACAATTGTTTATACAGAAACTCACGCAGGTGTTACTACAAACGCATTCGGTTTGTTCAGCATCAACATGGGTTCTGTTACTCCTTTTCCTGCTAACCTTTTTGGTGCAGGCGCAGAATTCCTTGAAGTCTCTGTTGACTTCGGATCTGGTTTAACCAGCATGGGAACTTCACAATTCCTGTCAGTGCCTTACGCATTGTATGCTGATTCATCAGGAACTCCTGGTCCTGCAGGCGCTACTGGTCCGCAAGGTCCGGCTGGTGTTGCAGGTGCAACTGGTTTAACCGGTGCTACTGGAGCAACAGGTACTAACGGTATTAATGGTGCTACTGGTCCAACCGGCGATCCAGGCCCAACCGGCGCTCAAGGTCCTATTGGTTTGACTGGCGCTACCGGCCCAACTGGTGATCCAGGTGCAACCGGCGCTCAAGGTCCTATTGGTTTGACTGGCGCTACCGGCCCAACGGGTGATCCGGGTGCTACTGGCGCTCAAGGTCCTATTGGTTTGACTGGTGCAACTGGCCCAACGGGTGATCCGGGTGCTACTGGCGCTCAAGGTCCTATTGGTTTGACTGGCGCTACCGGCCCAACGGGTGATCCGGGTGCCACTGGCGCTCAAGGTCCAATTGGTTTGACTGGTGCTACTGGTGCTCAAGGTCCTATTGGTTTGACTGGCGCAACAGGTGCTAACGGTGCAACTGGTTCTACAGGTGCAGTTGGTCCGCAAGGCCCGGTTGGTTCAACCGGTGGAACGGGTGCTCAAGGTCCTATTGGTTTAACAGGTGCTACAGGCGCGCAAGGTCCTGTTGGTGCGACTGGTTCTACAGGTGCAGTTGGCCCACAAGGTCCGGTTGGTTCAACTGGTTCAACAGGTGCACAAGGCCCTATCGGCTTGACTGGTGCAACAGGTGCAGTTGGTCCGCAAGGCCCCGTTGGTTCAACAGGCGCAACAGGTGCTCAAGGCCCTATCGGCTTGACTGGTGCAACAGGCGCTAACGGTGCAACTGGTTCTACAGGTGCAGTTGGTCCGCAAGGTCCGGTTGGTTCAACTGGCGCAACAGGTGCTCAAGGTCCTATTGGTTTAACAGGTGCTACAGGCGCAGTTGGTCCTCAAGGTCCGGTTGGTTCAACTGGCGCAACAGGTGCTCAAGGTCCTATTGGTTTAACAGGTGCTACAGGCGCAGTTGGTCCGCAAGGTCCGGTTGGTGCTACAGGTTCTACTGGTGCAATCGGTCCACAAGGCCCAGTTGGTGCGACAGGTTCTACTGGTGCAATTGGTCCGCAAGGCCCGGTTGGTGCAACAGGTACGAATGGTGCAACAGGTCCAATGGGCCCTCAAGGTCCTGTCGGTTTGACAGGAGCAACTGGAGCAGTAGGTCCGCAAGGCCCTGCAGGTGCGATTGGTGCTACTGGCGCTGCCGGTTCTGCGAACATTAACGGTACCACTGATTACGTAGTGAAGTTCACAAGTGCAACCACTGGAGGCAATTCACAGATCCAGGACAACGGAACAAATCTGAGCATCAGCCAGACAGCAATCGCTCCAGTGGCCCCTTCACCGCTGTACCTTTTGAACACTTACCATTATCAGCAGGGAATCAATGGCGACGGCCAGGCTGGTATTTATGCCTACCGCACCCGCGACGGAGTGAATGACGGAACGGGATACGGATATAACACGATCAACTCCGGAGTCAACGGTTACAGTTACTGGGGTGATCTTTATTCATTCGGCGTTGCCGGTCATTGCTACAACGACTTCAACCGTACAGGTGGCGTCCTCGGATCAAAACAGGATGGTTCTTATTGGGGATCGCTTGGTTACAGAAGTTCCGGGTTGCTCACTTACGGTGTTTACGGAAGTTCGGCGTATGCAAACGGCGCTGGCCGTATGTCAAACGGAATCAAAACCGGAATTGGTGGTGGTTTCTACGGCGACCTGATGGGTGGCTGGGTTCGCGGTGACATCATGGGTCTTACCACAATGGGATCGATGTACGCATCGTACAACATTGGAAACACATACACTACTGGTTTCCATGCCGACCTCGTTAAAACAGGAGGTACTGTTACACCGGCTTACGCTGTTACTTCTACAACAGTAAAGGTGTATGACGATGGTTCAGGCCAGTTGTCAAACGGAACAATCCGCGTAAACTTTACTCCGGAGTACGCTGCATTGATCAAAGGAAACGGAAGACCAACTGTAACTGTATCTGCAATGGGTCAGTGCAATGGTCTGTACATTGTTTCCATTGACGAAGCAGGTTTCACCGTAGCAGAAATGAACGGCGGAACAAGCAACACCGAGTTCTCGTGGATCGCAGTTGGTAAACGTACAGATGCTTCGAATACTGAAGTTCCTGAAGAGCTTACTTCTCCAAACTTCACAGAGAAAATGCAGGGTGTTATGTTTAACGACGGCAACACACAGCAATCGGGTGCACCGGTATTCTGGAACGGTACTGGTCTTCAGTACTCAACTCCTCCGGCTGACAATACTCCGAAAGTTGAAGCTCCGAGAAAATAAATTAAATCTTTGATCGTACTAAGTCCTGCGTGGTTCGCCGCGCAGGACTTATTTTTGGTAGTGTCTCACTTTGCTTTATGACACGGTCCCGATAGCAATCGGGAGCGCATTTTTACGGCATTTCTTATTCTAAGCCCGGGCGTTCACGGCGAGGTAACGGTAACGCGCCGTGAACGCGCGGGCTTAGAACGGGTTTCGTGCTTCTTTTATCGTCGTGTCGCCGTGTCAAAATATCAAATGCTCAAACTGAGACACTACCTTATTTTTTATCTTGTTGTGAATGAAACTCATTGCGATTTTTTGTTGCTTACCCATTCTGCTTTTTGCGCAGAAACAGAATACAGCTTCACCTGGTTGTACGCCCGAATATTTCAGGTACGTCGTAGAAACACTTGCGCATGATTCGATGAAGGGCCGATTGCCCGGAACACCGGAAGAAAAAAAATCGGCAGAATTTATTGCAGCAGAATTCCGGAAGACCGGTTGCAAACCGTTGCGTAAAAAACAATATTGTTTTCCATTCGATTATACGAACCCCGATTCAGTGATCACGCATTCCACCGGAAACGTCATTGCTAAAGTGGACACGAAATCAGATTACTGCATCGTGATCACTGCACATTACGATCACATCGGAGCGGGAAAACATCATTCGAATGATCCGTTCTCGCACGCCATTCACAACGGAGCCGATGACAATGCGAGCGGAGTAGCGATGCTGCTCGGACTTGCCGCCTGGTGCAACGAACACAAAAAAGATTTACAATACGATATTGTTTTTGCAGCGCTGAGCGCAGAAGAAGATGGACTCTTCGGTGCAAAAAAATTCTTGTCGTCGGATTTAATTGACACATCGAAAATTATCTGCAACCTGAATTTCGACATGCTCGGGTCACTCGATCGTGCGAGACCCATGCTTGTTGCCGATGGAGCGCTGGAAAATTCTGCGTGGGATTCTCTCCTTCCGCGCGATACGACTGCATCTTTTTTTGTTCAGCGAAGCGTTAACGTTGTTAAAGGAGGTGCTGATCACTGCGTGTTTCTCGACGCCAACATTCCATCAATCCTCTTCTCTACCGGCTTAACCGGTTTTTATCATCGACCAACCGATGATCCTTCAACAATCAACTACGAAGGAATGATAAATATCAGCACGTATCTGCAGGAATTGCTGATGAAACTGAACAGAAAAAAAAATCTGCAAATCATTTTGCGATAAAATTCCAGTCGTCGAATTATTTTCCTCCCCGGTCGAAATCACATGTGTTAAGAGTTCCCAATTGGGAAACAGGGATGGTCATTCATTTATCTTTGCACCCGCTGAAATAAATTTTTATAAAAACCAAGATGAAAAAACAAATTCTCTTTTTGGGAATATTGTCTGGCACATCTATGTTGATCAATGCGCAATCGGTTTCTCCCGATGTTATTGCTTCAGGAGGAGACTATTATTCGAATGCGAATGGATCGATCTCATGGACGTTAGGTGAACCGATGGGTGAAACCTACACGTCAGTCAACAATATTCTTACGCAAGGGTTCCAGCAACCCTGGGATTTTGGAATGAACATTCCGAATGCCCAAACCCCGGTGAATGCAGATGCATATCCGAATCCGACCACTGATGTTGTTAACCTGCAGTTTGGTGACAACTCCAATGGAGTTTACGTGATCGAAGTGTGCAACACACTGGGACAGCTGGTAAGTACAACGCAGTTCAGCGCATCCCCCGCTGCACGTACTTCAGTTTCGCTGGCAGATTTTGCCGACGGAATTTTCTTTATCACCGTTCGCAAACTGGACGGAACAGAAACATCAACTTTTAAAATCACAAAAAATTCTTAACAAAAAAGATTAGACCCTCTTATGAAAAAATTACTTACATTAATAATGATCATGACTGCAGGACTGGCATTTGCCCAGGCTCCGCAGATGGTCAAATATCAAGGTGTTGCCCGCGATGCGGCTGGTGCACCTATTGCTAATGGAACAATCTCCGTTCAATTTGATATCCATACCGGTACCCCAACCGGAACAATTGTTTATACAGAATTACACGCCGGTGTTACTACAAACGCATTTGGTTTGTTCAGCATCAACATGGGTTCTGTTACTCCTTTCCCTGCTAACCTTTTTGGTGCAGGCGCAGAATTCCTTGAAGTCTCTGTTGACTTCGGTTCTGGTTTAACCAGCATGGGAACGTCACAGTTCCTTTCAGTGCCTTACGCACTGTATGCTGATTCATCAGGAACTCCTGGTCCTGCAGGCGCTACTGGTCCGCAAGGTCCGGCT
>Ga0193752_1000303_pt1 | contig 52442 bp, 47 predicted proteins | sample H1c1metaG_FD_144924 | JGI IMG/M metagenome (GOLD analysis project Ga0193752, IMG submission 144924) | Soil microbial communities from a riparian zone of the East river system, Colorado, United States - H1c1 | ecosystem: Environmental > Terrestrial > Soil > Riparian zone | place: USA: East River...
TCATTTATATAATAAAACCAAAACCAAACATCATGAGCACAACTATTGAAAGATATGTCATCAGGCATATATCAGGTACCAAGGCCAACCAGGTGGAAGAATTTGATTTTAATAAACAGGAACTTTCCATTGGCCGTACTGCCGGAAGCGATATCCAGTATGATCCCGAGCAGGAAGTTGTTGTGAGCCGGGAACATGGAAAAATTGTGAAGGTAAGTTCTGACCCGCCGCAGTTTTCAATTAGCGATAACAACAGCCGTAACGGGATCTTTGTAAATAAAACCCGTGTAAAAGGATCGGCCACACTCAGGCCGGGCGATGAAGTGCAATTGGGCAGTAATGGGCCTGTATTTGCTTTTGATATTTATCCAAGACCACAAAATATGATGATGGAAACCAAGATCATGGATATTCCTACATCTATTAAAGCAACAACCATTTCAGAAGCTTCACCGGGCGCTGCCGCAGCAGCTTCATCGTCATCAGAACCTGTAAAAACAGGTTTGGGCAAACAAACTGTAGAAAGGATGCTGGTGGCCGAAAGAAAAAAATCTTATGGTACCATGGGGATGATTATCGGGTTACTGATTATTGCACTCGGCGTGTTGGGTTATGTTTACCGGGATAATTTGTTCGGGAAAAAAGAGAAATTACCTGTGCAACCTAAAACAGCAGATCAGATTGCCCGTGAAAACGACGAAAAAGTTGTACAGATCGAGTTTGGCTGGCAGTTATATGATACCAGGACAAAAGATGAATATGTACATGAGTTTACACAGATAGTAGATGAGAATGGCCAGGCCAGGTGGATGGGAATTTATATACAAAATCCCCAGGGCAAAATTGAACCCTTTTTAAACACCAAACGTAACTCCGCCAATGGCATACCGATTTCTGTTTATGGTGCATCCGGTTCGGGATTTGTAGTTGGCGAAGATGGCTATATACTTACCAACAGGCATGTTGGTGCAGGATGGAATACCCGCTGGGGTTTTCCGGATTTTGCTTTCCCGGGTTTATTATTCACCGGGTATGATAAGAATGGGAAAATGACATTTGACGCAAAACCTGTTCAGTCTAATGAAGTTTTTGGCTGGGTTCCTGCAAATGCAAAAATGGCCGAAGGCAGGGCGGTTGCCCCCGGACAAATTAAAGGGGATAATACCTACATGTATGTTGTTTTCTCCGGTACTTCAGACCGCAGGCAGGCAAAACTGGAACTTCCTTCTGCTGAACATGATGTGGCCCTTATAAAAGTTAATATACCTACTTCTTTAAAGAAGGTAACCATGTTGGATAATGGTAAAGTAGAGGCCGGGCAAGCTATTACCGTAATGGGGTATCCGGGTATTGCACCACAGACCAGAACAGTGAAAAGCTCCAAAGATCCCTTTAACCCCGAGTGGAATGAAACAACTGTACCCACACCTACCATTACGCCCGGAACGATAGGCCGTATTGTTCCGGCCAGCTCCATGAAAGACCTTACTTTCAGCGAAAGCGGGTTTGGTGACTCATACCAGCTCACCGTTAATGCTACCGGAGGAGGAAACAGTGGCGGGCCGGTGTATGATGATAAAGGGAATGTGATCGGGATCTTTTATGCCTCGTTCAACGATGGACAAACAAAAATAACTTTTGCGGTGCCCATTAAATATGGTTTGGAACTTATGAGTGTGAAGAAGGCAAAATAATAATTGAGGAAATCAAAAACAGGGTTATACGTATAATTGATGAGTCACCCGCAGAAAATGGAATATGCTAATCAAGAAATAGGAGGATACCGCCTGATCGAAAAAATAGGATCAGGCGGTATGGGTGATGTATATAAAGGTTTTAATGAAGCATTGAACCGTACAGTAGCCATTAAAATTCTCCATCAGAAAAATATGGGGGAGAGGTTCAAAAATGAAGCCTATATCCAGTCTTCTGTCAGTCATCCAAACATTGCCCGTTTATACGAGTACCTGGTTACCGGCGACACAGCCTGCATTATTATGGAATATGTGGAAGGCGATTCGCTTGATGTTTATTTGCACAGAAGAGGAAAGTTATCGAACGAAGAAACCGAAAACGTAGTAAAGCAAATAGCTGCGGCATTGGCTTATTTACACAGTAAAGACATCCTGCACCGGGATATTAAACCACAGAATTTTAAAGTTCGGCCCGACGGTACCGTTACCATGCTTGATTTTGGCATTGCAAAAAATAAGTACACACCCAAATTAACGCAGCAGGGATACCTGGTTGGTACAACTGAATATATGGCTCCCGAACAGTTTCAACAGCTGGTTCAAAAAAAATCAGATGTATGGAGCCTGGGTGTATTAACGTATGAACTGCTAACCGGTTACATGCCATTTGATGCCAATAATGCAGTAACGATGAGGGTTAAAATTGAGAAAGGAGAATTTACCAAACCACGTATATTGGTTCCACATCTGTCTGATAAACTGAATACGCTTATTGAAAAATCCCTGCAGGTGAATCCGGCCAACCGTTTCTCTGCTACTGCTGTTGCGGCATTATTGAAAGACGAAAAACCAGCGTTGAAACCTGCTGGTAGTATGCATAATTCGAAGCCGTTATGGGCAAATAAAAAGATATTGATGATTGCTGCCGGCCTGGTCCTGCTGATCATTATAGCTATTGCAATTCCTAAAACTAAGAACCCCACTTTGCCGGAGCAACCTGAACCAGGTGTAAGCGACGTGCCTGTTGAACCAGTCAACGAGCCAACCCGGACACTCAAGATCGATGTGTCTAATGCAAGCAATGCATATATTATTCTTCAGAGTGGAGACAGGGAAAGGTTGCCTTATGAAATAACCGGAAAAGAAGGAGAAAATTTTAAATTCAGGTTAGAAGCAGATGGATATGAACCCAAGGATGTGGATGTATCTATCACTGTTGGACGTAAATCATACGAATACAATCTTGATAAAATAAAATAGAAATCATGGGTTGGTTAAATAATTTGTTTGGGAACAAAAATGAACCGGTTACTGAAAAGCAAAAGAACAGTTCGTTTGAACAGGGCGATATTAAAGCTGTTGTGCTTTCTGACCTCGGTAACATTCGCACCAATAATGAAGACATGGGTTTGTTCTTTAAGATAGCTGATGAAAAGGTGATCCGTGAGAAAGGTTACATGTTGATAGTGGCTGATGGAATGGGAGGGCACCAGGCCGGTGAAGTGGCCAGCAGAATGGCAACTGATATCATCAGCCATGAATATTTTAAACAAAATGGAGGAGCAGTAGAAAAAAACCTGGTAAAAGTATTAACGTTGGCAAATAAAAGTATTTTTGAAAAAGCATCATCCAGCGATGCTCATAAGGGTATGGGTACTACCTGCACGGTGCTGGTTGTAATTGATAAAACTGTTTATTACGCACATGTAGGCGATAGCAGGGCGTATATGCAGAAAGGGAACCGCATCATGCAAATAACAACAGACCATACTTATGTACAGGAATTGGTGAATAACGGCGATATTACAGAAGCAGAAGCTGCTGTACACCCTAAAAGAAATATTCTTACCAATGCTATGGGTACCAAGCCTGACATGCGGGTAGATACCGGAAAATATGAGCAGATACTTGAAAATAATGACCGGTTGCTGCTTTGTTCAGATGGGTTGTATGATTACTTAAATGCTGAGGAATTAAAAGATATCCTGGTTGCGAACGATATAAAAACAGCTGCCGGTATAATGATACAGCAGGCAAAGGCAAGAGGAGGACATGATAATATTACTGTAGTGATCGCTGAGCGAAAAAAAGATACAACAGGCAGCAATGAAAAATTAACCAGGGATGTGGAATTGCCAAAAATGACCAGGGACGCAGAGCTGCCTACTGAACTCTAATATCAATAAATTATGATTGGAGAAAAAATACATTCTTACGAAATAAGTGAGCACCTGGGCAGAGGCGGTATGGGCAATGTGTACAAGGCAACTGATACGATGCTTGGCAGGGATGTGGCTTTGAAAATGCTGCACCCGCAGCTTACTGTGGAATCTCAGTTCCTGGAAAGGTTTAAAAAGGAAGCCAGGGTGCTGGCCCAATTGCTGCATCCAAATATTGCCGTTATCTACAATTTTATTGAGCAGGGTGGAAACCATTTTATGGTGATGGAATATGTAGAAGGCACCAACCTGGATGACCTGCTGAAGAAACACAAAACACTTCCGGCTGAATTTGTTGTACCGGTTTTTATGCAGGCGCTTGAGGGGCTAAAACACGCCCACAGAAAAAATATTTTTCACCGCGATATTAAGCCTGCCAATATCATGCTTACGCCTGATGAAACGGTTAAGCTGATGGATTTTGGAATTGCCAAAGTTGCAGGCGAACAAAAAATGACGCAGGTGAATAAGATCGTAGGTACAGTAGAGTTTATGGCACCGGAACTTTTGCAGGGAAAAGATGCTTCGGCAGCTTCTGATATTTATGCAGCGGGTGTAACCCTGTATGAATTACTCTGCGGTAAACTTCCGTTTGTTGCAGATACAGATTTTAACCTGATGCAGGCCATCATGAAGGAGAAAGTGACCCATCCTGCAAAATGCAACGCCAGCGTACCCAAAGCGCTCAGCGATATTGTGATGAAAGCGCTTGAAAAAAATCCTGCGGCAAGGTTTGCCGATGCCGGTGCTTTTCAGCAGGCATTGATGGCTGCCTTTCCCAATTTCAGAACCATAAACCTGGCCGCACTTAATGTTGCGTCACCGGCTTACGCCCAGCAGGGCGGGCCTGCTACCAGGTTTGAAAAAATAACAAATACAGGCATGGAAACCCGTGCAGAGATATGGGCCAAACCTTTGTCTGCACTTGAAAATTCAAAACAGCATGTTGCAAAAAACAAAAAGACCTACCTGGTGGCATTGCTGCTTTTGTTGTGTCTTTTTATTGTCATTGGGCTCGTGAAAAATAATAATAAACCTGGGGGAGAATTTGCAGAAACAGAAAAGCCGAAGCCTGAAAATGGCGGTGGTATTGTTCCTGAAACAAATAATCCCCCGGATGTAACACGGGGATCAACACCCCCGGTTGATAGAAGGGAAGAACCCGAACCGGAAAAAGAACCAGACGAAAAGAAGCCTGAAAAAGTAAAAGAAAAAAAAGAGGAAGTAAAACCGCCTGTTAAACCTGAGGAAGAAGAAAAGGTAAAGGAAGAAGAGAAGGAGGTAAAAAAAGATGTTTTGATCATTACAAAAGTTGAGATACAACTTTATTTACAGAATGATCTAAGCAATTCGCCCGAGCGACAGGATATACCGGTTACTTTTTCGCTGAAGAATAATGTTGTTTACAGGGGTGTTACCATCATTAACCAGGGTGCTGTTGCAAAGGGAATGATTAAGCTGGGCAAAGTACAAACCGACGTTGATATTTTTAACATTACAGCTGCCAACGGGCAACAAATAGGTTTAAAGGCATTGCGTGGACATGGAAAACGGAAAGAGATCACCTCTAACAGGAACTATACTGCTATCATTTCACCCGGAACCAGGATAAAATTCTAAAAACATAGCTATAATTCATTTGATTTAATTATTATTGCTGTCCTGAAAAGAAAAAACGATAACATATAAAAAAAGGACATGAAAAAATCAGTACTACTTTTTACTGCAATAATATTTGCACAGTGTTTTACCAATGTATTTGCCCAAACAAAGATCGGTTATATAAGTCTTGATGAGGTTTTTGCTTTAATGCCTGAAACAAGAAAAGCAGACTCATCTTTAGGGGCATATCAAAAAGACCTGGCAGATGCTTACGCAGTGCAGGAAGCGGATCTGAATGCAGCAATAGAAAAGTTTATTAAAGATTCGATAACCATGACACCTGTTGCGAAGGAAGCAAGGCGTAACGATCTGCAAAGCAGGGTCAACGGCATGTCGAAGAAAAAACAAGACTATAATACCGAGTTTGAAAATGAAAAGGTGAAGCAAGTAAAGCCCATACAGGATAAACTGCTTGCAACTATTAAAGCAGTTGCCAAAGAAAATGGCTATGGCCATATTTTATATAAAGAGCAGGCTATTGTATTTCCCGAATCTGATGATATAACTGCGCTTGTAAAAAAGAAGCTCGGCATTAAATAGATGCGAAATAAAAATGCAGAAGCTATTATTATTCTTTTTTGTGGCTTAACCTGTCTTGCTGCTGCATGCTATATTTATTTTGTTGCACATACTGTTCACCCAGATCCAGATTCATCACGGGTAAGGCACCTGAACCGGTTGTTGAATACATTTGGCAAAACAGGAACAGCCATTTTGGTAGCAATACCAGGATTAATAATGATCTATGCAGGGGTTAAAAAATTGCGGAAGTAAAAGTTATGTTACTTGATATCAAAATCCACCACCACTTTTTCGGTTACAGGATGGCTCTGACAGGTAAGGATATAACCCTGTTCCACTTCTTCCTGTTCCAGTCCCCAGTTTACATCCATCTCCACTTCGCCTTCCAATAGCTTTGCCTTACAGGTGCAACATACGCCTCCTTTGCAGGCAAAGGGAAGATCAGCACCTTGTTTTAAAGCAGCATCTAATATATTCTCACTATCAAAACCTAAATCAAAATCAAAACTTCTGCCATCCAGTTTTACGGTTATTTTGCTTTTGGGCCCACTGCTTTTTTCTGAGGGTTCACGCCTCACCACTGACGACTTATTTTGACCGGGCGTAGTAAACAATTCAAAATGAATTTTCTTTTTATCTATACCAGTCGCTTCTAAAAACTCCTTTACACAAAAGATCATTTCTTCGGGGCCGCAAATAAAGAACTCATCTGTGTTCTTATAATCGATCAGTTTATTGAGCTCGGTTAATTTATCAAGATCAATTCTTCCAAAACTTATGGGCGCATCTGTTTTCTCCCGGCTGAGAATATTAATAAGATTAAAGCGGTTGAGATATTTATTTTTTAATGCTTCCAGTTCTTCAAAGAAGATAATAGAGTGACGGCCACGGTTGCCAAAAACAAGCGTGAATATGCTTGCAGGCTCAGTTAGCAAAGTGGTTTTAATTATTGAGATCACCGGTGTAATGCCGCTTCCTGCAGCAAAAGCCAGATATTCTTTTGCGTTTTGTGTGTTGAGTTTTGTGTTGAACTTTCCTGTGGGCGGCAGCACATCCAGTTCGTCGCCGGCTTTTAAAATGGTGTTTGCAAAATCAGAAAATTTCCCACCTTCTACTTTCTTTACGGCAACTCTTAATTCCTTTTCAAAAGGAGCAGAGCAAATAGAGTATGATCTGCGTATCTCTTCACCATCAATTTCTTTTTTAAGGGTGATGTTCTGGCCCTGCTCAAAAAAAAACTCCGATTGCAGATCTTCGGGCACAATAAAAGCAATGGAAACACAATCGGGGGTTTCTGTTTTTACTTCTTTTACTTTTAGTTTATGAAAATGAACAGCCATAAAAATTATTTAGTGATACCTTTTAATAAATGATTTACCATATCGTCTTCCAGTACCTGGCTGCTGATATTTTTTTTGTGTTGCTGCCAAAACTCCAGGCCTCTTACTGCCGACAGGATGGTAAGCACTGCAACATACGGATTAGTGGGTTTGAATTCTTCTGCCGAAATACCATCTTCCAATAAACTGATCAGTCGTTTTTCGTAACCCCTTCTCTGTATCAGAAAATTACTCAGGTAAGGTTCTTTTAAATGCTTCCATTCGTGATTGGCAACATATACTTCATCAAAATGATCAAGCATCATGCGTATATGAAACCGGATGATCTGCTCAAGCCGGGTTGCAGAACCGGGGGTATTTTCAGCAGTATCAAGGTATAAAGTGAAGGCATTTGCCACTTTAAAACAAATAGCCTGTAACAATTCGCTTTTACTGCCAATATGGTTATAAAGACTGGGAGCTTCTACGCCCACAGCTTCGGCCAGTTCCCTCATGGAAGCAGATGAAAACCCCTTGATTTTAAACAATGCCGCGGCTTTTTGTGTAATTACATCCTTTTTGCTGGCATTTTTACCCGGCTTTATCTTGGCCATTGGCATTTTTTTACAAAACTAATGCTTATTAGTTTTTATAACTTTATTTCTGTAGATAAGATTTTGGGTAAGGTGACCTTAGAGAATATTTAAAATATAAGGCAATAATTAAAAGATTTAGCAACAGCAGGATTAGCTGGTATATTAAACTTGATAAAAGCTTAATAAATTGCGAAAATTTGAAAATAAATTATGTAAATATTAAAAAAATAGTAATTTTACAGCCTGCTTAGTTATCTGAATTCTCCAATATTATAAAAAATCCTGGTTTGGAATATCGTTAAGGGATATCTTCAACATTACATATTTACATCGATAATTCTATGCTATAGCTATAAATTTTTTCTTGTGGTTTCAGAGGTAAGCAAGGCCGGAGATTTTTATCTCTGGCCGTCTTTTTTTAGTGACTTGATGTTCATCCATGAAAACACCGGTATTGGCAATACAAATCTATATTGATAATTTCAAGAACCTTTCTTTGCTGAATGAAAACGCTGTTACCAGGGTTGGAGATTGGGCAGCACCAGGATATTTATTCTGTTGACAGATTTAAAAAGTCGATCATCGGTTTCATGGTTTTGAATGTTACTGAAACATCTTTTACAAAGCTTTTACTTTGCACTTCAGCATCGGTAAAAGACCGGGATACAATAAAACTTTTCTTTTTAATGAATTCAATAGCCGGGTTATTTTCGTCATAACCCTTTGGAGGCCTTGTTAATGTTTCTCCCTGGATACCTTCGGCGAAATTCTTCTTAAAGGATTTATCAGTGATTATATTTTTCCATTCCTTAAAACTATAGTCGATCTCCTGGCGTATGCCCGCAAGTACAGCTGGTTCGGGCATCCAGATGCCTCCGGCCGCAAAACTTCTGCCTGGTTCAATGTGTAAGTAATATCCTGCACCAATTCCTTTTTTACCGTCTTTATTAAAATAGGCGGCTATATTGCTTTTGTAAGGATCTTTATTCTTGCTGAAACGCACATCCCTGTTTATCCTGAAAGTACAGTTCTTTGCTTCCAGGTTTCCAATCGGTTTGTCAAATGTTGCAATAGCTGTTATCAATTGTTCAACCAGCAAAAGAAAATCAGCTTTGGTATTTTCATATTGCTTTCGATGTTCTTCAAACCAGGGCCTGTTATTATTCTTTTTGAGATCTTTCAGAAATTTTATTGTAGTGGCCTGTATCATAATAGCAAAAAATTGTAGACGGCGAATTTACAGAAAATAAAAAAGGAATCAACGGCAAGTTGATCCCTTTTCTTAAATGAATTCTCATTACTTGATACGTCCCCAGTTCTCGCCGCTTTTGATGCGGTATAAAGTCATTTCGCTTACTTTATATTTAGCAGCCAGTTGTTTGTAGGTTAATTTTCGTTTTGGATTATTGATGATATCTTTTATTGTTTTAACCTGTGTGGCATTGAGTTTCAGGCCAACGGTCCTGTTTGCCTGGCGTTTTTTGTAAGCAATTTTTTCAGGGCTGTTTTGCTGGTGAGAGCTTACAGTCTCCAAAGTTGCCCATTTCAGGTTCTTGTAATTATTATCTTTCTTTTTGTGGTTTACATGAATTACATATTTATATTTTGGTGAAGGCTTTTTGCAAAAATGTTTTGCAACTTCACGGTGGATATAAATAGTGCCATTACTACCTTCAACATGCAGGTTTAATGTTCTGTAGCCTGATGTGAGTGAGCCGTTGAGTAGTTTGCCGTCTTTTACAACATCATCAATATAACTGGCGGCCCTGCCATGCGATGATACTGCATATTTTTTCCGAAGCTGTTTGTGGCCGGTGAATTGTATTTGTTTCCAAACTTCACCGGGATTTTTTTTGATCATAATAAACTGTTTTAAGCAGTTAGCACAGGGAAGAAAAATTTTCCTGGGTTAGGTTTGAAGGGGCGCTAACAAATATAATATTTTTTTTTACTAAATAGGAAGCATTTTTAAAAATTCTTCTTCAGTAATAACTTTTATGTTCTGGATCTTCTTTGCTTTTTCCAGTTTGCTGCCTGCGCTTTCACCTACCACCAGGTAATTAAGTTTGCTGCTTACTGAGCCAAGAAGCTTGCCGCCATTCTGCTCAACAAGTGCTTCGGCATCGCTTCTTTTTAGCTGGGTGAGTGTACCGGTAAATAAGAATGTCTGGCTGGCCAGGTTGCCCCCGGTGACCAGGTCTTTCTTTTTATTCTTTAACTGAACGCCCAGTTCCTCAAGCTTTTGTAATAACTGCAGGTTGTCGGCATTGTGAAAAAAAGAGTGAACCGTTTTGGCAACTTTAACGCCCACATCATCCAGCTGCATTAATTGCTCTTCGGTTAAATCGGCGAATTGCAAAAGATGCTCTACTGCATGCGCCAGGGTTTTGGCCGTGGTTTCGCCTACATAGCGAATGCCTAATGCATATATAATGCGGTTTAGTGGTTGCTTTTTAGAATCCTCTATCGCCTGTTGCAGTTTGGTTATTGACTTTTCACCAAAGCCATCCAGTTTACCAATCTCATCATAAGGCAGATTGTAAACATCAGGAATAGATCTTAATAATCCCATTTCATAAAACTTGCGCACATTGGCTTCGCCAAAACTCCTTATGTCCATCGCATCTTTGCTCACAAAATGTATAATGCCTTCCACGATCTGTGCAGGGCAGGTAAGGTTTACACAGCGCCACACCGCATCTTCTTCGGGCTTGTATAATTCACTCTTGCAAACAGGGCAGGTTTTAGGGAATTCTATTTTCTTTTCATCGCCTTTTCTTAATTCAGGAAAAGATTTTACTATTTGTGGAATTACATCGCCACTTCTTTCTATTAAAATAGTATCGCCCAGCATCAGGTCTTTTTCTTTGATGTACTCTTCATTGTGGATAGAGATACTGCCGACCGTAACACCACCAACCTGTACCGGTTCAATTTTAGCAACCGGTGTAACAGCCCCCGTTCTGCCAAGCTGGAACTCTACACCAATTAATTTGCTGGTGCCCTGGCGGGCCTTGAATTTAAATGCAATGGCCCAACGTGGGTGATGTGATGTCATACCCAGCCTGTCTTGTAGTTGCAGGTCATTCACCTTTATCACCATACCATCAATTTCGTAACCGAGGTTATCCCGTTCTTTTTCAAAATCATGCACATGCTTTATCACCCCATCAATTCCTTTATAAACTTTCATTTCATTTTTGGGGCTGCGGAAACCAAGGTTCCAGAGCATTTCAAGCATATCGGAATGAGTTTTGGGTTTTGGGTTTTGGGTTTTGGGTTGAGTGGCTGCTGAATGCTCATAACTCACATGGTATAAAAAAGCTTCCAGGTTGCGGCGGCTTACTTCTGCCGTATCTTTTATCCGTAAAGAACCAGCGGCAGCGTTACGTGGGTTTGCCAAGGGCGGAATTCCTTCTTCGATCAATGCATCGTTATATGCCTTGAAATTGTTTTTATTCATCAGCACTTCACCACGTACTTCGATCTGCTCAATACCGTAATTGCTGAATTTTGCAGAAAGCGGAACCGATTTGATCTGTTTTACATTCAATGTAATTTCATCGCCTATTTCTCCATCGCCTCTTGTTACACCACGGATAAACATGTCATCTTCATACACCAATGAAATGCTGGCGCCATCAAATTTTGGTTCAACACAATATTCAATTTCAGCCAGCCCCGAAAGTTCCCTGGCTTTACGGTCAAAATCCAGCAGGTCATCTGCATTGTATGAATTCTCCAGCGAAAGCATGGGCACCAGGTGATGCGTTTTAGGAAAGTCTTTTATCAAACCTTTACCCACCCGTTGTGTAGGGGAATCAGCAGTTACGGCATCCGGGTTTTCTCTTTCAAATTGCTCTAATAATTTATACAGCGTATCATATTCAAAATCACTGATGAGCGGATCATTTTGTACATAATACCGGTATTCGTGAAAGCGGAGAACGTTGCGAAGGTCTTCTGTATTATCTTTTACTATTTGGGAAACGCCGGCTGCATTAACAGTTATCAACCACTCTGCGGTTTTCTTTTGTAAAACTTTTGTTTGTTCGTTATTGTACATATAATAAAGGTAAAAAAAGAATCATCTGCCGGGAACGATCTGCTGCAGGTATTTTTGTAAAGCCAGCTTTAACTGCCTTTTTACAATAGCGCCCATGGTGCTGCAGTTGGAAAAATAATTGGTATTGAAATGCGCATTCAGTTCTTCTTTCAGCATTTTTATTTTGTGGTACTCAGATATTTCGTCCTTTATCATAATGCTCAGGAGTTCCATCAATTGCTTGCGGCTGGCAACCACCCGGTGCGCCATGGCCGTTTGTTCTTCCATCTGGTATTGTTCTATCACTTCGGGACTTAAGGTTTTTAAAACCAGTTCAACAAATTCATAATTCTCCCGGTAAAACTGTGGCAGGTACAGGTTTTTTCTGCCTTCATAACTCTGCTGGTCAAAATCAATGGCACGCAGGCGATATTGATAATCTTCAATATCGGGTGTAATATCCACCACAAAATTATAACTCCGCATATCGCCCAGTAATCTTGCAAAACATCGCTCATTGAATTTTACAAACTCCTTAGCAATGCGTATCTTATTTGTTTCGGGCAGCGATAAATAATCTTCCAGGAAAACATCTCCGGGTATGCCGGCAATATGTTCCTCTACCAATGTGCCTTTGTGCGATAAGAAAGTAATGCGGTTTGGGCTTAACAGGTCTTCCAACTCCAGCCCATAAATACGTGAAGCATCTTCGGCCTTGATATAATAATGATCGTAGTTATCATTAATACGGTTGATTATGCGGATGCGAAAAGGCACGCTATTGCCAAATTCGCAAAAATCTATGCGTTCCACATCCAGGTGTTTTATAAAACTAAGGTTGCCCTCGGTTTTTAATGCTGCGTAGGTTTTTATCAGGCCTTCTTTTAAAAACTCCATTTCCTTCAGGTCGTAAATGGCAGTTTCCCAGTGTGTAAGTCTTCCTTTTTTATTGCGTAATGCTGTGGTGTGGCGGTAATTTAAAAGGTCTTTGTATTGTACGGGGAGTTTAATATCCCGGCCATATTGATGCAGGTATTTTTGCAGCCTTTCGCTCACCGGAAACAGGTCCTTTTTCATAAGCGGACGGTCTGAATCGTTCTTTATTTTGGCGTTGATGATCTTGTCGAACTGCATGTTGTAAAGATAAAGATGATTCTACTGATTATGCTAATTACACAAATTGCACGAATTGATCTATAGTTTTTTAATTGTCTTATTTTTGAAAACTAAATAACTGCCATGCTATTCAAAAAACTACAAATTGTTCCCGGTGTTTTTACTTTTTACTTTTTACTTTTTACTTTTTGCTCCTGCAAGTTTCGCCAAAAGGCCGACCTCATCATTCATCATGCAAAAATTTATACCGTTGATGAAAATTTTTCCATTGCCGAAGCCATGGTGGTGAGAGATGGAAAAATAATTGCCATTGGTAAAAATGATGATATACTTAAGCAATACGAATCGGATTCAATGACCGATGCAAAAGGCAAAGCTGTGTTCCCGGGCTTTAATGACGCTCATGCTCATTTTGTGGGTTATGGATCGAGTTTGCAAAGGGTAAACCTTGTTGATACAGATAGCTGGGAAGCAGTACTGGCTAAGTGCAGCGAATTCGCAAAAACTTTACCGGCAGGGGCATGGCTAACAGGCCGTGGCTGGGATCAGAACGACTGGGCAGTTAAACAGTTCCCGGATAACATAAAATTGAATGAGCTCTTTCCCGACCGGCCGGTTTTGATAACAAGGATCGATGGCCATGCTGCCATTGCCAACCAAAAAGCATTAGAGCTTGCCGGCGTAAAACCAGGGGATAAATTAACCGGTGGCGATATTGAAGTAAAGGATGGAAAACTTACCGGCATACTGGTTGATAATGCGGTGGACCTGGTTTCTGCCAAAGTGCCTTCTGCAAATGCAGCACAATCCAAAGCCGGTTTATTGTTAGCACAGGCAAACTGTTTTGCTGTTGGGCTTACATCGGTACACGATTGCGGGCTTGATTATGCAACAGTGGAAAAAATAGAAGCCCTTCAAAAAAGTGGGGAGTTAAAAATGCGCATGAACATTATGCTGAGTGATGCCAAAGAAAATTTTGATCATGCTTTTAAAAGAGGAAAAATAAAGACCGACTATTTAAATGTAAGCTCATTTAAAGTATATGCAGATGGTGCGTTGGGCTCACGAGGCGCCAGTTTATTGCAGCCTTATAGTGATAAAACTGATTGGTCAGGCTTTTTACTAAGTGCACCTGAGCATTTTGATTCGGTTGCCAATATTATTTATGCAAAAGGGTGGCAGATGTGTACCCATGCCATTGGCGACAGTGGTAACCGCACCATATTAAAGATCTATGCTAAATATTTAAAAGGCAGCAATGACCTGCGCTGGCGTATTGAACATGCACAGGTTGTTAATGCAGCTGATTTTCATTTTTTTGGCGATCATAATATCGTTCCATCGGTGCAGCCAACACATGCCACCAGCGATATGTACTGGGCCGGCGACAGGCTTGGCCCTGCAAGGGTGAAGGGAGCTTATGCTTATCAACAATTATTAAAACAAAATAACTGGATACCCCTGGGCACCGATTTCCCGGTGGAAGACATCAGCACCTTTAAAACATTTTTTGCAGCGGTTGTGAGGCAGGATGCCAAAGGCTTTCCTGCAGGCGGCTATCAAATGGAGAATGCTTTAACAAGAGAAGAAACTTTACGGGGCATGACCATCTGGGCAGCAAAGGCATCGTTTGAAGAAAAGCAAAAAGGAAGTTTGGAAAAAGGAAAATTTGCAGATTTTATTATTTTGGATACGGACCTGATGACTTGTGAAGCTGCGGCTATTTTAAAAGCAAAAGTGCTGGTAACTTATAGCGCTGGTAAAAAAGTTTACGGGAAATAAGCTTGCAATTATATATTCACTATCCCGTTCTTGATGGCATACATTACCAGGCCTACCCTGGTCTTCAATTTCAGCTTTTCAAAAAGGGCATCGCGGTAGCCATCAATGGTGCGATGGCTTACGAACATCTTATCGGCAATTTCTTTGTAAGTAAGTTCGGTGCAGGTATATTTTAAAAAAGTAGTTTCCCGGTCATTTAAAGGCACCAGGCTTTTCAGGTCATCAGATCTGTCATCCATATTATTGATGGCATGCATCAGCTTACCACTTACCAGGTCGCTGTAATAAAAGCCTTTGCTCATCAATGCATGAATAGCCTCTTTCAGTTCGGCAGGTTCACTGTCCTTTAAAATATATCCTTTAGCACCACATTTTAACATGCGTATGATGGAGGTTTCATTATCGTACATGCTCAGGGCCAGCACTTTTACGTCGGGGTGGTTTTGTTTAAGCCATTCGGTGGCTTCAAAGCCGTCCATTTCGGGCATGTTGATGTCCATGAGTACAATGTCGGGAAGATTGTCTGTATCTAATTTTTCCTGGAATTCTTTGCCGTTACCTGCTTCAAAAAGCACCGTATTGCCCTGGCTTTCAACCATGGAAGCTAATCCCATACGAAGGAGGGAGTGGTCGTCTATCAAGACAATTGAAGGCATTTACTTTTTGCTTGTTTAGAAAATACAATATGAAAATAATGTATTTAATTTAAAAAATATGAAAACGCAGTTTTTTTGCATCTGCATATTTAATTACAAGCCAGAAACTGTGACTAAATTCCTGAACTTTTTTTATGAATTTAATGCCACAAAATTGCCCCATTTACTTTTTGATGGTGTACCTGGTTGCGTAGCAAAAAAATTCCTGATCCTGATGGAAGAACCCTCGGTACTTGTATTCTCAATATTAAGCAGAGATAATAAATGGGTATTGCCTTCCGTGAACCTGGCAGTGTAATAATCAATGAACTTATTCGGATCCGTTTCATTTTCTTTTATATACGCATAGAAAGCCAATAGCGTGTCGTTCCAACCAGTATCGTTTACAAATAGCGGCCTTACAGATTCTTTGCCAGCGTACATTGAAGTTTCATATAAGTCCCTGGTTTCCGGAAATGTAATTGTAATTCCTTTTCCTCCAAGCGCTTCTGTTCCCAAGATAGCGTCGTCGTAATTATTTCCCAGGTAGCCATACCTTAATTTTATTGTAAGTATATATATAAGATCTAACAGCATCTCTTTTAGATGATCATCGTTAATACAAAGTTTTTCATTAAAATAAAGCAGGTTTTCAAAGAACCAGATTATATCAATATTGAAAACAGCATATTCTTCAGGTACTACATAGGTATAATCCCTGCAACAAGCCCTGGCTTTTAAAATCAACAGCCCTAAATGGTCCATTTCTTTGGCCAGGTATTCACAGAAAGGATTAAATTTATTTACAAATTCTTCCAGCGCATCGGTTTTTAAATTCGTAAGTGAAACACCCATATGCCTGAACTCTTCAGTTTCTCCATCATAATCATCGTATTTATTGGTAAAATAAACCGAGAGTATAATATTGGCAATTTCCCTTCCTATAATTTCGGGCCGGCTTACAATTTTTGCCAATAGATCTGTATAGCCGATTCCTGCAGCAGGCATCTCATCTGCCGAGGCTACAAAATATTCGCAGTTTTTCATGAATGTATAGGCGCTTTCAATCTGCATGCCCCAGCAGCAATCAAGAAAAAGAAAGGCATTTTTTTCTTTTTTGAATACATCATGTAAGACTTCTGCAAATTTCCGGTACGTAAGGGCCTTGTCATTATTACGGCTTAATATCACCATTACATATTGATCATTATCATTACAGCGTATGTAACCCTTTATTTGATAAGCCCCCTCAAAGGTCCACCCTTTTGTGTTTTTGCTGATGATCTCTTTTATTTTTTCTTCGTCATTTGCAACCTCAGCAGGTACTTTGAAGATCTTTTCATAAAATTGCCCTGAACTTATATCTCCTGTTCCAGGCCCCCCGTGACTTTTACATATAAATCCATATTGTTCTGCCGGAAAATTCCTGTGTATAAAATCATAAACAGCTGTAAGCGTTATGGTATTGGACAAATCTTCCTTTATCGGGGTTCCGTTTATTTTCTGGTTTGGAAAATCCAATAAAAAACTTGAATTAGGTTTTACTTCATATATAGATGGGCTTGCAAAATTGCTGGAAAATTTTTCTGCCCTGAGCCCGTCAAAGACCACGATGAAGTTAATTTCTTTAAATTCATCCTCACTGCTGTCTGTTGATTTAACGTTATAAAGTTCCTGCATAACATTCAGCATGCTGTCAAAAAGATTATTCTCGGCACTGATCTGCATTATTATTGTCCATTTCTTTTTCTCTTTTATATTCTGTATCATATTATTTGTTTGGTTAAATTTACATATAAAACTTTCAATGCTGCAACGGTGTTTTCACGGTATTTTTATTCTTATATTATTTTGTGCCGGTAAATTAACAGCGCAGCAATCTGTATTTAAAACATATTCATTTACAGAAGGCCTTAATACTAGCGGCATAAATAAAACCATCCAGGATAAGTATGGCTTTATCTGGATCGCAACCCAGGATGGCGTTTACCGTTTTAATGGCAAATCTTTTGAGGTGCTGAAAAGTAATTCAAGCAGCCAGAATAATCTTGCGGGTAATTACTTTTTCGACATTGCTGCTTCTGAAAATGGTAATATATATGCAGCGGATTTTAACAAGGGAATAGACATCATTGGTATTATTGATTTTAAGGTTCAGACATTAAGAATAAAGTATGGGACAAATAAAGCAGAAGAACTTCCAAACTTATGGCTCAAGAAGGTATATGCAGACCAAAACAACAATACCTGGATTGGTACAAATAATTTTTTAGCATATAAAAAAGACAAGGAATCCAACTATACAATACTTGATAATCTTCCCGGTTTTGATGGAAGTGTCAATATCCTTTTTATCAGGCCTTTGCCAGGAAACCTGATCGCCGTGGGAGTAAGCGGTTATGGTATATTGCTCTTCAACACACACACCTATGCTATGAAAAAGATTTCTTTGAGTGGCATGGAGGATAAGGATTTTGAACCTGGAATTAAAGATATTTTTTTGGATAAGGATACATTATTTGCGATCTCCAACCAAAAAATAATAAAAGGTATTTTTAAGAATTCCCTCTGGCAATATATTGCAGATTATTCATTCAAAGAATTTAATGCCCTGGTGGTAAACTGCTTTGTAAGGGATAAAGAAAACAATTTTTGGATAGGTACAAATTCAGGCCTTATCAACCTGAACATAAATCCCACCAGGTATTTTCTTTATCAGGCAAGCCTTTCTAAAAAGAGATGGCTGCAGGACAATACGATCAATCATCTAATGCTGGATACGGAAAACAATCTCTGGATCAGTACGTCCAAATCTTTACAGATGATAAGCCTTACCACGAACGGATTCCGTTATTTTTCCGGCGATAACGACAAAAGTGAACACATGGATCATATTTATTCCATTGTGCCTAAAAACGATACAACATTTTATACCACTGCTACTGACGGCCTGTACGTAACTGACATCATTTCGGGAATCACAAAAAAGATAAAAGGCTCTTCCTCATTGGGGCTGGTGCATTATCTCGAAAAAATAAATGAAGATTTTTGGGTGGTTTGTTCTGACCTGGGTATGTATGGTTACATGCCCTTAAAATCAATACTTTCGCAAACAGAACTATTAAAACGCTACCCGGAATGGGCCAATTACAAAAAAAATTATTTTAATAATTCGTACCGAATAGGAAATATAAGTTATTGGGCAAGTGAAGAACATGAAGGGTTATTAAAATGGGATATGGATAAGCATAGAATTACCCAATTCAAAGCAGGTACAGCCAGGTCGGGAGGATTAACGGAAAACCATATTCATAATATAAAAGCAGACAGGGATGGCTTTTTATGGTTACTTACTGATAATACCCTTGAAAAATTTGATCCACAGCTTGATTCAGTTACAGAAATAATCAAAGACACCAGAAAAGAAACGGATGCTTCAGCAAGCATTTTTTTTGATATGTATGATAATGGCAGGCAATATTGGTTTGGGAGTTTTGATGCCGGGTTGAACGGGTATGACAAAAGAAAGAAAAACTGGATCAGGATAGCAGAGAACGACGGCTTACCCAACAACAGCATATATGGCATACTTCCTGAAACAGATTCCATATTATGGGTGAGTACCAACAGGGGTATTTCAAGAGTAAATTGTTATACCAGCTCCTGCACCAATTTTTTTTATGAAGATGGATTACAGGATAATTCATTTGACGAGAAAAGTTCTTTGCAAGTTGGCCGAAAATTATATTTCGGCGGCATAAACGGTTTTACCGAGATCGACCTTGATAAATTCAGGAATAATACATCTAAATTCCCGGTCTATTTTTATAAGCTGGAGTATTATGGCAACAACGAAAAACAAACCTTACATAATCTTGTGTGGAACGACCTTAGATTTCCGCCTGGTACCAGTACGGTAACAATTTACCTGGCAGCACTTACTTATTCAAATAATCACAAAATAAAGTTTAGCTATAAAATAGAAGGGTTACAAAATGATTTTATTGATGTTGGCGAGAATAATTTCTTTACTTTGAATGCCCTGGGTTATGGTAATTATAGTATCCATATCCGGTACCGGAATGAGGATGGCACTTATGTTGAAAATACCTTACAATTAAACCTGCTGATCTTACCCAAGTGGTACCAGGAATGGTGGTTTAAACTATTAGTGATTTTAACTGCGGCAGTAATTATTTACGCATTATACCGCTACCGCATTGCCCAGATACAAAAGCAACATGAAATACGTAAGAATATTGCCACCGACCTGCATGATGACCTTGGCAGCACACTCAACAGTGTAAAAGTGTTTACCAACCTGGCCATCAGCGGGGTAAAGCAGGAAGAAAGCCTGCAACAGGTGAAGGATAATTTAACAGAAGCCACCATGAGCCTGCGGGATATGATTTGGGTGCTCGATGATTCATTAGATACAGTAGATGAACTGATAACGAGGCTTAAACAATTTGCCATACCTGTAGCCGGTGCCAGTAATATCGAAGCCGTAATAAAAGCTGATAGCGAAGTAAACAGCCGCCAGCTTACTAAGGAAGAAAAACGAAACCTGTTTTTGATCTGTAAAGAAGCCATTAACAACAGCATAAAATATTCCGGGGCCAGCCGGATAGATGTTAACATTACTGCCAGCGGAAAAAAGATACAGATTGAGGTAGCTGACAATGGCAAGGGCTTTAATGTTGATGAAGTTAAAAAGGGCTATGGCCTTAAGAATATGCAATACCGGGCCGGGCAGATAAAATATAAAGTCGTATTTATTTCTTCGCCAGGTAATGGCACACAAATCACCGTACTCCCCTCTTAAAAATCAATTACCGTTTTTACACCCTCACATTTCCCGTTAATATACCCTTGACCCCGGTTAAGAGATGTAACACTTTTGTGTACTGCTTTAAAGGCGAATTCTTCATCGTCTTAAACCGGGAAGCCGAAAACGGGATTACAGAGTAGGCGGCATTATTCTAACCAATATGTTTGACAACACAGCATTAAATGTAGTAATAGGGCTTGTTTTTATTTACCTGCTTTACAGCTTATTTGCAACTGTTCTGTCAGAAATAATTGCAACTTATATGGGCCTTAGGGCCCGCAACCTGAAAGAAGCTATTGACAGGATGCTGAATGATGAGCAGGAAGATAATAAGGGCTTTTTGCCCCGTCTGCTCGATTCATTCAAAATGATGAAAAACCCTGATAATCCCAGGATCACTAATTTTTATAATCATCCTGAAATTAAATACCTGGGAAGCACCGGCATATTCAAAGTTCCATCCCAGTTTAAGGCTGTAAGTTTCTCTAAGACCTTGTTGTTCCTGTTAAACGAAACCGGGTATAAAAAAAATACCGGCGAAAATGCTCAAATCCGGGATCCGGAAGAAGGGGATATAAAAAATATACCTGTAACAGACATAACCAAAGAACGGATTGAAGCTGCATTGAATGGTATAATAAATGAACATAGCACTGCAACCGGTTATGAAAAGAACAAGATCGTTCTTGACCATGAAACTGCAAAGTATGTGTTAAGCATGTGGAAGGATTCGTATGGGGATACTGTAAAATTCAGGCTGCAGCTTGAAGCCTGGTTTGACAGAACAATGGAACAATGCACTGAATGGTACAAGCGTAAAATACAGCTTATGTTGCTGGTACTGGGATTTATGATGGCCTGGTTTTTTAATGCAGATACATTTACAATAATCAGCAAGCTTTCAACCGACAGGGATGCCAGGGAAAAAATGGTGACACTGGCTTCGGCCTACATGAGCTCCCATCCCCAGGTACCAACAGAACCGGCTTTTCCTGTATCAGCGGAAAAGCTGGACTCTTTAAATGACGTAAAAAAGAAGCTGGAAGACGATATAGCCAATGCAAACAGTATACTGGGGTTGGGAGGCTGGGCACCGGATTCTGCGAAAGTGGTGATAGATCCTAAAACCAAGGAGAAAAAATACCTGCCGGCAGTTGACTATGTTTCATTATCAACCAAACACCAGGAAGCTAACAGAATGATCTATTTTTCACATTGCGAAAAATGGCTGTATTTCTTACGGTTGTTTTGTCATCATTTTTTTGGGTTCCTGATCACTGCCATTGCTATCAGCCTGGGAGCACCTTTCTGGTTCGACCTTCTTAATAAATTAATGAAGCTGCGTACTTCACAAAAGGAAAGTACCAGCAGCACCAATACAACAGCAGGCGGAACAGTATCACCTTTAAACAGGGAAGCGTAATGAAGGCCAGGGTAAAGACATTTTTAAATATACGCACAGAAAAGCCAGAGATATTGGCAAATAATAATCCCGGTGATAAATTTTACAGTCCCGGTGATGTTATTGAAGTAGTAGAAGCAGTAGAAGGTGATAAATACAAGGATAATAATATCTGGTATAAGTTGGATGATGGGACATTTGTGTGGAGCGGTGGTGTGGCGGAAGTGACTGCTCCACCTGCTTTACTGGCAGCAGAAACTAAACGATCTTTTCAATGGTTTAAGGATTTAAAAATTGAAGAAATCTGGGATCAATTTAATGAGCGTGGTGAAAATGTAACTGTTGCTATTTTGGATACAGGATATAATATAGCAAATGACGATTTAAGTCCTGCTGTAATAGGTGTTAATGTGATTGATGGGTCGCCACCCATTCAAATGGATGATATAAAATCACTTTCAATAAATGACAATTCAAAAAGTGGGTGGCATGGAACTTTTTGTGCTTCCATTATTTCTGCAAGAAATTCTAAAAAAATAAATATAGGAATAGCGCCAAAAAGCAAATTATTTGTTGGAAAAATAAGTAAGACAGGTGGTCTGGGGACATTAGGCATGGATAGGATTATTGAAGGAATCAAGTGGGCTGTTAGCTCAGGGGCAGAAATTATCTCTATCAGTTTTGGAGTATTCAGGAATGAAATGCCGGATGATGAAAATTATCTTACTGATATTCAGGCAAAGCTAAATGAGATTATAGCGAATAAAGACGTGTTAATTTTTGCTTCCTCCGGTGATAATTCACCGGGAAGCATCTTGGAAAAAGAACGCTATCCTGCATCTTTAGATGGATGTGTTTCTGTTGGGGCTTCAAATAATGGAGAGCTTAGTGAAGTAACCATTCTTAGTAGCAAAACAATTATTCATGCTCAAGGTGTAGATGTTGAATCATATACCAAGGACAATATTCCAGAAAAAAAAACCGGGACCAGTATGTCTGTTCCAATTTTAGCAGGTGTAGCAGCATTGGCTGTTTCCCATATCAAAAAGAAGAACAATAATGTTTGGGACCCCGCCGATCTGCTGAAAAAAATTTATGAGACTTCAACACCAATAAATAGCAGCACTAAAAAAATCATTAACCCAAAAGCCTTATTTCAAACACTTTAAATCTTTTTTATGAAATGTATTGTAATGATCTTAGTATTCATAACCTGCTTATATCAAATTGACTTTGCGCAAACACCGTATTATGATGCCCAGGTTTTAAAAAATAGGCCTGAAGGGATACCAATAATCCTTACAAATGAAGTTCAGGAGTTACTGGTTAAATATTACCCTGGAAAAAAAACAACTGACATCACCACGGTATTATTGGAAAAAAACCCTTTTTTTAAAGATCTTTTTGAAAATAAGGGTAGTGATGCAGTAGGCGATATTCCAATAGATAAAAGCATGAAATCGTTTTCTATTTCTTCAATCGGCGGCCTTAACGGAACAAATTTTGCAGACGGTCTTGCTAAATTCCTGGTAAAAAGATTTAAAGAAGAACTTACGATAACTTTTTTTCAAAAATTTAAAGATGCAATAGACAGCAGCATTGAACTGAAAACATTATTCCCGCAAACATATAGTGTTTTACGTGTTATTGATAAAGATATTTACCAGTTCAGTGCCTACCTCAATACCATCCGGGAAGCCTTTATAAAAGACCTTACAAGTTTGTATTCAAATTTTAAAAAATTCAAGGATATACGCCGCTATAAAAACTATTTTGATGTGCATCCGGAATTATACACTATCCTGGTAAATGCATTATATTTTATCGACAGTTATGCCGCAGGTGTTCACGCAGGAGAAGCATTTGCAAAATATGATACCGGGAATTTAAGATTCAGTAATATTCCATTGCAGCATAATATGCAAAATGCCGTTGCTTTGGGACAGGCGTTTTCAAATTCATTCAGATCATCATCACCCGATCATTACTGGGTTCCTGCAGATTCTATCGGCAGATTCTTTACAGATACTATATCATGGGATATGTATTTTGGCCTGATGTATCAGAAATATGGCGCTATTAGTTTTGATGTACAGAACCATCTACAATTTGTCAGGTTTGATTCGCTACTCGCCAGGGGAAAACGGATAGCTGATTCCCTTAGGCCATACAAGGCTTTTGTTGAAACCTTCACCAGTCAATTCCAGGAAGTGAACGAATATTTTACTGAATTAAAAGAAAAGAAAAAAGAAGATATAGATTACAATGATTATTATAAGTTATATAATGCCTCGTTGGATTTGCTGGAACATGGGTTTTCCTTTATTGATCTTCCGTACGTAGAACTTAATCCTGCTTTGGAAACTGGTATCAGGTCCGAGTCGGGCAGGTGGATATATGTAGCCCGAACAACTGCTGATTTATATATAGATGTAAGAACAAAAAATTATTCATCTGCGGTGTTAAATACCTGTTCCATAATTGATACGGTTTTCCTCAATTGCACAGACAAAGTAAAAACCGGCATACTCAAATACGGAACATTTGCCGCCGCCATTGCTACAGCTAAAACATCAGACGAAGTTGCGGCTGCCATTGAGTCAATTGCATTGCCGTCAGGCAGTGCAAGGGTCAAAAGGGAATCTCCTGTAAATATTTCGCTGAATGGGTATGTTGGCGGTATTGGCGGCTGGGAATATATGCCTGCACTTAAAGAAAAACAAACTTCAATGACTGCGGGCATTGCAGCCCAGGTAGGAGTTGCATTTAGTATTGGGAACCTTTTTAAAGGATCAAATAAAAGTACCGGGGGAAAAAGCCTCACTCTTTTTGTACCTGTCATTGATGTTGGGGCCCTGGCTTCTTTCCGCCTTCAAGATGACAGTAGTAAAGTATCATCAGAGGTACAACTTAAAAATATATTTTCACCTGGCTTATTTGTTTACTTTGGATTTGGTAAATGCCCCATCTCAATCGGGGCCGGCGCCCAGATAGGTCCGCAATTGCGTGAAGTAACAGCAAAAAATAACAATATTGAAAAGAATTATTACATACGCTACGGACTATCAGTGTGTGTAGATATTCCGATTCTTAACTTTTATACTAAACCAAAAAAATAACCTTCTGCTTACTATATTTTAAACTCAATCACCATGCAAATAAAAAACAATCTCCTCTTTAACGAAAATGGTTCACAAGTAGATTTTGTGCCAACCCCAAATAAAGGTGGAATTTATACTCCTCAATACCTTATAATGCACTATACGGCGGTTACAACTTTTGAATCTACTTTAAACCATTTTCAAAACCCCAATGCCGATGCATCTGCACACCTGCTTATAGGCCGGGATGGCAGGATAACCCAATTTGCCCCATTTAATGTGGTTGCATTTCATGCAGGTAAAAGCCAATGGAAAGGACTTGTTGGCCTGAATCATTTTTCAATAGGGATCGAACTTGTAAATGGAGGAAGGCTTAACAAGAGCGGCGATAAATTTATATGCCCTGTTGACCAGAGAAATGTACCTGCCGATGAAGTGATCATAGCTATGCATAAAAATGAAACAAAAGATGCAGCATGGCATGCATATACCAGTGAGCAATTGGAAGCAGCGATGGAAATATCCATGCTGCTTGTGAAAACTTATGGCTTAAAAGATGTTGCAGGCCATGATGATATTGCACCTTTACGTAAGAGTGATCCGGGCCCTGCCTTCCCGATGAACAGCTTCCGATCAATGGTAATGGGAAGGCAGGATGAGACCCTTGATGAATTTGTAACATCAACAGCATTAAACATACGCTCAGGCCCGGGAACCAACTTTAATATACTTACCCAGCCATTACCTGCCGGAACAAAAGTGCTGGTATTAAAAACAGAAGGAGCCTGGAGTTTTGTGGAAGTGCAGGAAACTGTGCATGGCATTATGGACCTGGAAGGATGGGTAAGCAGTAAATTTTTGATTTAGAAAAATCAACAGTAACATGAAAAAGGAAAAATACATATCGGCCTTAAAATATTATAAAAGGTACTCGGACAAAATATTAAAGTGTGTAAGATGGACGATTGTACTCATTGTACTTTGGATAATCGTAGATAGAGCCCTGCACCTGAAAACAATAACAACTGTCCCGTCCTTTTTTCTTTTTATTGCTTTTTTGTTATTAAGTATTTGTGCAGCACTACATCTAAATTACAGGCAGCTGTTGAAAGATCCTATGAGTGAAATATCAGAATGCACGGATAATTCAGAAATGGATGGAGAAAGAGAGCAAATAAAAGAAGAACCGGCCAAAACTGAAGAGGAATTATATAACAAAATAAAAAAGGGAATAGCAACACAAGCTGAAAAGGAATTGTATGTGCAAATAGAAGAAGAACGTTCTAAAACCGAAAAGGAACTGTATGAACAAATAAAAAAAGAATTGGCCAAAACTGAAGAGGAACTGGCTAACAATATAAAAAAGAACCGTAAAAGGATTTATGCCAACACCGGTTTATTCTGGGCCGGGGTTATTTGCTTTGCAATCGCAATTATAAGTGCTTTTTTCCCAACCTGCGGAGAAGATAATAAACGTAATTCAGATGATGGTAAACTGGAGTTATCATTGTTGCAGATAAATGATGTGTATGAGATTGCTGCGCTTGATGGTGGCCGTATCGGGGGAATGGCCAGGATCGCAGCCTTAAAGAAAGAATTTTTGAAGCAGAATAAAAATACCATGCTGCTTATGGCCGGAGATTTTTTAAGCCCTTCTGTTTTTAACTCTGTAAAAAAAGATGGAAAAGGAGTTTACGGTAAACAAATGATCACTGCCATGAATGTGGCCGGTGTTGACCTTGCCATATTCGGCAATCATGAATTTGACCTGCCTTATGCAGATCTTCAGCAACGCATCAATGAAAGTTCATTCCAATGGGTTGCTTCAAATGTTTTGTATGATGCAAAACCGGGTACCGGCCTTTTCAAAAAGAATACGGCGGATATTCCGAAAACCTGGATAAAAAATTTTACCGATGAAGATAGTACTTCAATCTCTGTAGGATTTTTTGGATTAACAACTGCTGATAATAAAGGAAACCCGGAATATGCATCCATTGACTCTATCACCCTGCATGCGGCAAAAGAAGCCTGGGAAACCCTTAAGTCTTGTGATGCAGTGATCGCCATCACTCACCAGGATTTGAAAGACGATGAATTACTGGCCAGGGAATTGCCGGGATTAGCAGCGATCATCGGAGGACATGAACATGATATGCAATTTGAAAAGATCGGGAATGTATATATCACCAAAGCCCATGCAAATGCGAAAAGCGCTTTTCATTTACAGGTATCATTTAATAAGAACAGCGATCCAAAAGTTGTTGTAAAGCCAGGCCTGATAAGTATTGACAGCACTATTATACCTGATTTTTTTACAAAGAATGTTTGTGATAAGTGGATGCAAACAGCCGTGGAATTTTTCAGGGATTCCGGTTTTTCGCCTGATAAGATCATGAGTGACAGTTTCCGGCCAAACCTGGATGGACGTGATATTGCAGTACGGAGAAAGCCTACGAATCTTACACGCCTTATTACCGATGCAATGCTGGATGCAGCTTCAACACAAAAAGCAGAAATAGCTATCATGAACGCCGGATCTATCCGTGTGGATGATATTATCGGCCCACCGGTAAATGAGTATTCATTCCTCCGGGCTTTGCCTTACGGCGGTGCAATAAGAATAGCAAGCATGAAGGGTTATTTTATAAAAGCATTGCTCGATTCTGCCGCCAAACTCCGTGACCAGGGAGATTTTCTGCAATATTCAGATAACCTGGATAAAATCAGAAGCACAATAAATAATGTTCCTATTGATGATTCCGGCTCTTATGTAGTGGCGATTTCTGATTTTTTGATAAAAGGAAACCTAAAAAAACTAAGGTATGTGAAAGAAGGTGCTCCCGGAATTGTGTCTGTTAATAAGCCTCCAGAACCTAAAGATAGCAGCATGTACGATGTAAGGAAGGCAGTTATTAAATACATTGAAAAGAATAGCAGGAATAGAATAATAATGGCCCGGTATAATTGACTACCTAAAAAACTTTTATGTCAGAATTATTTATTGATTTTCATTGTCACCCGTCAATGAAACCTTATGGAAAAAGCTTTAATAACCAGCCAATCGGGCAAAACGATCCCAACAGGAAAAGAAAGAACAGTATCTGGTTTTATGATGCCCCAAACCTTTTTGAAAAAGCTATCCAGTTATTTGCCGGTGTGCCTAAATTCACTGAATCTGATTGCAGTACCCTTTCATACGGAAATGTACGATTGATCTGTGCTTCTTTATATCCTATTGAAAAAGGATTTTTCAGGAATAAGCTGGGTAGCGGGATTGCAAGTGAACTATCTGCCAGTTTTATAACAAGTGTTGGAGAGCCCCGGGTTGACTTTATTCAGAATATAGAAAATTATTTTGAGGATGTAGTGCGGGAATATGATTTCTACAGGCAATTAGACGGAAAAGAAGTAAATACAGAAGACGGTAGGTGTAAATACGTACTTATCGATAACTTCCAGGCAATGGAAGACCACGTGGCTGCAAATCCTTCAAACGAAGAAAAAACAATTTTCATTTTAATGAGCATTGAAGGCCTTCATGTATTAAATAGTAATATTAATGTTGCTCCTGATGAAACATCTTTTAAGGCAAACTTAATGGCAATTAAACAATGGCGCCATCCCCCGTTTTTTGTAACATTTGCACATCATTTTTATAATCATCTTTGCGGTCATGCTAAAAGCCTTACCGGCCTTGTAGGAAATAATACCGATCAAAGCCATGGCCTGGATACCGGGTTTACAGACCTGGGTAAAAAAATATTAAAAGAAGCACTTGGCAATAAAAAAGGGAAACGTATCTATATTGATATTAAGCACATGAGTGCGCAAAGCCGGAAAGAGTATTTCAACATACTGGCTACAGACTATGGTGCTGAGCAAATACCGGTTATAGTAAGCCATGGAGCAGCCAACGGGATGCGTTCAATGGATGAACCTGTTGCAGATGGGAAAGATACGGCCTACAAATTATTGGCAGAGGACATCAATTTTTACGATAATGAAATATTAATGGTGGCTAAAACAAAGGGAATTTTTGGCTTCCAGTTAGATGAAAGGAGAATAGCCAGTGTAACTACTTTAAAAAATACCAGGCATTCGGTATTTATGAATAAGATACGCCACTACCGGGCTGAATTATTATGGAACCAGGTGCAACATATTGCTGAACTGCTTGATCGTAACGATCTCTTTGCATGGGATTGTATGGCAATTGGCAGCGATTTTGATGGTATTGTGAATCCATTGAATGGGTTCCTTACTGCAGAAACATTCTCTTCTCTACAGGAATACCTGGAACGCCATGCAAACAATTATATGAACGGCCGGGGTAAAATAATTTTAAAATCCTATAACCAGGTTACCCCATCTGAAATAGTGAACCGGTTATTTTCAACTAATGGATTGGGATTCTTAAAAAAATGGTTTAAATAATTTATAGCATGTAATACTGTTTGGAAGCAATGCTTAATACTTAATCAATGATGAGTACAATTTAACTGTAAGCCAGGCGTACCTGAAAGGATAGTCCGATAAATATTTTTTTAAACACCTGTCCTCAAACTTGCAGCTCTCAAATAAAGTCATTAAATTAGTATCCTGTTCCTGCATACTAAAATTCCTTTCTCAATATTTTCAATTTCCCTTTTTATTTAAGACCTTAACGGTCTCAATTGCATTTGTGGGCAATAAATATAACCGGTAAGCCGAAAACGGTATCACAGAGTAGGCGCTTAAAACCATTACCATGGCAGTTAAATTTGTTGACCTGAAAGACACCTATAAAATCAAAACAAAAACAAAAGATATTATTGTTGATGTTACAATCGGGGATGGGCAATCGGGTAATTATTCCATTTCGTTGGGTAAAACTTTAATTGAAATAAACGCCCCTGCAACATTGGGTAAGCAGGCTGATGTGGCCGGAAAAAAAACCACAGTTTCAGTTAAGGTGAATGATACATTAACCGAAACCAACCAAACCAGTATGACTGTTACTGTAACAGAGGGGGCCAGTGTAACTACTTTTGGGCCTTACAGCCAGGAGGTAGATCAGCACCTTGATTCAGTTATTTATACTTTAAAACTGGTGAATCAATGATAAAAAGACACGGCGGGATATTAATATTTTTCATTTGCATCTTTCAAAGCAGCTATGCTCAGGATGGATCAAAATTGAATGTGCCGGTAAGCCCGGCATTCAGCATTCTGGGTTTTGAGCCTTCGGCAGTAATGCGCCCAACCAGTGCAAAAAGTTTAGCTACTGATGTGTTGAGTTCCTTTGATAAAAACGGTAAACTGCTGATGAACCTTGGACTGGAAGTTGCTCCATACTGGCTGAAAAGCCACCCCAATTTAACCCGAAAGACATACCTCAATCCAAACCTGGGCCAGGCCTTTATGCAAAGTTTAAGTATATCGGCAGGCACTGCAAAGGATTCTGCAACGGGGGCCAATAAGTTGGGAGCCGGCTTTCGTTTCAGGGTCAGTAATGGTAAGCCTGTGGCTGCGTTGGAAGCGGCAGAACTGGAGTTGAGTAAGAAAGATGAAATTTTACTGGTAATAAATAATGTGAGAAGCGGTATTGATGCTGGCGATACAAAAAAATCGGTGGTAGATGATATTGCTGCCAGATTAAAAGATGACTTGAAACTTGATGCAGCAGTTATTAACTCAATAAAGGCAAGGGCGAATGAGCTGGCAGCCAAGTTCGGACAAACACCGGACGACATTGATAAATTTCTGCAGGCAGTGATCAATGACCGTGACAGCGCTGATTATGATCTGAAGATGAAGATATCAGAATTGGTTTATGACCGCAGGGGTTTTATGCTGGAATTTGCAGGAGCAACAGGTTATAATTCCGACGAGAAAAAATTTGAAAGGTTTGGCTTTTGGGGAAACGCATCTTACTTTGTTTCGCCCGATGACTTTTTTACTTTAACTGCCAGGTATATGCACAAAAGCAACGATACATCAATAAATAATGTTGATGTTGGCCTTGGGTTTTTAAAAAAAGGAAATTCTTACAATATTTCAATTGAAGGTATGTTACGTTGGTACAGAGCTGAGATGCCGGCTTTTAATGTGAACAATCAACCTATTACCAAACTGGAGAAGAATTTTACTTACAGGCTGGCGGTGCAGGGATCGTACACCATCACCAAAGATATCAGTGTCAACATCAGTATTGGAAAGGATTTTGATTCACCATTTATTTCCAGCAAAGGGGTCTTTTCGATATTGGGGATAAACTATAGCCTTTTCAGTAAAGAGCCTCAGAAACTGCAATAATCCTTTTTGCAAACAAAGTTTTGGGAAGTATACGCTTGTTCCCACAAAATCTCAAAAAATCCTTAAATTAATATATGTAGATTTGAAAAATCAGATTTCAGGTAGTCAAAATACCTGACTTTCAATAGGACACCAACTGGTATCAAATCTGAATTTCATCGGAGAAAAGAACAATTATGAGTCGGGCCATTGTCTGTTCATTTACTTACTAAATACCATAGCCTACGTCCCAAAACGAAACTGATAAGAACTAAAGGTAACAATTATTTGAGTTTTAAGTATGGTATTAAGCAAAAAAAAATCATCGAAGGAAAGGGCAATCCATACCATACAGTGTGTAAACTGTAATAAAAAGATTAAGTCTAAATATCCTAATAAAAAATATTGCGGGAAAAAATGCGCACTTGCATATCATTACAAAAAAAATAAAACTGAAAAACAATCATCCATAAGGAAATTGAATATTATACTTGCTAAAAACCGTAATATATTAGAAAGCTTGTTTCCGAATGATAAGGAAACTGTTAAAGTAAGTAGGAATTTATTGATCCAACACGGGTTTGACTTTAATTACCTAACACAATTCCGACCAGCTAAAAAGGGAGGGAATTATATTTATTGTTATGAATATGGTTATTTAGAGTTGAAGAACAATATAATTTTGATTGTTAGAAAAGATTAAAGTTGTGTAAATACCCTCCTCTCAGAGTTTTCATATAAAAGTTCGATATAAACAGGCTGCTTTTTATCGACAATAATATTAAGTGTGGGGTATTTATTCCCTCTTATATCATAAAGCAGCAATTTATATTCAGACTTACCTTCTGATAAATCTTCATTCCAAAAACACACTTTAGTAAGTATTCGGAAAACTGCGAACTGCCTGTTAACTTTAGCATAGCTAATAACTATACTATCGCTAGTTACCTTAAAGTCTAACGATAATTTTAATCGTATACTATCTTTCCCATCATTTAGAAAATTCGTAGTATAATTTTGCTGAGGACAATTTGACTGGGCAAGTATGGTCCCCTGAAAAGCAAGCAAAAAAATAGTTAGAATTAAATTATTCATACCAATACTAATTTTTCTAATCCGTTTTTTCTTTATTAATAATCTTTAAAATTAATCCTTCAGAAAAAGGCAATAAAATACTGCCTATTAATAATGGGACATAAAAAACATATAACATTTGATCACGAAACAAAATGAATATATTAAATGTTCTGTAGAGACTCGCAAGAAACCATATTGATAAGACACCTAGGATTACTTTTACGATCAATTTAAAAGAGTGATTTTTATTGTTAAAAAATAATCTCACTACTATTGCTTGCAACAGATAAATCAGCGTTAAGAATTTTATGAAATTAGAAAATTTCCAGCTTTGTATATCCCTCCTTAAATAGGCATCTGTTGTGGACTCTATTATTGGCTTTGATAATAACCCATATAGAAAAAAGCAAAGCAATGATAACAAAATAACATTTAGTAGAATGCAAATTGTTGACACAAAATTCCATTTTAGCATCCCATTGCTGTTTTTAATTGTGCCCATGTTATAGAACCTAGTAAATAATCTACTACATCATCCCATTGGGGACGTGCAATAATTTTTGGTGTTGCAAATGCTGATGCTTGCCCACCAGGAAGGCTATTAATAAAGCTAATCATATTACTTTGCATATTTGTCCATAATTGATCTCCGCCATGAAATATTGTATTCTCTATACCCAAAAGTACATCTATATCATGCCATACTCTGTCAACTCCCATAGTATAAAAAGTATATTCTGTTGGATTTCCCGTTGAGTTGTAAATACCAAAAGCTCTATTCCCTCCTACAGGATGAGTATAATCTAGCGGACTGCGTAAAGTGCTAAACATTACTTGATGTGATTCATGGTTATAGGGAGGGGAATTGTAATTCTCATATTTAGATTCTATAACAGTCCCATCATTTAGAGTAATCCCAATATGTACTAATGCACCAATAGAATTTTGATAAGGGGCATTAAACCTCGCAGAATCATAAATAGAAGGGCCAAAGCCACCTGATACATAGTTGTATGGTTCAAAAGTGTTACTGGGTTGAGCAAAAGTATTTAAATTTTTTCTGAAATATTCCAATAAAGATTGAGCTGTATAGCCAGTAGGCAATTGGGTAATTTTTACCGGAAAAAAATCACAATTAACAATAGCTCCTGCTGCAGCAGAAAGTGTCTGCTGATACATTGGCAAAGGAGGATCATATGAAGAGCTTGTAAACAAATTATTTACTGAGTCAATTCTATCTTGCAAAGCGCCAGGCAACTCATATTGTGCAATATCTCTCCACATAGTTCCAAATCCATTAGGATTAAGTGGCATTATATTCAAACTGTCACAGGGTTCCAGCGCTTCAGGATCAGCAGCTAATTTATTGTTTAATTCTGAAATCCTTGAATATAAGTATCCGTGGGAATCTCTTGATGGCCAAGGATTTCCTCCCGAAGGATTACATTCAATAGGAATAAAACTGTTTGTTATCGACTCTCCAAATTCTTCACAAGCGGCTCCACCACCACTACCACCACCACTGGGTGGAAATGGCCATGTACTACCAGAAGTATTCCCTCCAGAACCTCCTCCTCCGCCCGGACCACTACCCCCTGTTTCATATTCAAAACAAACATTATAATAACTATCTATCAAACAACCTTGCGAATTATTTGTAGAACTTGTAAAGTTTTGGCATATATTGGTAACTACCCTAATTGTATAACATATTTCGTAAGTATATCCGTTAATAGTTGTACCATCGGCAAAACTCTCCTTTTCAGAACTGTCATTAAGCACTATGTATCGTTGGATGTTTGCTGTATCGCTATAATCTGTGCTATTATTAAACATCCTTTTGTCTTTAATCTTAAACTCTGTAGATGCAAACACATCCCTATCCATGGTCATCATCCTTACTGCAAATTCTTCAGAAGTAGTTACACTGGTAGATGATGACGGGGTTTTAAATGGAAAATTCACATAGTCATTTTGTCTGTATATTTTTATATTAACAGAATCATCAACAGTTGCTTTTAAAAAGCCTGTCACATATTGATCAGCACTTACTACTAATGGGATATATACAGTTGTATCTTCCAGACCGCCTGGATCAAAACTTGCTGTAATACCTTTTTTCTTATGTCTTACTATTCTTGACTTATCCCAGATAGGAAAACCCTCCTTAGCAATAAAGGCTGTTATAAACTCTTTTGTTTTATTCTGTCGTTCCAGCTCTTTGACGATTCTTTTCATTATAGGAGAAGCGTTAGCCGGGAGGTTAAAGAAATTTTCCGGCGTTTCTGCTATAATTTCCTTCTTAATACTATTAGCAACTAAAGTATCTGCTTTTTTACATGAGTTTATTAGCAGAATCGTAAAACAAAATACCAAACAAGAAAAAAAGACGTGCTGAAGGCGAATTTGAGTTTTTGAGATCATGCTAGGTAGGTTTTATTTAATTAAGAAAAGTAGGGTTGAATAACTGCTACCAAATCTATAAACTAGTTTTCTTACCTGCAATACCTCAAAGTGGTAACTTTTGAGATAAAAAACCGGAACTGTAATAGAAGACAATTCTGTAAGCTGCAGTAAAGTAAAAGGAATAAATGAATCAAATAGCAGAGGGTAGTGTTGAGCATGTTTGGCTTGATACCTTAAAAGCATCAGTTGTAATAATTCTTTTTTCTTGAGTTTGTTTCTTTTCTGATTTCATAAAATATTTCTTTTAAACAATTATTTAATTTGTCTTGTGGGAAGTAGCGTTTAATTCCCAAAGTTTTTTATAATGATATTTCGGTAGAAAACTTAGTATTTTCCCCATCTGATCAACCCAATTAATTTTTTTGGTCAAAAATTTTACTGAAAACCAACATGTTACAAACGGGGGATGTAAAATAATCCCCTTTTTCTTTGGTAGATAGGGTTGTTTACAATTACCTTCGCCGTCCAAATTTAAAATCATGGGGATGGCCATGGGCAATGCCGGAAGGCGAAACTTATCCTTCGACTCCGCTCAGGATGTCAAAGGACAAAAAACTTTAAAAATTATAAAATGAGCAAATTACATTTCACTACAAAACATGCGAACGAGGCTACCGTTAAACACAACTGGTACGTTGTGGATGGTACTAATCAAACCGTTGGTCGTATGTGTGCCCGTATTGCGGCAGTTCTTCGTGGTAAGAACAAAGCATACTACACTCCCCACGTTGATTGCGGAGATTTCATCATTGTTACCAATTGCGAAAAGGTAAAACTTACCGGTAATAAAATGGATGAAAAGATCTATGACACTTTTAGTGGTTACCCGGGTGGCCGTAAAGAAGAAGTGGCAAAAGACCTTTTAAGGCGCAGGCCCGAAGTGATCATTGAAAGAGCTATCAAAGGGATGTTGCCTAAAAACCGTTTGGGCCGCCAGATGTACAAAAAATTATTTGTATACCAGGGCGCCGAGCATCCACATGGTGCACAACAACCAAAAGAATTGAAATTCTAAAACCCCCTCCGCCCCCTGAAGGGGGAACCTGGAGCCTAATATTTAAAAAAACATCCTGATAGCAATCGGGGCTAATTAAATAAAAATGGAAAAACAAACAAACGCAGTCGGCCGCAGAAAAGAAGCTGTTACCCGTATCTTCCTTAGTAAAGGAGATGGTAAGATAACAGTGAACGGTAAAGACTACAAAACCTACTTCCCGTTGGTTTATTTACAAAACCAGGTTGAAGCACCTTTAAAAACTGTTGAATCTACCGATAAATTTGATGTAGTGGTTAACGCTACCGGTGGTGGAGTTAAAGGACAGGCAGAAGCAACCAAACTTGGTATTGCCCGTGCTCTGATCGAAGTAAGTGCTGATTACCGCCCGGCTTTAAAAGCTGCTGGTTTATTAAAGCGTGACCCTCGTTCGGTTGAGCGTAAGAAACCAGGACGTAAGAAAGCAAGAAGAAGCTTCCAGTTCAGCAAACGTTAATGGTTATTGGTTAATCGTTTACCGGTTTGCCAGCATACTATTAATAAATAACAATTAACAAATAACAGTTAACATCATATAAAATGGAAAATACTTCCTTACAACAGCAACTTTTAGAAGCAGGCGTACACTTTGGGCATTTAAAGAAAAAGTGGAACCCTAAGATGCTGCCTTACATCTTTGCTGAAAAGAAAGGCATACACATTATCGACCTGAACAAAACCGTAGAAGGTTTACAGGAATCTGCTGCTGCTTTAAAAGCAATAGCACGTAGTGGTAAAAAGATCATGTTTGTGGCTACCAAAAAACAGGCTAAAGAGATCGTTAGCGACTGTGCACAGCGTGTAAATATGCCATTTGTAACCGAGCGTTGGTTAGGTGGTATGTTAACCAACTTCAATACCGTTCGTAAGAGTGTTAAGAAAATGCAGAGCATTGAAAAAATGCTGGCTGACGGAAGCGCTGAAAGTTTAACCAAGAAAGAGCGTTTAACATTAACACGTGATAAAGAGAAAATGGAAAAAGTGTTGGGCGGTATTGCACAAATAAGCCGTGTACCTGCAGCTTTGTTTATGGTTGATATAGGCCATGAGCACATTGCACTTGCCGAAGCAAGAAAATTAGGCATCAGCACTTTTGGTATGGTTGATACCAACTGCGATCCTAATAAAATTGATTTTGCTATCCCGGCAAATGATGATGCTACCAAATCGATCGCTATCGTTGTTAACTATTTAACAGCGGCTATTGCAGAAGGTTTACAGGAGCGCCAGGCTAATAAAGACGAAGAAGATAACAGCGATACAGAAGAGAGCGCAGAAGCAAAAGCAGCACGCTTTGAAGCTAAGCAGGATGGCGCTGATGACAGGAACAAGCGTGGTGGTGGTAAAGGCATTGCCTCTCAGCCTAAACGTCGTATTGCTGGCCCGGGCCAGGGTGGCAGAAGGCCAGCCGGTAGCGGTGGTGGAGCAAGATAAAGCCCCTCTATCTCCCCGAAGGGGAGGAAAAGGAGAAGATTGACTAGAGGATTGTGTTGTTGGTTTTTGGGCCGGGCATAAAATCTTTAATCAGCTTCATTGGCGTCGCACTCTTGTACTGAATAACATTATTCAGCAAATAAATTCAAAGTAGATTTTTACTATGATGAATTTAAAAGTTCTTAGAAAAAAAATTATAAACTTTAAAAACAAGTTCCCCTTTAGGGGACAGGGGTATTATGACAATAACAGCAGCAGATATAAATAAATTACGTCAGACAACAGGAGCCGGTATGTTAGATTGCCGCAAAGCATTAACAGAAAGCAACGGGGATTTTGAAGCAGCTATCGACTGGTTGCGTAAACAGGGCCAGAAAGTTGCCGCCAAGCGCAGCGACCGTGAAGCCAAAGAAGGTGTGGTAATTGCACAAACTACAGCAGATCATAAAAGTGGTATCGTTCTTTGCATCAGCTGCGAAACTGATTTCGTTAGTAAGAATGCAGATTTTGTTGCCTTTGCACAATCTATTGCAGATGCAGCCATTGCAAATGATGTAAAAACAGCCGAAGAATTAAATGGTGTAACAGTTAACGGTTCTACTGTTGAGCAGTTGATCAATGATAAACTGGCAGCTATTGGTGAAAAGATCGCTGTTTCAAAATTTGAAAGAGTAGATGCACCTTACGTTGCTTCTTATATCCACGGTGCAAACCGTATGGGTGTGTTGGTTTCTATGACCAAAGAAGCTGCTGAAGCTGGTAAAGATGTAGCTATGCAGATCGCTGCGATGAACCCATTGGCAGTTGATGAAACATCTATCAGCCAGGAAACAAAAGACAGGGAAAAAGCCATTGCTATTGAAATGATCAAAGCAGAAGGCAAACCGGCAGAAATGGCTGAAAAAATTGCTGATGGCAAAATGAACAAATTCTTTAAAGACAATACGTTGATGGCCCAGGCTTTTGTAAAAGACAACAGTAAATCTGTTGCCGATTACTTAAAGAGTGTTGATGCTGACCTGAAAGTTACCGATTTTAAGCGTATAGCTTTAGGATAATATTGTTTCGATATAATTATTTAAAGGGAATCAATTGATTCCCTTTTTTATTTTACTTTACTTAAAATTTATTATCATTAATGTTGACTCATAGCATATTTATGCTTACCAGTATAGCTATACCGGTTTTATTTCTGTTCATCTCACCGGTAATAACCAGGGAGATTATCAATGATCTGCGGTTTATGCGGATACTGCATTATATAGCGCTGGCTTTATTGGGCTTTGCGCTTTACTTTTCCAATCATGATATTGAAGCTTATTTTTCTCAGCCCGATGAACTGTTAGTTTTTCCTTTGTTCATTATAGCATTGATCTATGCCGCCATCTTTGCCATTATTACAAACAATATCGCTGACCTTGAAACAGATAAAATTTCAAATACCAGGAGGCCGCTTGTAAAAGGAACTGTTGAGCGTTCTTCTTATTTGCTGGCTGGCATTTTTTGTTTAGCATACGCTCTTATGATTTCGTTACTTGTTAGTAGTACAATGTTTTATAGTATACTGGTGATCAGTGCAGGGTATTATATTTATTCATGCAAACCTTTTCGTTTAAAGCGAATTCCTTTCATAGCCAAGTTATTGATTGGGTTTAATTCGCTGGTGGTTGCTGTTTGTGGTTTTGTGCTGGCAGGCGGAATGCTTAGTGATTTTCCAGTTGTTTGGGCGGTTTTTATTTTGTTGCCTTTATCGCTTGCTGCCAATTTCGTAGATCTGAAAGATACAGCCGGAGATGGTAAGACAGGAGTAAAAACATTACCGGTAATTTTTGGGGAAAGGAAAGCAATTCACTTAATTACTTTTTTTACAGTTTGCACCTACCTGATGGCAGCTCTTATCATAAATATTTTATGGGTGTATCCTTTATGCGGCATTATGGCAATATTACATATTGCATTGCTCTACCGCAAACCTTATAATGAAAAACCGATTTTCCTTATTTATATTGCAGCCTTATTTGGATTAAACACAATATTGCTGCTCAATAAATATTTAAGCTGAGAAAATGCCCCGAAAGTTTTTTAAAAACGCAATAATAATAACTGCTGTTTTTATTTGTAACCTCTTTTTTACTACAGGTAAGAAAACATACGGTAAAGAAGAGGTCAGGAAGGCACAACAAAAAGGAATAGCTTTCTTAAAAAATATTCAGCGAATTGATGGTGCTATTTGCGACACCCTTAACCCGTTATTTGAAACCTGGGAAACCATCCTGGCAGTATCAGCAATCTATAAAGCCAATCCTGATACCAATGCTATGTCTGTAAAAAACGGGTTGGCATTTTTAAGGCATAATGAAAATAACGAAGGCCTTATCTGCCACAATCAAAAGTGTAAAAAAGCTTATTGCCTTGAAACAACGGCTGTTTATTTTAACCTGTTGCAACTCACTGGGAAAAACGAAAAGATTATAGATGGGGCAAAAAAAATAACTTCCTTACAAAAGCAAACCGGTGAATGGGATATTGGTAATCCTGATGTAACGATCCAAAAAGATTTCCCTTCCGTAACTGCCTTTGTACTTGGCCTGCTGCACAATACAGGTGTTGAGCCTGTTTATAAAAAGGAAGCGGTCAGCTGGCTTTTAAAAAAACAAATCAGAGAAGGTGATTGGGGTTCCGCATGGGAATATTATGATTGCCCGGCATACGCATTATGGCCGGTAATGAAAGTGCTTCAGAACGAAAATTCAAAAGAAGCAAGGCTGGCAAAAGATAGGGCAATAGCATTTATCATTGCTGCACAAAATAAAGACGGAAGCTGGTTTTATAAAGATGCGGCATTTCAAAAACAAACATCAGCTGAATTGCAAACAGCATTAATGCTTTCGGCTTTACAAAATGCAGGGTTAAAGAACAACGAAACTATTTTGAAAGGAATTAATTTCCTGGTTAAAAGCCAGCAAAAAAATGGAAGCTGGGATGGAGGCTATTTCCCGATACCGGAAAAAAGGTATAGCAAACAGGAATATGTTTTTGCTACAGCCCTTGCTGTCGAGGTGATGTACAATTATCTACTTAACAACAGTAATTAAATGCGCAGGTACTTTTTTATCGGTTCAGTGCTTATTTTGAGTTTAATATCATGTGTTACAAGCCGTATTTCACAGAATGAAGCTGTGCTTTTTCCTGAAGCCGGTAAAGGGAAATGGTGGATCATCAATACAATTCTGCAAGGCAGGAATGGAAAGGATGTACATTTTAATTCGCTGGTAAGCATAGATAAAATGGGTAACAAAAATTATGCTGCATGTTTTGTTTCTATTTGGAATGAATCAGACAACACCTACTATACAGCAACCCGTACTACCAATGTATCTGAATGGAAATTCAAAACGAAATTCCCTTTAAGGATTAGTTTTCCCGGCAAGGATTTGCTTGCTATGGAATGGAGCCTTGTATTAAAACGAAATGGATTAAACTTTTTGACAGAGCTCAACAATAAAACCAATGCTTTGCCCAAAGGTTACACTGAACTGTCTGCCGGGTTTAATAAACAAAGCACTTTTTCTTTTTCAGGGATAAGCGCTGCACCGCAGGCCTGGGCTGTTGATCCAATATCCGCTGATGTAAAGGCCAGCGGCAACATGCAGTCTTCAGGGCCCGGTAAACTATTGATACGGATCTTTTCAGACAAAGATATATTGCTGAAAAAATCCTCCCGTGCTTTTGTGCATTGGCTGGATCTTGCTTTATCCAACGGTAAACAACTCAGTATATTATTCAGTACCGATGCCACATCAGGTATAAAAACCGAAGCGGTGTTGCTTTGGAATGAACAAGGTAATATTATGGCACGGCCACAGCTGATCTTGCAAAAAGAAAGTAATGATAAAAGCCAGCCCGGCCCGGCAAAGCAATATCCTTTATTTTTTTCTATTGAATTGCCGGATCAGCAATTGAATCTTATGCTTCAGCCAAGAATGATGCAGCAGGAAATTACTGCAAATAGAAATTCGTTCTGGATGGGCGCTGTGGAAGTAAAAGATAAACGATCAGGCCAGGCGGCAGGCAAAGGCAACATGTATATATTTAAACAATAAGGAGCGTATGTTCAAAAAAATTCAGGGATTGTTTGTAAAAACGGTTGACCACGTTGAAAACCAACCAGTGCCGTTTACCAGGTATTATTTTTTGTTTGCAGCAATACTAGCCGTAAGACTGGCGCTGGAATTTTTTTCAAGCCGCCGGTTATTTACGATGGACGATATTTTGCACATAGGTCTTTGGTTTATTTTTATTGTACTCGCTTTTTTAGTGCAGTTGCATCTCTTCTCTGGCCAAAAAATAATAAAAGTAGCAAAGCTGGTGACCGTGTTTTTCAGCATTGCACTTACAGCTCCCATAATCGATCTCATTATTACCGGTGGCGTTGGTGCTAAAATGAATTACCTCTCACTGCACTCCTGGAAAGATGTTGCCTGGTCATACATTACTGTTGGTGGTTCCAGTTTGTCGAGAGGTGCCACGCCAGGCATACGCATTGAAATAGCTTTACTGGTGATAGCCAGTTTTAATTATGTTCGTACAAAAAAGAACAGTGTACTCAAGGGAATTATTGCCGCCATTTCCATTTATACAATTTTATTTCTGTCAGGTGCAATACCGCTTTTGCTGGGATATATTGTAAACACATTTCACCTGCAGTACCAGCATGATGATCAAAGTACTGTATTGTTGTTGTTGATGCTTGATATTTTTCTTTTGTGTATTGCATTCTTCCGGCATTCATCATCACGCATTAAAAAAATATTGGTGTCAGCTCCATGGATATCTATTGCTGTTGCTATGCTGCTGGTGGGTTTTGGCGCTTCAATGGCTTTAAAGGATTATCTAGCTAACTGGACACTAACACCTACCACTTTATTTTGGTTTCCCCTGCTTTTTGCCTGTTGCATCTTTTTTGCTGCTTATGCAGGCGTTCAAAAATTGCAAAGTAAGGCAGCAGATAAAGATCAATATACACTTGTAAAGAACGGGTTAGTATTATTACTGCTTATCATTACCGGTATGTTGTCGGCCAAAATATTTTTTTCAGCGGCATTATTATGGGCACTGCTTTTTCTTTTAAATGAACTCCCGCTTGAATTAAAAAGAATACCAATACTGTGCAATGTAGTGGAAGCCATGACACTGCTTGCTGCTGCATTTGCGGGCTTTGGTATTTTTAATGCACCCATGATCGGTTTCCCCGCTAAATGGATATGGATAATTTTAGCGGCAGGTTTTGCAGCCAGTCTTATGATTACCATATGGCATAAAAAGAAAAATGCTATTCAAAAAACAGGGTAATTGCTTCTTAAAATAATTCTAAAGTAATACCTTTATGTAAACTACTGTTTCAGCATGAATACCCACCATTTTAAATCCTGGTTTACCAGGATAATTATAATTATTGTTATTTCCTCTTTTACATTACCGGCAACAGCACAGGTAACTATCTGGACAGATAATTTTAATAATAGCTGTGCCTCAAATTGTATTGCCAATACCTGGAATGGCTGGACTATACTGGATAATGATGGAGGAACAACCGGAGCAGCCCCCAATAACTGGTTTGTAAGTTGTGCCGAAGAAGGTATAACACCCCCGGGCTGCGGAAGCAGTTGTATAGGCGATGCCACTTTACACATTGGATCTAATCCCGGAGCCGGTGGTGATATGGGAGCAAGATATAATGAAACGGGCGTAACAAATGCAACATTCAGGACGGCTGTTTCATCAATAATAAGTACGGCTGGCAGACAAACAATCACACTTAAATTTGATTTTATAGCTTTTGGCAGCAGCGCCTGTAGCGATGACAGGGTTCAGTTACGATTGAGTGCTGATGGCGGAGCAACCTGGCCAGCCGGTTACCAATATTGCCTTACGAGTGTTTGTTGCGGAGCCTGTAATGGTTATACCCAGGGCCAATGGACACCATATTCAATGACATTGCCGGCTGCTTTTGAAGGCAACCCCAATGTACGTATTGGCTTTAATTGGAGAAATAATGGTAATGGCGTTGGTACAGATCCATCTGTTGCTATTGATGATATTGTTGTGAGCGGATTGTTTCCTCTGGCTGCAAACCTGATAAAATTTGATGCAGTTAAAGAAACTGCAAAAGTTAAACTAAGCTGGACCACCAATTCAGAATCCCAGGTAAAACATTATGAAGTTGAGCGTTCAACATCAACAGCAGGCTTTGCTAAAATTGCAACCGTTGCTGCAAAGGGAAATCAACAAACGGGAAATTTTAATTATACAGTAAATGATGCCCAGCTTTTTTCAGCGCCTGTTTTTTACCGGCTTAAAACGATCGATAATAACGGTGGATTTAAATATTCCAACATCATCAGGGTTGGTGGTGCGGCAAACTCAGATGATATTACGCTGATAGCAGTGAATGGAGCATCGGGAACTGTTAAAGCTTCGTTGTGGTCGGGACAATATCACGACGCAAATATTGTTTTATATGATATGGCGGGTAAACTGATCAAGGATTTTGGAAGAAAACCAATTGTGAAGGGAGAAAATCAACTCTCGTTGAATGTGCCAAGGATACCGGTTGCCAACTATATGCTTAAGATCGAAGTCCCTAAATCAGGAAATAAGAAAGCTGTTTCTCTTTCCGGCAAGTTTTATTACAGCAAATAATATAGTACACAACAGGCAGGGCTTGGCTTAGTTGGAGAATTGGCCTATATCAAGTCCCAATTACGTCTAACGAATGTTATGCCGTTTCGAATAAAGCAGCATACAGGGGTTTGTTTGCCAATTGTGAACAAAAATTTTGTGAACATTCTTTTTGTTCACAACAAAAGTGTTCACAAAAGAATCAGTTAAAATGGGAGCTATTGATAGAAAGAGGCTTCCCGCAATGACGCATAATATTCAAGGTGTAAGATTGCCTTTCTAATTCAACAGACCATATTAATTTCCTTCATCTGCCGGATAAATATTATCTGCCATTTTCCATTTCCCTTTCTCTTTTGCAAAAGGAACTACAGCCCAGAAGATATTCGAACCTTCTCCGGATCCTATTTTTAATACAGCAGTATTGCCGGTAATAGTAACTTTATATTTATTCTTTGGCGAAGTATACCATTTGTAAGTGTACTCGATTGATTCCTGCCCACCGGCCCAACGGTCATAATCAAATCCTGATGGCAATTCCTCTTCAGGATATTCTTTAAAACTGCTATCGGATTGTTTAAAGTGTAACCTTTCTGCTTTTATATAAGCTTCGCCAACGTAAGGCACACCGCTACGTAAGTAGGCAAAATATCTTTCTGCTTCATTCCATTGAATGTGATAAGGCGGGTTGTTATCCTTCCCCTTGCCTTTATACAATTTGAAGGAATTGAATTTCTTTTCATTCTTTTTATAAAAAGCGAGAAAGTCGAAGAACACTTTTCTTATACCAGCCTGCTCTGCATTCAGCTGGGCAAGAGCAGGCAACGTAAACAGCAATAAAACAAAGCAAGCGATCATTTTTTTCATTGTAAATAAAATTTATAGAACAAGATTATAAAAATATCTTTATAATCCTATTTATATACTACCCTGCAACGGGTATTTTGTAAAAACCTGGTTTTAAAAATGGAAATCTATCAATCATATTTCGAAGAGAATAAGCGATCATGGAACAAACGTACGGCTGTTCATAAGGATTCTGCTTTTTACGACCTGGATTCATTCAAGAAGGGAAAAACATCTCTCAACAAAATTGAACTTGAAGAACTTGGTGATGTAACGGGTAAAACCCTGCTGCACCTGCAATGTCATTTTGGAATGGATACCATGAGCTGGGCAAGGGCAGGGGCTGATTGTGTGGGGGTTGATCTGAGCGATGAAGCGATCAACCTTGCAAAAGAAGTAAATGATGAACTAAAGCTAAATGCTGAATTTATTTGTTGCAATGTGTACGATCTCAAACAACATCTTAATAAAAAGTTCGATATTGTTTTTACCTCTTACGGTACCATTGGCTGGCTGCCCGACCTGGATGCATGGGCGGCAATTGTATCGCATTTCTTAAAACCAGGGGGAATTTTTTATATAGCCGATTTTCACCCCGTACTCTGGATGATGGATGAAAATTTCGAAAAAATAAAATACGATTATTTTAATACTGAAGCCATCACGGAAGAAATATCAGGCACTTATACAGACAGGGATGCGCCCATCAAATCTACTGAGCATAGCTGGAACCATTCTTTTTCAGAAATTTTCAATGCTTTACTGAAACATGGGTTGCAGATCCATCAATTTAATGAGTTTCCTTATTCTCCGTATAATTGTTTCAATAAGCTGGAACAGGGAAAAGATGATATGTGGCGGATAAAAGGCATGAATGAGAAAATGCCGATGATGTATTCGATAAAAGCCGTTAAACAAGTATAAAAATATATCTTCGCAAAAAATAACCATAAGCAATGCTTCCAAAGTACAAACGAATCCTGCTGAAACTTTCAGGTGAATCTTTAATGGGCAATAAAAATTTTGGGTTAGACAGTGAAGTGATCGCCCGTTATGCACAGGATATAAAATCGGTTATTGAATTAGGTGTACAGGTAGCTATTGTAATTGGCGGCGGCAATATTTACCGTGGCATGAATGAAGCCGAAAGTGGTATTGAAAGGGCACAGGGAGATTATATGGGCATGCTGGCAACCGTAATAAACGGTATGGCTGTGCAAAGCGGGCTTGAGAAAGCCGGCATTTATACCAGGTTGCAGAGCGCTATTAAAATGGAGCAGATAGCCGAGCCATACATCCGCAGAAGGGCCATGCGGCATCTTGAAAAAGGAAGGGTTGTAATTTTTGGCGCAGGCACCGGTAACCCATATTTTACAACAGATACAGCAGGTTCGTTAAGAGCAATAGAAATTAAGGCCGATGTAATTTTAAAAGGTACCCGGGTTAATGGTATTTATACAGCAGACCCGGAGAAAGACCCAACAGCCACCAAGTATGAAACCATTTCATTTGCCGACTGTATTCAAAAGAACCTGAAAGTGATGGATATGACGGCTTTTACTTTATGCATGGAAAACAATTTGCCTATTGTTGTTTTTGATATGAATACCGAAGGTAATTTGCTGAAGGTGGTTACCGGAGAAAAAGTGGGCACACTCGTTTCTTAAATTATCAATAAGTAAATAGAAAAGCGGCTGCATAATTGTGCAGCCGCTTTTTTCATTAAACTTTAAATAAACCTAAAGCGAGCTGAGATAAGCCAGTATTTCGGGTAAAGATTTTTTTATAGGTACAATATGAACGGGCTGTATGGTTGCATTTACAGTTGGTATTTGTGTTACTGCAGATTCAAAACCTAAATAATAATCACCGCCTTGTTTGGAAATTACAACAACAGTAACCTGTTTTCCAATTGGCAGTTTTCCGGTCATAAATTTACGGGTAACTAGATCTCCCTTCATGGCAATTACCGAACGTACATCTTTAAACACAGTAAATGCAACAGTATTGGCATTGGTAAAATAAGGGGCCATATCGGCACTTACCTGTATTTTGGGGGTTGTTGTATTTATATCAAATACTGTGGCAACGCTTAACCAGCGCTGGCGTTGGGTATATATTTCATAAGTCTGTGTACCCATTACAATGGTATCGGCCGAAGGGGTTGGCGTTGGCAACCAGTTAAAATGTTGTGCATTGGCCTCATCACCCATAAAAAACTTCATTTGGGGATTAATGGGCAGGTCAGTGTAACGTATATTAATTGTTACGCCCGGCGCCAGCTGTAATATTTGTCCTTCTTTTTTTAACTGGATAAATATTTGCCCGGCTGTTACCAGCATACTGTCATTATAAGTGCTGGGCCTGTTCAGCCGTACCATATCGCCTTTCTTTTTTACAACAATTAATTCTACATCTATTTTACCTGTTACAGGTTGCCCTGATCCGGTAGTGCAACAATGCGGAGGAAAATTTACCTGAACACCAAATGGGGTTACAATAGTTGCTGTATTCGCATCAACAATAATAGTGTCCTTGTAAGGCGTCAGTAATAAATTATTTTTTAGTGCAGAAACAGGCATGGTGGCAGTAACTGTATTTTGCCAGCTGGTATCAGGCCCGTTCAATTGTCCCGGGTCGGGCACAAAAATATCTATATCTTTTTGACAGGCATTTAAGAACAAGCCGCCTGCAAATAATATCAATATGAATACTTTTATCTTCATCACCATTTATTTAAATAATACCTACAATTAACAGATGCCTGCTGTTTTATTTTCGCTGCCTCTATTTCAGGTCAAGCCTTATTCCTAATCTTAAACCGGCAGTTTGATATTTTTGTTTTAGTGTAATACTTTCTTTATTCATTGAGCTAAGGTTGTACCGGAAATAAGGCTCTGCCATTAAATGCAACCTGTCATTCAATTTGTAATAAACTGATACTGCACCCATAAAACCTACACCCGCATTGGTTTTAAACTGGTAAGGCGATGAACTCTTTCCTGTAGTGATGCTTACCGGGTTTCCCGAGGCATCCAGCACATCGCCTTTTTGCCAGCTGTAAATATTGATAACAGGCCCGGCATTGATATTGGCGTGCAACTTACCATTACCTAATTCGTAACCGATCATTAATGGTATATCAATACTGCGGTAGCGGTTGATGGTTGTTTTGTAACGGGATCCGGTTGTGGTATAACTACCGATGGTATCGCCATTGGCATTAAGGATCCATGTAACCTGTACAATATTACCCTGGTTAAAAGTGAATTTCTCATTTATCTGGCTGAAGTTTACACCGCCACGTACACTCATAGAATTGTTGAACACCTTGGTGTAACGCACACCTGCACTAAAGCCTGATTTGAATTTTGTACTTTCTTTTCTTTTTTGAAGATAGGCTGAGTTGCCGGTATCATGTAAACTCCGGAAAGCATAATCGGGGCCGGCATAAAATTCAAAATATTTTTTATTGCCTGCAGCATCTTCAATCGGGCAATCGGGTAAAAACACAACAGGGTTAAAGCGAAGCGGCTCTTTCTTATTACCGCTCTTACGTTTTTCTGTATATTTTTCTGCATTGAAAGTAAGCCTGCCCAGCAAAGTTCCACCTTCAGTATATCCATCTTCTTCCAATGCAGGCGAAGTAGTATTGACCAAAATATTTCCCAGGCCGGTATAGAATTTATCAGCTTTTGCGTTGGGTTCCGTTTCCCCATCTGTTTCAGGCAAAGGAGAAGCAACGGAAATTTTTGTATTGCTTTTAGAAGATAAGAAAGGGTTATTGCTTGTTGTAATACCACCGGGGACAGGATGAACAATTGTAGCTACTTCCGCTGTGCCCGGATTTAATTGCTGATCAACAGACGTTGGTATTATGATAGAATTACCTGTATTGCCATCAGGATTATTTTCATTATTCTTTCCTTTAGTTTCATTTGAAGTAATTTCCTGCGTAGGGATATTGTTGCTATAATAAAGCCAGGCACCTCCGCTGCTTAGTGCAATGATAAGGCCGAGCACCAGTAATTTGTTCCGGTTATTAAACATCGAAACCCAAAAGCCCACGGGCCTTTTTTTGCCTTTTTCAGCAATTATTTTTTCCCAGATACGTGGGTGCACATCCGGCGTATAACTGCTGAATTGCTCTTTTATATGTTCATCAAACTGCCGGTTAGTGCTCATACCGCAACTTTTTGTAGTTGTAAAATTTGTTTCTGCAGCATATTTCTTGCCTTTACCAACTGGCTCCTGCTGGTGCCCGGTTGAATGCCCAGCATTGCTGCAATTTCATCATGCTGGTATCCTTCAAGAACATACAGGTTAAAAATAAGCCGGTATCCATCGGGTAAATTATTTATTAAAACCAAAAGGTCTTTTTCTGTTAAATGGCCATAGGCCGATGGCTCCATAATGCTTTCATCCCTGTCTGTGATCTCGTAGCCTGTAACCTCTTTCTCATACCTGCGCAGCGAATACTTTTTTAAAGCCGTATTCACTACTATCTTTCTTATCCATCCTTCAAAAGAGCCTTCAAATTTGAACTGGTAAATTTTATCAAAAACCTTAATAAAAGCATCCTGTAAAATATCTTCCGCATCTGCACTGTTACGGGCATAGCGGTTGCATACACCTAGCATACGGCCGGCGAAGCGGTTGAATATCTCCTTCTGGCAGGAGGCCTCATCCTGTAAACATCCTCGTATGAGTTCGTCTTCCGTCAATTATAGCTAAGTTTACATCGGGTTTTTAGTAATTAAGATGCCACAATACAGCTATACGCTGCCCCAAATGGCTTTATTGTTTATAATACCACCTTTATTTCATTCGTAGTCCGTAGGACTGCGTTGAAATATTAGACGGTATTATGCCGACAGAAAAACTACTGAACTATTTTAAAGTATAGTCGGTATAAGGTACAAAAAAGGGCTGTATTTTTTGTTTTAGGGACGCAAAATCTATAATTTGAACCCGAAGTTTAAAGTTTTACCTTTTACCTATGTTATCAGAAGAACAGATAAAAAAGATCGTTTCGGCTAATGACAGCCTGCAAATACAACTTGCGGATGCCAATGCGATGCTGGTAGCGAGGAAGGAAGAGATCGATTTTTTAAGCGCCGAGCTTGCTGAGTCAACCGCCCTGCGCAGCAAATTAGACGGGCAACTGGCCGAAATCGAGAGTATACAAAACGAGCTTGGCAAAAAAAAGCAGGCAGCAAAAGGCGCCGAAGAAAGAGAACTGGAACTGCACCAGGAACTTACCGGCATGGCTCTTTTAAATAAGCAATACAGCGAATTAATGCAGGATTATGCATACCTGCAAAGCCAGTTTAAAGATGTGCTGACCCAGGTTACAAGTTTGCAGCAGCGTAACACCCAATTGGAACAGGCTGCAGGCAGTGTAGGGGAGTTGCAAAGCAGGTTAGATAATAGTTTATTGGAGACGGATGTTTTGAAAGAAAGGGTGGCCCAGCTGGAGGCACAAAAATTCTTAAAAGGAATTTAAGGTCAGAAGCCGGCAGCAATTTTAAAATAAATTAGCAAACACTTGCATTGCTGGGCTCTATTTTATATTTTACTCCCCTAAAACTTAATTGCATATGAACTTAATCGAAAGAGTAAAAAACATTTTAATTACACCAAAAACAGAATGGGAAGTAATTAACGGAGAAACAGCTACCACGCAATCTCTGTTTATGGGTTATGTATTGCCTTTATCACTTGTAGCTGCAGTAGGCTCCTTATTAAAAGGGCTTTTATTTGCAGGAGTTCTCGGACTCAAATATTTTATCATTGCCGGCGTAATAGCATTTATTTCTTCTATCGTGGCTTATTATGTTTCGGTTATCATTGTAGATATGCTGGCTCCCAGTTTTGGTTCAGAAAAGAACATGGGCAAATCAGCTCAATTGGTTGCGTATTCAGGAACACCTTCTTATATCGGAGGATTGTTGTCTTTTATCCCGATAATTGGCTGGCTTGTTTCTCTTGCTGCCTGGGCTTATGGAATTTACCTTATGTATTTGGGTATTGGCCCATTAAAGAAAACACCGGAAGACAAGAAAGTGGTTTACATGATCGTAGCGTTTTTAATAATGATCGCTCTTTACTTTGTTGTAGCTGCTATTTTAGGTGCTATATTATTTGCTGCTATGGGAATGACAGCAGGCGGCTTATTCTAATAAAATAAAAAACCCTTATAAAAGCATCCTGTATACCAGGGTGCTTTTTTGTTTCGCTTAATTAGCTGAATTTTACAAGTGAAAATCAGAAAGAAAATGAATAAACAGATCGCAGATATAAGAAAGGATTATCAAATGCAGAGTTTACTGGAAACGGATGTTGCTGCTGAACCTTTTGAACAGTTTAACAGGTGGTGGGATGAGGCAATAAAAAGTGAACTGGATGAGGTAAATGCCATGACTTTAGCTACTGCTTCGGCATCAGGTATGCCTTCGGCAAGAATTGTTTTGTTGAAATCGTTCTCGGCCGACGGCTTTGTTTTTTTTACAAACTACAACAGTCATAAGGGAAAGGAACTTGAAGAAAATCCCTATGCCTGCCTCGTGTTTTTTTGGAAAGAATTAGAGCGGCAGATCAGGATAACCGGCACTATTGAAAAAGTAAGTGGTACAGAAAGTGATGAGTACTTTAACTCGAGGCCCATTGGCAGCCGTATAGGAGCCTGGGCATCGCCGCAAAGCAGTATCATACCCTCAAGGGAAACAATTGAAAAGAATATTGTAAAATATGAAGGAGCGTTTGCAGGGGCAGAGATCCCCAGGCCTCCGCACTGGGGCGGTTATATCGTTAAGCCAACAGTAGTAGAATTCTGGCAGGGCCGTCCCAAGCGCCTGCATGACCGTATTCAGTATTCAAAAACGGAAGATGGAAATTGGGGCTTTGAGAGGTTGGCTCCTTGAGTAATTAGGAATTAGGAATTGGTTCTCAAATTCATGAGTTTTCCTAATTACCAATTCCTAATTCCCAACTACTGACTAGGCTTTTTTCTTAGCAGTTTTTTTCTTTTCTGCAGCAACTTCAACAGCGGCTACAGGTTTTGCAGCGGCTTTAGCAGGCCTTGTTTTACCAAATGAGCCTGCAAAAATCTTTCCTTTCTTTGTTTTAATATCACCACGTCCCATAATTAAGTTTTTTATATTTTATGAATGATTGAAATTTTATTGTTATGCCAACTACAGGCTTAAATAACAAAGCTACTTTTCTGCCGGCATAATATCATCTGATATTTCAACGCAATCCGAAAGGGTGCTTATGAAATAAAGATGCTATTACAAAAAAAGCAAGGCACATCAGCACCTTGCTTTTTTTTGTGTTTGATACAAAATTACATTTTAGCTGATAATTCTTTACCGGCTTTAAACTTAGCAACTTTCTTTGCTTTAATTTTGATAACAGCACCTGTTTGAGGGTTGCGGCCATTACGGGCAGCTCTTTTTGATACAGAGAAAGTACCAAATCCTACCAAGGTAACTTTTCCACCACCTTTTAAAGTTTTAGTAACTGCAGCTACAAAAGAATCTAAAGCAGCGTTTGCCTGTGTTTTTGTAATACCTGCATCGTCAGCAAGTTTTGAAATTAATTCAGCTTTGTTCATGATAATTTTTTTTGAATTTTTTAACTGGGACAAATATATACGGTTTTTGATTGCAACAAAATTTTTTTTAAAAAAGTTTTTATTGTA
>Ga0193752_1000304_pt1 | contig 52398 bp, 51 predicted proteins | sample H1c1metaG_FD_144924 | JGI IMG/M metagenome (GOLD analysis project Ga0193752, IMG submission 144924) | Soil microbial communities from a riparian zone of the East river system, Colorado, United States - H1c1 | ecosystem: Environmental > Terrestrial > Soil > Riparian zone | place: USA: East River...
GACTACAACTTCTACCGGCCACACAGCATGCTCCGCATGCTGACGCCCGTTGAATATCTGCAAAGCCTAGACGGCTTTGCAGATGCTACACTTGATACAAGTGTCTTATATGTTTAGTGGGTGGACCAGTAAACCTACCTGAATCCCGAAACCTCCTCAAACTGTTATTTAACCAATCTTAGACCCGGAAGGGTACCTGTCTGTGCTAGCTCTGAGGTGTAGATGCTAGGATTGATGACCATAAATTCTTAGATTTTAAGTGAGTTTTGTATCTGTTAGTGAGTTTCGGGATTCAGGTCAGTAATGGTAACTGCTCACTGCCTCCCCGTATCTGTTGATTGGCAGTAAAGGAGTTAATACGCATAAAAGCCAACAGATTGAGCAACTTCAAGCACTGGCCTTGTGCTGATATTTACACCTCTGTTTTGGAGGGTGTGAGCAGTTACCAGTAATGCGAAACTACACTTTAACGCCACATGGTTCTATTTTGGCAATTGAATTCCAAATTGCTACATGCATGGAACATATCATTATGTGAGCCTAAAGTATCTTCAGCACCTACTTATAACCTGAATCACGAAACTCCAAAACACCACAGACTAAAGAGGTCGGACCTCTAGACAGGGGTGGAGTTTCGTGATTCAGGTTACTTATATAGTTGGCTATGCGTTCCACACGCCACAAAAAGAGCTTCGCCATCAACCACTTTGTAGTGCGTTCGCCAGTCGCCACCAAAAGTAATTGAGCGATAGCCTGTCCACTTGCCGCTCAGTGGGTGATTGTATAAATCAGGATGCATTGGGTCGGTTATAAAAAGTACGAAGGCTTTTTTAAGGCGTTCCCGTTGGGCTGGCTTCAGCTTTAAGTAGTCTTTTTCAAACGACTTATGGCGGCGTATTTTCATGCTTTTTAGATATTTTTATCTAGGTCACTGAAAAAATCATCAGCATTGTCGTAGGCTTTTGATATATTCTTGCCTGCTTTGATGTCGACGTCAGCCTGGCGCATGATTTTTTCCAAGTGAGGCGTAGGCTCCAGCGTAGTAGTAAGCCGTACTTCACCGGCGCGCAACATCTGCTTGATGTTGGCGGCTGCTAAAGTGGTGGCTGGTATGCCAAGTTTGTCAGCAAAGATTTGCAGTTTGTAGCGGGTTTCTTCATCGAGTCGGATATTCATACTCGTGGATTTTGTAGTTGCTTTACTCATGTATCAATTGTATACCTTTCGTGTACTTGCTGTCAATATCTCGGTATATCTTTGTGTACTCATTTTTGTCCCCGCGGATAGCGCAGATCTTTAAATTTGTACGAAGGTATTGACCGCTAAATGCTCGCTTAACAGCCTGAAGCTTGTATAGAAAAGATATATAGAGGAAGTACACAGGGTGGCTATGCTAGCAAGATGTCCTGGATAGTTCCTAAAAACACAAAACCTTGATGCTTAGGGTCCAACCCTGAGCATTTACGGGGGTGGGGTTTGTGTTCTTGGGAACTGTCCAGGTGGCGGGTTTGGGGTTGAGCCTCAGGCTCTTCCTTTTTCCCACCACCTGGCAGCTCTCTGTTATGCCGCTACTGCGACCTAGCTGTTGTACATCTCGTGGCGCCGGCCGTGCTCGATCTCGTGCCGACTCGCGTCGTCGATCTCATCATCGTCCGGGTAGTCCCAACCGTCGTAGTGTGCTTCGGTCCAGAAGTCGGTGGCGTCGCACAGTGTGGCGGCGTAGCAGTTGCCGTCGCACTCGGAGTCCGGCTTGCCGCACCCTTCGCGACATAGGAAGTCGAAGTCCCAGCAGGGCTGACAGCGGCGATCCTTGACCGCGGGCTTGTCCCAGCAGCTCTGACAGAGCAGCTCATCGGCAGCCCGCTGGGCAGCGTCCTGCAACTGCTCGTCGCAGTACTCATGCGAGTCGCTCGGGTACATCGGCCAGGTGCAGTACTCGCAGATCGGGTACTTCTTCTGCCAGTTGATGAACGCATCGCCGGTGCGGTACTTCTTCGACTCGATCGGCAGAGTGGCAAGCCACTTGATTGCGAGGTCGACGGCCTGCTTCTTGAGGCCGATGAGGTAGAGCGTGTACAGTATGACGGAAGACATCCGTACTCCTTGGTCGTGATCTTGCGATCGGGCTATGGTCGATGGTTGGGGGTAAATACACGAAAAATTCGCATAATTATCTCCAACCATCAACAGAGGTAGCAACATGGGTTAACAGAGAGCTATTAAGGTACTTCAGAGGTGGTTTCCCAGCGCTACTGAAGTATTAGTATATTAGCATAAATACGTTAAAAAGTCAATATACGTAACAGGGGTGACGATATTACGAATTCATAAGAGTTGCTAGCTTGCGGGCGGTATTGCAGTTGCGAATGGTTACGTGAGCGTACACCTCTGTACCAAAGATCTTCATCAGGCCACTTCTGGTTACATTGGGCCGGTCTACGCGCCACAGGACGGCGCCTGGCACGTATTTGACGTCATCTATATCTGGTTTGATGGTCAGCAGGTCTAGCACTTCTTTTGTATCAAAGTCTTCCCACAAAAACAGTACGTCGCATTTCATGGTGGCGTCGTTGACCCACTTGTCTGACAGGGCCTTGGCCACCATCTTGATGTTATCTTTGTCACGAATGAGTACTTTGACCGCAAAGCCAAAGTCTTCGGCAATAGCTTTTTCTAGCAGCGTCACCAGTTGTTTGGGCGTGTGTGTGGTGTCTTTAAAGATAATATTGCCAGAGTTGATATAGGTAACAACGTCCGTTGTACCAATACGCTCAAAGGTCTCTTTGAGCCGCTTCATTTCTACCTTGTTTTTGCCGCCGACATTTATGCCACGCAGCAAGGCAACGTATATCATGCATGATCTCCTGTGAGTTCTTTGGCGGAGACTTCATGACGATAGTCGCGAACGATCAAGCCATCTGCGTCACGCTGTGCCCAGTTAACCCACATTTTAGTGATATCGGCACCATACATGCGCTGAGGATTGGCATCTTCTTGGTAGTAGCTGAGATCTATGATGGGTTTGTTGTTTCGCTGGTTTCGCTTGTTATGAGCTGCCAAGGCTTGCACGAGTTCGTCGCCCTCTAGCTGGTGGCCATGATCGGCCTGTATGTATAAGCCACCGCCCCGCATGAGGTCGTACATGACCACAAACAGCTGGCCAGTTCGCAAGACATTCTGGACGTGCATAGACTGCGGGTGCGATCCGAAATACAGGTGTTGCAGATTGTCGTCTGTGATGAGGTAAAAGGGTGAATTATGTGGGGATCCATCAGCATTGACCGTAGCCATAGCTGCATGTCGTCCGGTTGCGAGCATTTGTTTGACGTAAGCAATACGTTCTTTCAGAGACTTGTCCATGGATCCAGTATAGCAATGACCAAATGATCAAAAGAGTGTTACGCTTATATAAGTAAGCTTCATAATTACCGGGGGATGTTTATGAGCGAGGACCAGCCTGTTCCGAAGAGAAAACGTTCGTTACAAAAAGGTGCCCTGTTGCTGCTGGGCATATTGTTTGTGCTGGCAGCAGGCAGCAGTGCGTTTTTCTACAAAAAATATCAGGGCGCTCAGGCTAAAGGCAAGGTAGACGAGGCAGCGCTGCTGCGCGACGTCAGACGCACCGTGCAGCTGCCAGACGAAAAACCCACTATGGTGACCATCGCTGACAAAGACAAACTGAGCAACAAAGTACTGGCGGCCAGCGTGGATAACCAAGATATTTTGCTGATATACAATGATGCCAAGCGCTTGGTGGTTTACCGTCCATCAACCCACAAAGTTATAGACATGCTGCGCTTTGCTGACAAAAGCGAGGTCCAGCCGGCATCGAGCTCGGCCCGTTAGTCGGTAGCTGTGTATTCTATCGTAATCAAGAAGCCGGTGAAACTGACCGCCGATATATTGCCGTCATACAAAAAACTGTAGACATCGCCAGCACTGAAGTTTTGGCCGCCCACAACGCTGGGTGAGCTAGGCACAAAAGCATTTAAAGAAATGCCGTTCATAGCAACTGACGCGACGGTAGCGGCCGGAGCAGTTCGACGTTCCACAGATATAGTGCCTTTGCCAATAGAGGCGCTGATCCCAGCGGCGTCAGTAAAGGTGACCTTGGTAATGGTGCCACTGGTGGGCGCGATGAATACGGGCCTCTCAAAATCGCCCAAGACGGACAGTACATTGCCAATCTGAATAGACACGGTTTTTTTGTTGGCGGCGGTAGTGAGGTTGGAGGTGCGGACTGCTCCGCTGGCCAGCAGTGTATTGGTGATAGCATTGTTGGCTATGTCACCTGTAGCAATAGTGCCATCGACTATCTTGGCGGCAGTTATAGAGTTGTCAGCCAGAAGCGTGGCGGTGATAGCGTTGTTAGCAATGTCGTTGGTGCTGATAGTGCCGTCGGCAATCAAGCTGTTGGTAATAGCATTGTCAGCAATGTCTGTTGTAGCAATGGTAGCATTGGTGATGTCTAGGCTGGTGATGGCTCCGTCAAGGATGAGGCTGGATGTGATAGCATCGGTCGTGATGTCTAGGGTGCCGATAGCGCCATCAACAATCTTGGCGCTGGTGACCGAGTCGCCCGCCAGCAGGGTATTGGTAATAGCATTGTTGGCTATGTCACCCGTGGCAATAGTACCGTCGGCAATCAGGGCGGTTGTAATTGCACTACTGGCAATATCGCCGGTTGCCACCGTACCATCGGCAATGTCACCACTGGCTACGACGCCATCAGCTATGAGGGCGGAAGTGATAGCGCTGCCGGCAATGTCTACGGTGCCCACAGCTCCACTGGCGATGTCAGCTGTAGAAATGGTGTCATCGGCGATCAGGCCACTGGTGATGGCGCTTGTCGCAATATCTATGGTGGCTAGGGTACCATCGGCAATGTCACCGGAACCAATGGCTCCGTCGAGGATCTTGCTACTGCCTATAGAGTTGTCGGCCAGCAGCGTGTTGGTGATGGCACTGCTAGCTATGTCACCCGTAGCAACCGTGCCATCAGCAATGAGCGCTGTGGTTATTGCATTGCCGGCTATCTGGGCGGTGTTAATCGCACTGCTGGCGATATCACCACCAGATATAGTGCCATCGGCAATCAGCCCCGTGGTGATAGCACTAGTTGCGATATCGATAGTGCCAATGGCACCGTCTAGGATTTTGGTGCCATTTACAACATTGTTGGCTAGTAGGCCGTTGGTGATGGCCCCGTTAGCAATATCGCCCGTGGTTATATCACCATCGGCGATTAACGTGGAAGTTATCGCACCGCTGGCGATATTTGCTGTCCCCAGTGTGCCGCTGGCAATGTCCGTGCCGGTGATACTGCTGTCCGAAATAAGTGCAGAGGTGATTGCGTCTGTGGCAATATCAACCGCGCCAATAGCTCCGTCCAATATCTTGGCTCCGCTGACTGAATTGGCCGCCAGCAACCCTGTAGTGATGGCGTTGCCAGCAATGTCCAGCGTGCCGATTGCTCCATCTGCTATCTTGTCCCCAGAAATAGCATCTCCGGCTAGAAGCCCATTTGTGATAGCTCCGCTGGCAATATCGGCACCACCAATGCCGCCATCAGTCAACTGAAGCGAGGTGATGGTGTTCGTTAGGATATCAGTGGCATCGATAGTGCCATCGGCGATCAATCCAGATGTGATGGAATTTGTTGCAATATCTAGGGTGCCGATGGCTCCGTCGACAATCTGGCTGCTGCCTACGGCATTGTTAGCTAGGAGGCCACTGGTGATAGCCTGCCCGGCAATATCAATAGTGCCGATGGTGCCATCCAGGATTGACCCAGATGTTATGGTGCCAATACCGCCCTGCAGATCGGTCAGCAAGTCGGTCGAAAGGTCTATGACCCCAATGGTGCCATCCAGGATATCTATGGTTCCAACGACAAGGCCGTTCAGTTCACCGACGAGTCCATTGACGGTCGCTCCCAGTAAGTCGACAACGCTCCCTGCAGCACCTAGGTCAATTAGTGGTGCAGGTTGTGGCTGGGGTGCGGCCGTCGTTGTTGTCTGGTTTGTTGTGCGATTATTTATGTTGGTAGTAACCAGACTTTGCAAGTTGGTGTCCAGGTTGTTTATCGAGATGGTGTTGTCGGCTATGTCGTTGTTGGTAATGGTCTTGTTGGGGATCCTTTGTGAATCCAAGGCTGTCCGGGCATCGTCCAGAACGACCAGCCGGTTATCGGGTGCCAGAGCAATCAGCAGGAGTCCACTAATCAAGACGGCGGCCAAGGTACAGATTATTCTTGCGGCATGCACTTTTTTCTCATGCCTCGTGAGCCTCTTCATGGTCGTAGCTCACCCCCAAGTGATTTATCTTGTTGCTTTAATCTTATATACCAAACTCTACTTAGGCAAACAAAGCAACAATTATAAACCTGTTAAATTACCACAAGAATTATTGATTTATTATGAACAATACATAATAATCGTTATATAAACAACAAATAAAAAAGGATCTTTCGCATGGCCAGTATCATTCAGGCAGAAACCAGACAAAAAGAAAAAATCAAAAAACTGAAGAAAAGCCAGATGTGGATGAAACGGGGTATCATTGCAGCCCTGATCGTCATTTTGCTGCTGCTTTTGCTCCTGGGTTACGCAACTGATTGGACAAAGGGTCTCCGCAAGGACAAAACAACCACCCCAATCAGCAGCAATCTTGACTCGCTTCAGGGTGCCGATGGAGCGGCGGGTGCCGCTAACGGTGGTGGGGGTACTGGGACCAATACTCGCACCGGCACCAACACGGGCACTACCAGCAACACTGGTACTACTCGTGAAGGTACAAGCACAACTAGCACTACCAACAATACAACCACAACAAACCCAGCTACACCTACTACCAACCAGCCGGGAGTCCTAGAGACATTGTTGGCGCAAGTAAACGCCGGTGACACCATAGACGACGCCAAGACCCTGGCCAATTCACTGGGTGTGCAGGTTGGCTGCACGCAGAACTTGATCATTCAAACTTGTGAGTTCAGCGACGGCACCTCAACGGTCAGCACAAAGAATCTGCTTGGCACCGGTCTGATCACCAGTGTTATCAGACAGTAAGTAAAGTAACCCCCTCTAAAAACCCGCCCTTGTTCATCCCGGGGCGGATTTTTAGCTTCCGGTACAACTTCCGGTTGCAACCTGAGTGGCTTGCTTAGATGCTACGGCAATGCCGCCCGTAAGCTGGTCGGCAACAATAACATACCCGGTCTTGTTCTGTGAGGCAGAATGGCCAAACACCATGCCAATAACTTGCCCCTCGCTGTTGATAAGCGGACCGCCAGAGTTGCCAGGTCCTAGGCTTGAGCGGATGGCATAGACCTTGCGCAGCGTTTTTGTCTTGCCATAGATATCAAAGCCACTGGCGCTGAGATACTGCATGATAGTGGCGTCCTGGCTGGTTAGCTGGCCATTGGGGTAACCCACCAACGCCGAGACACTACCCGGAGGGTAAGCTTTTGTCTGGAGGCTCAGCGGGGCTGCAGATAGATCTGACGCTGTCCGTAGGATGGCCAAGTCCAGGCTAGGGTCAAACCAGACAGCTTGAGCTACGTGGGTACCAGTCTGATCTTGGATAGACATGCGATTGGCCCCCGCTATGACGTGAGCATTGGTAGCTATCAGACGTTTGCCAACCAAAAAGCCGCTGCCCAGGCTGGTCGAGCCGCAGCCCCACGCATTGACTTTAACCGTAGCGTTTTTTGCGCGCTGCACAGCCCCGTCTAGGTCATTAAATTGCTGGCTGACCGCGTTGTCGGCCGTGTCAAACTGGGGTTCGTCCCCTACAAAGACATCCGGCGAGCTAAAGGGATCCAACAGGTGGGCAGTGTTTTTGAAGATACCTGGCACACTTGCCAGCTTATTTATAGCACTCAGCAGTTTCGAGTTATCAATCTGGCGCTCTGCCATCGACGGCAGACTGGGCGCAAAGATCGCCGTGCCTAGCCAAATCACTACAGCAGTGGCAACAACAGCCACAATAGCGCCGCCAGATTGCTCTAGGACGCTTACGGGATGGGACTTTGCCCATATGCGCTTTCGGATCCAGGTGCCCAGTAGCAGACAGGCATCGAAACACAGGAAGGCTATGCCCAGAACCAATATCCCCAATATGATAGTTCGTATTGCAGAGCTTTCACTCAGAAAAGCTAGCTTTCCGTACACAAAGGCAATTGCAAAAAGTCCCAGCACCATGCCAAGAGATATAGCCAGTTGCTTTATAAACCCATAACGCATGCCCAAAAATGCCCCACATGCCAGAATAAGCAAGATCAGTACATCGGCGAGAGTTATCATGACATTTCCTACCGCTAGTCCCGCTTCTTAAGCCGTTTATCTAAAAGGACACGGCTGTGCTTGGCGAGCTGCGGGTATAGCGTGATTAGTAAGAAGAAATATATCGCAGTTCCACCCAATAAGATAGTCATCGGTGCTCGTTCTTCAGTAGCGCCCAGTCGAAACGCCGGCAGAGCCTTGTAGCGAATAGTCCACGGGTGGTTTTCTACGTAGATCACCGTGCTCTTGGTCAGACGTGGTTTTTGATACAGGGCGAACATCTCTACGTCCAGATATCGGTCATACAGTTGACTGTCGCCATTGACGCCTAGGCCACTGTATACCTGCACATCTATAGAGGGTGATTCTTTTTGTAGGGCCTTCTCCATGAAAGCTTTCATATCAAAACCGGCCACCACAACTCCGTCAAAGTTTTGGCGGCGTTGCTCGGTGGTCGTGGTTGGCGGGCGGCTGCGGTATTGAGGCGCAGCCATAACAAAGCCGACATTGGTGTCCTTGTTAATAACACCTTCGGCTACTATTTTGCCCGATATGCTGGGCACGCCACTGTCGCGTGCTCTTTCTATGACTTCGTGGCGGACGGTCTCGCTGAATAGGTCCAGGCCAACGGCTTTTCGACTGGTTGGCGTCAGGGGTTCGGTATACAGGAGCGGCACATAAAAGGGTCGGCTGCCTGTCGGGAAAATAGTGTAGTCCGGATAGGTCTGTCTGGTCTGGGCAGTAAAAGCTGCCACCTGAGAAGCCGGCACTGCCTTTGCGTAGCCAACGCCCAGTATGTCCGGGTAATTCTTGGCTATGTCCAGCGCCTGGACGTAGCTGCTCCACTCGTTTTGTTCCACGGCATAAGACGCGTTAAACAAGGCTACTGCACCTGTTAATGCGTTGCTGCGGATTTTTGCCTCGCTGCTCATGGCGGTTTGCAGGCGCAGTGTTTGCTCGTCAAAGCGTGCCTGCAATTTTTGTCCCACGGCATTTTGTTGTAGCTGGGCAACCACTAGTAGCAAAATCAACGGCAGGGTGGCCAGCGCTGGCCGTATTAGCAGAAGCAATGTGGTATGGATAGTGGGCTTGAGGCCGTTTATACGCTGCAGAATCTGCAAGAAGGTAAATCCACAGACTATAAGCAACACAGACACAAATCCGGATATTGATTCAACCAGGCTGAGCCCCAAAACTTTATCCAGCTGCAACAAGCGTATGCACAAACCAGTGGCTCCCATGGTGGTGACAACCCCGCCCAAGAACAGGGCAAACCTGACAGACGTTGCCTTTCTGCTCAGTGCCACTCGGGCCAGGGCCAGACCCAGTAGCAAAAAGGCAAAGGCACTGAATAGGGTCATCCGGCTAGGGATAGTCTGGCTGAGCTCTTCAACTTCTGTCCGAAACAGCGTCAAGTCTAGGCTGAAAGGCACGGCATTTACCTTGCCAAGCATCTGCAGGCTGGCAAAAATAACCAGCAAGCCTGCCAAGAACAGAGAGGTGTTATTGCGTGATGGCCAGTTCAATAGCGCCATACAGCTGACCGCCAATCCAAAACAAATGCAGGACAGTGGATTGATACTAACATCCGCAAACAGGACTGTCACCAATGGATGCGCTTGCAGCGCCCACCCGGCCAAAATAGAGGTTACCGTCACCCCTACGATGCCCAAGGGCACATAGACGGGCAGTCGGGCACCTCTGAAATGGCGCAAAGTCACCAGTAGTACTACGACAAATGCTGCCATAATCAGCAGTACTGGTCCGGTCTGGCGAGCAAATACTTGCTGGCGTTTTAGCGATTTGGCATAGTCTACATGTTGTTTCACGCTTTCGTCGGTAAACTGGCTGACAAAATGGTTAAACACCTGGAGGCGTTTGCCTGATTCTTTATCGTAGGTATAGGTGGTGGTGTCGTCGTTAAGCTTTACCAACCAGCCGCTGACGGGTTCTACCCATACCTGTACGCGGGGCTCGTACTCCATGCCCTGGCCAGGTGGCAGGGTCCCGGTGGCGGTATTTTTTTGTTCTAGCCGACCCACTGTTTCGTACTGCGTCTCATAGTGATAGACGGTCAGGCCGAACAGTTCCTCTTGGCCAGTGTAGTGCATGACAGCTGGAGCGTCATAAGTAACGTGCCGGAAGGTGAAAGGCTGACCCTTTTTGAGGTTTCGTGGCGCAAACAAATACTCTGGCTTGGAAGGGTCTGCCTGCTCTAGACTTTTCCCAGACGAGCGGTTTATGTTTCGCTGCTGGCTTATGATTGCTACTGGATCGCCGGTAATAGTAACTGCACGTAAGACATTCTGAATAGTGGCAACACCTTTATCTTCGCCGGCTGATACATAGCTGAGTTGCACCTGAGAGTATCGTTCGCCGCTAAAGCGCTGATTGACTAGGTCGTAGTAGCTGTCCGTGCCAACAACATCAGCACTATAAGAGAAACCAGCTGGTATGTAGGGCTGTCGAACAGCGTCGACCCATAACAGAGCCACCGAGCTTGCCATAAGGACTATGCCCACAATAGGCAATACCTTATGGGGCCACAGCCTTCCCCACACGCTTGAATATTTATGCATATATAATCTAGATTATATTACAAAGCATGAGCGCTATACTAGCGTGGTTATGAGGGTATGTTAGAGAGTAGCTTTGTGGTGTGCAGCAGAAATGACCTGCAAGACGTCTAGATAGTTACGAACTACCGCTTCACCAGCATCGCCCAGTGCACTGTCGATTTGCTTAACAAATTCCGCTTCCAGCGCCTCAAACACGGCAGCACCTTTTTTGGTCACCGTAATCATGCGTACTCGGCGATCTGCTGGACCGGCTTGCAGTTTTATAAGTTCTTTACTTTCCAGTTTTCGTAAAGTACCGGTCACATAGGTAGATTGGACGTCTAGTTCGCTGGCGATATCGCCCACCTTCACCCCTCCTGTAGGCGTTGTACTAGCCACAAAACCCAACACCAGCCATTCCGGTGAGCAGAGCCCATACTCACGCACAATATTTTCGCGAAATTCCATAATATTACGAGCTGCCCGACTATGAAGGATACTTATCCGATGTGGGGGTGTCTGTCTGTAGATGCTGCCTAGGGCCATGGTTCGTCCTTCCGGTCCTTTTACACGAAAGACGGCACTGTAGCTGTAGCGAGGGCCGAAGGATAAAACGTATCGACGCTAAGGTCGATACGGAAAAGGTATACGGCACTCTAATATATACAGCAGCAGGACTCGTCATTTCGTACATGAATTGTCTTTGTGCTATCAAGCAATGTGCTTGAGGTGCTCTACCTTGGAGTCGCCGTAGCAACTCTTCGGGGTATGAACAGTATAAATATAACAACTATTAGTTAAGCACGTCAATCAAACGCCGGTTCGACGTATAAAAAAACGAAAAACTACAACGGACCTAAAGAGATACGCGTTTAATGTCTTGGCAGCGCTTGCACTTTACTTCGACAATTCCTTTGACCAGCAGCCCCTTGAAAAGCAATTTGCCACAGTCACAGCGATATTCTTGAAGTAAAGGCGTAGGCTCGATAGCTGTTGAATTTGGCAGGGTTGTTGCCTGCGATAATCCTTTCACGAAATACTCCTCTGTTAAGCTTCGCTTGTATTCAGTATGAGAGGTGATTATTAAAAACTGGTTAAGTTGTCCCCAGTTGTTTTTAATAGTTTGATCAATTGCATATATGATTACGTAAGAGTTCATTCACATCTACCCGCATGCTAGAATGCCAAGGCCTACCACTTTTTCTCTGTTTTTCGCTTTCAGTCGCGTCCGTATGGCAGCGTCTGAAAACAAAAAATCAGATGAGAATCTGTAGTGGAAGCTGGGTATTCACATTGCAGGTAGGTATAAACAACTCCAAGCAACCTTATGAAATTACTGATTATCGAGGACAACCGACTACTGGCCAGCAGCCTAAAGAGCTACTTGGGCAAATCCTTCGTGGTGCACACTGCGCACACAGCAGCAGATGGCTTGCATCAGGCAGAGACAAAGCACTTTGATCTTATTATCCTGGATCTCCACTTGCCTGATGGCAATGGCCTGAAGGTCTGTAGCAAACTCAGGGCAGGTGGAGTAGAAACTCCTATTCTCATACTGACCGCCTCTAAGGAAACCACGACCAAAGTAGAGCTACTAGACGCGGGGGCCGACGACTTCTTGACCAAACCCTTCCAGGCGCCAGAGCTGCGGGCTCGGCTGCAAGTCCTGCTGCGGCGTGGTGCGTTGCAGTTTTCTACAGCCCGTCCTGTGTTTAAAGATCTAACGCTTGACCTAACCACGCGCTCTGTCCAGCGCGAAGACCAAAACATAAAACTCCGCCGTAAAGAGTTTGATATCTTGGAGTACCTTATGCGTAACAAGGGTCGGGTGATTACCCGAAAGATGATTCTGGACCACGTATGGGAAAGCGACACCCCGGCGTCCAGCAATACAGTAGATGTGCACATGAAGCATCTGCGTGATAAAGTAGATCGTCCCTTTAAAACTCCATTAATCGAAACCGTTTATGGTTTTGGGTATATAATGAGGTGAGGGTAAACAAAGGAGCACCACAATTATGCAAACCACGATAACGCGGATCTTGACAGATCCAGCTGCACGCAGCAAAGCAGCGGTAGAAGCAGGTTTGATCGAAGGGGCTGAAGTAGCCACACCCTGGAATGGCATAGCTGAATCTTAGCCGTCAACCTACTTATTTACGAAAAACTGGACACTTTATTCGTGTCCAGTTTTTAATATAGGTATAATAATTACATATATCATGTCGCTCCGGAGACTCTATACTAGATTTGTCGCGCCACGGTCTAAAACGGCCGAAGCTCAGAGTCGCGAAATCACCCTGAACATCTTGTTGCTTGGGACCCTGCTGTTAGCATTTGGAGCGGTGAGTATTTTGGTTGTCAACCTCTTTACAATTGACCGGTCTTTTACACAGGTTCGTCTCTGGCTGTGCTTGGGCGTGACGGTCTTTATATATAGTTTGTATCTCCTGTCGCGCCACGGCCACTACAGGATTGCGTCTAACTTATTCGTCAGCCTGTATTTTCTTATTTTTGTTAGCATGATCTTGTCCTGGAGTATCCAGATACCCCAAGGGATACTCATGGCGGCCTTTGTGATTATTTTGAGTGGCATTCTACTGGGGTCACCCTATGCCTTGTACGCAGCTCTTTTAAATATTCTGGTGTTGCTGGGCGGGCTGTACCTGACCGATCCAAATATTCGCTGGAAGCAATCACCGCCTTCGGCCGGTGACGTAGTGGTATTTGGTGCTACTTTTGGACTAATCGCGACTGTTTGTTGGCTGTTTAATGGCCGCATAGAGCGGTCGCTGGAGCGGGCCGAGCGGTCCGAGGCAGCGTTGCGTCGACAAAAAGATTTACTGGAAATAAAAGTAGAGCGGCGGACTAAAAAGCTTCAGGCCGTTCAGCTGGAGCAGATCCAGCAAGTATATAGGTTCGCAGAGCTGGGGCTGGTAAGTACTGCTCTGTTGCATGATCTTGCTAATCATCTCAGCACTATTTCGCTGGATATTGAAGGACTAGAGGGCGAGAGTAACTCGCAAATACTGGGGCGCATCAAGCGTACCATTCGGTATATTGACAACTCTGTCCAAAAAACACGCCAACAATTGCATGGTCAGGCGTCCGTGCAGCGCTTTGCTGTCCATACGTCGCTAGATGAGGTCATGGAAATCTTGTCATATCGCGCCCAGCAGCAAGATGTCGATCTGGTGGTGGAGGGCAAACGACTAGAGACGATCCATTTGCACGGCGACGAAATGCGGTTCAAGCAGATGCTAACCAATATTATTGGCAATGGTATAGACGCTTCTGGCGATGCACCCGTAGGGCAGCGTAAAACCATTGTGACGGTAGAGACATCACAGAAGCGACTGCTAGTGCAGGTAACAGACTTTGGCAAAGGTCTGCCTGCTAGCAAGAAGAATCATTTATTCGAGCCATTTTATTCAACAAAGAAAAGTGGGATGGGATTGGGCCTGTTTATGGCCAAGGAAATTGCCGAGCGGGGCTTTGGTGGGGGCATATCGGCAAACAGTAGTCGGGCGGACGGAACAACATTTACCGTAGACTTACCACTTAAAAAGACGTGAATTCAGCTGCTACGCAAGCGGCCCTTCAGAGGGGGGTAGCTTATGTGGCGTCAATGCAGCAAAAAGACGGTGGCTTTGTAGGGTTTTCGAGCCCCACTATGTCACCGTTCAAAAAGGCCAAGCCTTACCAAACCACTTTTGTGCCGGCCCTTATATTGCAAGCTCTTCAGGCATTGTCGACCCCCGAGAGCCATGCTGTTTCCGAAAAGCTGTCTGGGTTTTTAGCGGCACAGCGAAGTCCCCATTGGTCATTCAACTATTGGGCGGTAGGTGCCCCAGAGCGCTCCAGCTTGCCGTACCCGGATGATTTGGACGACACTTTTTGTGCTCTGGCTGCCCTGCATACTTATGATCCCACTCTTTTGGATGCCACTGCTTTGGCTCATGTGGTAAGGCTATTGATGGGGACCGAAGTTGCAATTGGCGGTCCTTACCGTACCTGGCTGGTGCGGGCCGATAGCCCTGCGGTGTGGCGCGATGTAGATGTGGCGGTGAATGCCAATGTGGCTTACTTTCTAAAGCGCATCGGGAGCCCTTTGCCGCGGCTGGCAGATTTTTTGTACCAAGCGGTTATTACGGGACAGTTATCGTCGCCCTACTATCCGTCACCATATCCGGTGGCCTACTATATTGCCCGTGCCTACAGTGGCTCGGCTTCTAAGCGTTTGGAGCAAATCGTGTTGGAAGGGCAGGTAGACGGGCACTGGGGGACGCCCTTGCAAACTGCCTTGGCGGTGAGTGCGCTCAGGAACCTTAACCCAGACCTTAACCTGCAGCGTGCCCAGGCTTTTTTGCTTTCAACTCAGCGTGCCAATGGCTCGTGGCGCGCCGAAGCTTTTTGTATTGATCCTCACCAAAATAATACAACTCATTACCATGGCGCAGAGGTACTTACAACTGCTCTGGTGCTAGAAGCTCTGGCTATTATGGCGGCTATGCCACCAGCGCCAACCAGGCACCGCCGGAGTTCGTTGAATCCTCGTGCCCAGCGACTCCATAAGGCAGTGTTGCATACAGTCAAGTCCGAGCTGAGTAGACTCAATGGCGATTTGCGTCATCAGTCATTGCACTTTATGAATCGCTTGGTAGAACACGACACAAACCACGAGATTGTACTGTTGCCATACTTTTTCATACAGTCGTTGCCGCGCCAGCCCACGCTCAAACACACGCAGCTGCTTTCACTCTGCGCGGCTAATCTGTATGGATGGGTGGCGTACACCATATACGATGATTTTTTGGATGACGAGGGCCAGCCGGTTCTGTTGTCGACGGCAAATGTTGCTCTGCGTGGTTCGCTCGCTCACTTTCGGCGGGCTATGCCCCAGCCTGCTTTTCAGCAGATTGTAGCCCAGACCTTTGACGCGATAGATGCGGCTAATACGTGGGAGGTGACTCATTGTCGGCTCAAAAAAAGCAACGGCACTATCACGTTAGGATCACTGCCGTCCTACGCGCGTCGCATGCAGCTGGCAGAGAGATCGCTGGGTCACACGCTAACGCCACTGGCCATTTTGATTGCCGGGGGTGAGTCTCCGCAGAGCCGCGCCAGCCGGGGGCTGGAGCGGGCGCTCAGGCAGTATCTGATTGCCCGGCAAATCAGTGACGATCTGCATGATTGGGAGCAAGATTTTCGGGCGGGGCATGTCAGCTTTGTGGTGGCTGCTATTTTACGAGACCTACGTATTCAATCCGGCGATTACGCCGTGGATAAGCTGGTCAACCGTATGCAGAAAAAGTTTTGGAATAAAACGTTACCCGCCTTGTGCGACGTGGTTATGGAACATGTAGCAGCGTCCCGGGCCCAGATACCTCCACTGCTTGTGGCCGACAATATCCTGATCAAACTATTGGCTGGCATAGAAGCTTCTATGCAGCGGACCATGACGGAACAACAGCAAGCCCAAAACTTTTTAGAAGCTTTTGCGGAAGAGCAGAACTAGTCTGCAGATGCTATTTTTCTTGCAATACGCTGAGGATGTTCCCGGCAGGGTCCTTGAACCAGGCAATGTCTGGCCCTTGATTGGCAGCTAGGCCGCGCGCGATGTCTTTTTCGTCTTGCTCGAAGGGAAAATCGTCGTATCGCTCAAAGGTCACACCTTTGGCTTTTAGCTCTTCTACGGCTTTGTCGATGTTATCCACTGGAAAGTTCAGGATGGTGAAACTGGCGGGCGTGTGGTTTTCTTTAGGATATACAAAAATCTTGGTGCCACCGGCTAACTTTAGGGTCAAGCCCATGTCGTCCTCTACGGCATCTACACCTAGTACGTTGCTATAAAAATCTTTGGCAGCCTTCTGGTCGTTGACCGAAAAGCCACTAAATGCGTGTGAATCTTTTAACATGTATACTCCTCCATTTATGCTTCTATTTTAAACGACAAGCGGCGTACTGCCTAGCTGGCCAGTGGTAGCCTCAGGGCAAGCATCTCGTTGGCGTCTATTCGGGGGATAAGATCATATACAAACTTTCTGTCGTTTCCTGTTATGTCCAGGTCATGCAGAGCTCTCTCTAGGGCTCTGTGTTGGCGCGCAAAGATGTCGTCATGCTCTAGGTCGAATCCATGCTGTATAGCTTTTAGAGCAAAGATGGCGGGCCTGGTTTTGCTGGATAGTCTGTGTAGCGTGTTGAAGTTTTCCCAGAGTCCGTATTCGAAGGCTGGCGTGGGCTCGAACTTTCGGCAGGCGGCCTGAAAGACCTCGGGTGTAATTCCTGACTGAGTATAGCGATTGCGTGCATCAAGATAGATATCATATCCAGCTTCGACGGCTGCACGGTAGGCTTTGAGGCCTCGGTCTATGGGTGCTTGAGTGAACTCTTGTTTTTTAGAGAGGGTTCTCAGCACGCTTGCGGACATGTAGGGCGTGCCAGACTTGATGGCGTGTCTAATACCTACAGTAACTAGTTCTTGATCGGTCAAGCCGTGAGCAAATGGCAGTCGGTCGAACTTTAGCCAGAATTTTGTAATGCTTCCAAAGAAAGCAACGATGACATTTCCCGGATGCGCCCGGAAATAGTTACGATATTTCTTGTTCATCTTGTCACGAGTGAGTGGACCATTATTTTCTCTGATAACATGCGCCCCAAAGCGATATACATCATTATGGGTATACTGGTTGCGAAGAACGCGTGTCTCTAGGCCAAAAAGTCTTTGCACCTCTCCCCGGGCACTCCCCAGAACGTCAAGTGTTATGGTCCTGGATGGAAGGAGGCTGCGATCGGCTCCCCATTGTATGACTTGATTAAGTTTCTTGGGAGTCTCGGGTGCTATGTCTAAGGGTGGTTGCAGTGCATGCTGTGCCATCCACCTGAAGCGGTCCAGCAGTTCAGATTGCTCCGGTCGAAAGTCCTCTGGGTAATATCCCAGCTGTCGCCGCACGGCTGCAACGCCCCCATACTGCTGAAGGCGGTAGTAGCTTGGGCCGTACCCCGCCTTGTACATTTCCCTAAAGTCACGGGCGGTGGGGGCAAGGTCTATGCGTCCTGTCTCTGATGCCGACCATAAAGCAAGCGTAACCATAAATGCACCGTAGTCACCCAGATCTTCGAGTGTATGGTTGGCGTGATTGAAGTTCGTGGTCAGGTATTTATCGGTGTCTTCAGTCTCTAATAGGGGAAAAAGGCCGGGCGGTAAAACCTCGGGAACCGCAAGTACGGAGTTGTTTTCACCCTCTTTCATTACTGCCTCCGTCTTTATGATATACCAGTTTCATTGTCTTATATATGGTTTATGCTGGTATGACGTCACTGGGTGTTCTATGATTGCTCTATGACCAAGCAGTCGCAGAAGATGCCGCCCAAAGTAGCCCGTTTGTTCGCTATGCTTACGGCTGCGTATCCGGGGCTTACGTGGCAATCGTATCGGTATATTGACGAAGGGTGGGATCATGAGGTTTTGATCTTGGACGAACAGCTGGTATTTCGATTTCCAGACGACGAGGAATACACCAATAAGCTCAAGTCTGAGATTAGCATTCTTGGGTATCTGAAAGACCGGGTGCCCGTCAGGGTGCCTGACTATACTTATGTGCCGGTCAATAAAAATTTTGCAGGCTACGCACTGGTGCCCGGAGAGCAGTTGCTGGCACCCTACTTACAAACACTGCCCCGGGGGGATTACAAGGAAATTGTAAAACAACTGGCCGGCTTTTTGTCGGCTATCCATACTCAGGACCTGGCTCAGTCTATTTTTAGGGAAGTGAGTAGTTCGTACCTAGAAGAAGACCAAAAAGCCCTGAAGCAACAGGCAGCTACCAATCTAAAACAAGCACTGTCGGCCAAAGACTTTGCGTTGGTAGAAGAAATCATTGTCGAAGTTGACGAATTGGTTGTCCAAAAATTGCCGCAGGTGTTTATACACAACGATGTATATAGTCGCCATTTGCTGTGGGACGCCAAGAACCGCAAGCTGGGTGTTATTGGCTTTAACGACATGTGTATCGGCGACCCGGCGGTAGATTTTGCCGAACTCTACGAATATGGCGCAGCGTTTGTTAAAGCTGTGTTTGATCAATATACTGGCCCCCAGGACGACACCTTCTTAGAGCGTGCCTGGATCTACCAGAAGTGGGTTGGTGTGTACATGATGGCTGACCACTTCGAGACACCCAAAATAACCTTCGAAGAAGCTCGAGAGACCTTTGATAGGATTAAGATTACTCCTCGTTAGAAGAATCTTCGACAGCAACTGAAGCTTTCTTGCGGTTCAGTAGCACCCAGGCTATGACTGCGGCAACCACGGCTACAACAACAATGCCTCCCACCAGTGGCAAGTTACTGGAACTAGCTGTTGGTGTGGCTTCTGGCTGAGTTGTGCTGGCTTGTACGTGACCTTCGTCTTGATGGCTGTCGCCAGTGGCTGACGAGCCTGCCTCTTCGTGACTCTGGCCATTATGTGCTAGTAGGGTGCTCATTGTATGTCTCCTTTAAGTTTGGGCTTTAAGCTAGTGTAGCAGTTTTAGGTGCTTGCTACTCAGTTTGATATGATAGCATTCCTTAGCCAAGCGACAAGATAATGACGCCGGCGATAGTGACAATTGCACCACAGATGGGAACCAGCTTGAAGTCCTCTTTGAGATGTTTGAGAGCTAACAGAATGGTCAGTACGGGATAGCAGGCTGACACTGCGGCAACCACGGGCGCCAGGTTAGCATCTTGTTCGATACCAACGTTTATGATGACCATACCAAACATCTGCAAAACCCCAGCGCCAATAATGTATGGGTTTTTCAGGCTGTGCAGGCTGGCGCGGGTAAGTATTTTCTCGCTGCCTTTTACAATTGGTGCAAGCACCGCGCAGGTGACAAAGATACAGCTAATCTGTACCAGCGAAGCGGTCTGCCAGCTTATGTCATGCAGGGCTTGCGACATAAGCACATAGGCCAGTCCCCAGGCGCTGGCAGTCAGCAGGGCTAGGGCGGGTCCGCGGCCCAGGCGCCTGTCGCTATTCTTTATGTTGAACAGTTCACTTGCTGCCAATACGCCTAGTGTTACAACCGCTACGCCAATGATTTGTCGCGGCGAAAGACTGCCATGGAAAAACATCAGCAGCAATATGGTTGTAATGAGAGGATAGGCGCTACTGAGCGGACTGACCAGGCTGACAGGCCCAACCTTGAGTGCCTGGAAAAAGCTGATGAGGCCTATGCCCTGAGCGATACCACCACCTACGGCGTACCACATGTCTGAGCGCATGAGATTTTGGTTGTGCCCGGACAAGAAATAAAAGAGGGCAAAGGCCAAAAGACCAATGCCATTGACGACGATAACGGACGTGGCGGGCCCAACGGCTCGTGTAGCTTTGGCAGCCCAGAAATCACAAATGCCCCACGCCACTGCTGCCGCAAAACCACACAAAATAGCTAGAATAGCGACATCAGACATAGGTAATCATTTCGTCTTTAGTATAGCCTTCAAGTGTCTTGCGGTCGAGCTTGCCAGTGGCCGCAACGGGTAGGTCGACCAGGCGCACAAAGTGCCGCGGAACCATGTGGCGATGCAAACGGTCGGATGCGAATGTTTGCAGGTGCTCGGGTCCAAAGTCGTGGCCAGACCGAAGGGTTACAAATGCCACTAGGTGATCATCTTTTCCGTCAGCAGTGTGGCGCAACACTACCACAGCTTCGTCAACAGCTGGGTGTTCTGCCAGTATGGCTTCTATCTCGCCTAGTTCAATCCTGAGGCCGTTCAGCTTGACCTGCAGATCTTTGCGGCCCAGGCAGACGACGGTGCCGTCTGGCCACATACGGGCTTGGTCGCCCGTCTTGTACATACGGGCGTCGGGTTCATCAGAAAAGGGGTTTGGCAAAAAACGGTCGCGGGTGGTGTCGTCTAGTTTGTGGTAGCCGCGGGCCAGGCCGTGACCGCCAATGTACAGTTCGCCAATCTCTCCTGGCTGAACCGGCTGGCCGTCATCATCCAGGGCGTATAGCGTAGTGTTGGCAATAGGTTTGCCAATGGGAATGGTTGGCTCTTGGCTTAGATCGTCCTGGTGGGCGGTAGTGTAAAAAGTGGAGGTCACGGTAGTTTCGGTGGTACCGTATGCTGCTACCCACGCCACGTCGCTGGTGCCCTCTAGGCCTTTCCATTCCAAAAAGTGCTTGGTGTATATTTTGTCGCTTCCGACTATAACCAAGCGCAAGCTGGGTGGCACGGCAAGCTGGTAATCTACCAGATACTCTGTCCAGTTGCGCCACAATGGGGCGGGAACATTCAGGATGGTGTAGCCCTCTTTTATGATCTCTGCGGTAAAGGCCGGCATGTCGGTGTGCTGCGAGGCAGATACCACAAGTGTGCAGCCGGCCATGAGCGGTGGGATGATTTCTTCGGTGGCCATGTCAAAAGCAATGGGAGCCATCAGTGGCACGCGGTCGCGGGGTGTCAGCCGAAACCGTTTGGCAAAGTCATACGAATGGTTTACGGTGGCCTGGTGTGTGATAATAACGCCTTTTGGCCGGCCGGTAGATCCCGATGTGTAGGCAATGTAGGCGGCGTTTTGTGGTTGTACCTGGCTGCTGACATTAGACGTCTCTAATGTGTGCAGGCTCTTTTGGACTTCGTCTACCAGGATGACGTCCGGGGCTATCTTCTGGACCGAGGCGGGTAGCGATGCATCGGCCAGTATCAGGAGAGGCCCGGCATTTTCAACCAGGTAGTGCAGTCGACGGGCGGGCAAATGCGGATCCAAAAGCAAATATATACCGCCAGCTTTCAAGATTGCTAGCATGTACAGGACAATTGCAGACGAACGGGTCAAATAACACCCCACCACTGTCTCTGGGCCAACACCACGACTCTGCAGGTAGCGGGCAAGCTGGTTCGCCTGGGCGTTCAACTGTGCGTAGGTGTATTGGTTCTGGGCGCCAGCAATAGCAATAGCATCGGGCGTTCGCTGCACCTGCTGCTCGAACAGCTGGTGGATGCAAAGATGCTCCGGATAGATTTGTTTCTGGGCACTTTTCTCAAGGGCCTTCGCGGATGGCATTCGTTGTACTCCTGTATAAAACTTATGTGTTTTTGATAGCCAGTCCATAGTACCAGAAAGTATTTGATACAAAAGATGGATTTATGCTCTTTCGGCAAATTGCTCTATATCATAGATGGTGGCTGGTATCATGTCTGCTGTGTCTATGTCGTCGCCGAACGCGAAGTAAACTGCTCCGTCGGGTTCTATGACAATGCCGCGCCCCGGCTGTTCTCGGCCAACTACTACGCGGTGGCTAGCAGAGCTAATAGTGCGATCGTGGGTATCACGCATGTGATATGCAATGCCGCCCTCACCAGCCGTTGAGCAGGCATGCAGAATAATGCGATAAGAGTTCCCCAAATGTTTGGTGAAGGTGTTAGGTCGGGCGCCCACCTGTCCACGGCTATTGATCTGGTGTATATACTGAAATATTGATAGTGCTTCGCCACGAGGCCCAAGGATGAGGCCACGGTATTCGCCATGAGCTGCAATGATTACATTTTGCAAGTCTGGTTCTCTGTTAGCATTACGCTCTCGCTGGCCTACGGCGACGGCTATTTTGGCAAGCTCTGTGGCGCTGCCGGCTTCAAAGAAGAAGAGCCCTTCTTGTTTGAGTTGTGATGTGTACTCACTGCCAATGTTGCTCATAAAACTGTTATGATCACCCTGTGCACTTATGACCAAATTCCGAGGAGCTACCCTGCCGGATGTCCAATCGACAAATTGTTTATGAAGTTGCTCTGGCTTATAGCGATTAAAGTTCTGGATACCAAAGGTCTCCACCATGTAGGTGGCTTCCTGAAGACTGTAGGCTTCGATAAGCTTAGAAAGAGCTCGAACCTGACTCTGCATCATCTCTTTCTGGAGTGCAAATTCTGTGTCAAAGGCCTCTTGTTTGGCCTTATCGTCTTTGTCTTTATCTTCCAGAATGCTCTTCGGAAATCTATCAAGCGCTCGCCATGTTTCGAAAAGTCTAGAGGCTAGTTGCTCGTCCAGGCCGAGGCTAGTGAGATGCTCTTGTATGCCGGGCAAGTCCGCTAGCTGTGGCGCTAGTAATTCTTGGCCTCTTTTTACCTCTGGGTCGCGTCGTGCTTGCCAGTATGTCTCATAAGCTGCGCCAATCTCTTGGTCGAAGCGCGCATGCTGCGCCCAGTCTACGTATCTTTCGATTACTACATCATTTACCGTGATCTCAGGTCCGTTTTCGCCATAATCGGTTCGATGCGATTTTGCGAGTTGTTGGAGTGCTGATATGCCTAAGGCGTCTAGACTTTCACCGCGCTCTTTTAGTTTGTTTGCTATATAAGTATAGGCTGCCGCAGAGGCCTCGGGCTGTTCACTGGTAATAATTTGCTTGAATACTTGCTGATTAGCAGTGAGCTGACTCATGACATTGACGACATCCACGGCGGCCTGGGGGTTTGATTTCTGAACGACTTGCTGAGCGAGCTCTACAAACTGGTCTGCATTAACACATTGCTTGAGGTCTCGTAACGCCGGGCCAACGTCTTCTGTTACGTATATCAGGGGCCAACGTTCTTCCTCGAATATTTTTGTTAAGGTACTAAGCTCGCTTAGATACGCATCCTCCCCAAAGATTTCTTTGGCGGTTTGTAGCGCAGCTGCTGGTTGCTCGAAGGTGGTAAGGGCTAACTGTCTAGCCTCCGCGACACTGGCGGCATTGTCAGGGGTCTCTATGGCTGCGAGCTCCTGAAGGGCTATAGCGGCAGACCGTATGAAGACAAGCTGTTCGTCAGGAGAGTGCAGAGATTCTGCCGCATAGAGCGTGCCCAGTGCAACGCGTGGTGCCGGAGGCATTTTGGCGTATTCATCCCAAAATTCTGGAGTGAGGCTGACCATACCGTCCGGATTGTAGCTGTCTAGAAGCTCGGACACTGTGGCCTTCGGCGCTCCATGGGCATCCAGGGCAACAACGAGGGCTTGGCGCTTGCGTTCATGCATGTCGGCAATGGCGGCTAACACATGATTTGCCTTGGTGCTATCGCCTAAAGTCTCATGGACTGCTTTTTGGCTATAACTCATCTCGCGCGGGCTGGATGATATAAGCCCCTCGGCCAGCTCCTCGTGGCCCGCCTGGATAAGGCGAGGGATAGCGCCATTAACTGCAGTGGCTGACCTGGTCGGCTCGTCATCGAGCATGCCGTCCAGGCGGGTATTGCGTAGGTCGGCTATTTTATCTTCAAGGTCAGGTAACTCAAGCTCCTGGGCTTTTATGAGTAATGCTGCAGCAGTATCTGGGTTTTTGGGCTGTCTTACCTGGCTCGCAAAGGCGCTGTTTATATACCTCTTGGCCTGTGACGGGTCGTCTTTTTGTTCTGCTACTTCCGCAAGCGTAAGAAAGTCTTGCGAGGACAAAGGTTCTTTTTGAGATTTAAAGAGCCCAGGGTTAATCTGTTTGATCTCGGAAAAGTTATCGTTGAAATCGAGATCAGGGCTTGATGCAGTACCTAGTAAGCCTTCATGGCGTTGGCTGTTGTGAGTGGCCGGTACAATTTTGAGCGAACCGGGTTCTATCTCGGTAACGCTGACAAGGCCAAAAGTGTTGTTTGTGGCTTGAATAAGTTCGTCTGCCATGCCCTTGACTACGGCTTGGTGTACAACTGTTTCGCGGTCATCATCGATGTCATCTGTATACATGAGGCTATCAATGATCAGGGCGGTCTCCAGGGTGCTGATTGCAGCTTCACGATTGCCGGCGTCTTTTTCTTTGGCTGCCGCGCCTAAGAGGCGATCGTAAGTGGCAGCTACGAGCTTATCGGGAGATAGGGTTTCTTTCTGGGCTCCTTGTTCTAGCAAGGCATCGTGGGTAGCGTGTAGCGCATCAGAAGCTGTTTCTATGTAATTACTGACTCGATCAACCTGAGGCTGGTGTTGCTCGCCTAGCTCGATGCGGGTGGGATTGTAGTGCTCGTTCGGATCCGGATAATGGTTGCCGGGCTTCTCTAGATCATAAAATTCAAGATGACTCAGCTGCATGAGGCGATTGCCGAGTGCCTGCTGAAGATCTGGATGCAGTTGGTCTACGTGCTCTTGGGCACCGCTTGGAAGCTCGGCAAAATGTCCGCGGTGCGTCGGTGTGCCATCCATAAGAATCCTTTCGGTAGAAATAAAACGGCTTCTGCTTGTTCAATTTTACAGAACTGACTATGCAAGTGCCAGGGTTTTAGAAGTTGGGGCAGGGAGGCTCGGGTATGGTAGTGGTCAGCACACGGATGCAAACGGTACCAAGCCCTCGCCCCCTGCGAGTGCTGCCTTTTAGACGGCTGTCGTTCGCTATCGGCCTACGGCCAGATCTGGCCCTCGTGGAAGTGGGCGCTCGCGAGCTTGCCGTTCTCGATCTTCAGGTACACACTGCCGAGCGACCCTCCCAGCGTGTGGTCCACAAGCTCTTCGATCTGGGGGCTAAACTTGCCACCAGACAGCTCCGATTCGATGATGTCGCGGACATCCCAGGCGCTGCTCACCAAGCGTGGCTTGCCGAACATGAGGGCGACACGGACTTTGGGGTCGGATCCACCGTTATGGAAGACGGCGTTGTAGTTCTGGCCGTTCTCCTTGACTAGTGTGATCTGGAAGGTGCCTTCATTCTCGGACGAGAACTTCCGGATGAAAGCCCGCAACTGCGGCCCATTGAAATGGCGGTTAGCTCGCTGTCGCCGAAGTCTGCGCTGAGCTCGCGGTCGGTTTGCCCACCTAGTGAGCTTGGGGCTAAAAGTCATGAGTTGCCATAGCCTTTCTTTGCCGCCGATCGACATGCCCGCACGGGGTGTACGAACAGGAATAATAAAACACCCGCACGGCACAGGTGTCAATCAGCTGTGCAGGGGCGAGCACATGCTTTACAACACAAAAACCTCGGCGGTTTGTAGTTTTTCAGCAGCGACCTAGAAGGCCCCGGTTAGGCCGGGGCTTTTTGCATTTTGCGTACAAAGCGGTGCATATGGGGATCAAGCTTGGCCTGATCCATGGCCATGATTTCTGCCAGCGAAAACCATTCATACCCACTCATTTCTCGGGCTTCGTAGATGTAGGTTTGTGTAGTGTCGCCTTGCACTAAATACCACAAACTGACGTCTGTATGTTGACCTTGGCCTAGGGTAGTGGTGGCCGTGATAAAGAGGGGGAGGTTGCCATAGGGTTCTTGAAAAACTGCTGCTAGACCCAGCTCTTCTTCTGCCTCTCTTATAACCGTTGTGGCGGGATCCTCGTCTAGGTCAACATGCCCACCAGCCGGCAGTAGTAGTCCAGATTTTAGGTGATTAATAAGTAACAGTTTGTCGGTTGCAATGTCATGCACAATAAAATAAGAAACCAAGTGTTTCGGGGGATTATCAGGCTTGCTAATGCGAAACAGCGGATCACCGGACGCTATCCAGGCTAGTACGTCGGCTTGGTGGTCTGCCTCTAGCTGATCAAACGGATCTATGTCCGAGACTAGCTGCTGAATGTGTGTCACCATGTGGCTCATATCCATAAAGTATACCAACCACTGATCTATTTTACTCAGTTGCACGCCGTGGGAGCGTATAATAACTACAGTAAGTTATATGGGGGCGAGCATGAACGAGTGCGAGTCGGATGCGAGCATGGATATACGAGCGACTCTTCGCTCGGTGGTAGAAAAGGGTGTCAGAGTAGCTGCTGCTGTTGGGCTGGTTGCGGCTGTTGCCTGTAGCGGGGATAGCGACGCCGACCCTACGGCAGTGGCGCCCGATGATCGTTGTGACCTGGTTTTCAATACAGACACTTTCAACCAGGCGAATGCGCAAGCTGGTCACCACGCTCACGATATGACTGCCCCTGTAGACTTTACGGTGCAGGAATGGGCAGAGGTCTTTGCCGGGGACGAAATGGAGCCGAGCGAGGTGGTTGATGAAATCGCCACAGTGCCTTATGACATTTATCGTCGACACATACTGGCTGGTGTGCTCACACACCAGCTGGGTCCTGACCACTGGATGCCCATGACCATCCAAGAACAGTGCACCACCCTGGAGGGCGAGCTGGATATGGCTCGGCGCGCAGCAGCTCAGTATCCCACGGTGGCCAATGCGCTGGCTGGCGGTTATACCCAGGGCGATTCGTACTACGCTGGCCTGGGTGCTCATTATCAAAATTTTGACGGCACCATTGCAGAATTTGATCCGGCCAAGCCGGCTCAGTTGTTGTATGACGGCACAGACAGTGGCTCCAAGCTTGTAGGACTCTCGTACGTGGTAGCCCTAGAGGGCGATACGCCGCCAGAAGGATTCACCGGCTCCAATGACCAGTGGCACCGTCACCAAAAATGGTGCATGGATCCCGAACAGGGCAATATAAGCCTGGCGGCAGATGTCTTGACCGACGCAGAATGTGCAGAACTTGGGGGCAGGGTGCTTATTAACCCAGACTTATGGATGCTACACAGCTGGGTGGTGCCCGGCATGGAAAATGACTGGGGGCTGTTTGCCAGTGCCCACCCTGGACTGCCCTACAAGGCTGGAGACGAAAGCTTTGTACCCCAGCCGTCAACTGGCAACTAATAAGCTGCCTTTTTAAGTATTTTTAGGGATTCGTTTCTTGGGTGGAGTCTCTGGCTCGACATTGACGTGCACTTCGTCTGGCACGGCTTTTCGGACCCGTCGCTTTATTTGGTCTATGATTTTTTCGATCTTGTCAGTGGTCAGGTCGTCTTGCAGGTGAATTTCCATGTTAGCCAGCAGCTTGTCTGACCCCAGCATCATAGTCCGCAGATCTAGCACACTCTGCACCTCGGGGCTTTTTAGGGTTGCCTCGCGGATGAGTTGTTCGGTCTCTAGTGGGGCGCTACGGCCGGTTACCCACCCTTTGGTGGTAAATATTAGGACCAAGGCCAGTACGAATAGCATCACACCAATGGACATGGCGCCCACACCGTCAAAGCGCGCATTGTCAGTAATGCCATAAATGATCAGCGAAGTCAGCCCAAACAGTGCCGCCAGTGTGCCCATGGCATCCAGCACGATAGTTGTCTTGGGTGCCACCGATGATGATTCAAAAAATAGTTTGGGCAAGTGGCGCCACGGCCTTTGACCGGCTAGCTTGTGAAGGCTCAGTTGCAAGGCGTAGCCGTTGGTACAGACTGCAAAAATCAAAACAACGTAGGCAAAAGTTACGTTTTTTACAGGCTCGGGATTCAGGAAGGCGTGCAAGCCAAAGTAAAAAGACAGGCTGGCGGTGACGCCAATGATCAGGAAGGTGGACATGAGCGCCCAAAAGTACTGTTCTTTGCCGTAGCCAAACGGATATGTGCGGTTAGAGCGTTTTTTCGATCGCTTGAAACCAATCAGCAGCATGCCCACAGCCGCTAGATCTGCCAGGCCCTCCATGGCCTCTGCTAGCATAACTACGCTGCCTGTTATGACAGCAACGGTTATATTGATAAGTACGTCTAGCGTATCCACAAAGAGTGAAGTAAGCAGCACTCTTTTTGTAGTGACTGGCCGTCGTTTCATGTTCTTCGTACCATTGTACAGTACGGCAGCGGCTACGCGAGCGAGTAATTCTGCAGCAAAAAGTTCTACCGGTGGTGCTGCGAAATTGTACGGTGACTTGGTTACCTAGGGAGTGCTTTGCTCGAAAAGCGCTGCCAGGTAGTTTGGATTGCGGGTGCTTTGTTTGGTGCCCACTTGGTTGAAGCCTTGTTTTTCATAGTAGGCACACAGTCCGGCATTTCGGGAGTCGCAGTCCAGTCGCAGGAATTGGCGGCCGCTTTCGGCGGTTTGGGCGAGCGCCCAGTCAATAATACGCTTGCCCAGATTCTGGCCCCGCGCACTGGCTGCAACTGCTATTCTGTGCAGATACAGAGCATCTCCGGGTCGTTCGGTCCAGCTTTTATCTTCTGTTTGCAGCGCCACCGTGCCCAAGGCTTCGGCACCACTTTTTACAAGGTAAATTGGGCAAAGGGCAATAAGTTCTGCCGCCTCTTTGTCAGAGTAGTCTTCTGAGCCCCAGGTCTCATCACCATGCTCGACTTTGTAATGCATGGCATCGGTCAGAAGGCCTGCCAGCAGGTGGGCATCGGAATCTGTAGCAAGGGTAAATATGAAGTCGTCAGGCTGTTTGTTTGATTTCATCTCTTCATCATACCAGGGGAATAGAATATAATTATACTTAGTAATATAAACGAACTATAAAGGCCGTATGAAATCCTTCATCTCCGCTGTGTTAGGTTGTGTCCATACCATTCTTATCGTGGGTGTATTGGCTGCGCTCATATACTACTTTTACTTTGGTCACGATGACTCAACTGCCGAGTTCTTGGTGTGGAAATTCTTGATAGTGACGCTGTTAACGGATTTTCTGTATACCGTTCTTCACCTGTTTAGACGGCCAGCGCCTCAGAGGGATATCAGCTTTGACCCGGCCAAGCTTTCGATTGTTATTGCCTGTTACAACGGCCAGGACATCATTGGCAAGACTATAGAGAACTGTCTGCGTCATGTACCGGCTCAGCAAATCATCGTTGTGTCGGATGCTTCTACCGACAACACCGCGGAGGTTGCTCAATCTTATGGCGTGAGAGTATCGGTCAACCGTCGAAACATCAACAAGGCCTTTAGTATCAGCAGTGTTATGAAACACATTACAACTGACTATGTGCTGATCTTGGATGATGACACATTAGTAGGCGATATTGTTATTCCTACTAGTTTACTGGACGAAGGCTATTCGGCCGTAGCCTTCAATGTCATGCCTATGTCACATCCCACGCTCGTAAACAAACTGCAGCAGTTTGAATATAGAAAAAGCATGTTCTTTGGTAAAAGCTTGCGGGCCGAGAGTGGTGCTATCGGCAATATTTCTGGTGCTATTGGGCTGTATCGAACAAGTGACTTGGTGTTTCAGGCCAACATGCATTCCGGACAGTTTGGAGGCGAAGATCAGCAAAGGACGGCGCTGGTACACATTTACGGCAAAGGCAAGGGCGTAACCTACAGCGACCAGGTGGTGCTCACAGAACCACCAGCCACGCCAAAAGCCCTCTTTCGGCAGCGGGCCTTCCGGTGGAATCTGTCATTGCCCGAGCTCTTTTCTATATATGGCCGTATTTTATTTAGCCCGCGGCATCACTATTTGCTCAAGATAGAAAAAGCCTACCAGGTTTTTTTGTATACTACTGATCCCTTCAGAGTGACCTTTATGTGGGCGAGCTTGCTGTACCCTAGGAAACTCGTGGTCTTTTATATTTTCTATAGCTTGCTGTCCACGGCGGTATGGCTCAAGCTGGAACGCCGAGACCCATTCTGGGTGGTTCTGCTGTTTCCGCTGTATAGACAGGCAGAGACTGTTTGTCGCCTGATAGCACATTTTTATTGGCTGAAGATTAAGTTTATCTACCTCTTTCGCGAAAAGTTTCACAAATACGTCACTGGCAGGAAGGTGGCCTTTGAGTATTCACTTGTTTTTGTGATCATCTGTGTGGTCTGGGTGGTTTCTACGGTGCGCTCAACGTCGCGCATCTCGGTCATGAGGACAAATTCTAAACAGCCAGTTGCCACTGAAGCACCTCCTGACATAATAATTGATCGCAAAACTGCCGAATCTGATATAGATCGGTATGGTACCATCGATACTGAGCCGCAATTGAAACCAGTAAAAGAACCCAATATACCCTAGGACACTATGATTACAAAGAAAGACCCCACCACCAGTAAAGCCCATGTGCTGTTTAGGGATGTGAGTATTTTCTTGTGCCTCGTGTTGGCACTGGCGTCTTTGGTGGTCGGAAACACCTATATAAACAAGCCAAAGACTGCCAAAGAAGAAAAACCCCATGCGTTGGGTGCTACACATACAGTGGAGCTGCCGCAAGTAGACCACAAGGGGATCTGGCTCTGGAAGTCGCCGACGGACTTGTCGGACGAGGACATGCGAAACATCTTTGGCGTGCTAGCCGAGGATAAGATCAACACTGTTTATATTGATATCAGTGGTTATATTGACTCCTATGAAAACCCTGACCCAGCCATAAAGCAAGCAAAAACTCAGGAGCTGCAGAGTAATATGAGGGTCTTTGTGCGTAGCGCATCTAGCTATGGGATCTCGGTACAGGCCTTGGCCGGCCAAACCACGTGGGGCTTTTCGTCCCATGCTTACATTCCATCAGTGTTCGTTGACTTTGTGCATACCTATAATCTGGCCGTGTCCGACAACGAGAAACTTTCTGGGCTCCAGTTTGACATAGAAAGCTATAATAACGCTGCCTTTAAGCCAGACGAGAAGAGCGGCCTGATCCAGTATCTAGGCATGGTGGATGCCACTGTGCAGAAGTATAAGGATACACAGAGTACCTATATGCTGGGGTTTGCGGTTCCGTACTGGTTTGACAACGAAAACGGCAATATTCCTGAGATCACAAGCAAAAAGAAAACAGCGCCCGTGGCCTACCATCTACTTGATACCCTCAACAGCATAAACGCTGGTTACATTGTTATCATGGACTATCGGAATACGACCGATGGCAAAGACGGTTCAATTGCTCATGCCCAAAACGAGGTTGTCTATGCGTCCAAGTATGCACCCAACACCAAAATCATCATTGGTCAGGAGACAACAGATGTGCAGCCGGCCAAGATTACTTTTTACGGAAAAGACGGCCCCAGTCTTATCGGGGCGCTCGATCGCATCTCTAATTCTTTTGATTCCTATACGGCATACCATGGCGTAGCCATACACGACTACTACGGCTATGCTGCTATCCGCAAGAAACTACCAGAGCAATAGGTGCTATCGCGCCCACTGCGTCGTGACTCTGCCGGACCTGAATCCCGAAACTACACCCCTGTTATAAAGATTTGGGTGAAGTTGCCGTCTCTGTTGGGGTGAAGTAGACTTTCATTTTCACCTACCTCTGTTAAATTGAGTTTCGGGATTCAGGTTGCCGGACGTTGACTTAATTTAAAAATAGTGCTATAATTATTTTTTATATAACATTTGGCTGACAGTCAGCTCACAATGGGCTTGCTTTGTTTGTGAGAATCTATTCAAGGAGTTTCTATGCAGGCACATGACATTTTGCCAATTACTGCGTTCACTATTATTACCTACGGCACAGTAGCAGCTTTTGCTATTGGGTCTAAGATTGTTGCGCGACTTCTGCAAAAAAGACGGACGACAAAGTGACCACCCTCACTATTATTGTTCCTGCTTATAACGAAGCCGACGGATTGGCTAAGACACTCGATTCGTTGTTGGCGCAGACGGTTCCAGCTGATCGCATTATCGTTGTAAACGATTATTCAACAGATGACACATTAAAAATTGCTACATTGTATGCCAAACGCGGCATCGAAGTACTGACGCCACCACAGAACCTGGGGTCTAAGGCAAAAGCCCAAAACTTTGTGCTGCCCCATGTAGACACTGACTTGGTTTTGCCCATTGACGGCGATACCACTCTGGACCCGGACTATGTAGAAAAATTGCTGCCATTTTTTGACGACCCACTCGTTTCGGTTGCTTCGGGCTGCGTGTTAACGCAGCGACAAGAATCGCTCTGGGAAAAGGCTCGGCAGCTTGAATACTTGTTCGGCTTTCATTTTTATCGTTCTATTCAGCAGAGCGTTAATAGTATTACTGTTTGTTCTGGCTGCTGCACTGTTTTCCGTAGGGAATTTCTGGTAGAAGGATTTCCAGAAACGACTCTGACTGAAGATATCTACTATACCTGGAATCAACACATAGCTGGGCGTAAAGCGGTGTATGTACACGATGCTATCGCTCGCGCTGCAGAGCCAGTCAATTTTATGTATATGAACAAACAGCTCAAGAGGTGGAAATGCGGTTGGTTTCATGGGTTCCGTTTGCAATTTTGGCAACTTGCCAAAAACAAGCCTATGGTAGCGCTGTGGGCCATGCTCCAATTCCTGGAAACGTCATTGGCGCCCGTCGTGATTGCCCTGCCTTTCGTGGCCTACTTCGCGTGGGATGTGTCACTTATCGAGGTCATACTGTGGTGGCTGCTCGGCGACCTCATAACGTTCTGGCCGCCAGTAATATACGGCTGCTGGAAACGAAAATACCCTCTGTGGCGAGCTATAGTCTCGTACCCCACGTGGTATATGCTAAAGGCTATCAACGTGCGATGGGACGTGCACATGTGTGTGCGGGAGATGATACTTGTGCCGCTTGGCCTAAGAAAGCCTTTCACGGTGTACGAGCGCGGCAAGGCGTAGGGATATGAATTACGCCGTCAAGGCTGAGTCGTCGTATTCCTTGCTAAGCTTCCAGAGCAGCTCGAAGATCTGTCGCTGTCCGTCGGCGATATGTTGGTTGTAGATCTCTATGCCATATATGTCGTTCTTTTTCCAGTCATAGTAGGCAACTACGTCGTTGTAGATGACCGTGGAATGCCGAATGGCAAATACGTCGTCGGATATTTGTCGACCTTGCCAGTTCTTGAGGCGTTCGTTTTGGTGCTGACTGTACCAAGCTTGTTGGGTAGACAAAAAGTGGTTACCTACGATGCTTCGTGACGTCAGTCCTTTGCTATTGCACTTTTCTACCCAGCGCTTAAAAAAGGCGGCATTGGTTTTGGACTGCATATTCTCGTACAGGAGAGTTAGGTTTTCTGAAGTTGAGTTGGTCTGATTCCAGAGCATCTGCCGGAACCCGTCCTCGCCCTGATAGAATTGCACATGAGTTTTGACGCTAGATTCTGCGGTAGGCGCAGATTCGTGTAGCCGCAGCATCTCGGCTTGCAGGTCTAGTAACTGCTGCTCACGCTTGCTCAGCAAGATTTGTAGGTTGGTTAGGGGCGCTGCTTTGTATAATTTACGCTTATACAGTTCTTCTTCCTCTATAAGATAGTGTTCTTTGAGGGAGTCCAAGAGGCGATAGATACGTGTTCGCTCTACTTTGGCATTGCGTGATAGCTGTAGCAGGCTTTGGGGGCCATGCTCCTGCAGGGCCAGGTAGATATTGGCAACCTCTGGATCTAGACCAAGCTTGGCAAAATATTCGTGCACAGTGGCAGTATCGTGATTCATGTCCCTTATTGTCTAACGGTTGTGCGCTCATGCGCAACCGATTTATAGATACTTGTATAAGTAATATTATTGCAGTGTACGACAAAAAGTGTCGTAGTAAACGGAGTAAGATACCCATGTCAGAATTTGATAAATCATTACGGACAGAACAGTTTATAGATGCAGACTTTACAAACTGGTATACCCAAGGATCCCCGCTAGTGTCAGGGGCTGGGGCGAACCTGCCAGAAACACTGCAGGGGTTTGAGGGGCAGGAGGTTGTCGACTTCGAGACACAGTTGGCGGACACTATAGTTGACGCGCACGAACCACGTAACCCTTACCACGGGCTGCAACACTCGCAGCGCACTACAGAAAATGCCTATGACGCCTACGGGGCGTTTCAGAATTTTCACAGTATTAAGCTGCCGGATGGCTTTTTGCAGCCTGTACTGATTGGTACTGCCGCTCATGATCATGCACATCCTGGAGCAACATTCTTTGCCGATGCCGACCCGGACCGGGTGCCACCCGGTGCCAACAAGGACATGGCGGTCGAGTGGTATACCGCCAAACTGACGGCCGAGAGGGTGAAAGGAATGGGTGGTACCGTGGAGCAACAAACGGTTGCCGCTTATATACCCGCCGCCTCGGCTTACGGCGCGCACGTAGAGCAGGGCCGGCGGCTGGGACTGGACCGGGTTGTGCCCAAGGGCCTAGCGGGACTCATGATGCGAGCGGTGGATGTAGTGCCTCTGGCTGGTGACTATGCGGTAAGCGTTGCGGAGAATACAGCCATTCTAATTGGTGAAAAGGCGGCAGGTCTCACCGTTCCCGAGACTATCCATGAATATCAAGACAGCCGCAAGGGCTTCTTGGCGGGGTATGTGCTGCATACGCTGGATGCGCTGGACGAGGCTGCCAAAGCTCCGCTAAGTGGGATGATGGGGTGGCGCGAGCGCGTTCAGCAGCGTCTTACCGAAAACGATTGGCTCACAAAAGACGGCTTTAGCTTGCAGCGGGCAATGCTGCGTGCGCAAACTCAGGCACAATACAACCACACCCTTGCCGACTAAGCTATATTGAAAAAAGTAACAGAATATGGCACAGTAGTGGGATGTCCAATCTTGAAGCCCAGATAGAACTACTCAGAACAACTGGCAATCAATTCTCTGATGAAGAAAGACACTCAAGGCGCCTTGCCTTGCCCGGTGTGTACCTGGAAGGCGATGACGGACCCGAACCCGCCCTGTATGACAGCGTGATAGTACCGGCTATTCCATACCTTATTGCCCCATCCGAAGAGGTGCATGAAGCCCTAGAAGCTATCCGTCCAGGCCGTGCAACCGATCAAAACCCAGATGACTTTATAGAAAAGACCTTCAATCGTAAGGGGGTTCTGATAGGTTTTTCAGGGTATGGGACTGGCTCGGACCCTATAAAAAAGTATGAGTATAGCGCTGAGCACGATGGCTTGCAGGCACTTTTTGCACATTGTAGGACAGCCGGCATATCGATAGATGGTGTGATAGACGGTGCCACTGGCTATGGCGTACCAGGACTCAGCGGCACTTTGGCCGAGAAGCAAGGGCTGATCACCACTGGTTTTGCGCCCCTGGAAAGTCTGCGTGGTGCGGCTATGCGTCACAAATATGGTGTGGTCGGCAAGGTATTTGGTGATGAGGCTCAGGCCCTTGGCGGAACCCCGGATATATTGGTAGCCATGGGTGGCGGGCCCAATGCCCAAAAAGAAATAGAAGCCGCCTTGGATTTGGGTACACTGGTTATCCTGGCCACCTTGAGAGGCTATCCCGGTAACTCGATTGCCCATCTGCCCAACCGCGCTACTGAAGCAAAGACTGCCCAAGATGTAGAAGCCGCCAGAAAAGCTCATATACCAGTAGAATCAACCAGCGTAAAGCATCTACTGGGTATCTTTGACAGCCTGAATATGGATCGTTTGCGAGCTACTAGGGACCAGCGAGCCGAACACCTTGCTCGTGTTCTGGCGCCCCTGCCTTAGGCACTGCTATACTGCGTTAAAAGAAGGATCAGAACAGGTGAACTCAAAGCAAAAAGTTGTTTATATAGCCATGTGTGCAGATATTTTGCACCCGGGGCATCTGAATATTATTCAAGAGGGTAGCAAGCGAGGACTGGTGATTGTGGGTTTGTTGACCGACGAAGCAGTGGCCAGCTACAAGCGTCGTCCTGTCATGGACTTTAGCCAGCGGCGAGCCGTCGTAGAGAGCATAAAAGGAGTGGGCCGGGTTACTCCACAAACCACCCTAGATTACCGTCCCAATTTGCGAAAACTAAAGCCGGACTACGTGGTGCATGGATCAGACTGGCGCACCGGTGTACAGGCTGATACGCGTCAGCAGGTTATTGATACGCTGGCAGAGTGGGGCGGCCAGCTGGTAGAGCCAGAGTATACCGAAGGCGTTTCTACCACACAGCTCATCGAAAAGATAAAAAACATGGCGGATAACACCGAATCACAGGGCCTTGTGCAAGGTCACATACCGGCGGTAGATCTTGACACCGGGTCGCTTCATCCGGTAGACGGCGTTGCCTACCCGGATGGTGGAATATACGGCAGCTGACAGACCGTCCTTTTCGGCTTGGTCGTGGACTTTTTTGATAAGCATTCCTGATAAATTCTTTTTGCGATACTGTGGCAAAAGCCCAATTGTCTTTACGATGAGTTTTTGCTGATACGGGTAGGCCACAATAAAGCCAATAGCTTTGCCGTTGTCTTCTAGAAAGAACGAATACTGTGGGTCGAACAGTGGTTGGTGGTTGCTCACGTTATATAACCGTTCCTCCCAGGACAGGACCGGACAGTAGATGCTGTTGTGCGGAAATATTTCGTTCATGAGCTTGTGATATGTCTTGAGGTCATCTATTTGTTTGCCGGTGCCAAAGGGCTTGAGGGTAATATGCGCATAGTCGGCACTGGGTTTACGCATGGTTTTGAACTTTATAAATATCTGGTAGTGCTTGGCAATACCAGACACGTAGCGGTTGAAGACCTTGAACCCGGCTTGCCTAAAGGCGTCTATGTACCATGTAGGATTTACCGGCTCGCCGGGTATTTGAAAATCGTCGTCTACATTAAAGCGGTAGTCACGGGTGATGGTGCCGTTGATGGGTCCATAGACGTCGACAATACCAGGCTGCTCCTTGAGCCAGGCGGTGGCTTTCAACAGTGCCTGGGCGCCAGCGGCAACAGTGGTGCAGGCAAAGAATCCTACCAGCCCTTTGCCAGGCAGCCGCTTGTCTATCATGGCCATCACGTGGGCCGATCCATCTGGCCCATCAACCCGGAAAGGTTTGGCAACAATGTGTTTCCAGAGTGGGTTGTCTGGTCGAAAATAGTGTTGCCAGATAGCGATTGCCTCAGCCTGAATCTGCTGGTTATGGGATTCTTGGGTGATAGCCGTCAGGTGCTTCAGGCTAGATTTTAGGAACGTTGGTTGGGACATTTATCGTATAGCCAGCCATAAAAATACTGCAGCATAGGCCAGCTCTAGCTGGGCCAAGAACGGATGGGGTTTTCTGACCAGCCGTGACGACACCATGAGCGGGATCATAATAATCAGCCAGATCACTGATAGCTTGGCACCCAACAACAGCGCCACCAGTAGGGCATATTTGCTAAAGAGTACCGGCATTCCCCGGTAGTATCGGCCATCGGTCTCGACGTATCCGGCTACCGTGAATCTGCTCAGCCGCAGCAGCCCAAAAACACAGTACACCGTGGTGACGACCATGGACCACCAGGCCCATCCGGTCTGTATGTTTATGACCAATGCCGGGAACAGTACCCAGCCCATCACGTCATACAGAGAATCCAGCACGGCACCATACGGGGACCCGCCGTATTTGCGGGCAACCATGCCGTCTACATAGTCCAAGAACATAGATACAAACGCGAGCGAAATAGCCAGCTCGGTACGGCCATTCCACAGCAGCGCAAAGGCATTTACCGCACAAGCAATAGCCAGGGCGGTCACATAATCTGCCCTAGAGAGTTGCCGTAGTAGGTGTTTTTCGGGTGCTGGTTTCTTGGTCATAGTATTTCTACGGCTCCTTTTGCGGCATTGATAGACACGGTTGTGCCTGTTTTGAGGTGCCGAGTGGCATCTTTGACGCCAATTATACTCGGTATGCCCAGCTCGCGCGTGACAATTGCAGCATGAGACAAAATGCCTCCGTGCTCTACCACCAGCCCCTTGGCTAGGGCAATCAAGGGCGTCCAGCCTGGGTCGGTATGCGAAACAACCAAAATATCAAATGGCTCTGTGGGGATGATGGGCTTGTCTAGTACTATCACTTTTCCCGTGACACTGCCTGGTGAACAGATAGTACCAGGCAGTGTTTTGGCAGCTTTGCCGGACAGCGGCTGGTGGTCGGCAAATTCGGGTGGCAGCGTGTTGGTCAGGCCAGTTGTGATAAATCGGGATGGCGCCTTGAGTTTTTCGTAGGTTTTGTAGCGCGACCGGCGGGCAGCGATCTGCTGTTGCAAATCGTCCTGGTAGCCGGTGCCGTTTATGAGCCTGAACAGCTCCTCGATATCTAGGTAGTACACATCGTCTGTGTTTTTGACCAGGCCCTGAGCTTGCAGACTTTGACCAACATGAATAAAGAGTTCACGTAAATAGGCATAGGCTTTGCCGCGCAGTAGACGGTTATGTTCCCGGATTCTTAAATGATGCTTCAACCGACGGAGGAGTATGGCATATATCAGCCTTTGTCCGGGGCGCAACTGTTTTTTGATGGCCTGGCTTCTTTGCTGTTCGGCTTCCAGGGCGTTGTGCTGCCGTTTGTCGGTGGCTGTAGTATCCAGCTGTTGGTAGGCCCTGACCAAGCTGTAAAAACCAGCCAGTGGTAGCAGTGGGTTCTTGGCTTCTATCTTTTGGTCTTCGGCAAAGCGGTGCAAGAACTGCGACCGATATTCCTGTAGCAGAGTTTTGGTATCCGTAGACAGTAGGTAAGCATCTAGTTCTTCGTAATTATCCTGGCCCAGCAGTTTTTGGGCCTGCGGGTCAGTGTTGATGGCTTGGGCTAGGTCGGTCAGTATGTTGGCTTGCCGAGCGCTAATAACATCATGCAAAGAGCCCAGGAATGCCGTGGCGTGCTGGCTGTCTGCACCCAGCCATCGCTGTAGTCTGCCCTTTAGCATGCCATGGTAGATCATCACAAAAAAATCGTTGTCGGCCGCGCGGCCCATATGAGGAATAACAGTCTGCTCAATATAGGTGTAGCGTTGCAGCAGGGTAAACAAGTCCGCACCAATGGGCAGTGTCTGGTACTGGGCGTAGGTACTGTCCAGGTATCGCCAGTAGCGTTTTTTTTCGCGTTCGAAAAATAGCGACCGGCGGGCAACCCGCACAAAGAACTTCAGCCGATAGCCTAGCGGATAGGAACTAGGGGGCAAGTAGGCGGCGTCGCCAATGGTTTGTAGCTGTTCGTCCAAATACTTTTGGTTCTGGCTGTTGTTGGGGAATAGTCCGATAAATTTATACCAATTTGCCAGATTGTAATACATTCGTCCGCCGTACAAACCCACCATGGCGCTGAATGTCCGATGGTTGCCCTCCAGCTGGTACCAGTCCAGCCCGGCCGCGTAACTCTGCGACTTATACACCAGCTCGTAGCCGCGGCGTGATATAGAAAATGTCAGGGGCAGCACAATGCCCGGAAAACTCTCGCCGATGTTGGCGTTGTCCCATACCTGCACATGAGCTATTCGGGTTATGGGGCGAGCTTGCAGCGCGTACAGGGTGCCACCTGCAAACGCCCATTCAATATCTTGGGGGGACTGAAAATGATTCTCGATACGTTTGCCCAGCTCTTGCAACTGCAGGATTTGGCCCCGGAAGATCCGCGGCTGCTGGCTCATAGACCGAATGTCGCCGGACAGTCTATCTATATGTATAGCTTCGACGTCGTCGCCGTCTACGGCTTTGCTACCGTGTCCGGTTACGGCGTTTATGAGCATCTCGGCCCGGCCATTGGCGGGATTGACGGTGAACAGTACGCCGGCGGTGTCTGGTGCTATGTATCGCTGCACAATGGCGTGTACCTTGTGATGCTTTTTGGCAGTGTAGGCCGTGCTGGGCTGGCTGTTTGCGACGGTGCGCAGTGCCTTCAAGAAAGCTGCCTTGCCAGTGACTTCCATGACGCTGGCATACTGGCCGGCAAATGATTGGTCTACGCTGTCTTCGCCCTCGGCTGACGACCGCACGGCAACTGTTTGGCAATGGTGCTCGGCACACCACGCCTGGAAGGTGGTGGTGACTTGGGCGGCAACCTTGGGGTCGTCTAGCTTCTGCAGAGTAGCGGCTTCTAGTTCGTAAAAGTCAGGCACCGTCAGCCCGAGGTCTTGCAGTACCTGGAGGTTTTGGGCTTTTGTGCCACGCATACTAGGCACTGAGCAGCAGGGTTATGGCGGAGCTGAGGTACATGACCAAAGAGGCGGCGTTCATCAGCTCGGCAGATTTGGTAGTTGGCTGCTGCATATATTTTATGATCGACACGGTGATTACCAGCAAACCGAGTGCCAGAACTGCCCACTGCAGGTCCTTGGCCGTCCGGTCAATCAAGAAGACCGTATAGCCAGTAACGGCCAGCGTAAAAGCCACAAACGAGGACAAGGCCAGTCCCATGCCTAACCTATAGGAATACCGGTCTTTGGCTGCGCGTTTGTCTTCGCCACCGATGGTGCGCGAAGCCTCTACCATGCCAATCATGAGCATGGCATACACAAAATACACAAATCGTTCGGCCAGCGGCTGCACTTCCAGCACGGTAAGAATCAGCCAGGCCAATATAAACAACTGTACATAATGAGAAAACTGGTAGGTCAAAAAGTGTCGACGCAGCCAGTCGCGCATAAAGAATTCTTGCCGGGTCAGGAACGAATAAAACTGCTGAAAAATAGCTAGCAACACAACCACCCATGAACCAGTCAGGACACCCAGCAAAAGGAACGATCCAATAACCCCGTTCTTCAGCTGGGCTAGTTCCTTCAGGGTGATAAGCCCGCGCTGTACCGGCCGGTGCGGATAGTATTTGTTGTCGTGCTCGAAGTCTTTGGGTTCGTCAGCCAGGCGGATTTGCAAAAAATACAATACCACCATGGCACTGGCAATGAGCACAAGGGGCCAGCCAAAGTTGCCATGAAGTTTGGTAACGGCAGTGGTAAGCGACAGAGCCACGGCGGCCATGGCTAGCAACGGAATCCGTTCGTTCTGAAATGTCCAAAATCGTCGGACAAAAGACCATTCAGTGTAGGGCAACTTCAGTTTGCTTTCTTTATATATTTTGGAAAGCCGTTGCTTTTCTTTTGTACCCATTTGTGATCAGTATATTATACTTTGATCATAGTGCGAAAAGAGAAGCGAACGAGGGTTTTGGCAGTCACCGAGCTGTGTTTTTTTGCGGTGCTTGTGGCACGGTATCCTTTTCTGTGGCCGGTGCTGTTGTTTGTGCTGCTCAGCCACGTGCCGGCGAAAGTTCTCAAAAAATAATGCCAAGAACCTATCCAAAATCTCATCATCCGGCCCGAAACCGCCCAGTTTTGGCCAGAATCCGCCCTAGTCTCGTCAACGTAACTATGGGTATGTCTCCTCGTCCAGAACGAATTCTGTCTCAAAACTGGACAATTTCGTCCTGGAAGAGAGATATTGGACAGGTCCTTAGTTCCATAGTCAAATTTGCAAGGGTCAGAATAATAGCTACCTGTCTTGCGCTTGTCTTCTTGGGTAGTGCTGCAGCAGATGACCTTACCTGGAAAACGCTCCTGGCTTTTGTGCTCATAGTGGCCTTTACCATTCATGCCAATTCCATCAACGACTATGCCGACCGCGACATTGACGCAATAAACCTCAAGGATGCCACAGACCGACCGCTTGTCTCAAAAGACATTACCTCTGCTCAGTTTTGGGGTATTCATTTTGGCAGTGCCCTTGCATTGGGGCTAGCTGCCTTCTATGGCTGGCGTGCGGTGTTTTTGACCCTGGCGATACTTTTCATAGACTATATCTACTCGCTCAAGCCGCTGCGGGTAACAGATCGCACTTTTGCAGCGCCGTTGCTATTGGCTGGCGCGTACACCTATTATTCGTTTTCGTTAGGGTTTTGGTCAGTGGAAAGTGCCCAGCCGTATCCGTGGCTGCTCACGGCTGGCTTGGCTCTGGGTTTTGTGGCTCGGCTGCTACTGAAAGATTTCAGAGACGTAAGGGGTGATAAACGTCATGGCAAAATAACTTTTTTACTTCGGTTTGGTCCCCGAATAACTACGGCCGTGAGTGGCCTGTTTTGGATAGTGGCTATGGCAGCAGTGGTGGCTGCTACGTCATTTGCCTCTGGCGTGCTGGTGCCCTTGGCGCTTGGTTCGGTCATGGTATGTGCGTGGTTGTATGAACTTGCTGGCGTCCGGAATGTCGACGATCAGCAAAAACTGGTCGTTGTCATAGCGCGGGCCGCCAATGTCGCTATTATCACCTTGCTGGCATACTTGTTGTGTTGGCAACGAACAGACCTATCTGCTCTGGAATTGCAGGCCATTCCGCTGGCTACTGGGGTTGCGCTGCTTGGTTTTAACTGGCTGCAAAATAGAAAGGAATTACATGTCAAAACAAATTGATAAGGTGCTGGCCTACTACAAATCAACCAACTTTGACTACGAGCATTTTTGGTCAGGCCGTAAAGCCCTAGCCTTGCACTTTGGCTACTATGATTCGCCGCAAACCCCACACGAAGAGTCGTTGCAAAAGATGAATCAAAAGGTGGCAGAGCTGGCGCACGTAACGGGCACCGACAAAGTGCTAGATGCTGGCTGTGGCTACGGCGGATCTGCATTGTGGCTGGCTGAAAATTGTGGCTGCGAGGTAACGGGAGTTACGGTGGTGCCGTACCAGGTCCAAAAGGCCCAAAGGGCTGCAGCCAGTTCGCCAGCAGCAAATAAGCTGAAGTTTATCCAGGGCGATTACGCCAATACCGGATTGCCGGATGGCTCGTTCGACATTGTCTGGGGGCAGGAAAGCATCGTGCACTGCGAGCACAAAGACAAGTTTGTCAAAGAAGCCTTTAGGCTGCTCAAACCGGGTGGTCGGTTAGTTATTGCCGAATACCTGCTGCGCGACAAGCCAGTGCTTTCCACGGAAGAACACGAGAGGATGAGGCCATTCCTAGAGGGCTGGATGATGCCAGACCTGCTGACACCCAGTCAGTACAAAGGGTTGTTTGCTGCGGCTGGTTTTAAGTCTGTTGCACTGCATGACTTGTCAGCCAATGTCGAACCATCCCTGAAAAAGTGTCAGCACAATGCTGGTCTAGCTTTGCCGTTTATTGGGATTCTCAAAAGGTTGCGGCTTATAGACACTATTCGCCATGACTACACCATCGCCAATTATCAACTGTACGACACCTTCAAAGACGGGCTGTGGCGTTATCAGGTCGTGGTTGGCGTCAAATCATAGACGTGTTGCATCAGCTCTTCGGCCGAACTGGCCCGAGCACTATCGATGGGCTGGCCGATATGCACACTGCAGTGCCAGCGGTGTTTCCAGTCTATGTTTATGGGAATAAGCTCTACGTTGGGGTGGGTGGCCAGGACAGAGATCCCGGGCTTGGCAATAGGCTCACGCGTCCGGCGACCGGGTGGAAAAATGACAACTGTCTGGCCGGCACCCATGACCGCCCGGGCTTTATCTAACCCATAGGCCGTGCCTGACTGGTAGTGGGCCGGGAAGCCACCCAGACTATTCAGGAGCAATTTGCCAGGCCCTTTAAAGTAAGCATTCTCGATAAAAAAACGAAATGGCAACAACTGCCTCAGCCAGCTAACTGGTAAGGAGGCGCAGATGACTAAGGGGTCAAGCATGCTTTGGTGGTTGGCGTAGATCACGTAGGTCACGTCGTCTTTGAGGCTGAAGGCTCCGGTATGGCGGGACAAATCCTTCACAAGCACCAGGCGCAGGATCAGCAGAGCAGGATACGCCAGCAGCTGACCTACCAGGATAGCCCCCTTTTGCAGGGGATGTTCAAGCGCAATGGGTTGGGCTATCTCGCCGTTTGCTTCTGGCTGCACAATACATAACAGTATGCCATATGCCGTTTTACCCACTGCCATAAACATACTGCTTATGCTACTATTTGCTTAATAGACTCTAAGGGGCGTAAACAAGCGAGGGCAATCTATGGACAACGTAACTTCAAATGTACTTGTGCCACTGTTCTTTATACACGGAGCAATTGGCACGGCGTTATTAGCAAAGTGGTTTCTGGGCCAAAAGCAAGAAAGCCTAAAATACTTTGGGGTCGGCCTGGCCAGCTACGCTGCTGGCATGGCCATATGGACACTGGTAGTCCTAACAAAGCCCGCAGACATAAAGCCGCTTATCCTGGTTGGCGTAATTCCTTTTTTGCTGGGCCACCTAGCTTATGCCAAGGCTGCCTCACTTAAATCTCCGAGTAAGAGCACTACGCTGGTGACTGTCACAGCGGTTCTGTTGGTTGCCACATTTATTGCTCGCACATTCTTCTACAGGTCTCAGCCATATTTTTCCGGCCAGGGCCTGCTGTACTTTGGCCTTCAGTCTGTGCCTGTCGCTCTCTACATAGCCACTATCTCGGTCAGCTTCTTACCGGCTATCCGAGCGGTTGTCGCGGATATGAAGAAAACACACCTCAAGTCCATCATGGGCGTGGGCCTAACTACGCTGTATGTGAACTCTATTATCTTGGTCAGCGCCAAAGACGACACTTTGCTACTCATAAATGGTGTAGTGCTTACCTTGGCCCTGCTGACGCTGTGGGTAAAAGCCCTTTGCTCATCTGGAAAAGCCTAGGAGCGGTGAGGCCCCAGATACAAGGATAAAGCTTATCTGTGTTATACTATAAATAAGCAAGTGGTTACTGAACCCTCTCCGTTGTTATAATTCGTATTTGAAAAATCTACTATTATTTCGGTTAGAAGTCATTTAGGCGCGTGTGATATTAGCTAACAGAAAGAGATAAATAGTATGTCAATGAAACTTTACGTAGGCGGTCTTGCCTATAGCGTGACCGAACAAGAACTGAACGATCTTTTTGCCCAGCAGGGCAAGGTAGTCAGCGCAGTAGTTATCAAGGACCGTGACAGCGGTCAGTCCAAAGGCTTTGGTTTTGTAGAGATGGAAGACATCAAAGAAGGCCAAAACGCCATCAAAGAACTAAACGGCAAAGAAGTGAGCGGCCGTGCAATTGTTGTTAACCAAGCTCGCCCTCAAGAAGACAACCGCTCTGGCGGCAGTTTCCGCAAATCTTACTAATTCAGTCTAGTTACTCTTAGATTTCAAACAACCCGGCCTTTTCTTAGAACTGAAGAGGCCGGCTGATTGCTTATTATGATAAAAAAGAACAAACACATTCAGATTGTCAGCTCTTCCAACAAGCGCCTTAGTTCTATGAGCGAAGCGTCTCGGGCCGGAGTGCTGGCAGTCCTGTCGCGTCACTACACCAGGGTAGGAATTACTCTGGTTGACACCATGGCCGATCTTGAGGCGCTTGTTGCTGATGCGCCAGATCTGGTATTTTTAGGCGCAAGTTCTATCAATGTCGGTAATAGCAAAGTATGGCTGAGCAACTACCTTGACGAGCGCGGAATTGCCTACACGGGCTCGGGACACAAAGCGCACCAACTAGAAATGGATAAGTCACTGGCCAAACGGCGGGTACTAGATGCTGGCCTCAAGACTTCACCATTTGCGGTCGCATACCAACGCCGTCCCTTAGTGGACGTGCCTTTTGCCTATCCACTATTCGTGAAACCGACGAGCCGAGGCGGTGGCGTAGGTATTAATAGCAAATCTGTTGTCCATACTTTTAGCGAGCTAGAGGCAAAGGTTTCATCGATTGCCACGAGGTTGCAGTCTGATTCACTCATAGAAAAATATCTATCTGGTCGGGAATTTAGCGTTGCCATCCTCAGGCAAGAAAACACTGCTGAGTTTTCTGTCATGCCCGTAGAGCTGCTGGCTCCAACAGACGAATACGGGCAACGCATCTTGAGTGGGAGTGTGAAATCGTCTGATAGAGAAAAGGTGTTGGCTGTGACCGATCAGGACATAAGGTCCAAGGTCTGCGCGCTTGCCTTGACTGTATTCCACGCGCTTGGCGCGCGCGACTATGGCCGTATAGATATCCGTCTAGACCAGTACGGCACACCACATTTCCTAGAAGCCAATTTGCTACCCAGTCTGATCCAAGGATATGGGTCATTCCCCAGAGCATACAGACTCACTATAAAGCAGAGCTATGAACATATGATTTTGCACATTGTGCGGCTTGCTCTGTCGCGTTCTGGTAATGTTGAGCCTACGGCTCAACCGCTTTTGAAACTGTCTATTGGTTGAGATGCTTAATATCTAGCTGTGGTATCAGGACAGCCTCGTCCGTTTGTAGCAAAAACTCTATGGCTTTTACGGCCTGGGCGGTAGTAATAGCAGAACTGTTGAGAGGCAAGCCAGCTTTGGCAAATTAAGTCGGTTTTTATAGTGCCGGGGTAAAAACCGCTGACGCGCACATTGTATGCAGCTGCCTCTTGTTGCAGGGCTTTTGTGAACCCGGTAATCGCCCACTTCGAGGCATTGTAAATCGAGCGGTTGGGGCGGGCAATTAGCCCTGCCTGCGAAACAACGTTGATGATAAGTCCACTCTTCTGCGGTTTCATGTACTGCAGCGCCGCCTTGGCAGAATATACGGATCCCAGTGTGTTGGTGGTGATAACGTTGGTGATGTCTTCGTAGGTTGTATCTACCAGATCGCCATTTACTATGACGCCGGCATTATTGAGCAGCACATCTATGCGCTGATGCTTGTCGTGTATTTTTTGAAAAGTTTCAGCGACTTGAGTGGCATCTTTTACATCACAAACATAATAGTCGCAGTTGTTTTCTGCCGTAGCCTTTCCAAGGCCGTCGCTTCCGCCGGTAATAACAACAGTTTTCATCATTCAATCATAACAGATTGCACAGCGTGCAACTTCTGAGTTTCACCTAACTGGTGGTAATTCGGCTGCAAAAAAAACCGAGCCCTTCGTAAGGCTCGGTTGATACTGTGCCAAAGCTGCTAGTATTCAAAGCGTGAATTGCAGGTGTCTGCCACGGCGGGGCTTGGGCTAAGAGAGCAGGTGAGGTCTATCCTGGTCCATGTGTCATTGCCTACCTGGCCGTCAACGGCTATGGTGCCTGGGTCTTGAAACTCCCGCACAGCCTCGTATGTTATCGATCCAAAGAGGCCATCGATGGCTCCTCTGTAGTAAGCTCCATACTCATGCAAGAATCCCTGCAGTGCCGCTACGCATCCTCGCTGGTTAGCAACGCCCCAATAGAGGAATGGCCTATATACTTCACACTCCATGATAGTAGGTGAACAGCGTTGTGTACTTGGGTTACAGTTTGGCAGAGTATGTGCACTTGCTTTTTGGGGTACTGCAAACATACTAAACGATGCTACAACAAGAGCCATCGCTATCATGCTTATCATTGATTTGCCCCGAACCACGAGTGTACGTGTTGTGTTAGACATATAGCTCCTTAAATTATGTATTAGATAGTGAAACACCGCATTATTCTTGCGCAATTTTTCTCGCCTGCCTGCCGTTTAATCATCAGCAATAATTTGCAGCTTATGTTAAGTAGCCCTAGGGCATGTTTTGTCCATCTTCTTGAGTACTGCCCAAATTCAAGAACCTCTTGTCTGGGATATAGTTCGAGAAACAAACTTTTGAAGATTATCATTAAGAACCTAAAGCTTGAAGTAAGGGTGGTTCATTGCGGCGGGTTTTAAAAGTTGGTACACTACTGTCCTTATGAAAGAGTTGGCGGTGTCATCGCTTACACCCGAAATGGATGCGCCTATCAACAATATTGTTGTTTTGGGCGACGGTATAGCTGGACTGGCAATTGCGGCGGCATTGCAGCCTTACGCTCAGTGCCTACAAGTTGTCGGCCGTGATCCCGCGCCGATGGGTGTAGAGCCCAGAAGGCACTTGCCGCAAGGCCGGCAAATACACAACTTGGCGCATCGAGCATGGACAAATCTGGACGAGCTTATGCCCGGCCAGCCCGGTACTCCCGGCTATATAGACCACTTGAACGCTCTGGGAGCGGGCACGGTGCATGTGCCGCGCGACTTGCATGCGACCGTGGGTGGTGTTCAGATGCCACGAGAAGGTGATTTTGGGATCCAATGGAGGACTGCCCGGCGAATGACCATGGAACTGTCGGCTCATCGGGTTCTTGCAGAAGCACATAACGTCCGTTTCCTTGGACGAACCCTAGCCCGAGGTTTGCGGATCGATGATACTGCCGTGACTGGTGTGGCCGTAGAACATGAAATAACTCAGGGGCAGACAATCTTAGCTGCTGATATCGTAGTGGATGCTATGGGGGCGCTTTCTGCCGTTCCTCGTTGGCTCAGAGGTGCTGGCTTGCCCGCCCCTGATATTGCCAGCACGCCGAGTGGCCGATGGTATACAGGCTTGGTGGTGGAGCGCCCCCAGACAGACTACGAGGGGAACTCCCTCTGGGTGAACTTGCCGGGCGAAGATCAAACCAAGAGTGGCATAGTATCCCCAGTTGATCCTGATCATTGGCAAGTCTCAACCTCGGGCTTTGAGGACGACACTCCACCTACTACGTTCGGAGAGGTAAAAGCCCACTTTCGGGGGCTGCCAGGCGGAGATGAAGTAGCTGAACTGCTGGATTCGGTTAGTACGCCTGCCGACCAAAATTTTTTCCCGGCGTATAAGTTGATGGCTGTCAGGCAAGCCAACGACGCCAACACGGCTCTCCCGACAGGACTGTTGCGGGCTGGCGATGCTGTGTACCGGCCTGACCCTATCTTGGGGCATGGCATGGCAATCGCTACCACCGAAGCTATTATGCTTGGAGCAATCGTGGCTGGGCACGGTGACAACCTGGCTGCGATTACTTATGATAGTCGGCGATATGTGTCTAGGGCGGGCGCCGCGGCTCGCGAGGCGGCTGACTTCCTTACTAATCCTGACGGCGATGCGGACTATGAGACTGTAATGCGGCGGCTACACTTGGCCGATGTTAACCCGTTGGAATTGCTGGAGCAGTGAGTCACCCCGAAGGCAGGGCGGTAGCTTCGGAACTCTCTGACATTTAGTTGACAGTAACACAATAAGAATTAGTTACAAAAAGATACATTACTGCCTGAACAATCGTAAACGGTGAATAATTGACTCTTTGCCACCAAGCTGGCTTTCTCCCCACAGTCTGTGGCTGGTCAGGCGCACACGATGCTCTCCGGTTTCGCCCGTATAGTAGGTTACGTACCCTACCTTAAATAATTTATCTAATATGGTTCGCGTGGCTTCCTCGGAGCCGGGATCTGACTCCCATAGCTGTTCGATTTTGACGCCGCCCGTACCGGCAAGAGAGAATTTGCCAAGAATGTCGCGAATCTGACCTGTCTCTGCTTCTTCAAACAATGACTCGCGAGTTTCGCCCTGGGCGGCTTCGCGCAGCGCTACGTTTCCGACATAGCCAACCGTCTGTCGTAAGCTCTGTGGGCCTTGAGGTCGTATGCCCTCGAAGGTATAGAAATATTGTTGGCCAATCTCCGCCGCTTCATGCATAGTGCGGACATTGTCCTCTGTAGAATGAAAGCTGACTACGGCTACTTGGGCGCCATGGTATTTATCAAACCCCCTAAAAGCGGGGTTAGGGTCGGCATCGTCACCAAGTGCCTCGGGATCTCCCCGGCCAATGTACAGTAGGTGCCCAAACCGGATGCTCGAATTGGGAGGAGCATGTTGGTGGTAGATGGTAGAGGGAAGTCGTCGTGAATCTCTTTCGTAGCCGCTCGCTAGGCCCAGTACCACCTGAGTAGAGTTGTTTCCTTGCTGGTCGAACCTGGGCATGCTGGTTTTGAGTGCTACGGCTACCTGGTGTGCGGCCGAGTAGAAGTACGGCAAGGTCGGAGTTCTGGCGCGTCCTTCGCGTTCGTCAAACCACAGACGGAGGGTAATTAGCCCCACTTGCTGAGGCTCTCCATCGTGAATATCCGGTACTAAGTCAACGGCTACGTGGGTGGCAACAACAGTGATACCAACCTCATTCGAGACTTTAGATAAAGGCTCCCATAACTCAAGCGGATTGGGGTGTGGCTGCGGTAGCATTAGGTCGGCTTTGGCAAACTCGACTCGGCCAACCTCACGTTCCATATAAGGAGATAATAAGTCTTTCATAAGTGGCCGGTCAGCATATTACTAAATGTAGTGAAGTTATTTAGAGGGAATTTTCACAATATAAACGGTTAAGCTTGCGTACTATAGAGGCATGAGAATAAAACTTTTACTTATCGCGGTTATTTCAGCAATTTTAACGACAGTTGTTGCGCCAGCAGCACAGGCACTTCCGGCGACGGGGCCGTGGTATCAGCCCAAGGTGGGCGATCAAAGCCCTTTGGTCATGGCTCACCAGGCTGGTGAGGGTGAATATCCATCTAATAGCATGCTGGGCTTCACACAGGGCTACAATGCCGGTGCAGACGTTCTTGATACGGATATGCTTGCCACTAGCGACGGTGTACTGGTGCTTTATCACGACGAAACACTCGACTTCCGTAGCAACTGTACGGGGGCTATTAGCTCGTTGACTTATACCTACATTGCGCAAAATTGTAACATTGGATACGACTGGACGCAGGATGGGGGGGTTACCTTTCCGTACCGTACATCTACTGACCCTAACGCAACTAAGATCGTAAAAGCATCAGAGCTGCTAGATGCATTCCCAAGTGCCCGGATCGGTATAGAAATTAAGCAAACTACCACAGCTTCTGCTACTGCGCTCTGTACGCTCATTACGAGCAAGAGTGCTCAAGGTAGAGTGTTAGTCTCTAGCGGAGAAAACGGTGTACCACCAAACCAACACCCAAATATGAGCGCTTTCCGTACTGCTTGCCCCACGGTAGCAACTTCAGCCACAGGATACGAAACCATAGAGTTCATAAACTACTTAGGTAACAATAATTTCCCCGGCGGTTACAACCCACCGTTCTCCTCTATCCAGCCTCCTATGGTCCTTGCCAGCGCAGCATTTGTAGCCAAGGCACATCAGTACCAGCTAAAGGTTTACCCATGGACAATCGATACGCCTGCTCAGGCTCTGCCTCTTAAAGATGCAGGTGTAGACGGAATTAATACCAGCTACCCTCAGCGCATCCTGAACTGGATGGCGAGTCAGCCACTGAAATACTGCACAGATGGTGGCCAGACGTATCAGCTGACTAATCCTGTAACTTCACATCCTTGTGTGTGGGTTATGAAGGCTTGGCTGAACGAAGCCCGTGTCAAATACGGCCAAACAGGCAACCCAGCTTGGCAACTGCTACCCAGCACGTTGACCTATGACACTCAAATGCGAGACATGGTGACCGTTTGGCAGTATATCTCCAACTCACAACCTGGAGGACTCCCAGTCACTGGCATAGCAAATCCTGCCAGTATAAGCCACATGAACAACGCATGTCTTGGTGCAGAGGTACAGTACTCGTACAACTCCGCGATTTGTTAACAGGTCCGGTGCATACTTTGGCACTCTGTCGTTACGACAGAGTGCCATTTTGTTTGAGGATACGTAATTATAAATGCTGCATGGATGGATAGCAGACGGCGGCTCGGAGGTGCACGGATGTGCTTGAATGCTCCTCCGAGCCGTGCCGTCTGCTGTATGTCTTCGAGAGCTAGCTCTCGGTGTCCACGGTGAATGTGGCCAACACGAAGTCACCGCTGTCCTTGTCGAGAACGCCAAGGGCGTAAGTGCCAGGTGCGTCTGCCGTACCGCTACGTGTTGTGCCGCAGTCCCAGGTCCTGGTGGTTCCGTCCGGACGCACGTCGATGCGGCCATTGGTGGCCACTTGGCCGATACCGCCGGCGGCGAAGTCCAGGTACGCCGCGCCGGTGTCGACAGTCCAGGCGACTTCCTGGATCTGTCCGCCGGGGGTGAAGCCGTCGCCGGTGATGGCCAGGCCGGTGTTGTTGCCGTCCTTGCACGACCCGCTGACCTTCAGACTGAGTTCACATCTGCTGACGCTCTGGCCCGGCTGGGGCAGGACCGTGGGCAGACTGGTGGGGACGATGCCTGATCCGCAAGCCGGGAGTTCCACGACGGTCGTCGTCGTGGTAGCCGTCTGTGCGCTGGTGGTGGCCGAGCTGGCGTCCGTGTCATCGTCGTCGCTGCCGCAGGCAGCAGTGAGCAGCACGGCAGCCAGCGTGGTGGCTAGCACGTATCGAAGCCGAAGCCTCATGAGCACCTCTTTGGGTAGACGGAATGTCTCGCAAGTTGCGAAGACAATCAGCCGTGAATCACGAAACCCTCCCCATCTGGTAACCGAGCAGCGTCCGTAGGTAGTGAACGGCGTAGCCGTTCACGCTCCTCGGGAACGAGCTAACCAGGTGCATGTGCTCCTTGAGGTAGTCGAAG
>Ga0193752_1000305_pt1 | contig 52190 bp, 50 predicted proteins | sample H1c1metaG_FD_144924 | JGI IMG/M metagenome (GOLD analysis project Ga0193752, IMG submission 144924) | Soil microbial communities from a riparian zone of the East river system, Colorado, United States - H1c1 | ecosystem: Environmental > Terrestrial > Soil > Riparian zone | place: USA: East River...
ATCCCATGGACATTCCAACGCGAAAACACCGCCCTCGGCCGCAAGATAACCGAAGAACCGACCGGCATCGACTATCTGCAAATGCTGGCCGTTTCACGGCTGTTCCTTGATAACGTCCAGCACATCCAGGCGTCGTGGCTGACCCAGGGCCTAAAACTCGGCCAGACTAGTTTGCGCTTCGGTGCTGACGACATGGGCTCCATCATGATCGAAGAAAACGTAGTCTCCGCCGCCGGTGCCCACGTCGAAGCCAACGAACGCGACCTAAGATACCAGATCCGCGAAGCCGGCTTCGTTCCCCAACAACGTGACATCCTCTACAACTACATCTACCGCGATGGGCTCGACGACATCGACCAAAAGAAATCAATGCCGCTGAAAAAACTAAGCGTGGCGTTTGCGGATTGATTGTCTCAGTTATCTGTTTTATTATCGTCGGGATTCAGAATTCAATCCGCTATTCACCGAGGATAAAACATGGCTCTCGCAAATGCATACCTTCAAACTGTTAAGAAAATCCCTGAATTGTTCACTCAGATTAGAGATGGTCAAGCTCCCGAGCGATTCACACAACAGCTATTAAGAGATTGGGGTTTTAACACTAAAAATGACCGAGCATTTATTCCGTTATTAAAACAACTCGGTTTTCTTACTGCGGAGGGAAAGCCAACCCAGAGATATAATGATTATAGGGATCATTCTCGTTCTAAAACTATACTCGCTCAGGCAATGCGGGAAGCCTATGGTGACATTTTTCTAATCAAAGAACATCCGACCAATGCTGACAAGGTTGCTGTCGAAGGTAAGTTCAAGAGTTTCCACAATGCGAGTGAAAATGTCGCCAGTCTAATGGCAAAGACTTTTCTTAGCTTGCTACCATTGGCGGATCTCTCAGGGAAAGTTGTTGCGGCCCCGATCCCTAAGACTTCGGTAACCGAACCCCCTAAGAAATCATCTTCTCTTGAAAGCGCTTTTTCTGGCGGCGAACTTGGATTGCATTACAATATCCAGATTCACCTTCCGGCCACGAAAGATGTAGAAGTCTACAACGCAATTTTTAAATCGTTAAGGGAGCATTTCCTTGCAAAATAAAGATGTAAGAGATTTTTTGTTTCGGGGGCTAATGTTTGAGGCCGAGGCTGACTCTTTCCAGCGAGCCGGGATTCAGATAGGAGCGGCTACAACTGATGCGGAAGAAAGTCTGCTGAAGGAAGCTCTCGCACCCTTTGGAGTTACTCGCCGGAACAATGCGTTGGAGATGGCCAGACTGTACGCCGTTTTATTCTGTTTTGAGAATGAAATAAGAGATTTCATTCGTGGTGCACTTGAAGAAACCGAAGGTTTGAATTGGTTGGATAATCTCCCGCCCAAAATCAAAGAACATGCAGAATCCCGGAAAGCGACTGCATTAAAAGACTCTTGGCTAGAAGGCGAAAAGAATGATCTGTTGGGCTTCGTTGATTTTGGGCAACTTGCCCAAATCATAATTGCAAAGTGGGACGTATTTAAGGATATTGTCCCTACGCAGCACTGGCTTAAGCAAAGAATGGATGAACTCGAAAAATCAAGAAACTTTATCGCGCATAATCGTATGCTCTTGCCGAGTGAGTTTCAACGACTATACATGTATATCGCCGATTGGAATCGAGTTATTGGGCTATGAAGATGCTTGTCAAGTTGACAAGAAAATTCTACAATCGAATTATGAAAAGCCTACCCGTCGGAGAATTCAAGGCCCATTTTTCTGAAGTGCTCGAAAAGGTGCAGCAGGGCGAGAGTTTTGGCATTACTTACGGTAAGGGTAAAAAGTTGGTTGCAGAGATCAATCCGCCAAAGAAAAAAGAGAAACAAAAGAAGCGCAAATTTGGGATCCTTGATGGAAAAGTGAAGATCGTGTTTGCGGACGATTTTAAGATGACCGAAGAAGAATTCATCAATCTCAAATGAGATATTTGCTCGATACTCACGTATTTCTTTGGAAGGTTGCAAACTCGGAGAGAATTCCGGCAAAAGTGCTTTCGGAAACGGAAAACCCTGATAACGAGATATTTGTCAGCGCGGTCAGCCTTTGGGAAATCGCTATAAAAACCCGTATCGGAAAAATGGATCTTGGCGGAGTTTCAACCGATGACCTTATCCCACTGGCGAGTAAAATGGGCATTGCAACACTGTCACTGAACCCAAACGAAGCAATTACTTACGTTAGACTCAAAGAATCTACGCATAACGATCCGTTCGACCGCATGCTGATCTGGCAGGCGATCTCGCGAAAGATGACGCTAGTTAGCGGCGATAAAAATTTCAAACATTTTGCAAAAGACGGATTGAAATTGCTTTGGAAATGAGAGCAGTAATTTTGCGATGAGATCAGAAAAGACGCCAACTGACATTGACGAATACATCGCTGCATTTCCGTCGGATGTTCAAAAGATACTGCAAAAGATAAGGGCAACGATCAAGAAAGCAGTGCCGGATGCGGTTGAGGCTATTAGCTACCAAATACCTACGTTCAAGCTTGGCGGCAAGAATTTTATACATTTCGCTGCCTTTAAAAATCACATCGGGCTTTATCCGGCGCCGAGAGAGGCGGACGGATTCAAAAAATGAACTCGCGACTTACAAGGGAGGCAAAGGCACGATCCAGTTTCCACTTGACGAGCCAATTCCTTACGATCTGATCACGCGGATCGCGAAGTTCAACGCGGCGAAAACCAGTAAAGCAAAGAAATAAAGATCATTGATTATGGATCTACAAGACGAGTTTGGAAACATCGACATCTATCTGTTCGATCAGTTGCTGAAGGGTCGGATCCGAGCGCCTCTTGCGCTGCTCGATGCGGGCTGCGGCGGCGGTCGTAATCTGGTGTATTTTCTCCGGCAGGGTTTCGAGGTTTTTGCGGTAGATGCCGATTCCAGAAGCGTTGAGCACGTTCGCCATCTGGCGGCTAAACTCGCGCCCGAACTTTCGGCGCAGAATTTCCTGACGGCGGATGTCGCCGGGATGCCGTTTGGGGACGAGAAATTCGATCTGGTAATAAGTAGTGCGGTCTTACATTTTGCTAATGACGAGCCGCATTTCGATCAGATGCTGAACGAGATGTGGCGTGTGCTCAAGCCGGGCGGAATGTTCTTTGCCCGGGTCGCAAGTTCGATCGGGATCGAAACATTGATCCTGCCGATAGAGGGAAGGCGGTTTTTATTACCCGACGGAAGTGAAAGATTTCTCGTCGATGAAAAAATGCTTGCCGCCGCCGCTTTCAAGCTAAAGGCCAACCGATTAGAACCATTAAAAACAACAAACGTCGAAAATTTAAGATGTATGACGACCTGGGTATTAGAAAAGCCTGCCTGATCGTTTCGCGGCCGAAGTGTTACCCAACTATTACACTTGCCGCCGCGCCGACCTGTTACGCTAATACTGTCTTAGGTTTAGCGATCATAGGGATTCTTAATGCAAAATGTCCTCACGCTTCCTGCGAAGGGAGCAAACTGGAAAAACGTCGTGAGTCTTTCCGCCGTTCACCTTTTAGCAATTCCGGCGTTTTTTACATTCAGCTGGCCAAATTTCGCGGCTTTTATAATTGCTTACTGGGTGGTCGGAAGTTTAGGTGTCGGTTTGGGCTATCACCGTTTGCTAACTCACCGCAGTTTCAAGGCACCGAAATGGCTCGAATACACATTGACCGTTCTAGGAACGATGGCGATGCAGGATTCGCCTGACAAATGGGTGGCGACGCACCGCATTCACCACGCGCATGTTGAAACGGAAAATGATCCACATTCGACGCGCTCTGGTTTCTGGTGGGCACAGATCGGTTGGACGCTTTGGGGAACGGCGCAAGACCATGATGAAAAAACGCTAAAGAAATATGTGCCAGATCTTCTTAAAGATAAAGGCCATGAGCTGATCACGCGATTCTATCTTTTGCCGAACATCATTCTCGCCGCGCTCTTTTTCGCACTCGGCGGCTGGCAGATGGTCGTCTGGGGCATTTTCGCCCGCACCGTCGTCTGCTGGCACACGACGTGGTTCGTTAATTCGCTTTCGCACATCTACGGTTCGCGACCTCATTCCACCAACGACGCCTCGACCAACAACTGGTTCGTCGCGATCCTCACATTTGGCGAAGGCTGGCACAACAACCATCACGCCTTTCCAACTTCTGCTCGCCACGGCACCCAATGGTATCAGTTCGATATGAACTGGATCACCATCCGCATCTTCGAACGCCTCGGCTGGGCAAAAAATATAAAAACAATTGGCATCGAGCCGTCAATCGCTCTGGAACAAACTGCCTAGCAATTACTTTTTTGATCTGTTTCGTGTATTTCGTGGAGAAAGAAAACATACACGAAAGGAGAAATGAGAAGTAAACTTATCTTTTATGGCAGCAAAGATAATTGCTTTTTTTCTTACAATGCTCATAAACATCGTGGCCGATGTCGCTGTGTTTTTTGTAATGCTGATGGCGATGAACGGCTATGGCGAATCTGACGCGATCTACGGCATTGTTTCCTACATCGCGCTTGCGGTTATCGTCACGCTTCTGATGAGTTCGGCTGCCGCAATCCTGGCACACATCCTGATAAAACTGGAGTTCGGCAGTTTCGTTTCCGCGCTGATCGCCGTCATTGTTTTTTCGGTGACCGGTGTTGTCCTAAAGATCGTCTGCGGCCTGATCGGCATCGGCATTGCAGAATTTGTTCGTGTAAACTTTTGACAACATAGGTCTGCTAAACTTTTCGAATATGCAAAAGCTTGCCTGCTTACTATTCGCCCTATCGGTATTTACGATCGTCGTCTCCGCGCAAAACAAAACGCAAAATGTAATTCTGATCACGCTCGACGGTGCGCGGACGCAGGAGATATTCGGCGGGCTGGACACGGATATTTTCCGGTCGGTCACTAAGGAATTTGAGCAGACCTCGGCCTTCAAACGCTATAACGCCGCGACACCAAAAGAACGCCGTGAGCTGTTGATGCCGTTCTTCTGGAAAACGCTGATGGCCTCGCACGGCTCGATCGCCGGTAATCGTGAACTGAAAAGCTCCGTCCAGACGACCAATAAACTTTGGTTCTCATATCCCGGTTATTCCGAGATCTTGACCGGCCAGGCACACGACGATGTGATCAAGAGCAACAGCCATCCGCAGAATCCATATCCGTCGGTGCTCGATTTTCTGAATAGAAAGCTTGCCGCCGAGCCAAATGCCGTTGCCGAATTCTCGTCATGGGATGCATTTATGCGCATCGCGACAAACAAGCCCGGATCTTTTGTCGTAAACGCGGCGTACGAAACATACCCGACAAAGAATCGTGAGATCGAGGAACTATTTCGTCTGCAATCTCAGGTCGTCGCTCCGTGGCCGAGCGTTCGTCACGATTACTTTACCATTAAGATCGCTCTTGCCCATATGAAGCAATACCGCACGCGGGCGATACATATCGGGTTTGATGAGACCGACGATTACGCACACGACAAGAATTACGAGCGCGTTCTGGACGCTCTGCATTTGACAGATAGCTGGCTAAAAGAGCTTTGGCAGTTCGTCGAGAGTGATGAGAGGTATCGCGGCAAAACCTCGCTCATCATTACCACCGATCACGGTCGTGGAAACTCCGCAAAAGACTGGTCTGACCACGGCGAAGACGTACCCGAGGCGCAGCATATCTGGATGGCGTTAGTCAGCCCCGATTCTTCGCTTCGCGGCGAATGGGCCAACACCGATACGATCTATCAAAGCCAGATCGCCGCGACGCTATGCCGATTCTTGGATTTGGATTATAGTGAACAAAATCGGGAAGCTGGCAAACCCATCGGCCGGCTGTTTGCCAAATAATTATGATCACGACCTACGCCGAATTTTGGGAATTTTATGTGCGCGAACACAGCAAACCGCTCACGCGCATTCTCCATTTCATCGGCACGTCGCTCGGTCTCATTCTGCTTGTGTGGCTCATCTGGCGCGGCACTTGGTACTACTTTCCCGTCTGCTTCGTCTGCGGCTACGCCTTCGCCTGGTTCGCCCACTTCGTAGTAGAAAAAAACCACCCCGCCACCTTCAAATACCCTATTTGGTCCTTCATCTCAGATTACAAAATGATGTGGTATATGCTCACCGGCAAAATGAGCCGAGAGGTGAAACGTGTCTCTCTAAACCAAGAGCATTAGACTGCTTGGTAAATCACGACTTTATGACCGGCGATGAGCAAATTTGTTCTAAATACGGCCGGTAATTTTTTCGACGATGAGGACCAGGCCGTAGGAAAGAGCCGCTATTATCGCGGCCATTGGAATGGTGAGCACCCAGGCCCAGACGATGCGCCCGGCCACGCCCCATTTTACGGCCGAGAATCGCTTGGCAGAGCCGACGCCGACGATCGAGCCGGTAATGGTATGAGTGGTAGAAACGGGAATGCCGAAAAAGGTGGCCCCGAACAACGTGATCGCACCGGCAGTCTCGGCGCAAAACCCGCCGACCGGCTGCAGCTTCACGATCTTCGTACCCATTGTCTTAACGATACGCCAACCGCCCGAAAGCGTACCAAGGGCGATGGCCGCACAGGCTGCGACCTCAACCCAGAGCGGTATATCCGGCAGTTTGCCATCAGGCGTCAGGCTGAGGAATCCGCCCGAAACCAAAACGATCGTTATGATGCCCATCGTCTTCTGGGCATCGTTACCGCCGTGTCCCAGCGAATATGCCGCCGCTGAGAACAATTGCCCGACGCGAAAGACACGGTCAACACGATTGACGGAGACACGGTGAAATATCCAATATACGGCAACCATCAGAATGAAACCGAGCAGCATTCCGATGAGCGGGGACAAAACAATAAAGGTAAGCGTCTTTATCCAACCCTCTGCCTTGAGCACCGTCTCTACACCAAAAAAGCCAAAGTGCCAGACGTAAGAGGAAAGGGCCGACCCGGCGTATGCCCCGACCAGAGCATGAGAACTCGACGTAGGCAGCCCGAGCCACCACGTGATCAGGTTCCATACGATCGCGCCGATCAATCCCGCAAGCAGTACGTATAGTTGATCGCCAACCGGGATAACAGCAAGATTGATCATATCGCCGCCGACGGTTTTGGCGACCGCTGTTCCAAAGACGATAACGGCAATAAAATTGAAGAAAGCAGCCCAGGCGACGGCGACGCCCGGCGACAAAACCCGCGTGGCAACGACCGTTGCTATCGAATTTGCGGCGTCATGAAAGCCGTTGACATAATCAAATGCGAGCGCGACTATGATGATCACAACTACGAGGCCAAAGGTCGCTGTTTGTTGGTCCATACGCTGAAAAAAATGGAGAATGAATAATTATTCGATTCTCAATTTTCTATCTCAATTATGCTTTAGAACGATGCTTTCGATTATATTTGCCACGCTCTCGGCACGGTCGGTCGCGTTTTCGAGGATCTCGTAAAGTTCCTTCCATTTAATAACCGCGATCGGGTCGGTCGGGTCCTTGAACAGCTTGCCGATGGCCCGAAAATAGATGTCGTCGGCCACATTTTCGAGTCTGTGTATCTCGACAAAATGAGCATTGATGCCGTTCGGCTTGCTGAGCATCGACACTGCCGCATTGATAACGGAGCCGAGTTCCATTATCACCTGGGCAAGGGCACGTGCGTCGTCGTTAAATTCGCGAATGTCGTACATCACGATGGCGCGGGCACCGGCGTCGATATAATCACAAATATCGTCGAGCGCGACCGCCAGAGTATAGATGTCCTCGCGGTCAAACGGCGTAATGAACGACTTGTTCAGCTTGGTCGTTATCTCGTGTGTTAGTTGGTCGCAACCGTGTTCGACGTCCTTGATCCGCTTTGTAAAAGAAGCAAGATCGTCGCCATTAGATTCGAGCATCTCCATCAAAATGGCCGAAGCCTCTTCGATCTTTCCAGTCATTTGGATGAAAAGAGAGAAGTATTGGTCCTCGCGCGGCAACAAGCTAAAACCCATTGGTGTTGTATCTCCAGTTATATTGAAACGGAACTGCCTTAGAATAAAGGCGCAACTGTCGCTTGTCCAGAAAGGAAAGCAGCGTATTTTAGCGAAGAGAAATTAACTCAGTGTTAACAAAGTATTAAATATTTTCGCTGTGTTTGATAAAGGCGGCTTCGCGGAGGTAAACATTAAGTTCGCAAATGTCTTTTACGTAATCGCCGATGCGTTCGAGGTGTTTTGCGACAAAAAGCAGGTGAGCGGCGCCGGTCGAGGAGGCCGGATTGTCGATCATCATTTCAAGCAGTTTGTTAAAAACGCGCTTATAGCTGGCGTCGATCTCTTTGTCGCGTTTGATAACCTCGCGTGAGACCTGTGCATCTTCGTTGGTAAAGGCATCGAGAGCGGTGCGAAGCATTTCGGCGGCCGTCTGGGCCATTATCGGAAAATCGATGTAATTTTTGACGAGCGGTTCGGTGTTAATTATCAACGCCGCCTGGGCGATGCTGCCCGCGTGGTCGGCTATCCGTTCCAGAATAGGAGTGATCTTTGCGACCGAAATGACAAAACGCAGATCGTGTGCGGCCGGATGCTGAAGCGCGAGAATATCGATGCTGAGCCGGTCGATCTCAAGCTCCATCTGATTGATTATCTTGTCCTCGTCGAGAACTTTTTTTGCGAGTTCGTTGTCCCGTTCGACGAGCGACTGCATCGCACGCTGAACCGCAGATTCCGTCGCACCGCCGAGAAGAAGTATCTTGTCGCGAAGTATGTCTAATTGTTGGTCTATTATCCTATGGTCCATTCTGGTAAAAACTGTGAAAATTAAGCGAATTTACTAGTATATCAATAAAACCTAACCGAATCTACCTGTTATGTAATCTTCGGTCAGTTTCTCGTCCGGGTTTTGGAACATCTTCTGCGTGGCGTTGTATTCAACGAGTTTGCCAAGCATAAAAAACGCCGTCTTGTCCGAAACACGCGATGCCTGCTGCATATTATGCGTGACGATAACGATCGTGTATTCCTTCTTCAGTTCCACGACCAATTCCTCGATCTTCTGTGTCGCGATCGGATCTAGTGCCGATGCCGGTTCGTCCATCAGGATAACTTCCGGCTGAACGGCCAACGCTCTGGCGATACACAATCTTTGCTGCTGTCCGCCCGAAAGCCCGAATGCCGAGGTATTCAGGCGGTCCTTAACCTCTGCCCAGAGCGCGGCGTCGCGAAGGGCTTTCTCGACACGCTCCTGCATATCCGCTTTATTTTGGTGAATGCCGTTAATGCGGATGCCGTACGCAACATTCTCAAAGATCGATTTCGGAAACGGGTTCGATTTCTGAAACACCATTCCGACCTTTCGCCGCAGAGCAACGACGTCGGTTCCCGGCGCATAGATATTTTCGCCGTCGATCGTCACGTTTCCGTCGACACGCGCGATCGGGATCGTGTCGTTCATCCGGTTAAGCGTGCGCAGGAAGGTCGATTTGCCGCAGCCCGACGGGCCGATAAAGGCGATTATCTCGCGCTCTGGTATCTCAAGATTGATATCGAACAGGGCCTGGGCCTTGCCGTAGAAAAAATCGAGATTCGAAATGCTAATTTTGCTCTGCATCTGTGTGATCGAAGACGCTCGTCCGTCACTCATATATCTTAAAATTTCTTCCTGGTCACGGTCCTTACAAAAATATTTATAACCAATATCGTCGCGACAAGTATCAATGTCGCCGCCCACGCCATTGCGTGCTCTACCTCAAACGGGCCGGTCGCGTAATTAAAGATCTGCACGGTCAATGACGACATCGGCTGATCGAGATAAAAATTGTAAAAACGGCTGTTCAGTGCCGTAAAAAGCAGCGGCGCGGTTTCGCCCGTAACTCTGGCGATAGACAGCATCGCTCCTGTGGCGATCCCGGACGCGGCGGCGGGCAGCACAATATTCAACGAAACACGCCATTGCGGTGCTCCGAGTGCCAACGCTCCTTCACGCATCGAGTTTGGCACGAGGCGGATCATTTCCTCTGTTGTCCTCGCAACTATCGGGATCATTATGATCGCCAAAGCAAGTCCGCCCGCGAGAGCCGATTGCCTGCCCATCGGCAGCACGACCAGCGTATAGATGAAAATGCCGATGATGATAGAAGGAATTCCGATCAGCGTATCCGCAATAAACCGGACCGTGTTGCCAAACCAATTCTTGCCGTACTCCGACAAATAAACGCCAGCGGCGATGCCGACAGGAAGGCCTATCAACGCGGCCAGCAGAGTCATTATCGCTGAGCCGACGATCGCGTTACCGATGCCGCCGCCTTCACCGACAGGCTTTGGAGTATCGGTCAAAAACTGAAAGCTTAGCGACGAAAAACCCTGCACGGCAATGTATCCGATTATCAACAGCAACAGCACGCTGACGAACACGGCGCATATCGCCGTAAGGCTCGTCATTACGGAATTGACGACGCGGCGTCTGCGGTCTATCGATGTTGTCAGGCTTGCCATCTATTTTAAGCTAAACATGCTTCGCACTGTTCGTGCCGCTTGCCACGCCTAGTATCAAAAGCTTGGCGAAGGCGTTTACGACGAAAGTTACCAAAAACAGCACGAGGCCGATCTCGATCAATGCGCTCAAATATATCTTGTCGGTCGCCTCGGCAAAGTTTGCCGCCAGCAGCGACGCTATCGTATTCGCCGGTTCGAAAAGCGACGCCGATATCTGCGGCGAATTTCCGATCACCATTGTCACCGCCATCGTTTCGCCGATCGCCCGGCCAAGCCCGAGCACGACCGCACCCGCAATTCCAGACGCCGCGTTGCCGAGCACAATGGTCGTCGTCTCCCACTTCGTCGCGCCCAATGCCAACGCCGCCTCACGTTGAGTAGTCGGAACTGCTTCAAGGACGTCTCGAACAACAGCCGTAACAATAGGCGTTATCATCAGCGCCAGGATTATTCCGCCCGTCATCATCCCGATGCCCGTGAGCCTGCCCTGAAATAGCGGCAGCCAGCCCAGATAGTCCTGGAGCACCGGCCCGAGATAAACACGAATGAACGGGGCCAGCACGAAAATTCCCCACAAACCGTAAACGACTGACGGGATCGCGGCCAGCAGCTCAACCATGAAAGCTATCGGACGGGCAACGCTTTTCGGAGCCTGTTCGACCAGAAAGATCGCAATGCCCAGCGAGATCGGAACCGCGATTATCAACGCAATTACGGACGAGACGACCGTCCCGTAAATGAATGGCAAAGCACCATATTCGCTCTGGGCCGGTTTCCATTCACGCCCGAATAGAAAGCCGATGCCGAATTGCTGGATGGACGGCATCGAATTTTGCACCATCATATAGAAGATCGCGGCCACGATCAGCAATATGCTGGCAGCCGCAATCAGTAAAACGGTGCGGAATATTTTGTCGCCAAAGGCGCCTGTCTGTGCCATCAGTTAAAAAATGGAAAGTGGATAACAACGCTTCCATCCTCCATTTCAATTCTCAATTTCTCAGAGCTTTTCCGCCGCCTGTCATCGAACCGATCTTTGCTTCTACCTTCTTAACAACATCGGCCGGCAGCGGTGCATAGTGAAGGTCTTTTACGAACTTTTCGCCGTCGTGGATCGCCCACCAAAGGAAATCTGCGATCGCCTTGCCCTTTACGGCATCGGCCTGATCTTTGTAAACGAGAATGTAAGTATAGCTGGCGATAGGATAGGCGCCCGCGCCGTCAGCATCGGTGATCGCGACACGAAGATCGGCCGGCATAGATGCGACCGTACTAGCCGCAGCCGCCGAAACGCTTTCCAGCGAGGCCTCGACAAAATCACCTGCTTTGTTCCTGATCTGTGCGGTCGGCAGGTTATTAGCCTTTGCAAATGTCAGCTCGACGTAACCGATAGAGTTCGGCGTTTGTTTAACCTGGCCCATCACGCCGTCGTTTCCCTTTGCCCCGATGCCGACGCCGGTGATCCAGCTTGGCTGCTTATTCATCCCGACTTTTTCCTTCCATTCCGGGACCGTTTTGGAAAGATAATCGGTGAATACTGCCGATGTGCCGCTGGAATCAGCCCGATAGACCGGCAGTATCTGTTCATCGGGGAGTGCGACGCCCGGATTGTCCTTTTTAAGTTTTTCGTCGTTCCAATTCTTTATGTTTCCGAGATAGATATCGGCAACATTTTGGCCCGTAAGTTTTAACGGTTCTTTCACGCCTTCGAGGTTGTAGGTCAGGACGACCGCACCAAGAACTGTCGGGATGTGCAGTATCTCGCCGCCGGCCGATTTCAGATCTTCGTCACTCATCGGATCATCGGACGCACCGAAATCAGCGGTTTTTGCCAACAATGCCTTTTGCCCCGCACCCGAACCGGTCGACTGATAGTCGATGCTTACATTTTTATCGACCTTGCCAAATTCGTTGACCCATTTTTCATAAATAGGTTTGGGAAAGCTTGCCCCCGAACCCTGTAAGCGTATAGCCGAGCCAGCCGCAGTGTTTCCGGCTGAGTCGCCCATTTTTTGCCCGCTGCAGCCGAAGCCAGCCAGGGTTACCGCGAAGATAGCCGCCAGGCTCAATATCGTAAGTGTTTTGAAACGCATTATCCCCTCTCCAGAGTGATCGAAATTTCCAAATAGACATTTCCCGGACCGCTTGTCACAGATTATATGAAAGCGTTGGCCCGAAGAGGTTAAATTAAACTTAAATGATCGCGGAGTGAAATTATTTGAAATGATATTTAACATTTCGTTAACATCGTGGTAACACTCCTTTCATAGACTGATTTGTTCAGAGAACTGTATGGACCTGATAAACGATCTCGGCAGCGATCTGGCTATGGCGTTTCTTGTGGAAAGAACGTATGGCCGAAAACTCGATTCGCGCGAGGCCATAGTGCTTATAGATCGTGTAAAAACAGAGCTTGAAAAAGTCTTTGAAATGGACACGCAGCGTACTGACAGTTCCGCCGCCAATTTCGCAAACCCGTCTCATTAATCTGTCATCCCCGCGTTCGATAGCAGCGAACGACTCCTTTCAGCTTTTCATCCAAACCGTCCTTTCCTGTTTTTGATTGCGATAATATCGCGGTTTGAATATCATTGTTTTCACAACTTGGAGGGTGAAATGAAAGGACTAAATCTAAAGAGATCTGCTATTGCCGCTGCGGTCTTATGGTCGCTGACGATATTGCCGATGGCTATCCTCGCGCAAACGACCGTTAACCTGCCGAAAAATAAGTACAAGGTGCAGGACGACGTAAAGATCGGCAATGATGCTTCGCGTCAGGTCGAGCAGCAGTTTCCGGTGTTGAACGATGCTCAGGCCGAGGCGTATGTTTCGCGGGTCGGCGAAAAGCTGGTCGCCGCTATTCCTCAGCAGTTTCAGCAATCGGCCTTTGATTATAGATTCAAGGTGGTCAACGCCCGCGACATCAATGCCTTTGCATTGCCCGGCGGCCCGATGTACGTAAATCGCGGAATGATAGAGGCCGCAAAGAACGAAGGCGAAATGGCCGGCGTAATGGCCCACGAGATCAGCCACGTTGCGTTACGCCATGCAACGGCACAGCAAACAAAGCAGAATAGTCCGTTAAATCAGATCCTCGGCATCGGCGCGGTACTAGGCGGTGCGATATTGGGCGGGCAAAGCGGCGCACAGCTTGGGCAATTGATCGTGGCGGGGCAGTTTTTGAAATACAGCCGGGAATACGAAACTCAGGCCGACATATTGGGTGCCCGCATAATGGCCGACGCCGGATACGACCCGCGCGATCTTGCCAATATGTTTCAAACCATCGCAAAAGAAAGCGGCGGGGGCGGGCGAAATCCCGAATGGCTCAGCAGTCACCCCGATCCGGGCAATCGCTTTCAAAAGATAAATCAAGAAGCTCAGTATTTAAACGTCTCATCAAATCCCATCAAGGTGACGCGAGATTTTTCGCGTACGCAGGAACGGCTGCGTGCCTTGCCGCGTGCACAAAGCATGGCCGAGATAGAAAAGGGCATGAAGAGCAGTCAGGGAACGAACCCGACCGCAGGCGGCAGCTATTCGACCAGCGTTCCATATCCGGCGGCCCGCACGCGCCTCTATCAGAACGGCGGCATCAGAATGAGCGTGCCAAGCAATTGGCAGGAATTTGCCGGCCAGAGCGAGGTCACCTTTGCACCGCAGGGCGGCTATGGCGACCGGGGAATTACACACGGTGCGATGGTTGGGATATTTCGCGGACGCGGCGGCTCACTATCTCAATCGACCGAAGATTACGTAAAGAGCATCCTTGAAAGCAACTCATACCTGCGGCAACGCGGCAGTTACTCACGTGCAACCGTTGCGGCCCGTCAAGGATACACAACAGTCCTTTCCGGCAGATCGACCGTTACCGGTAAAACCGAGAACGTGACGGTGTTCACGGCACCGATGAAGAACGGCGATATTCTATACGTGGCGGCCGTCGTTCCCTCAGATGAATCGTTCCGCTACGACACCGCCGTGAGAAATATGGTCAACTCGATCCGTTTGAGCGATTGAACACAATGAGGCTGACTATTAAGAGTCGTTCGGAATTCGAGTCTTCCCTTTCCGCAACTGTCCCGTCAATAAAACTATTGCCTATACCCGCAACACACTCTAAAATCGAAAGGTCGGCGATTTTGCGCCCGATCTTTGACAACTTGTCAGTAGCCGCGAGTGTCAGTAGCCCGCACGTCAGTAAGGCTCAACGCCGCTCACCCTCATTTCAACCGCATCGAGACCAACGTGTCAGGATGCGTCTTTTCATCTTATTCCTTCTTGTTCTTCTTATTCTGTGGTCGGCATTCTTTTTACCACAGAGCATGATGAACAGGAACGAACAAATCTGAATAAGAAATGGGTCACTGCATCTTTCTGTGCATTTCCGTGTGTTCAGTGGTTCTGCTTTAAAAGCCAAAGCCAACCACGGAAGGCACGGAAAGCACGGAACGAAAGGAGTTTAGTCCGGATATAGGTTTACACTCAGGAAGTGGTAGTAAGACCGTGGGACACGGGACACTTTTGATACGTGGGCTTTGTTTTCAACAACTTAGCTTGTCCCAACCCTGTTTGTGGGACACTTCGGGACACGCGGGACAGCGGGACGAACGGGACAACTTTGAACCTTGAACCACTATTCTTGTACCTTCCTGGCTTGTACGGTCATCAGTAAAACTGCGGCGATAACGGAAACGCAGGAGCTTGTGATAAACGCGGTCGAGGCCCCGAATTGACTCCACAATAGTCCGAACAATAATGAAGCCGGAAAGACCGTAATTCCGTAAGCAAGATTATAAAATCCGAAGGCCGTGCCGCGTTTTTCATCTTCGACCAGGTCGGCGACCAACGCCTTTTCAACGCCTTCGGTCAAACCGAAATAGGTGCCGTAAATAATGAACAACGCCCACGCCTGCCAGGCTGAATCGACAAAGGCAAACCCGATATAGACCGCTGCGTATATCAGCCAGCCGGTAACGATCAGCGAACGCCGCCCAAACTTGTCCGAAAGGTCGCCGCCTATCAGTGAACTGAATACCTTGCTGAAATGCAGCACCATCCAAAGCAACGGCAGCATCGCCGGTGCCACGCCGGACTGCTCGGCTCGCAGCAGAAGAAATGCATCGGTCGAATTAGAAAGTGTGAACAGCGCGACCACAAAAAGTAGCCGTTTAAAATTGCCGTCGAACTGCCGCAGTGAAAACTTGATCGGCATTTTATCGACATCGCTGATAACTGCCTTTTCCTCGCGGACAAAGAACACGATCACAAAAAGGCCGATCGCGACTGGTATCGATGCAAAGAGAAAAACCTGTTGATACTCGCGTGCGGTCGGGCTTTGCGGGTCGGCGGCTAAATACGAAAGCAGAATAAAAGCAATAACCGGCCCGACCACGGCACCCAAATGATCGGCGGCCCGATTAAAACCGAACGCAAGCCCGCGATTTTCCTTCGGCACACCGGCCGCCAACAAAGCATCGCGCGGAGCACCGCGGATCCCTTTTCCCGCCCGATCGGCCATCCGCACAAACAGGACCTGCGGCCAACTCGTAACAAAAGCAAGAAGCGGCCTTACCACCGCCGCGAGCGAATAGCCGAGAAAAACAGGCAGTTTGCGTTGGCCAAACTTGTCGCTCAGGTAACCCGAAAACAATTTCAATATGCTTGCAACGGATTCGGCAAAGCCTTCGATAAGGCCAATCGCGAAAGGCGTTGCACCGAGAGAAAGAGCGAGAAAAGCGGGGAGCAGCGGGTAGATAATGTCGCTTGAGGCGTCGTTAAGAAACGCAACGAAGCTGAGAGCAAAAACCGTCGGCGGCAGCGTTTTATACCGGGCCAGAATGCCGGGCCGTTTTGTGGACTCGCTTGTGGACATCTAAAAAATAGAACAGGCGGTTGGCCTGTTCTCGGGTAAAAAATAAATATAACTTTGATCAACGCTGCGGCCGCGTCGGTCGCGGCTTCTCGGCAGTGCCGATGCCGATGTAGAAAAGAGACGCAATGCCGACGACGGCTACCGCGAGAATGACCGCAACGATCGCAAGGCGAAACGCCATCTTTACGGTCTTTCGAAGAAGACGAAATACAATGTATGCAACAGCAAGGGCAACAAGAAAAAAGCCGACAAACACAGCCGCAACACCGACAGTGCCGCCGGGAACGCCCATATCAAGTAGCAATAACGTCGAGATCATTGTTTCTCCCTTTCCTTGTGGGCCCGTTCGATAAGCTCGATATCTTCCTCGCTAAGAGCAGTTTCCTCGACGGGAAGGTTGTATTCCTCATTTGCCCATGCACCGAAATCGAGGAGCTTACATCTTTCGGAGCAAAAAGGACGAAATTCGTTGCCTTCGTACTCTACTTCTTTTTCGCAATTAGGACACTTTATCAAACGCATAGTTCTATTCACTCATCAAAAGGTTATCACGGGCGAAATCGAAAGATAAGCGGCCCGAAGCAAAGATTTCATTGAATAAAAGGGCGGTTGGTGCAATTATTATCGTGTTGGCGGTGCGAAGCACAAGCATCGAACATTCATTGGGCCGGGTTCGTATTTAGATCTGGCAATAAGTGGGTTTTGAGGAATGAACTATGTCCGATTACAAAGAGAAATTCGATAAGTGGCAGCGTGACGCAAAAGAGAAGCTTGGCGAGATCGATAAGCAGCTTGGGCTAAAAGACAAGATAGAAGAAGGCGCACGAGCCGTGGTCGAAACGGCGCAGAAAGGTGCGGAAAAGATAAAGTCCGAGGCTGAAAAAAGCGATGTCGGCAAACAGGCGGTAAAGGTCGCCGAAGAAACATTCAAAGCCGCCAACGAAACCGCGAAGAAAGCTTGGGATGCCAGCGAACCCGTCCGCGAAGCCGCCGAGGATGTAAGCGAGAAGGCCACGGACGCCGCAGGCGATGCGTTGAGCGTAGCTGCAAAAAAAGCCGGCGAGTTTTTTGACGACGCGCGAGATGCCGTCGGTTCCGGTGCAAGAAAATTTACGAGCGCATTTAATTTCGGTGCGAGTTGGTCGCGAACGATCGATTCGACATTAAAGTCGTTTTCAAAAGCATCGACGTGGGCACAGGAAAATCCACTGCAAGCCGCAGCGACCGGAGCCTCGATGGCGATCGGCGCGGGCCTCGGCGTTGTTTTCACAGGCATCAGTTCGCATTGGCTTTTTAATTCCGCAATTCCGGCCTGGTCGGTTAAAAAGATCGGCGAGAGTTTTAACGAATATCTGCGATCGCAGGAAGAGAAGATCGCAGACGGTGATCTGGATGAGGCAAAGGCCGAGCGTATCAAGTTCGAGGCGGACATAGCACGCCGCATCGGCGCGCCGATGTTGGGCGCATTTTCATTTGCCTCAGGTGCCGTGATGATGACGAATATCTTTAACCCAAAGACAATTACCGGCGCACCGATCGATTGGATCATCGGCGGCAACCCGCTGCTCGAAGGCGTCTGGTTCTTTGGCAACGGAATGGTCTGCTTTAAAACAAGCTACGACTTCTTCATGATCGCTCTCGACGGCGACAAAGATGTGCAAACCATTGTCCGCGAGGTAAAAGGAATGCTGCCGATGGCAAGCGAAAACTAATTCAACTGAAGTGGGAATGGAACGAAGCTGAGAATGAAGATCAATAGAGTAAACGCAGCGATCAGTTTTCGTTTTCCGTCGAGCGGAGTTTGATCCCACGGCTGCGGATGTTTGACGCGCATCATTACACCGAGCAAGACCGCGATCAGAAATCCGCTCGGGCTGCCATAGACGAACCAACCCAGAATAGAAAGAACCGCCATAACGACAAATGCGATCCGGCCTGTCCAACGATGTACCATCTCGCCGAAAACCGCATAGATAGCGTGTCCGCCATCAAGCTGACCTGACGGTATCAGATTCAACGCAGTCACAAGCAATCCGACCCATGCGGCGAAATAAAAGGCGTTCCCCACTCCCAAGTGCAGATCTATTCCTATGAACCAGGCAAAAAGCTGTACTAAAAGAGAGTCAGAAAACGCGATGCCGCTAGAGGCTCGGGCGGCTTGTTCAGGCGAAACTATTTTCATAGTTAACAGCCCGGTTAATGCGATAGGAATGAGTGCAATAAAGCCTGCGATCGGCCCGGCAACACCGATATCAAAAACCGCCTTTCGCGACGGCATTGGCGACATTATTTTGATGAATGCACCGAATGTTCCGGCTGGGCCGATCATAGGCGGCGTCGGGATAAAGTAGGGCAGCGTTGCATCGACCTTGTAGATTCGGCAGGCCATGTAATGGCCCATTTCGTGGCAGATCAGAATAAACAGCAGCGAGAGCGAGAAGCTGAGGCCGTATGCCAATATGTCCGGCCGCGTGAAAATATCGCCGATCGCTCCGCCGATCAGGGTGATGTATTTTGCCGGCAAGGCCAGTATGAAATTTCCGAACTCCGCTAACGTCTGCGGATCGTCGTCAGGCAGCGTCTGTATTTGTCCGAAAGGGAACAGCACGCCGGCGATCGTGGCCGTACAAAATGTGGCAAACAGCAGAAGCAGGTGGCGGACCCAGGTTCGAAATGTTGGCCGCAGTACGGGCTGTTCGTAAAGGAATTCTTGGTTCGCGGCCATAAAAAAACAAATCGCGGATCAGCAGCAAAAATATGCGATCCACGATCTGAGAATACTAATTCTATTCGGCAATGACCTAATCGTCCACTGCCTTTGCCGACAATTCTTTGCCCGGCTTGAACCTGATGGTCTTGCCCGCCGGTATCGGAACTTCCTGTCCCGTACGCGGATTTCTGCCCACGCCGCGTTTTCGCGGTTTTACGACAAAGACGCCAAATCCGCGAAGCTCTATCCGCTTTCCGCGGGCGAGCGCGTCTTTCATTGCGTTAAAAAGTGAATCGACAACCTGCTCCGCTTTCTGCTTTGGAACACCTGTTTTGTCGGCAACCTGGTTGACGATATCCAACTTGATCATCACTTCCTCCTATCTAAAAGATGTGAAACGTGGAAGGGGAAAACCGCCGTTCGAGAATCATATATTATTCCCGTAAGTTCACATCTGTCAAGGTTTTGCGGAAATTTAAATTACCTTAGGCCGATTGCGTCGCCTTTATTGAATGAAATTCGAGAAATGCGTCTAAAACTCGCTCGGGGCATTCGAGATGCGGAAAATGGCCTATGCCGGAAAGTTCGATGATGTCTGTTTGATCGGGAATAAGTTCACGAAATCGTTTTACCAGGTGCTCACCCGAAACGGGATCGGCAAGTCCATTGATGAATCTGAAAGGCATCTTGAGATCCTGCAGCGGCGTCACCCAGCGGTCACGATATCTTGCCCGTTCAGTCATATAGCGGATCAGCTTGTGTGCGATCTTTTTACCGTCATTGTATTTGAACAGCGTCAGAAAATCGTCCAATTCAGCCGCAGTCGGCTGCGTGTTTGGCCCGAAGACCTTAGCAAGATTTTTCTTAAAGATCGCGTCCGGGATCAAACGGCCGAATAGCGCGCCGAGAGGAGAAATGAGAAGTTTCTGTGCAAGTATCGGCCGATGAGTTTCAGGGAACAACGCACCGTTCATAAAGCATATCGACAAGATCTCGAATTCAAGCCGGCCTTCAGTCTCGCGAGCAAGCAATTCCTGCGTGATCGTGTTTCCGTAATCGTGGGCGAGTACATGAATGCGATCTACGCCAAGATGCCGCAGCAATGCCTGCAGTACATCGGCTTGGTCGAATGTCGTGTAATCGAACGCGGCCGGCTTTGCCGAAAAGCCATAGCCGATCATGTCGAACGAGATCACCGTAAAATGCTTGAGCAACTCCGGCCAGATCTTATGGTAATCGAACGACGACGCGGGAAAGCCGTGCAGGCAGAGCAATACTTGATCGCCCGTTCCCTCGTGATGGTAAAAGATCGCTTGGCCGACGTGGTCAAAATAGGATCCGCTTTCTTTCCATTCATTCAGCCGCATATCTTTATTCGTTCTGAGCAAAAGTGTTAGAATCCTAACACGCTTTTCAAGAACGATTCGACGGGAGAAAAACCTATGCGGTGGAGAGACCAGCGGCAGAGCACAAATATCGAAGACAGACGCGGAATGGGCGGCCGCGGCATGGCGCTCGGCGGCGGCGGTATCGGCGTGCTTATTTTGGCGGCGATCGTATGCCTGCTCGGCGGTGATCCGCGTCAGTTTCTGGATGGCAGCGGCAGTGTCCCCGATGTACAGGCGCCTAGCACGGTGAGCAACTCGGCGAAGCCCCCGGACGAGAATCGTCAATTTGTCAGCGTAGTAATGGCGAGCACCGAAGATGCGTGGAAGCAGATCCTGCTGCAGCAGGCACGGCGAAACTATCAGGCACCAAAGCTCGTCCTTTACAGCGGCCAGACCTCAACAGCCTGCGGTTATGGGCAAGCGGCAATGGGGCCGTTCTATTGTCCAGGCGATCAAAACCTATATCTCGATTTTGATTTCTTTCGTGAGCTAAAACAAGAGTTCAAAGCGGACGGAGATTTTGCGCAAGCTTATGTGATCGCTCATGAGGTCGGGCATCATGTGCAGAATCTGCTCGGCACGATGGCAAAGGTGCAGCGTGCCGGACAGAACAACCAACTGTCCGTAGCTCTCGAACTGCAGGCCGACTGCTACGCCGGCGTATGGGCAAACTTTGCCCAGAAGAAGGGCATCGTCGAGGCGGGCGATACTGACGAAGCTCTTCGGGCTGCATCCGCCGTCGGCGACGACATGATCCAGCGCCGCACACAAGGTTATGTCGTGCCGGAATCCTTCACACACGGATCCGCCGACCAACGTCAAAAAGCCTTCGCCATCGGAATGAAATTCGGCGACATGCGCCAGTGCGAGGTTTTTAAGTAGTTGGCGTGAACGCCTTTCCGTAGATCTCCTGATAGATCCAGCCCAGCACGCGGGCTTCGGCGGTGCAGAGAGCTTCGAGCCAGCAGCTTGATAGATAGAGGCGTTTTTCAGCGTTCGTGGTCAGCAGGTCCGCCTTTTGCAGGGCAAATTTCTCAATATCTTTATCGAGGTTGTTTGCTTCGGTGATCTCGCGTTTTGTTTCGCGGGCTTCGTGCAGAGCAGCGAGCACGTCGTTCATCCACAGTCCAAGCAGCGGATCCGAATTATTCGTCTGTAGTGCCTGAAAAATGCCTATCGCAAATCTCGCCTCGGCATTCTCAAATGGATAGATCGGGATGCCATTTGCCTCATCATCCTTTTGCTTCCATTGAAAGAGATCCTCGGTGTTTGCGTGACGCATCCGCGCCGTTCGCTCATCAAAGTTCAAAAACCACTCGACCAGATCGGCAAGGGAAGCGGGATCGATCCCGCCTTCGACGCCCGGCCTTAGTTTTGGCGGGGTTATTTCTTGTGCTGCTTCTTGTGACATCGTGAAACTAGATGTTACAACAAACCTTCGGAGTAAGTGAAAAGTGAGATGAGATAAGTGAAATGTAAGAAACAAATCTTACCTATCACATTTCACTTGTCAGTTATCACATATTTCGGGGAAAAAGAAGGTTTTGGGATAGTCCGACTTTTTTGACATGACGGGCGATTTAGCTGATACTTAGGCGGACTTTTTGATTAGGATAATAAAGTAAAACGATGGCCACACAATACGTAACCTGCCCAAGATGTTCGGCACAAAACTCCAGCTTAAACACGACCTGCATGACGTGCGGAGCAAATCTGCCGATCGCCCCGATGCCGATGCAGCAGATGCCTAATTACGGCGCGCCGAAACCTGTGGGAGCGGACAAAAAGATCGCTGCCGGAATATGCGGGATCATCTTGGGCGGATTTGGAATTCACAAATTTATTCTCGGCTATCAGCAAGAGGGAATAATACTGCTGTCCGTTTATCTTGTGTCGATCATTATCGCAATAGTTACATGCGGCATCGGCGCACCGTTGATCTTTGTCCCGTCTATCGTCGGCATTATCGAGGGTATTATTTATCTCACCAAATCTGACGAGGAATTTGTCCAGACCTACATTGTCAATAAAAAACCGTGGTTTTAGTAACTATATTTATTTGAAGTAGGCTAATGTCGAGATATGCCAGTTGTAGCAGAAGTAGAAAAATTAGCATTCACGCTTCCGGAAAACGAGCGGGCGAAGCTCGCTGACAAGCTTATTGATTCCTTGTCCGAAGATTTTATCGACGAGGCAGAGATCGACGAGGCTCTTCGGCGTGACCGTGAGATGGATGAAGACCCGTCGAAGGTTCTTTCGCACGAGGAATTCTTCAGATTTTTTAGGGAACGGCGTTAGTGAAGCGAATTATTTATCATGTCGAAGCTCGGCAGGACGTGTTATAAATTGTTGAATACTACGAGCGTGAGGGCGGTGTGCGGTTAGCTGATCTGTTCACATCGGAACTCGAACGCTTTATCGAATCTATTGCCGAACGCCCGACTTCATATCGTAAACATTCGAAAGGAATTCGACGTGCAAATTTAGACCGCTTTCCTCACCATGTGTTGTTTCGGTTAATCGACGCAGAATCTATCAAGATTATAAGTGTAAAGCACGACCGTCGCCGTCCGTCATACGGATTCGATCGACGATGAAGGGTTTTTTGTTCACAGGTATTATCGAAGAATTAGGCAACGTTTCTGCGGTTGAGATGACCGGAGAAAACGCCCGCGTTATAGTGTCCGCAAGGTTGGTCACGCAAGGCACACATAATGGCGATTCGATCTCTGTTAACGGTGTGTGCCTGACCGCGCTCGATGTTGGGCTGGACTCGTTCGCTGCCGATGTCTCGAAGGAAACACTGGATCGATCAACACTTGGTTCGCTGAAGGTGGGTTCACCGGTGAATCTCGAACGGGCGGTTATGCCGACTACGCGACTGGGCGGACATATTGTACAAGGACACGTAGACGGCCGCGGAGCATTTCTTTCCGCAGTTCAGAGCGGTGATTTTTGGACGGTCAGCATCGGCTTTCCACAGGAGATCTCAAAATACCTGGTCTACAAAGGCTCAGTCTCGATCGAAGGAATTTCGCTTACCATTGCCGCTCTCGCCGAATCTCATTTCGAGATAGCTGTTATTCCCAAAACCTGGGAACTCACCAATCTTTCCTCACTAAGCCCCGGCGACGCAGTCAACCTCGAAGTAGATGTGATCGCCAAATATGTTGAAAGAATGATGGGCGGGTACACTTCGAACGCCGTTTGAGATCGCAATTGTTCCTTCGGCAACGCTCAAATCACGACTTTCCTCTATAATCTGTTTTAGATGAACGAATTTGTAAACGTGATCGGCGGCGGACTAGCCGGCGTAGAGGCGGCGTGGCAGGCGGCAGAGCTGGGAGTAAAGGTGCGTCTCTATGAAATGCGCCCAGTCCAGCAGACGCCCGCCCACCGAACTGACAAGCTGGCAGAGATCGTCTGCTCTAATTCCCTAAAAACCGACGAACCGGGCTCGGCACCATATTTACTAAAAGAAGAATTGAGGCGTGGACGTTCGCTTGTTCTGGATGTGGCGGCGGAGACAAAGGTTCCGGCCGGAGCGGCGCTTTCCGTCGACCGCATCCGATTTGCCGAGCTAATAACGGAACGCATCGAGGCACATTCGAATATCGAGATCGTACGGGAAGAGATGAAGGAAATACCCGCAGACGGCGTTTCCATCATTGCTACCGGGCCGCTTACATCCGAGGCGTTGACTGCCGAGATAATGCGGTTTACGGGTGACGACCAGCTTTATTTTTATGACGCGATAGCGCCGATCATCGCGGCAGATTCGATAGATATGTCGATCGCGTTCAAGGCAGCTCGCTATGATAAGGGCGGCGACGATTATATAAATTGCCCGATGGATCGGGATAGTTACGAGACATTCATCAGCGAAGTTCTGGCCGCCAAATCTGTTCCGCTAAAGCGTTTTGAGGACACGCATTGGTTCGAAAGCTGTTTGCCGATCGAAGAGATCGCCCGGCGCGGGCCAGAAACTTTGCGGTTTGGCCCGATGAAGCCTAAGGGATTGCGTCATCCCAAAACAGGCGAAGAGCCGTATGCCTGCGTCCAGCTCAGGCAAGAGAATTTGATGGCCGACGCTTACGGAATGGTCGGTTTTCAGAATCACCTGCGTTACGGCGAACAGGAGCGCGTTCTTAAATTGATACCAGGACTGCAGAATGCCGAATTTCTACAGTTTGGCCAGATACATCGCAATACATTTATAAACTCGCCAAAGATCCTGAACGAGACGCTTGCGACTAAGGCGAACCCGAATATGTTCTTCGCGGGGCAGATCACCGGTGTTGAGGGCTATGTCGAATCGGTCGCGACAGGTTGGGTTGCGGGCATCAACGCTGTCCGAGTGTTGCGCAACCAAGAGTTGATTACCGCTCCGCAAACGTCTGCGATCGGCGCATTGTGCCGGTATGTTTCTAATGTCGAAACGAAAAACTTTCAGCCGGTGAACATAACCTTCGGCCTCCTCGAACCGCTGCCCGTGGAACTGCGAAAGAAACATCGCCAGAAACGCGAACGGCATATGGTGCAAGTGGAATTGGCGTTGAAGGATTGGGATGTATTTATAGCAGATCATTATGCCGGCGACACAAAGACAGAGAGCACATGGAAGTAGAGGTCCTCATTATTTTTGCGGTTTTCGTCGTCGCGATCCTATATTCATCGGTCGGGCACGGCGGGGCGTCGGGGTATTTGGCGGTGATGGCGTTCTGGGCGGTCGCGCCTGGGGTAACGCGGCCGACAGCTTTGGTGCTGAATCTCTTCGTCGCGTCGATCGGGACAGTCCAATTTTATCGGGCGGGATATTTTTCGTGGCGGATCTTTCTGCCGTTTGCGGCAACGTCGATACCGATGGCGTTCGTTGGCGGTATGATCCAATTACCGACGAATGTTTATAAGATCGTACTCGGCGTTGTGCTGGCTCTCGCGGCCGCACGTCTCGCGATAAATCTGAAAGGCGATGACAACGTCAAAGAACCGCCGATTCTGATCTGCTTACTCATCGGCGCGGTCGTCGGTCTGCTCTCCGGCTTGGTCGGCGTCGGGGGCGGCATATTTCTCACGCCGATATTACTGCTGATGCATTGGGCTGAAACGCGTGTAGCGGCCGGTGTTTCGGCACTGTTCATTCTCGTCAATTCGATTGCCGGCCTTCTCGGAAATTACCAGCAGGTCGCAAAGCTGCCGCCGAACGTGTGGTTTTGGATCGGAGCGGCGGTGGTTGGCGGCATTATAGGATCGACGCTCGGTTCGAAGCGGTTCGATTCGCTCACTTTGCGGCGTGTTCTGGCTGCCGTTCTATTGTTTGCGGCGGTAAAGTTAATTCTTGTCTAGGCATATAATCGGACGCTTTTGTAATCAAACATTCGCGAACATTGTTTTGATGAAGTTCACACTTCCCATAATTTTAATTGCGTTTACCGGCATCGCCGCCCAGTCCGGCCGCGTAAAGCCGGCCGAGACTCCGACGCCGACACCGATGACCGGCCCGTCGGTCATTTATGTGCCGGCCCGGGAACGCCCGCGTGTTGCGTCGCCGACACCGACGCCTGCAACAGCAGACGATGACGGCGAGATAAAAGTAGATTCTACGCTGGTGCCGATTCCTGTGACCGTGGTCGATGAAAGCGGACGAACGGTGATAAATCTTAGCCTCATTGATTTCGATCTGAAGATCGACGGGCAACCGGCTGCGGTCGATTCGCTCTCGCGATCGGAAACACCGATCCGGCTTGCGATGCTGTTCGACAATTCATCGAGCGTCGTGATCGCCCGCGAGTTTGAAAAAGACGCAGCCCTAAAATTTTTCCGCCGCGTGATCCGGCCTGACAAAGACCTCGCGGCTCTGTACAGCGTTTCGACGGTGACGCGGCTTGAACAGCCCTTTACGTCCGAGATCTCGTCACTGACACAGGCGATCGAGACGTTTCCGTCGCCTGTCGGAGCAACGGCCCTACTCGATGGAATTATTCAGGCTGCCGACTATCTCAGCGGTGTTCCCGGCCGTCGCGTGATCATCATAGTTTCGGACGGCGACGACACTTCGAGCGATGCCGGTCTGGACGAAGCTCTGAAAGCATTGCAGCTTTCGAACTGTCAGGTGTATATCGTAAAGACGACCGACTTTGAGAATTTCAAGCGCACTGGTTCCAGACGCGGCAACGCAAATCTCCGCCAGTTGGCAGCCGAGCGCCGAATGATCGAGTTTGCGAATCAAACCGGCGGCTCGGTTCATTCGCCCGTAGATGAACGTGAACTGGACGAAGCCTTCCGCCAGATAACCGCCGCCCTTTCGCAGCAATACATCCTTAACTATTACCCCGAAAACGAAACCGACAAACGCGGCCAATTTCGCGAGATCGCACTCGCGGTCAAAACCAAACAAAACCTTACTGTTCGGACGCGGAAGGGTTACTATGTTCCCAAACAATGAGTTTCGAAAATTCACTCACGGAGTTTCTCCAGCATCTCAAATACGAGCGTAATTTGAGCGAGCATACGCTGCGGAATTACGCGAGCGATCTTGCGCAATTTCGCGCGTTTTTGTTTTCGATAGAGAAGCGAGAGGATTTTCCGGTTGAACAGATCGACCGGTTGACGATCCGCGAATGGATGGCGACGCTGCACACGGCAGGAAAAAAGAAGACCTCGATCGCGAGAAAGCTGGCAAGTTTGAGAACGCTGTTTCAATTCCTTATTCGCGAAGGAAAGCTAGAATCCAATCCGGCGAAGTTGGTTGCCACGCCAAAGATAGAACGAAAGCTGCCCAATCATCTGTCAATGGAAGATGTTGTGCGATTTATCGAGGCACCGGACGCAAACAACGACCTCGGCCGCCGCGACCGCGCCATCTTGGAATTTCTCTACGCCACCGGCATCCGCGTCGGCGAACTCGTAAACATAGATCTAAAGGACATCGACTTTCGCGAACGGATGGTCCGCGTCACGGGCAAACGCAAGAAGCAGCGCATTCTGCCGTTTCACGAACATTCGCTGCAGGCACTGATGCATTACATTGCCGAATCGCGGCCTGTGTTTTTGAACAATTCGCCGATAACGACCCGCGACGATAAGGCGTGTTTTCTGAACTATCAAGGCACGCGAATAACGACCCGAAGCGTCGGCCGCATGATCGACAAATACATCAAGCAATGCGCCGATGTGCATAAGATCTCGCCGCACAGCCTGCGTCATACCTTTGCCACGCATATGCTCGATTCCGGCGCCGACCTCCGGGATATTCAAGAACTGCTCGGCCACGCACGTCTATCAACTACACAGATCTATACCCACGTCTCAATGGAAAAAATGATCGACGTTTATTCCAAAGCTCATCCAAAGGCTTAACGCATTCGAGGTTTCGTTCTGTGCTTTCCGTGTATTCTGTGGTTCGCTCTTGAAAGCCATAACCACGGAATACACAGAAGACACAGAATTCGTTATCTTATATTCCACAATTTTCAAACGAATTTTGAATATCGTCTCTGTCGTTTTCTCAGGCGTCGAGATCGCAAGCCGCACACCGCGTTCTTCGCGTTCGCCTTTATCGACGCTGCCTGGGCGGCCGGGAGCGGTGAGAATGTTTTTCTCGATAATGGTGTGTAGGTTTTTAGGCTCGATTATCTCGGCAAACATACTGGCCTTTCCGGGTTCGAATTCGAATTTGCCGTCTTTTTCCACGATCGCAGTATCGCTGTGAAGATACGAAGTTATTTTTGTCGGTTTCGAGGTCTTGATGTCGTCTTCGATCAGAAATTCTCCCGGTGCGGTAAACGTAAGTTTCCTGATGAATTTTTCGACGCCCAGTTCCGGTTCGTACGCGGGTGCAAGATCGGCAGTGATGCTTAGTTTTGACGGATCGAATTTCACATCCGTCAGGCGTATCTTATCCAACCGGTCGTATGAGACGCCGACGAATACATCGTGTCCATTCCCTTCCTTGTTCTGGCCTTTGCCGTCGAAAACGACCGTGTTGTGATGTTCGGTCAGCGGCACGCCGGCGTAGCCGGAATCGCCAGTCAGATAGCGGCCTTTAGACCAGATGATAAAACTGCCCGCATCAGGATGCGCGTGGCCGCTGGAAAGCCGCCAGTCGGGGAATGCCTTGATCTTCGGCGTAGCGGAATGTCCCTCTGGCGGACCGGCCTTGAATGAGAAAGCGGTCGCATCGTCATTCCACGAACTTCGCCAAAATACCACCTCGTGATCCTTAAAATAATGAGCGGTCGGCTGGTCGGTGATCGGCACTGATCTCACGACCGGGTTGTACCAGATAAATGTCCAGAACTCCTCTGCATTGACCTGGCCTTTCGCTTTAAGCCAATCCGCGACGCCCTGAGCTTCGCCGCTCGAATATCGCGTGGCAAGGTTATAAAGGATGTTGTAGTTAGTGCGGAACTTGCCGTTGACGCGTTCGCGTTCGTAATCGTTACCTTTGCGGGCACGCGTTGTCGGCCCGGCGTAAATGTCGCCGTAATCGAAATTGAACTCGGCACCGGGCAGCGTTATGTGAGCGACATATTTATGCGCCAGTTTCAGGCCGGGTGTCGTTTCATACAGATTCTCGCCGGTCGCTTTCAAATGCGCATCCATATAGTGGACGAGCCACGGCGTAGAGAATATCCAGTATTCCATGCTCTCGTAGAAATATCCGTCCTCGCTGTAGGTGGCGAGCACCCTGTCGAATATTGCCCGCGACGCGGCGGCCCATTCCTTTGCTTCGGGTACCTCGTCCATCAGCGCGTATGCTGTGACGGCCAAGCCTGAGATCGGGATGAACGTATGGTTTTGGCTGTAGGAATATGTCTTGCCCGATTTTGGTTTGAAATATTCGAACAAGAGCCGAGCCTGCTTAACAAGTTTTTCGCGGATGCGTGTCCGCTCGGCCGGCGTTAGATCGTTATAGAGCAGATCATAGCCCCAGCCCATTCCGTACAGCAGATGCCCGGCGGCGAGATCGACGTTAGGTTTGTTATAGGTATAGCCCCAAGTGTCGTAGCTGATCCCGGCGTCAATATATTTTTTCGCGGCGTCCAGATATTTTTTGTCGCCGGTCATTTTATATGCGAACGCAGCCTCAGCGATACCGATGCCGACCTCGTTCTGCACGCGTCGTTCCTGTGCAGGAGCCGGAGCGGGTTCGGCGGTCAGAGCCCTTACGCGGGAAACCGCCATCTGCCACAGTTCCTTTTGGGTAACGGCTTTTTCTTTAAGTGCATCGATATCAGCCTGCGTCATATAAACGCGCGGATGAACGCCGGTAAGCTCACTCTTCAGCGTGTGCGGCTTGTCGCGTCCGATCGCTATCAGCGGATGCTCGCCCTTTAATTTTCCCGACGCCGCTCGTTCCGCCTCAAGTTCCTGTTTGTCCTGTGCGAAAGCACCGCCGAAAGCCAGCGCTACGGCCAGCAGAACCTGTACAACTTTGGTCGAATTAAACATAAATTTTTAAAGCAAATTCTATTGCGGCAGTGCCGTTATTGTCATTCCGCTGAGGTTATCCGTCAACATAATGCTTTGCGGAGTAAATTGAAAACTCTTTGCATGGACACTTAGTTGATAGGTTCTGCCGGTTGGCAACCCACGAAATGCAAAGCGCCCGAATGTATTCCCGTATGCGATGAAAGTATCGCCCGTATCGTTGGTCAATATTACGGCTGCTCTCGAAACCGGTCGACCGTTTTCCGTCATTATGCTGCCGGTTATATCGGCGAAAGGTACGGTCGGTGCCGTGGATGTGATCGTCGTTAGATAAACATCTGAGGAAAGGTCGTTGACCGCGATAGATGCCGGAGAGAATACAAGAGCGTCCTTAGAAAACGCGACTGTGTAATCACCGTTATGCACGATGTCGGTGATGTTGAAATAGCCGGCCGCATCAGTGAACGTATTGAACGACACCGTGCCGCCCAGGCTGGTCTGCGTACTTGAAAGTGCAACGGACACGTTTCCGACAGGCTCGCCCGCCTGATCGACGACGTGGCCCGAGATCGAATGATCCGTCGCGTTTAGGCCGGCATTTGCCGATGTCAGCGGCAGACGCTGAGGCGTCGATCCGCCAAACTCGTCCGCTCCGACATCGTGCAAAGTTCCGCGTATCTGTCCTTCGAAATCTTCAGTTATGTATGGATAGCTGACCGGCGAAGCATCGATCGCCGAGCTTCCTATACCCAATTTTTGAAGGCCATTTTCAGTGACGAGAAGCGGATCGATGTTTCTTACTTCGCCGTCAGTTGCCGTGATGCCGATCGTTGCCGTTCCGGTCGGATAAGCGATATTGCGCGCATCGGCGGCATTGATAGGAGTGGTTATATGTCTGATCAGCAGCCCGGAACTGCCGACGATAATATTGTTCGCTACGGTGATGTCCCGCGGCGGAAGAGTATAACTGCCCCCGATCTCGATATTGTAGTTGTTGCCGACAAACGTGTTATTAGCGATCGTGATCCGCTGTGGGCGATAGTGCAGCGATTGATCTGCGCCGGGCAGTTCGGCGCCGTCGGCATCGCCGTTGGTTAGCGAGATGACGCTGTAATTTGAACCCGGAAGCGTGTCCGAAGCCGTTAGCCCTTCGAAATAATTGTTATAGATCTTATGGTCGTCGCCGTAAGCACGAATGCCGCCGGTCTCGGCAACATTCTCGCCAAGGAAAAAATTTCCATACATCGCATTGCGGTTGCCCTGTCGCGAGGTCAAAGCCCCTTTCGAGCGGCGAAATGTGTTGTAGCGAATGATGTTGTCGTGCGTCTTTACCGAAACGATCTCGGCATCGCCGTCGCATTGCTCAAACAAATTGTGTTCGAGTATCGTAAAACCGCTCGACCGTGAAATGCTACTGTCGCCGAGGCGGATCGCTTCTTTATCGTTGTCGGCCCGCGGTCCGAGATTGAAGAAATAATTATGATCGATCAGATCGTACTGAGAGGCCTGTCCGTTAGAACCGACCAGCGTAATAAATCCGCCCTTCGTAACCTTGTTCTTGAAATCGTTATGATCGATGCGATTGTGGTTGCTTTCGCCGGTTCCAAAATTCAGCCATTCCAGATCCGTCAGCCCTGTTTCGTTTAGCTCAAAAGAATTTTGGGTCAGTCGGCAATATTCCGTTCCGCGCAGTTTTATCCCTGACGAAAGCGTGAACTTAAAACCTTTCACGATCACATAATCGGTCCGATCCAGTTCGAATTGCCCGGCGTTGAATACCGCGCCGAGCGGATTTTGCGACCTTAGAACGATCGGCACCTGAGCTGTACCGTATCGTCGACGCATTTTGATCCCGGAATAATTTCCGTCAGCGAGAATGATCTCGTCGCCCGCTACCGCCGTGCTGAAGGCGGTGGATAAATGCGCCTGAGTCGAAACATTAACGATCTGGCCGAGACGCGGATTTGCATTTCGTGGGCCGGAATTTACGCTTTCACCAGCCGCGTTGACGGCCGATATGCGGTAATAATAAACGGTTCCGTTCGTTAACCCCGTGTCAGTGAAGTCGATCGCCGTTACATTTGTGGCGATGGTCGTATAGGTTCCGTTGCTCGCCAGGCTGCGTTTTACGTTGTAGTAGTCAACGGTTCCCGACGAGGCTACCCAATATAACCTCGCTTCGCCGTTGCCCGAGGCAGACTCGACCGAACCCGGAATACCGGGAACAGCAAGCGACGGAATCGCGGTCGCCTGATTTGAATTTGCGCTTTCTCCTGCGAGATTGACTGCTGTTACGACGTAATAATATGGCGTTCCGTTAGTGACGGCTGTGTCGTTATAGGTGGCCGCCGCGACATTTGTAAGAGTCGTGTACGGGCCGCCATCGACGGTGCTTTTCTTTACATTGTAAGCCGCGGCGCCGCTAACGGCGGACCAAGTTAAACCGATCTGGCCGCTTCTGCCTGTTGCAGTAAGATTTGCCGGAGCATCCGGGATCGCAGGTTGTGCAGTTGCTGTTGCCTGATTTGAATTTGGACTTTCGCCGTCAGCGGTATTTGCGGAAACGACGTAATAATAAACCGTGCCGTTTGTGACAGTGATGTCGGTGAAAGCTGTCGTCGCCTCTGTGGCGATCGTCGTGTACGGCCCGCCGTTGACCGTCCCTCGCTTTACATTATATGTGGTGGCTCCGCTGACGCCTGTCCATGTCAATGCTATCTGCGAAGTTCCGCCGGTGGCCATAAGGCCGGTCGGAGCAGGCGGCAGATTCGCAAAATCTTCGACGAGAACATCGTCATAAACCGAATCACCAGTATTGTAAAAGCCTATTTTTCCGGCTGCATAATCGGTGTCTGTCACTTGTATTTTTTGAACATCATCGACATAACCCTTGATATTGCTGCCGACCATTTCAAGCGTGAGCTTAAAGTATGTGCCGGCCGCCATCGTGGGCAGTGGGACGGTCTGCATTCCAACATTTGATGAGCCGACCCTTTTTTCCAATACAATATTTTTTGTGCTGCCGCTCGCGGTGCTGCTCAAATACAGCCGGTAATATGCGCTGGATGTCGTAAACCGGCCGACGATCCCGTTCCTGAAACCGAGAGCGGTTGGTTTGACGCGGGTGGAAACTTTATAGTCCGTCCACGCCGTGTTGCCGTTTGAGATAAGGACGGTGGCTGCCGACGTTTGTCGCGCCGCATGGCTGCCGCCGTCATCGACGATAGACCACACTGACGTGCTGCTGTTGTGATTGACCCACGTACCGGCAGGAAATGTTGAAGCTATTGGATAAGACTCAAAATCATCTGCCAGAAGAACCGTGTTTGGGATCAAAACGGAACCGTACGCCTTCGCTGTTTGAGCCCAAACCGAACCCGCATACGGCATTAGAAAAAGAGCCAGAGCAAACGCCCATATCGTTGTGTTTTTCATCTTCTTTTTAGCCGCCTTATCTATTTCAAATACTTAACAAAGAATGCGAGAAAATCGTCGTTCACCGTTTTGCCGTCGTCTTTGTGACGCAGTTTGCACGCGATCTTAAGCTTGTCCATTTCCTCTTTCAGCAAGACGCCGAAATTGGGATGATGGATCGCGTCGCTTACGGTCGTTTCGTCCGTTTGCGGCTTTTGGGCAACGGTATAGATCATCCACACTGGCGGATCGTCCTTGGTCAGGTGATGCAGCGGAGACGCTTCCTTGATCAATTCCTTCACCTTTGGCGTGGACATATCCGCTGTCTTTAAGCCAAAGAATTTACCGGTATAAAACCCGTGCATTAAAGTTGCTGCACCGACACGCGGGCCGACGATCTCAGGCTCCAGAGCAGTTTGGGCTGAGAAGACAGCCATCGCGCTAAGGCGTGTCGATTCGCGCAAGACAGGGTCGGCAGATTTCGGGTCGGCAAGATCGTTGTGAAAGCCGATCCACAGAGAAGTAAGGCCGCCGGCCGAGCTGCCTGTTGCGCCGATCTTTGACTTGTCCAGGTTCCAGTCTTTCGCGTTGAATCGGGCGAATTGTATGGCGCGGGCGCAGTCGAGATATGCCTGCGGATAGACGTGCGTCGGCAGCAGGCTGTAGTTGATCGCCATTACGGCGATGCCGCTGTCGAGCAGGCGTTTGAGAATATTTGCCGACAGTTTTTCCTTATCGCCGTTTACGAAGCCGCCGCCGTGAATATAGACGACCAGCGGCGTTGGCTTTTTAGAATTCGGTTTCCAGAGGTCGAACACGTTGCGCTCGAGCGGGCCGTATTTGCCGTTGGCAATATCGGCTTTCAGCTTTGCCGGTTGAGCCTTAGTTTCTTCTTCTTGAGAGAAGGCAGTAGCGGCAAAGAGTCCGATAAGAAATAGTGCGAGCAGTTTTAACTTCATTTTATTCGGCCTTTCCTTCTTTTAATATTTTTTGGATCCACGCGTTCATTCGCTCGGTTTGTTCGGCGGAGTTGGCATGTCCCATTTCAAGCCCGAGAAGCAGCGTCTTCGGCGCGGAGATTACGTTATATGCTGCATACGAAGACGTCGGCGGGACGACCTCATCGTTAAATCCCCAGGAATAAATTCCCGGAACCTTTACGCGGCGAGCAAAATTTACGGCGTCGTAATAAGAGGCCGTTTCAAGTTTTTCCTTTGTTCTCTCTTTCGGATCCTTGAACGCATGCGGCCAGCCGCCGGCACGGTTTGCGGTGTAGCCGGCCATATCGGAGATCGCCGGATATGAAACTGAAAGCGCCTTGACTCGCGGATCGAGAGCTGTGGTAACCAACGCGAGTCCGCCGCCCTGACTGCCGCCCATCACGGCAAGATTCTTTCCGTCGTACCGCGGCAAACTTGTCAAAAAATCGTTTGCGCGGACGACGCCAAGATAAACGCGGCGATAATAATACGTGTCGCGATTATCCATGTTGTAGAACATATAGCGGTTCAGCGAACCGGCGCGCAGGTCGTCGTAAACCTGCATCGGCAGCGTCACCGGCATTCCGTGGATGCCGATCTCAAGCGTAATAATGCCTTGCTCGGCCAATGCGATCTGTCCGGTGTACGGCCGCACACCCGCGCCCGGAACGCGAAGCAAAGCTGGAAATTTGGCATTCGGATTGGTCGATTTGGGAACGCAAAGAATGCCGTAGATACGGCTGACGCGGCTGAAGCCCGTGCCGACATTTTGAAAGCTGACGTGATAAACATCTACCTTTGACGTGCCGGACGCGGGGAGCAATTCCATCTTGGCATCGAGCGGAATGCGCCCAAGCTGGGCCTTGCCGTCGTTCCAAAATTTATCGAAATCAGCCGGATCGGTAACTATCGGTTTGATCTGGTCGGGCCTATATCCCGCCGTCGCCAGGCCGCGATACGTCCGCCCACCCTTTTCCAGCGTCGCGATGCAGCGATAGAATCCCGGCTCCTTCATTCCCGGTGTGTCGATCACGAACGGCTGTACACTCGTCGTAACCGTTTTTTCGACAACAGGCGGCATCGCCTCCGGCCCACACGAATACTTAACCGGCAAACCCGCCATCTGCGAATTATTAAGCGTCACCCCAACCGAAAACTTCGCCGGCTGGTCAATGTCATACGTCCAGTTAGCACGATCCAGCGAAACGCGCACCTGATAGGTGCCAATTGAATCTTGCGCCAATAAGTTCGAGCCAAATACGAACAGGCTGGCGGCTAAAAACAGGAATATCTTCTTCATAAAAAGGAAGGTTGTCGCAAATATTTATCTGGAGAGGCCGGACACAACGCATCTGACCTCTCCGATGATCAGAAGGTAAAGCGGGCCGCAAACTGCATCTCACGACCAGCGGTATTGGGAGCAAGAGCGTAAAATTCACCGGTATTACTACTTCCAAGTAAGTGCTGCGGAATTTGGAAGTTGGGCGTATTTAGAACATTGAAGACTTCCCAACGGAGTTGGAGGCGCATATTGTCTCTAAATTTAATATTCTTGAAAAGAGAGAGATCTACTGAACGATAATTCGGACCGATCAGGATGTTACGTCCCGCATTTCCAAATTCTGTCGGGTCATCGGCCGTTGCGACCGGATGAGCAAATGCGTCCTCATTGAAATAATGTCCCGCGGGAACATTTGCCATCGGATCACCCACAAGGTCCGGACGGCCAGCCGCCGTATCGAGTGTGCTGAATACAGGCGTAAATGGACGACCTGAAAGGTACGTTATAATTCCATTTATCTGCCATCCTCCGATAAACGCTCCCGCGAGTCCGCGTGCGTCACGGAAATACTTGCCCCCCCTGCCGAACGGAAGTTCATAGTTGAAACTTCCAGAAAACTGGTGGGTTCGGTGGTGATCCGCCAAAGCCCATTCGTTGGCAAAATCCCGAATATCCTGCGGGTTTCTTTGCGATCCGGTTGTCGAGTTGTTGGTATTCGAGTTCTGATCCATCGCTTTTCCGAACGTATAGGACGTAAGCAGGGTCAATCCGTTTTTAGATCTTCGCCGAAGGGCGACTTGCAGTGCATTGTAGTTAGAGTTCACGCCCTGGATCTGATACTGAATATCGCCAAAAGCCGGAAAAGCTTTTCTTACTTCCGGTTCTCCCGTCGGCAAGATCGCTCCGGTTGGATACTGATAATTAAGGTCATACCTCATTCCCAGCCGTCGTCCCTGCGAACCGACATAACCAACCTCTAGACCAAGATCATCGGTAAGTTCTTGCTCGAAAGTGAGGTTGAACTGATAGACCTCAGGCGTTTGAGAATCGTAGGGAATCCCCTGGGGCGTTGTGACGCCTTGAAGAGAGGCTCGATTGTCCGGGAATGGATTGCCCCAGGTAAGTTGCAGAATGTCTGCGGTGGAGGCTCGTCCAAATTGCTCCCGCACCAGGTACGGATAGTTATTTGCCAATTGCTGACGGGCGGGATTGATCGTTTCCGTACTGTAAAAAATGCCTGCGCCTCCGCGAATTACAGTCTTATCGCCTTTAAAGGGTTTCAGAGCGAATCCAAAACGGGGAGCGAGATTGTTTGTATCTGTTTTTACCAGAGAGCGTTCATAGCCGAGCGAACGTGCGTCCAGACAGATGAGTTGGCCGGTCGCAGGAATTCTCTGTTCCCCGTCTGCGCATACTGCTGTTCCCAATTCAGGAATGAAGTTAGACAACCGGTCGTTTCTTTCATGAAGAAAAGGAGTGTAATCGTACCTTATGCCGAGATTCAGAGTAAGCCAATTGGCGATCTTCCAATTATCCTGAACGAAAAAAGCGGTTTGCCAAGCCAATAAATCCGCCGGCTCGGCTCCTGTCTGGCGTTGTGTCGAATCCGGAATACCGTAGATAAAGTCTGCAAATGAGCGAAATCCGTTTGCAACGGCATTCGCCGGATTTGTAAAACGACCGCGAAAACGAAAATCGCCGCGAACATTTCGAATGTCTGTCTCGATATAGTTTGGTCGAATGGCATCGACGCCGATCTTCAAATTATGATTGCCCTTTATCCAGGTCAGTGAATCGTAGATGGAGAGATTCTTGTACACAAAATTTAAGGGGGTATTTGCGCTGTCTCCGGTATCGGGAAAGCCATCAATTCGAATTGCGGGAAATCCTTGCCATTCGAGAAGTTGACCGGTTGGCAAGCCGGGAATGCCGAATTGGCCAATGTAATCCGCATCGTTATTTTCGTTTACCGTTTTGTTATCTTGGTTCAAGAAACCGATTCGAAAATCATTTACTAGCGAAGGCGAGAATATATGCGTATCTCCGAAAGCATAAGATTTTTGCCGGTAATTCACATTGCGTCCGAATCCGTCGTATGAGACACGGCCAGGAGCTCCAGGCTGTAACCGGTCGAGGTCGTCCAGGGCAAAGCGAAGGTAGAAATTGTTTTTATCACCCAGCTTTCTGTCGATCTTGGCCGAGAAAAGATTTCTAGGCAGCCTTTCCTCTGTTACGGAGAATTTATAACCATCTAACGAGCCGGTATCATTTGCTCTTGGTAAAAATTGAAGGATCTGTTGAGAGACCGGACTGGCCACGATCAGGTTCGGCCTTGATGGGTCTGCAACAAGTGGAATTACGTTAGGTGTTGGGCATTCGACCCGTGTAGGCCTGAGCGGGTTGGAACTGGTTTGCAAGCAGATCACACGATTTGTGTCGTCTGTGTTTCCATAGATGCCATCTACCCCGGCGCCGCGCACGTTTCGAAAGTCGCCTAACGCCCACGCCGGATTTGGAGCAACGGAATCAAACGAGATCGACCGTATCTCTCGTGTTTGCTCGAAGGTGACAAAGAAAAACATTTTGTCTCTTCCGCTGTCGAATATTGAGTCACTTTCTCCAAAATTTAAAAACGGCAGCGGCCCTCCAAAGGATCCTCCGAATTGATTTCGTTTTAGTTTCTTTGGATCGTCCGGAGGGGCAAAATAATTGTTGGCGTCGAACATATCGTTTCTAACAAACTCGAACAATGAACCTGAATAGCGGTTCGAACCTGATTTAGAAACGACACTTATCTGAGCACCACCTACTCTTCCTAACTCCGCTGCGTAAGTCGAAGTAGAAACCTTGAACTCTTGTATGGAGTCGATCGAAGTGTTTACGCCCACACCACCATTCCGATCAGAGCGATTCGCTACGCCATCAAGTATAAAATTCGTCGAGTCCGTGCGCGTTCCGGCGGAGGCAACTCCCTGGCCCTGGTCGTCTTCGGTCGGTCGTCGATAAATCCCCGGAACCAGAAGAGCTAAGTCGGTGAACTCACGTCCGTTTAGCTGTAATTCCTGAACCTGCCGTTCGGTTATCACCTCACCTTTTTCAGAGGTCTCTGTATTTAGCACAGGAGGTTCTGAGTTGACCGTGACGGTCTCGCTGATATTGCCCGCTTCTAAAGTCATGTCAACTCTAGTCGTTGTGTCAGTGAGTAGTGTTAGATCATTGCTTACTGCCGTCTTATAGTTCGCAAGAGAAATGGTGATTTTGTAAACGCTTGGCGGAAGCTGGGTTATCGTGTAGTCGCCATCGCTGTTAGTCGTCGCAGTGCGGGCAAGGTTCGTACCTGTTTGAGTCGCAACTACGGTTGCTCCGATCACGACCGCCCCATTGCTGTCTGTCACCTTGCCTACAACAGTTGAGTTAATGGATTGTGCCAATAGGTTCGAGGCAAACAAGAACCCTATGGTCATCAGCAATAGGGATTTCCAGATCTTTATTTTTTTCAACATTATTTACTCCTTATATTTGAACCGGCAAACGCCTAGTCCATTAACAATCCCCCATTGATCTCTATCGTTTCGCCGCAGAGGTAGCTGGCGGCGTCGGAGGCGAGGAAGGCGATCACGCTGGCGACCTCATCGGAGCGGCCGACGCGGCCCATCGGGATGACGTTGCTCATGTTGTTCCAAACCTCGGGGGCGGTGAATGTTTCGTGGTAAGGCGTGTCGATCACGCCGGGCGAGACAGCGTTGACGCGAATGCCCTGTGCGGCGAACTCTTTCGCGAGCCCTTTGGTCATCGTGAGCATCGCGGCCTTGGCGGACGAGTAGTGGATCGAGCCGGGAGCACCGCCGTTGCGTCCGGCGATCGATGTGACATTGATGATCACTCCCGAGCCTTTCTCAAGCATCTTCGGCACCACGGCCTTTGCCGCGAAGAACGCGCTTGTCGCGTTCAGATTCATCACCTCATTCCAACGATCTTCCGTAAGTTCCAGCGTCTTTAGGCGTTCGACCAGTGAGCCGGCGTTGTTGACGAGAATATCGACCGGCCCGAGACCCTCTTCGACCTCACGGACCATCCGCGTGATCTCGGAACTCTGCGTCACGTCAGCCTGAACGGCGATCGCCGAAACAGTCGCCGTACCAACCGCGGCTCCGTCAGCATTGCCGACAAATCTGCCTTGGTTGGTGCCGGATATAGCCGCAACAGCTTCTTCGGCACCTGCCTTGTTGCTGAGATAGTTGATCGCCACTGAGGCACCGCATCGGCCGAAAAGCTCGGCCGTCGCCCGCCCGATGCCGCTCGAGGCACCGGTGACAAGGACAACCTTGCCCGTAAAGTCAAAGAAATTCTGCATAATTCGCTCCTAGAGGTATTAATTTTGAACTGAAACTTTTTTGATATTGCCGATCAGCAGGAACAGCACGGCCGTTCCTATCGGCGCCAACAAACCTGCCGCGATAAAGATCGGGGCGTATGAAAAATTGTCTGTTACCCAGCCGGTCGTGAATGTGAAGATCATCGATCCGATGCCGGCCCCGGTTCCACCAAGACCTGCGACCGAGCCAACCGCTCTGGATGGAAAAATATCGCTCGGCAGCGTCTGTACATTGTTGATCCAAACCTGAAATCCGAAGAGGACTATGGCGATCAATACGAGTGCGACAAAAGCGCTTGTTGTGAACGCCGCGAGAATACCCGCGGGCATCAGGCATGCGGCGAAAACGATCACCGCCTTTCGAGCGGAATTTACTGACCAACCGCAGTTGATGAGATGTCCTGACAACCAACCGCCAAACAGACTGCCCGCGTCGGCCGCTACAAAAGGAACCCATGCGAATAGTCCGATCTGCTTGAGATCAAATCCGTGGACCTGACTGAGGTAAAGGGGAAGCCAGGTGATGTAAAGCCACCAAACCGGATCTACGAGCATGCGGGCCAGGATAATGCTCCACGTTTGGCGATATGTAAGAAGTTTGAACCAGCCGATGGCCTTTTCGTCTGGTACCGTGACGGCGGCTACTTCGGCGATCGTCGCTTCGGGTGGGGCAACAAGTTCGATATTGTCATCGTGTTTGATCAGCCGATATTCCTCGGGCGTGATCCACTTATGGTTCTCAGGCGAATCGTAAATGAAATACCAGGCAGCCAGCCAAACAAAGCCAAGCAATCCTGTGACGATGAATACATCGTGCCAATCTCCGAAGGCAGCGTGAAGAGCAACGATAATTGGTGTAGCAACTATGGAACCGATCGCGGCACCGCTGTTGAAGATCGCCATTCCTAATGCACGCTGACGTGCCGGGAACCATTCCGAAACGGTCTTTGCGGCTCCGGGCCAATTTCCGGCCTCGCCGAGACCAAGCATAAACCGGCAGAAGCTGAGAGCACGAAGGCCGTTTGCCCACGCTGTTGCAATACCGGCCAGCGACCAAACGATTATCGAGACCGTAAAACCTTTCTTTAACCCGATCTTGTCGTATAGCTTGCCTGATGCGCTTTGGCTGACCGTATATGCCAGTAGAAACCATGTCGCTATGCTTCCAAATTCGGTGTTAGTTAGACCAAAGTGAGCCATGATCGTCGGAGCAAGCACCGACATCGTCATGCGATCGATGTAATTGATCAGCGTAGCGAAGAATATAAGGCCAATAATGACCCAGCGCAGCCCGCGGATCTTGAAACCTTTTTCAGTGCCGTCAATATTTGCCTGTTCCGTCATAAATTAAATTGGTCTGACCAATTGTCTACTAAAACTTTACTGGTTGCCGGATATTTTGATACCCGTTTTCGGCCAAATTCCGGAAGTTTTTGTCTCAAAGCGGAAGATCTGTTTGCCGTCGATACTAACTGTCGTTCCGTCCTGCCATATCACACGATCTATTGTCCCTTGGACACCCCGGCGGACGATGACGCGTTTTGCATCGGTCGTCACGCCGCCGCAGTTTCCCGCCAGGCAAACAATGTCCTTGCGTCCGTCGGCAAAGGAAATATTGAGTCCCATGCCGCCTGTTGTCGCGGCGACGATCGGTGTCGCCGCAGTGTTTGTCGTCTTGAACGGAAACAAGAAATGCAGAAATTCGAACGATCTCTGGTCCTCGTTTGAGCTGACACGCAGCTGCAATCCGCGTTGTTCGCTATCGCCTTTATCGACGCTGCCGGGCAGTCCGCGTGCCTGCACGGTCTGCGGCACAACATCGGTCGAGGCCTTGTCGGGTGCGATGCGAATGACATGAAGCGCAGTATCGTTATTGATGAGATCTGCCGATGATCCGTTCACCTTGATCTCGCGATCGGCGTTCAATAGAAACGTAAACTTCGACGGCTTATCGGTCGCAAGCTCGTCCCAAACGACGAAATAATCAGGAGCGACATAAAGAAAATGCCGGTCAAATTTTCGGATGCCGAGGTCGCTGAAGTAGCCGTTTGACGCCTCGCCGCGGGCGTAAAAGTGATCGGCTGATGCATCGACCTCGGCAAGACGGATCTTGTCGAGCCGGTCGTTCGGCATTTCCTTGAACATCTCGTAAACGCCGTCCTTCTCCTGACCGCGCCCATTTACGAGAATTGTGTTGTGATCGTCGGTCTGCTTGATACCCAAATAACCCGTATCACCGGTGAGGTAACGACCTTTGGCCCAAATGATGAACGAATTCGCGTCCGGATGAGCGTGGCCGGTGTTCTGCCGCCAATCTGGAATTTGTGATGCGAGCCGCGCAGCGTGATGGCCTTCGGGCGGAGCACATCGAAAAGCAAATGCCGTCGCATTGCTTGTCCAATCAGAACGCCAGAACACTGTGTCGTTGTCCTTGAAATGATATTGGAGTGGAATCTGCGAAAGCGACGCGGCCTTTACAGTTGGGTCACGTGATAGAAACGCCCACATCGGTTCGCGTGTTTCGAGTTCGGTTTGCGTACGAAGATAATCGCCGACAGCCTGAGCCTCTGCGTCACGATAGACAGCCGCAAACCGGTACATAATGTCGTACTCGGAATATATGCTTTCGCGTTTGCTCGTGCCGTTGCGGTTTAACGCTCCGTCGCCGATGTCGGCAAAATCGAACACATTCTTGCCGTCCGGCAAAACGGAATGCATTACGAAATACTTCATCCCATCGAACTTCGGTTTCATCGCGGCGTACAGGTCTTCGCCGGTCGAGGCCAGATGCGCATCGAAGTAGCGGACCATCCAGCGAAACGCAAAACCAAAATAATGAAAGCTCTCGTAAAAATATCCGTCCGTGCCGAACGCATGCATCGTGCGGTCAAAAACAGCCCGTGAAAGCTGTGACCACGCCTTTGCCTCTTCGACCTCGTCCTGGATCGCATATGCCGCGATCGCCAAACCGGCCATCGGGATCCATGTATGATTTTGCGTGTATGTATAGCGTTTGCCTGGCTTGTACTTAAAATACTCGTACATCAAGCGGCCTTGCTTTACGAGCTTATTGCGAATAATTTCCTTCTCGGCTGCGCTTAATTTGTCGTATAGAATGTCATAGGCAAATGCGACCGCGTACAAAAGATGCGCAGGCGGCAGATCCACATTCGGCTTGTTGTACGTGTAACCCCACATCGGCATTTCACACGCCGCAAGCGTCCATTCTTTTGCCGCTTTCAGATACCGCTCATCCTGTTCGATCACGTAAGTGAGGCTGGTCTGCGTGATCTGGAAAGCGAACGAATATTGCGAAATGGCTCCCTCTTTTCGCTTGTCGAGGCCGCTTTTGTAAAGATCTTCGTCTTTTGGGTCGGGTGCGTTTCGCTTCAGTGTCTGAATGTCCTTCAACGTCGCCTGCCAAAGTTCACGTTCGGCTCCTTTTGCCTTTTCACGCATTCCCGGAATATCGCCTGCGGTAAAGAAAAGTCTCGGATGTACACCTTTCAATTCGGACTTGATCGCTACCGGGCGTTTCAGAAGTTGGTTGAAAGGAACTATCTCTTGCCCGACCGCTGAAATTATCGAAGAACACAGAATAATAAACACTGCCGCGCCACCGAAGACCGTTCGTGACACTTTGTGTGTACTATTTATGATAACGATAACAGGTTCGAACATATGTTCAGGTCAGCTAGGCATCCAAGCTGAATACTTATCCTTGTGCCACGGTCGATTCACGAACGATCAGTTCGCATTCCAACACGCGGTTTTCCGTTTCTAAGGTTTCTGTTCCGGAAATACGCCGGAGCAGCATTTCCGCCGCAAGCTGGCCTTGCAGACGCATCGGTTGTCGCACGGTCGTAAGCGGCGGCAGAGTGTGAACGGCCAGCGGCGTGTCGTCAAACCCAACGACTGCAATATCTTGCGGGATACTTAGCCCGGCCTCTTTGATCGCCGTCATCGCCCCAACGGCCGTAAAATCGTTTCGTGCAAAGATCGCGGTCGGACGGTTTGGAAGCGACAAAAGGCGCTTCATTCCTTCGTAACCGATTTTCTCGGTCGAATATCCCGGCACCTCTGAGACGGATTCCTTGCGACCGGTTATCAGTCGTTCATCTATTGAAATGCCGTGTTTTGCCAACGCGCTTAAATAACCTTGCAGGCGTTTCAGGCTTCCGCGATTTTCAAAAGCGGCTCCGATGAACGCAATGCGTTCATGGCCGAGATCGATCAGATGCTGCGTCGCTTCGTATCCGCCTGTGAAATTATCCGCCGCGATCGAATCGACCGAATCGTGATGAAAATCCCGCCCGACGATCACTACCGGAACACTGCTGTCCGCGATCTCGACCAGACGTTCGTCGCCTTCCTTGTTAGATCGCGTTGCGACGATAATTCCGTCAACATTGTGGTCAACCAACGAATCAAATGCGGTGATGTCTTCCTTTGCGCTATGCTCGCTGATACAGATAAATAGGTTATATCCACGAAAAGACAGGCTTTCGCGGACGGCGTTGGCAAGCTCGGTAGAATATGGATTCGAAATATCGCCCAGAACGAGGCCGACCGTTTCCGTCCGCTGACGCTTAAGATTTCGAGCCACGCCGTTGCGTCGATAGTTCATCGACTTGACGGCCTGCATTACCTTTTCCCGTGTCTCGTCGCTTACATAACCATTACCGCTGATCACCCGCGATACGGTCATCGGTGCGACACCTACCGTGGCTGCAACGTCACTCAGCGTTGCCGGCTTTCGTTTTATTATTCGACCCATTTATAAATACGAGAAAAGATGTTAACGATAACTTAATATCACATATTTGTTACGGCGCGCAAGCAAAATTTTAAGACGCGAAAAATAGTTCGAGTGATCGCACGCCATTGAACATTTTTCATCGCTGATGTAAAAGTTATCTAGATGAAGCTTGCAAAACCCGGAAATCTAAAGATCGTCGATATCAATGATATTCGGAATATCAATCAGACGATCTTGCTGCACCTGATCCGCGAGCGGCAGCCGATCTCCCGCGTCGACATCGCCAGGATCACTGGATTACGCCCCGGAACTATTTCTTCGATAGTGAATAGGCTGATCCGTAAGGGTGTTATTTTCGAAGGAGCGGAAGGTCCGTCGAGCGGCGGACGAAAACCGACCTATCTTAATATCAACGCCGAGAATGCGTATGTTTTGGCGATCGATATTGGCGTACGCGACACGGCGTATGCCGTCAGCGATTTTAATGGACGCATTCTAAAGCAGAACGCGATAATTACCGAGGGCGAACCTAACGAGTTCTTGAATCGCCTGGCCGACGAGGTCCAGCGGCTGATTGCCGCGGAGTACGGTCGAGCTAAGTTTGCGGGTGTCGGCGTAAGCGTACCGGGTTTGGTCCGCCGCGAAACCGGCGAAGTGGCGGTCTCGCCTAATCTGGGGTGGACGAATTTACCGGTCAAAGCGTTTCTCGAATCGAAACTAAATCTGCCGGTCTATGTAGAAAATGATGCCAACGCCGCCGCGTTCTCCGAGCTTTGGTATGGGCCTCTCGATGAGATAAAAATTAAAACCCTACTCTATATTTTGGTCGTCGATGGCCTCGGCTGCGGGCTGATCATTAACGGCGAACTGCACGTCGGATCGAAGGTCGGAATGGGTGGTTTCGGGCATATGTGTATCGAGCCGAACGGCGAGCTTTGCTCGTGCGGGCGAAAAGGTTGCTGGGAAACTCTAGCGTCCGAAAGCGCGACGATCGCCCGGTATCATCGCCTGATGAGCAATAAGAACGGATCGATCACGACCTCGATCACCGACATAATCGGACTGGCCAATCGCGGTGACGAGAAAGCCCTGGCCGCGCTGACCGCAACGGCCGAATATCTCGGCGAGGGTATCGCAAGCCTTGCTCACGGCCTTAGTCCGGAGATCATTGTGGTCGGCGGCGAGATCTCGGCCGCGTGGAACATTCTCGGGCCTGTGATAAACGAGCGGATCAAGAGCCAATATATAATCCCCGACGCGGCAAGGATCGACATTCGGCCCGCCAGTGTCCAGCGGCCAAGCCTTTTCGGAGCCATCCCGATCGCCCTCCAGAATTTCTTTTGACCAAATGAAACAGACAATAGATGTCGTGCTTCCGCTTGTAGAAACGGTTGTTTATAGGAGCCATCTGCTCGACAGGAAGGTCTATTACAGCGTGATCGAACCGCAGCCATTGCGCGAGGTTGCGGGAAAACGAAGCGTTCTATATCTGCTGCACGGTCTTTTTGGCAGCTATCAAAATTGGGCAGCCAATACCGATATTCTCAAATACGCACGCGAACAAAAATTCATCATCGTGTGTCCCGATGCCGGCGACGGCTGGTACACAGACAACCCGGCAACCCCAAATCACTTGTTTGAAAGCTACATTCTGAATGAAATAATTCCCGACGCTGAAAAGCGTTTTGACTGCGGCGGCGAGAGGAAAAAACGCGCGATCGCCGGTATCTCGATGGGCGGATACGGCGCATTTAAATTCGCTTTTCGCCGGCCGGAAATGTTCTGTTTTGCGGCGTCAATGAGCGGAGCATTTCACGCGGCGGAGATCGGCGATGACGAAAGGCGGCAAGAGGCCGTGCCGTCCATCAAAGCCGTGTTTGGCGAAGATAAAGACCTTCGTTCACGAAACAGCTTGCTGAAAATGGCTGCAGATGATTCAAACCGCGATGACCTGCCGGCTTTCTATTTCGATTGCGGCACCGGCGACGATTTCATTGAGGTAAATGAAAACTTTTCACGGCTTCTTTCTGAGCAAAGCATCTCTCATGATTTTATGCGAAAACCCGGCGGACATGATTGGGCATATTGGGACGCCAATCTTCAAAACATCATTCAAATTGCTGGAAAGCATATATAAATTACAGTTCCTAAATTGGTCTAACCAATTAACATTGTCCTTTACTGTACGGCGTTCCAAGCATTTTCTATACAAAAATAACAAAACAGAAATCCCATTTCTGCCTGTAAAAACAGTTGACAAGGCGTGAACTTGGTGTTACTAATGACTTAATCTTGGCTGGAAATAAAGTTTCTGCTTCCAATATTTTCGCTCGATTACTCTGACGAACTAATAAATTTAATAGGTTTTGGAAAAGCAATGCGTTTGTCGTATCTAGGACACTTGCACTTGACCCAAAACAAAGGCGTGGCACCATATGCAACTTTCAGGTATCGATCAGATCATCGTCGTTCTGTATCTCGCCGCGATAATGAGCATCGGCTTTGCGATGAAACGCAAAGCGGCGAAGGGAATGTCTTCGTACTTCCTGGGCGGACGTCAGCTGCCATGGTGGGCGCTGGCGATGTCCGGTTCGTCAAGCTACTTCGACATCACGGGAACGATGTGGATCGTTTCGACATTCATCGCGCTCGGCCTGAAGGGAATGTGGGTGCACATGCTGTGGGGTTTTCCGATCACTGCATTTTACCTCGCCTATATGGGCAAATGGATCCGCCGTTCGGATGCGATGACCGGTGCCGAATGGATGAAGACACGTTTCGGCTCAGGCAAATCAGGCGACATCGCCCGATTGTCATACACGCTGTTCGCGGTGCTTACGATCTCGGCCCTGTTGGGTTACAGCGCTATCGGCATGGGCAAGTTTGGTTCTATCTTTCTTCATTTTGAACCGTGGGTCTTTCATCTTGGCCAGAGTGCTTTTACGTTGAAAGGCGAAACGATCTGCGCGTTTCTGATACTTGGCGTGACTGGACTTTACGTTATTCTTGGCGGCTTTCACGGCATCGTCCGAGTTGAGATCGTTCAGACGATCGTTCTAAGCGCCGGAGCTATTTTGTTCGCAGTGGTCGGCTATCAGCATTTCAACGCGGAGGCATTTGCGGCTAAAGTTCCGGGTACATGGGGCGACATCCTTCCGGCGTTCCGGCCTGATTTTATGCAGGGCCTCGTGTCCGGCGGAACCGACTATTCATTATTCGGCGCGCTGGTCGCGGTATGGGTGGCAAAGGGGTTACTGCTTTGTTTAAGCGGGCCGGAACAGCTTTACGATTTTCAACGCTTCCTTGCGGCAAAGGATGAACGGGATGCTTCGAAACTGGGCGCGCTTTGGGGAGCGATCCATACGGTGCGATGGTGTTTTGCAATGGCGATCGCGGTGATGGCGATCATGGGAATTGGGAACGTCGCGCTGGACGCGCAGCTTAGAGCTGACCCGGAAAAGGCCTTGCCGCTCATTATCGGTTCGATGCTTCCTGTTGGATTGATCGGGTTTATGCTCGCGGCGCTTCTTTCCGGTTTTTTGGCAACATTCAGTTCTACTGTGAATGGCGGAGCCGCCTATCTCGTTAAAGACGTTTATCAACGGTACATCAACCCGAACGCGGATAATAAAAAACTCGTTCGCATCAGCTATCTTTCTTCGACCCTGTTGATCCTGATCGGTTTGGTTATTTCAGTTTTTGGCGACTCGATCAACACGGCATTTCTCTGGATATTCGGTACGCTTGCCGCCGGTATTTTGCCGCCGAATGTTCTTCGCTGGTACTGGTGGCGGCTGAATGGACAGGGCTACGCGGCCGGTGTTTTCTGCGGAATGGCTTTATCTCTCGGACAAGTATTCTTTGACCAATTCGTATTTGCCGAGCCTTTGCCGCTTTATATAGGCTTTCCGGTCATTGCAATTGCCTCGACACTTATCACTATTGCCGTATCGCTGATGACGCAGCCGACGGACATCGAAACTCTCAAGAATTTTTACCGAAAAGTGCAGCCGGCCGGGTTCTGGCAACCGGCAAAAGAAGGGGTGCTCGCTGACACGCCCGACTTTAAGAAGCAGTCTCCATTCCGGCTCGATCTTTTCAACACCGTCGTCGCGATGATCGGCATTACGGCCCTGTATGTTTCGATGCTTTATCTGATACTGCATCGTCTGACCATAGCGTTTTCGCTGATAGGTACGACGCTGGTCACGGTAGTGATTCTTTATTTCACCTGGTACAAGACGTTGCCGCCCGCTGGCCCGCCACCGTCTGAAGATGCGGAAAATCTGGAAGAACGTCTCGATGGCGTCGATGATGCAAGGAGTGCCGCATGAGGTTTGACGGTAAGACGGTCGTCGTGACCGGCGGCGCATTAGGTATCGGGCGAGCGGTTTGCGAACTGTTGGCGGAGCGCGGAGCTGTGGTTTCGTTGATCGACTGGGATGAGAAAGCCGGGAACGAAACATGTACGGCAATTGAACAAAACGGCGGAAAGGCGCTGTTTCAAAAGGCGAACGTCGCAAATTTTAACGAAGTGCAAAGCGCCGTCGAGGTAACGCATGCGTCGTTCGGCTCCGTAGATTCGCTCGTCGTAAGCGCAGGCATACAGCGATACGGAACAGCAGTTTCGACAGACGATGCGCAATGGGACGAAGTGATCGGCGTAAATCTGAAAGGAGCATGGAACGCAGCCCGTGCGGCGATCCCGTTCATTTTGAAAAGCGGCAGCGGCTCGATCGTAAATGTTTCGTCGGTACAGGCGCTTGCCAGCCAGCAGAATGTGCTTGCCTACACGGTCAGCAAGCACGGCTTGATCGGGCTGACGCGTTCGATGGCGATGGATTTTGCTAAAGAAGGCATTCGCGTGAACGCCGTGTGCCCCGGAACGGTCGATACGCCGATGCTGCAATGGGCGGCGTCGCTCAACCCGGACCCGCAGTCGGTTTACGCCGCGTGCAACGCGATGCATCCGCTTGGGCGCATCGCTCAGCCGCGGGAGATCGCCGAGGTCGTAGTATTTTTGGCTCACGAGAATGCGTCGTTTGTTACAGGCGCGGTGTGGACGGTCGATGGCGGCCTTTTGACGCAGATCGGCGGCGTGCCGCAAACGTCGTAAGAGAGGAATTTTTTGCCGCAGATGAACACGGATGGACACAGATATAGATCCAATTCAGGTTCTGGATTTCTCTATCGTCTCGGCGACTCTGCGGTTCAATTTAATGAAAGAGGTGAAATATGAGTAACGCAGCAGCAGAAGAAAGTCATCCACAGGTCGCCCATTACGATCCGCCGCCGGGACTGGACGCGGCCATCCACGCCGTACCGCTTGTCGAGGCCGCAAAGAAACCGGCCCGCATCGGTTACTTGACCAACTACAGCTTTCACATCTGGTACCAGATCGTGATCGAGGTGATGAAGCGACGCGGCGCTCAATACGGTGTCGAGATCGATGTCGTCGAGGCCGGTTTATCGGTCGAGAATCAGATAGCACAGGCCCGCGAAATGGTTAGCCGTGTCGATGCGATCGTTCTGACACCGGCGGATACGAACGGCCTCGAAGAAGTTTTAAAGATCGCCGCCAATGCAAATGTGCCAGTGCTGGTTGAGGCTAATCCCGTCGTTGGAATGTCAACGATGGTCGCGATCTGCGATTACGATGCCGGTTACGATCTGGGTGCGTGGGTAGGCAAGAATGTGCAGAACGCTGATGCATCGCCGCTGCGAATTTTGGATGTCGGGCTGCCGTGGCTGCGGCCATGTTTGCTTCGCAGCGAAGGATTCGTTGACGGCGTAAGAAGCGCTCAGCCCAATGCGATCGTCGTCGCCTCGATCAATGGTGAAGCAACGCCTTCGATCGCGCAAAAGATCGCAAAGGAAACGCTCGCAGAAAAAGGCGATGTCGATGTCATCTTTGCAATGGACGACGAAACGGCACAAGGCGCCTATAACGGCTATGTCGATGCCGGCTTCAATCCGAACGCGGTGACCGTCGCCGGTTTCGGCCTTTCGGGCGAACACGAAAAGGAATGGATGATGCGGCGTGAGGCGTTGAAGGTAAGCCAGGCGATGTTCCCGGAATACGTCGGCCTGCGATGCATCGACGGTGCGATCCGCTTATTCGACGGTCAGTTGGTTTCGGAGCGCGACGTGACGCCGACCGTTTCTATGACCGCCGACAATTTAGAAAAGTTTTACCCGAAGAAAGACGGTGTGTGGACGCCAGATTTCGCGGCCATAGCCGCTCTGCCCGTGAAGAGCGACTGTACAAAAATATAAAAAGGGGAACAGTTCGAAGACATTTTGGAGGATTCGATGAATATTCAAGCATTAAAAAAAATTACCCGAGCGGTTTCTCTCCTGATGATCGCTTTCATTTTCTCACTCGCCGTTTTCGCACAATCGAACACCGGCTCGATCACCGGCGTCGTCGCCGATCAAAACGGAGCAGTAGTTCCGAACGCCTCGGTCACGGTGACCAACCAGGGCACAAATGAAAAGCGTTCTACGCAAACAGATGGTGAAGGGCGATACGATGTTCCTTCACTGTCGACCGGCATTTATACCGTCGAGGTTTCTGCTAGCGGCTTTCAGACAACACCGGTTAAAGACTTGCGCCTTGCAGTGGGTGAAAAGGCCCGAGCTGATGTCGGGTTGGCACTGGCTGGTGCGGATGTAGTGGTACAGGTAATCGATCAAACACGCACTGATACCGAGACATCGACTGTTGGCGATACGATCTCGATAGAGAGAATTCAGAACAATCCGGTAAACGGACGCGACTTTACCGGACTATTGGCGACAGTTCCGGGTTCGGTTCAGAGTACCAATCAGTTCCAGACGAGCATAAACGGTATCCCGTCAACATTTGGCGGTGCAAGCGTTTTGGTCGATGGCATCGACGCGGGACGTGTTGACCTCAACGGTACATCGAATGTTCAGGGTAGGATCGAGTCGCGTGTAAATCGCGTGAGCATGGACAGTATTCAGGAAGTGCAGGTTGTGGAGTCCAATTATTCCGCTCAGTATGGCGGGGCACTGAGTTCCGTGATCAATCCGATCACAAAATCCGGCACAAATACCTTGCACGGAAGTGTTTTTGATTACTTTAGAAATGAGCATCTTGATGCCAACGATTTCTTCAACAACTTTCAAGGCTTTCCACGTTCACATTTCCGGCTCAATCAATTTGGCGGTAATGTGAGCGGCCCGATCAAAGAAGACAAAATGTTCTTTTTCGCGAACTATGAAGGCGTTCGACAGACACGCGGCCAACTTTTTACATCGCTGACGCCAACCGCGACGTTCAGGGAGACGATCGCTCCGGCACTTGCTTCCGCGGTTGCAACATTGCCGCTGCCGACTTCGCCGTATACATATTTGGGGGAGACGGATGTTCTCGGATTTTACTCTGTGCAGAAAGACGGCAAGCTTCGTGAGGACACGGGTTCAGTCAAATTCGACTGGAATCAATCTGACAAGAGCCGGTTTTCGGCCCGATACAATATCAACGATTCCAACACCGAG